>Ga0164242_10008039_pt1 | contig 11463 bp, 10 predicted proteins | sample OricomgcompostMG_FD_108783 | JGI IMG/M metagenome (GOLD analysis project Ga0164242, IMG submission 108783) | Miracle-Growth compost microbial communities from Emeryville, California, USA - Original compost - Miracle growth compost (MG) ...
CCGGCGCGGGTGTAGTCGGTGGAGAGCCAGAGACGGACGGGCTTCACGCCGCCCTTGAAGTACGAGCCCGCCGGCGACGCGATCACCATGAACGTCACGTGGTGAGCCGCACGGACGCCGAGGAACGACTCGGACGCGAACATGAACGGACGAAGATAAAGAGACTTCTCCGAGCTGTTGGGGCCCTCCGACGCCTCGGGCACCCACCGCTGGTCGACCTGGACGAGCGCGTCGCACGCCTGCACGAAGTCCTCGATGTCGAGGACGGGCAGCGCCAGCCGGTGCGCCGAGCGCGACATGCGCGCCGCGTTCGCGTCGGGGCGGAACGACCAGATCGAGCCGTCGGGGTGCCGGTAGGCCTTCAGCCCCTCGAAGATCTCCTGGGCGTAGTGCAGCACGGAGCAGGCGGGGTCCATCTGCAGCGGGCCGTAGGGGACGACGCGGGCGTCGTGCCAGCCCTTCTCGGGCGTCCACTCCGCGACGAACATGTGGTCGGTGAAGTAGGTGCCGAAGCCGGGGTCGGCCAGGATCTCCGCCAGCCGCTCATCGCTGACCGGGTTCGGGTTGAGGGTGGTCGTGATCTCCATGAAGAGAACCTAACGCTAGAGACGGGCAGCGATCGCGTCGCCGACCTCCGAGGTCGTGCGCGCGGCGCCCGTACGGGCTGAGAGATCCGCCAGGACGGCGGCGTCGACGGCAGCGGCCGCCTCGGCGTAGCCGAGGTGGTCGAGCATGAGAGCGGTCGAGAGGATCGCCGCGGTGGGGTCGGCCTTCTGCTGGCCGGCGATGTCGGGAGCCGAGCCGTGGACCGGCTCGAACATCGACGGCGCGGTGCGGTCGGGGTTGACGTTGCCGGACGCCGCGAGACCGATGCCGCCGGTGATGGCGGCGGCGAGGTCGGTGATGATGTCGCCGAAGAGGTTGTCGGTGACGATCACGTCGAAGCGGGCGGGATCGGTGGTCATGAAGATCATCGCGGCGTCGATGTGCATGTAGTCGACGGCGACCTCGGGGTACTCGGTCGCCACCTCCTGCACGAGCCGCCACCACACCTGGCCGGCGTTGACCAGCACGTTGGTCTTGTGGACCAGCGTCAGCTTCTTCCGCGGCCGCTTCTGGGCCCGCGCGAACGCGTCGCGGACGACGCGCTCGACGCCGAACGCCGTGTTGACCGATACCTCCGTGGCCACCTCGTGGGGCGTGCCGACGCGCAGCGCGCCGCCGTTGCCCGTGTACGGGCCCTCGGTGCCCTCCCGGACGACCACGAAGTCGATCTCGCCCGGCTCGGCGAGCGGTGACCGCGCGCCCGGGAAGAGACGCGAGGGCCGCAGGTTGACGTAGTGGTCGAGCTCGAAGCGGAGCCGCAGCAGCAGGCCGCGCTCGAGGATGCCCGGCGGCAGGTTCGGGTCGCCCGGCTTGCCGCCGACGGCGCCCAGCAGGATCGCCTCGTGCTCACGGATCTCGCCGAGCACGGTGTCCGGCAGCACCTCGCCGGTGCGCAGGTAGCGCTCGGCGCCCAGGTCGTACGTGGTCTGCTCGAACTTCACCGGCGCGGCCGCCTCGAGCACCTTGAGCGCTTCGGCGGTCACCTCCGGACCGATGCCGTCGCCAGGGATGACTGCCAGTCGCACGCTGTCCATGGTGGGCAACGTTAGTTGTCGTCGGGACGCTCGTCGTCGCCCGGCCACGGGTCGGAATCGGGACGGTTCGGGCCCCATTCGAAGGCGGCTTCAGGGATGCGGGTCATGGGATTCACCTCGTGTTCGGCTTCTGTGGTCGAAGAAGTGAGAAGCCGGGTGGGCGCTATCCAGGAACGCCGAAGGCCACCGCGACGAGGTGGCCTCTCGAGTCAGTGAATCTGACGAGCCCCGTCGCGGCGGTCCTTAATTACGTAGAACGCCGCGTTCATGGTTCGGCCACTGTACACGAGAAGTCGTCCACGCGTGACAGACTCCCGCCCCATGAGCGCGCCCCCCGACCTGCCTGGCATCGTCAACCGCGCGTTCGACGTGTCTCGCAAGGCGGGCTACGTGTCGTTCTGCCGCAACGAGACCGGCCGTCTGCTGGCCTCGCTCGCGGCCACCCGCGGCGGCACCATGGCCGAGCTGGGCACCGGCTGCGGCGTCGGCACCGCGTGGCTGCGCTCGGGCGTCCGCGACGACAGTGCGCGCATCGTCACCGCCGAGCTGGACGCCGAGCTCGCGAAGGCCGCGGCCGAGATCTTCACCGACGACCCGCTGGTCGAGGTCGTCGCCGCCGACTGGTCGACGGTGCTCGACAAGGGTCCGTTCTCGCTGCTCTTCCTCGACGCCGGCCTCGACGGCGTCACCGTCGACACGGTCGCCGACATGGTCGAGCCGGGCGGGCTGGTCGTCCTCGACGACCTGGTGCCGAGCGAGAGCTGGCCACCGATCGTCCACGGCCGCGTCGACATCCAGCGCGAGCAGTGGCTCACCGACGAGCGCTTCACCGCCGCCGAGGTCATGGTCGCCCCCGACGCCACGACCCTCATCGCCACGAAGCGGTAGCGCTACCGGACTTCGAAGTGCTGGGTGTCGTCCATGCCGAGCACCCAGTGGAGGCCGTGCTTGGCCAGGAGCCGCACGACCGGGTCGCTGGTCGAGCGGAAGGTCAGGTTCTTCTGCGAGTGGCCGAGCCACCAGCCGTCCGGCTCGGGGCCGGTCGGTGACTGGTAGGGGTTCTCCCAGGTGTTGATGTCGACGGCGATGCCGAGCGCGTGGTTGGACACCCGGCCGGGCACGCCGCCGACCCAGCGGCAGTTGAAGGCGGACGTGTTGTCGTGCGCCATCGACGCGTCGTCGTTGCCGCCCCAGTCCTTCTTCGAGTAGCCGAAGTAGTCGACCAGGCGCATCGACCGGATCGGGTAGTGGTGCCGGTAGAGCGCCGTGAACGCGCCCGCGACCTTGCCGATGGCGGACGCCGCGGCCACCATCTCGCCGCGGTGACGGTAGCCGTCGAAGCCCCAGTAGTTGACCCGCATGAGCCGCAGGCCGGCGCGCCCCACCGGGCAGCCCGAGCGCCAGCTGACGCCGACCATCCGGCGCCAGACCCTGGCCGGGATCTTCGTGACCACCGCGTTGGCGCCGGGGCCGACGGCTCGGGGCTGGGCAGGCAGCGGCCGCGGCTTCGGTGCGGCCCGGGGCAGCTTCAGCGGCGGTCGCGGCGGGACGTTGTCGACCTCGACCTTCTTGCTGTCGGCCGGGGCCACCTCGCCCTCCGGGCTCGTGCCGTCGTGGCCGAGCGCGCGCCACCAGGTGTCGACGCGCGGCCGGACGGCCAGCTCGGCGGTGCCGTCGGCGTCCGTCGCGACGGTCCGGTACTGCAGGCCGGCGGCACCGGCCTTCTTGGCGCGGACGAACGTGACGGCTCCCGTGACCGGCTGGCCGTCGGACGTCGTCCAGGTGACCCGCAGCATCGCCTTGCGCTCGTCGACGACCTGGGCCGGCGCGGTGAGGACGAGCGTCGACGCCAGCGGACCGGACGGCGACGGCGAGGGCGCCGGATCGCTGTCGGCCGCGGCGGCGCTGCAGGCCGTCCCGGCCAGGACGACGACGAGACCGGCTGCCAAGACTGCGCGCTTCATCCGCCCATCCTTACGCGCCGGCCCTTACGCGAAGAGCTGCTCGCCGATGTAGTGCCCCTTCTGCGGGGCGGGCGGGATGGCGAAGATGGCCGAGCCGACGTGCGAGATGTACTCGTTGAGCAGGTCGGAGCTGCCCAGCTTCGTCTGCAGGGTGACGAAGTTCGCGGGGTCGTTGACGTAGCACATGAACAGCAGGCCGGCGTCGAGCTGGCCGAGCTCGACGTTGATGCCGTCGGTGAAGTTGTAGCTGCGCCGCAGGATCTTGATGCCGCCGTTGTTCTCGTGCGCGGCCAGCGCGATGTGCGCCTTCGGGTTGATCACCGGGGCGCCGCCGGACGTGGCGGCGAAGTCGGGGCTGTCGAACTCGGCCTTGCCGGTCAGCGGCGCCCCCTCGCCCTTCGAGCGGCCGAAGATCTTCTCCTGGTCGCCGATGGCGTCGGAGTCCCAGATCTCGATGTTCATCTTGATCTTGCGGGCGATCTGGTACGTGCCGCCGTTCATCCACGGCTGGTCGTCGTCGCTCACCCAGACGAAGTCGTCGAACTCCGAGGGCTCCTTGAGGTTGCGCGTGCCGTCCTTGAAGCCGAGCAGGTTGCGGGGCGTCGTCTGGCCCTTGCCCGACGACGCACGGCCGAAGCCCATCACCGTCCAGCGGGTCGTGACGGCGCCGACCGTCCGGCCGAGCTTCGCGAGGTCGCGGATGGCGTGGTAGGCCACCTGCGGGTCGTCGGCGCACGCCTGCAGGCTGAGGTCGCCGCCGGTCGTGCCGGGGTCGAGCGCGTCGCTCGGCAGGTGCGGCAGGTCCTTCAGCAGCGCGGGCCTCTTCGCCTGGAGGCCGAGGCGCTCGTCGAAGACGCCGGGGCCGAGGCCGAGCGTCACCGTCAGCGAGCTCGGGCCGAGGTCGTAGGCCTCGCCGGTGTCCTGCGGCGGCGAGCTCGGCGACGTCGGCTGCACCGATCCGACCGGCAGGCCGGCCATCAGCTGGGCGATACCCGCCGACCACGTCGCCAGCAGCTGCTGGAACTTCTGGGTCGTGACGCCCGGCACGAGGTCGAACGTCATGTAGACGCAGTGGCGCTGCGGCAACGTCTGGACGCCGGCCTGGTGCGTGCCGGTGTAGAAGTCGTAGCTGTTGCCGAGGTCGACGATGTCGCCCGACGTGCCGTCGTCAGCGACCGCGCGGCCGACGCCGAAGCCCGCCGCGGCACCCGCGACGACACCGACAGCGGCGCCCGCGCCGGCGATGACCTGGCGGCGACCGAACCTGGCCGGCCCCGTGCCGTTCGTGGCGTTCTGTGGCGGTTCTGTCACGCAGTGGCAACCTTCGCGGCGATCGTCGAGAGCGAGTCCTGCAGCGCCTGGACGGTCTGGCTCAGCTTGTTGGCGTCCGAGGCCTTGAGCTCGGGCGTGTAGCGCTCGTACCCGCCCAGCTCCTTGGCGTCACGGTAGCCGTCGAGCATGGACGTCACGGCGTCGAACCGCTGCGAGATGGTGTCGGTGAGATCGGGGTCGATCTTCTCGAGGCCCGGCTTGAGGTAGGCGAAGCTCTGCTCGGCGCCCTCGACGTTGGCGGCGAAGTCGACCAGGTCGATGTGGCTGTACTTCTCCTCCTCGCCGCTGATCTTGCCGCTCTGCACCTCTTCGAGCAGGCCGGCGGCGCCGTTGGCGAGGTCCTCGGGCTTGTAGGTGAGCGACTGGGAGAGCTGCGAGAGCTTGACGACGTTGATGAGCAGCTCGCCGGCGAGCTTCTTCGTCGAGCCGGTGATCTTCTTCTTCGCGAAGATGTCGCGCTCGATGGCGTGGAAGCCGTGCCAGCCGACGGCCGGGTCGAGGTTGGAGGCGCGCATGTCGATGAGGTAGTCGAGGTTGCCGTGGTTGTCGGTGGGCTTGTAGCCGTCGAGGACGAAGCCCTCGACATCGGACTCGACCCGCTCGTAGAACGGACGGGCCGCGGCGTACGCGTCCTGAGCGGCCTTGACGTCACCGGAGTCGACGGCGTTCTTCAGCACCTGGACGGCGGTGATCATGTTGGTGATCTGGTCGCTGGCGTACTTCGCGTAGTCGCTGGCGCCCTGCTGCAGCAGCTGCTGGGTCGAGCTGGCCGACTGGCTGGCCTGGGCGCCGGTGACCGTGAGGTCGGTGCTCTCGTTGGACGCGCCGGGGCAGTACATCTGGTACGTGCCGCCGCCGAGCGTGACGGTGAACGTGGAGCCGCCGAGGCCGGGCGCGAGGTTCTCGCGCTCGCCGACGATCTTCTGGTCCTGCAGCACCTCGAACTCCGAGACGCCGGTGGCGCTCTCGTTCTTCACGTTGAACGTGATGGGGCCGGCCTTCGCCGTGGTGGCGTCGTACGTGCACTCGTCGCCGTTCGACCCGCTGGCCATGGTGACGTTGACGGTGCTGACACCCTTCGCCGTGTCGTCGTCGGACGAGCCTCCGCACGCCGACAGAGCCGCGAGCGCGACTGCGGTGAGGCCGGAGAGGACGACGACGGACTTCCGGCTAGACCTCGCTGCTCGCATAGACACGGTGTGACTGTCCCTTCTGATCATGGGCAGACGCCTGCGCCTCGTCTTCGGAGGCAGGCGCGGTGGATCCTGCGCGGGCGCGCAGGAGGGGAAGGAGAAGAGCGAGGGCGGCCAGGCCGAGGAAGACCGGCAGCCAGTACTTGAGCGTCAGCCGGTCGCCGCGGACGACGCGCCAGCTCGTTGCGACCGGGGCGGCCGACGCCGCGGGGTCGGTGACCGTCAGCGCCCGCGGCGAGGTGAGCCCGCCCCCGGTGAGGGTCAGCAACTCGGTGCCGGGCTGCGACGTGGCCTGCCACGTGGCGTCGTACGGGCCGGGGGCGTTGCCGGCGTTGAGCCCGACGGGCGTGCGGTGGCCGGTGTACGTCAGCAGTTGCTCCAGCGTGAGCGAGGAGGGGTACGACGTCGCCGAGACCGAGGCGCTCGCGGAGGCGGGCACCGGCACCAGGAGCACCAGCAGCACGCCGGCGCCGAGAAGCGCTCCGGCAGTCCCGAGGCGGACCGTCCGAGCCCCGCGGCCCGACGGACGCCAGCGCTGCGGCCAGTAGACGAACAGCGCCACCGGCACGAGGAAGCAGGCCCAGGCGAGCACCTCGATGACCCGCGGGTCGTTGGGGATGCCCAGCACGCCGCTGAGCAGCGCCGAGCGGATGGAGCCGTTCGGGGCCAGCCAGCTGAGGTCGACCGTGCGGCCCTGGCCGACGGTGATCCAGCCGGCCTCGTGGGCGGTGCGGAAGACCATGAGCGTCAGGCCCGCGGCGACGAGCACGAGGAACGCGCCGGTGATCTGGAAGAAGCGGTGCAGGTTGAGCTTCACGCCACCCTTGTAGATGCCCCAGCCCAGGCCGCAGGCCACGACGATGCCGAGCACGGCGCCCCACATCGCGGCCGGCGCGCTGCCCGCGTTGGTGATGGTGGCGAGCAGGAAGACGGAGGTCTCGAAGCCCTCGCGCAGCACGGCCAGGAAGGCCATGACGGCCAGCGCGGTGGTGGTGCCGTTCTTGAGGGCGGCGGTGGCGGCGGTCTCGAGGTCGCGCTTGAGGTAGCGCGCGTGGTGCTGCATCCACACGACCATGCCGGTGACGAAGAAGACCGCGATGGCGCCGATGACGGTCTCCATCGCCTCCTGCTTCGACTGCGACAGGCTCTCCTCGACCACGCGGAGGACGACGCCGACCGCGATGCTCAGCCCCAGGCCGGCGCAGACGCCGAGCCACATGCCGCGCAGGCTCGCACTGTTGCGACGCAGGAAGGTGGCGATGATCGAGACGATCAGTGCGGCCTCGAGCCCCTCGCGGAGGCCGATGACGAAGGTGGGCAGCACGTAGGCCAACCTAACTTAGGAGAGCCTTACCATTCAAGACCCCAGCGCGAATTACGCAACTGAGAGCTTGCTTAATTCGCGGCTTCGCTCCACGCCCGCTCGAGCACCTGGGTGAAGAGCTCGGTCGGCTGGGCGCCCGAGACGCCGAACTTGCGGTCGACGACGTAGAACGGCACGCCGGTGGCCCCGAAGGCGGCGGCCTGCTGGATGTCGGCCTGGACGGCGTCCTCGAACTCGTCGCTCGCCAGCACCTCGTCGACGCGAGCCGGGTCGAGGCCGGCACCGACGGCGATCTCGCGCAGCACGACGGGGTCGCCGACGTTGCGCGCCTCGGCGAAGTACGCGTGGAGCAGCGCCTCCTTCAGCTCCCCCTGCAGGGCGGTGCCGCCCTGCTGCTCGGCGAGGTGGATGAGGCGGTGGGCGTCGATCGTGTTGGCCACCGGCGACTCGTCGTGCCGCCACTGCATGCCCTCCTCCGCGGCGAGCGCGGTGACGCGGGCCTGCATCTGCCGCGCCTCCTCGGCGCTCATGCCGTACTTGGCGGCGAGGTGCTCGGCGACGGTCTCGTCGGTGACCTCGCGCGGCGTCGACGGATCGAGCTGGAACGAGCGCCAGACCACCTCGACCTCGTCCCGGTGCGGGAAGGCCGCCAGGGCGGTCTCGAGCCGCCGCTTGCCGATGTAGCACCACGGGCAGACGACGTCGGACCAGATCTCGATCTTCACGTTCACCGAACCTACTCGCGGGTCCCTCTTGTTCCCGGGGCGCCGATGAGGTCGGGTGGAGCCATGCGTCGAGTCTCGGTGGCCCTGCTCGCTCTCGGTGCGTCCCTCGTCCTCGCGGTGGCGCCGATGACGCCGACCTACGGCGTCCCGGGCCATGCCAAGGATCACGGGGCGAACACCGCGCCGCCGAGGAACATGAAGGCCGGCGCGTTCCCGAAGCCGCGCTACGGCTACGGGCCGATCCTCATCGGGATGACGGCGCAGGCGTTGAAGCGCACCGGGCAGGTGCGCCCCAGCGCGAACTGGCGGCGGGCGATCGCGAAGGCGAAGAAGTACCAGTGCGCCAGCCTGAAGCTCACCACGGCGGGCGCCACGGTGGACCTCCAGCCCGACCGCAAGACCGGCAAGGTGAAGGTCAGTGCGCTGTTCTACGGGCCGTCGATGACGACCTCGAAGGGCATCGGGCTCGGCTCCACCCTCGCCGACCTGCAGCAGGCGTACCCGAAGGTGCCGTGGGTCAAGGAGATGCACGGTCCGGGCGAGTCCCCGATGCTGCTCGGCCACCACGTGCTCTACGAGTTCGGCATCGAGCAGGACAAGCACATCGGCGAGCTCCTCATGTACTGGAGCGGCCAGACCTGCTTCTCATGAGTAGACGTAGTCGGCCGGGTCGGGGCGGCGCGTCCAGTGCCAGTAGTCGACCATCCGGAACGGGTTGACGCCGTGCACCTCGCCCGCCTCGTTCGTGAAGTAGTTGTGCTCGATGTGCGGTGAGGCCCAGACCATCTGGCGCATCTCGTCCTGGAACCGTGCGTAGTAGGCGTCGTACGCCTCGCGCGTCACCTCGACCGTGCGATGCCGGCCGGTGACGAGCTCGCGCAGGCACTCGGTCATGAACCAGGCGGCGAACTCGACGCCGAGGATGGCGCTGCTGCCGCCGGCGGCGTTCGTGCCGGGCCCGTACAGCAGGAAGAGGTTGGGGAACCCGGCCACGGTCACGCCGACGTGGGCCGCCGGACGGATGCCCCACATCTCGCGCAGGTCGACGCCGTCGCGGCCGCGGATCCTCAGCGGCAGCAGCAGGTCGTTGTAGCGGAAGCCGGTGGCGAAGACGACGACGTCCGCCGGATGCTCGACGCCCTCGGAGTCGACCACTCCCCCGGCCGCCAACCGCTCGACGCCCGCGCGGACGAGCTCGACGTTGTCGCGCTGGAGCGTCTTGAGCCAGGTGCCGTTGTCCTGCAGGGTCCGTTTGCCGGTGGGCGGGTAGGTCGGCAGCACCTTCGCGAGCAGCTCCGCGTCGTCGCCGACCTGCTCGCGGATCCAGTCGCCGAACATGACGCGCACCATGTCGTTGATCTCGCTCACCGACTGGCGCTGCGGCTCCCACGCGGGGTCGACCTTGGCGGCGACGAGACCCTTGTCGGTCATCGGCCACATCTCGACGAAGCGGAACCAGCGCCCGTAGAACGGCAGGTGCCGCGTGGCCCAGTCGACGCCGGGCCCGACGCCCTCGTGGTAGCCCGGGTTCGGGAACATCCACTGCGCCGTGCGCTGGATGATCGTGAGGTGCTCGACCCGCTCGGCGATGGCCGGCGCCAGCTGGAAGCCGGTGGCACCGGCGCCGATCATGACCACGCGCTTGCCGGTGAGGTCGACGTCGTCGCGCCAGCGAGAGGTGTGGAACGCGGGGCCGTCGAAGCTGCCGGGGAACTCGGGGACCAGCGGGCGGTTGAGCTGCCCGACGGCCGTGACGAGCACGCGCGCGGTGATCGGGTCGCCGCCCTCGACCTCGACCGTCCAGGTGGCGTCGTCCTCGTTCCAGGTGGCACCCGTGACCTCGACGCCGAAGCGGATGTGGTCGCGCAGCCCGTACGAGTCGGCGACGTGCGCGAAGTACGCGCGCAGCTCGGGCTGGCGGGAGAAGAACTCGCTCCAGTGGCCGCCGTCGTCGAAGCTGTAGGAGTAGAAGTGGCTCGCGACGTCGACGCGGGCACCGGGGTAGGTGTTCTCCCACCACGTGCCGCCGACGTCGTCGTTCTTCTCGAGCACGACGTAGGGGAAGCCCGCCTGCCCCAGCCGGATGGCGGCCAGCAGGCCCGACATGCCGGCGCCGACGATCACGGCCGGGTAGTCGGCCGCCGCGGGCAGCCGTTCGGGGCGGCGGTGGTCGCGGCCGTCGAGCCCCAGCTCGTCGAGCATCATCGCGAGGTAGTCGGGCGTCACCTCCTCGACGGCGAGGAACTCCATGATGCGGCGGGCGAGCTCGTCCGACGGCGGCTCCGGCTCCGGACAGCCGCGGTCGCGGTAGTCGCGGATGATCTCGAGCGCGAGCTTGCGGCCGGCGGCCTGGTCCTCCGGACTCATGAAGCCCTGCAGTTCGTTGATGTAGATGCCCTGCGGCCGCACCGGGCCGTCGAGGATCTCGTCGTGGCGCTCCGGTGGCAGCAGGTGCACGCACGACGCGAGCAGCGCCGGCACCGACAGGTCCGCGAGATAGGCCTCGATCTGCTCGTCGCCGTCGGCGAACGGAGCCCCGGCATGGCGGTTGCGCATGGCCGCACTCTAGATGTGATCGGGGTCACAAAGTAGAACTTGTTCTACTAGGTTTCCTCCATGCTCTCTGCCATCGTCCAGTCGGCCGGCCACGTCACCGTCGAGACCGTGCCCGACCCCGTGCTGCCCGACGACCGCGGCGCCGTGGTCAAGGTCGACGCCGCCGCCATCTGCGGCTCCGACCTGCACTTCTACGACGGTGACCTGCCGTTCTTCCCGATCGCGCCCGGCCACGAGGCGGTCGGAACCGTGGTCGAGGCCGGAGCCGCGGTCAGGCGCTTCTCCGTCGGCGACCGCGTCCTCATCACGTCCGTGGCCGGCTGCGGCGACTGTCTCGGCTGCGCCACCGGCGACCCCATCCGCTGCGTCGGAGGCGCGAAGGTCTTCGGCTCCGGGGAGCTCGGCGGGGCCCAGAGCGAGCTGCTGGCGGTGCCGTCGGCCGACTTCAACCTGCTGCGCGTACCCGAGGGCGTCAGCGACGACGACGCGCTGCTGCTCACCGACAACCTCGCGACCGGCTGGATCGGCGCCAAGCGCGCGCAGTTCGCCCCCGGCGCCGACGTCCTCGTGCTCGGGCTCGGCGCCATCGGGCTCAGCGCGGCGAAGGCGGCGCTCTTCCTCGGGGCGGGCCGGGTCTTCGCCGCCGACCCGGTGGCCGGGCGACGCGAGCGGGCCGCGACGTTCGGCGCCATCCCGGTCGAGGGCGCGACGCCCGAGGCGATCCTCGCG
>Ga0164242_10008040_pt1 | contig 11462 bp, 9 predicted proteins | sample OricomgcompostMG_FD_108783 | JGI IMG/M metagenome (GOLD analysis project Ga0164242, IMG submission 108783) | Miracle-Growth compost microbial communities from Emeryville, California, USA - Original compost - Miracle growth compost (MG) ...
CGACATCGGCGGCGCCGTCACGAAGCAGCGCGGCGTCATAGGTCACCACAGCCTCATGCGTCGCCGCATCAACTCCGAAATGGCGTAATTCCCCCGACAGCTGCGATCCAGGATCGACTCGCGTCTGGTTAGTGCCGAGCACCACCCAATTAGTCTTGGCTGTGATCGTGTCGGCGACCAGACGCGCGAACAGCTTGGCAGGCGGCTCGGCCCATTGCGCGTCCTTCACATAGGCGATTGAAGTATCGGTCGCCTGCACGGGCACCCGGGCCACCGCAAGCGAATCGGGGACCGCCGGCACGTTGACGGTAATCGAATGCTGCGGCGTCCCGGTTTGGGTACGGCCCACCGGCACCGCCGCGGCAGCCTTGAGCGTCAGCAGCGAAGGGGGCGGTTTCGCGGCAAAGCTGATGCAGCCCGACAGCGACGCTGCAAGCGGCAGCAGCGCAATGAGGAGGGGTGTCTTCATGATGTCACGCCTCATTTCTTGCCCTTGTAGTCGGGCAGCTTGGGCTGGCTGATGATCGAGCCCGCCCCGCTCTGGTTGACCTTTTGAGTGATCTGCGACAGCGACTGAGATGTATCGCGCAGGTTACGGATCAACTCGTTTACGTCGGGAATGGTCTGCTTCGAGAACGCCTGCAGGCCGGGTCGTGCATCCTGCATCGTCGCGTTCAGCGTATCAGTTGCCTGCTTGGCCGACTGGATTGCTTCGTTGAGGTTGGCAACTGCGGGCTTCACATCCTCGCTGAGCACACCGTTGGTGGTGTCGGCCAGGGTGCCAATCTTCTGCGCTGCGTCACCGGCCTGCTGAATGGCGATCCGGGTCTGCGCCAGCGTGGCTGCGATCTCCGGCGCGCGATCGGCAAAGGCGTCGGTCAGTCGGTTGGTATTGGCGAGGATCCCGGCGATCGACGCTTGGTTTTTGTCGCCGAGCAGAATGGTCAGCCGTTCCGTCAGCGATGACAGCCGCTCGAGCAACTGCGGCGCGGAGCTCAGGATCGCGCCGAGACCGCCCTGCTTTGTCGGGATCACCGGCACGCCATAGGGGCATTCACGCTCAGGATTTACATCGGGGCAGCCGATCGGCGGCGATCCCTTGACGCCGCCGTCGAGCTGAATGGTCGACGTACCGGTAAAGCTCGATTGAATTGTCGCGGTCGTGCCCTGCAGAATCGGGGTATCGGCGTTGATGTCAACGCGTACGCGGACATATTGCGGGTCGGGCTTCCACAACTGAATGTCCTTCACCTGTCCCGACGGGACGCCCGAATAAGCGACCTGAGAGCCCTTGGCGAGGCCGTCGACCGACTGCTTAAAGAAGATGTCGTATTCCTTGTTTGCACTTGAGCCGAGCCGCGCCAGCCAGACAATGAATAGCGCCAGGACGGCGAGCAGGATCAGCACCACCGCGCCGACCAGCACATGATTCGACCGGGTTTCCATCAGCTTGCCCCTGACTTTTCCTTTTCGCGCTCATGTTCGAGCGTAGCGGTTGCGGCTCGGCCGCGCGGGCCGTTGAAATATTCCTGGATCCACGGATGGGCCATCGCCAGCAGCTCCGGGATCGTACCGACTCCAATCACCTTCTTGTCGGCGAGCACCGCAACGCGGTCGCAGATCGCGTAGAGCGTGTCGAGATCATGGGTGATGAGGAAAACCGTGAGCCCAAGCGTTTTCTGCAGCGATTGGATCAGCTCGTCGAAGGCCGCAGCGCTGATCGGATCAAGCCCCGCGGTCGGCTCATCGAGAAACAGCAGCTCGGGATCTAGCGCCAGAGCACGGGCGAGTCCGGCACGCTTTTTCATGCCGCCGGAAAGCTCCGCGGGAAACTTCGGCCCAGCTTCCGCGGGCAGCCCGGTCATCACCACCTTGTACGCGGCGATCTCATCGAGCAGCGCCTGGTCGAGCTTGGGATAGAATTCGCGCAACGGCACCTGGACGTTCTCGGCGACGGTGAGCGTCGAGAACAAGGCGCCGCCCTGGAACAGCACGCCCCATCGCTTGCGAATTTCGGTCGCCTCGGTCCCGTCGCGGCCGAGCGTTGGCTCGCCGAACACGGTTATGTCGCCTGCATCGACCGGCTGGAGACCGATGATTGCGCGCATCAGCACCGACTTGCCGGTGCCCGAGCCGCCGACCACGCCGAGAATTTCGCCGCGACGGACCTCAAGCTCCAGGCCGTCGTGCACCACCTGATCACCGAAGCTGGTTTTCAGCCCCTGTACGCTGATGATCGGGTCTCCCTTGGCCCGCACCATTAGATCCAGCCGACCCAGGTGAAGAACACGGCGAAAAACGCGTCGAGCACGATCACGAGGAAGATACCTTGCACGACGGCGGCGGTGGTGCGCAGCCCGACCTGCTCTGCGTCGGCCTTGACCTGCATTCCTTGAAAGCAGCCGGCGATCCCGATGATCGCGCCGAACACCGGCGCCTTGATGAGGCCGACATAGAGGTCCGTGATTGGCACCACCTCTCGGATTCGTTCAATGAAGGTGACCGGCGGGATGTGCAACGAGGCCCAACACAGCAGCCCGCCGCCGATGATCGCAACTACCGAGGAATAAAAGCCGAGCAGCGGCATCAGGATCACCGCTGCGAGCGTGCGCGGCACAACGAGCGCCTCCATCGGCGACACGCCGATCGTGCGCATCGCATCGATTTCCTCGGTCAGCTTCATCGTCCCTAGCTGCGCGGCAAAGGCCGAGCCGGAGCGGCCGGCAACCATGATCGCGGTCATCAGCACGCCGAGCTCACGCAAAGTGATTCGGCCGACCAGGTTGATCGTGAACGCCTCGGCGCCGAACTGTCGAAGCTGGACCGCGCCCTGCTGCGCAATGACGATGCCGATCAGGAAGCTCATCAGCCCGATAATACCCAATGCTGACACGCCGACCACTTCGAACCGGTGAACCGTGGCATTGAATCGAAAGCGTGAGGGATGGCGAATGATCGTGGCGAAGGCGATCACCGTCGCGCCGAGAAAGCCGAGCAAGCCATAAAGCGTGCGCCCTGACTCGGTGACCGCGTCGCCGATCTCGCCGAGCACGCGCGTAAACGAGCTTGAATAGTCGGGCCGAACCGCAACCGGTTCGTCAGCCTTGCTGACCTGGTCGAGCAGGTGCGCGCCATCCTCGTCGAGGCCCACGACCCTGGCGTCATGCTGGCCGGCAAAACGGTGGACCACCCACGCCCCGACGGTGTCGATATGCTCGATTCCCGACAAATCGAGCGTCGATGCCTGGCCTTGGAACTCACGCAGTCGCTCGGGCAGATCGCCGAGCCGCGCTAACGTGAGGCTTCCGGAAAAGCGCAGCGCCCCGTTCTTGTCTTCGCTGAAGTCGGCCATCGCGCTCATCGCCGCCTTCCATGATGCAAAGTCGCTGGATCGGCAAGCGCTTCGCGGCCTAAGGCGGTGCAATGACGAAGCTCGCCATCTACGACATGGATCGCACGATCACCCACGCGCCCACCTGGACGCCATTCCTGCTGAGTTCTGCGCGCCGCCATGCGCCGTGGCGACTGCTGCTGTTGCCGGCCGTGGTATTTGCCATGCTTGGCTACACCGCGCGGCTGGTCGACCGGGCCGGGCTCAAGCAAACCATGCAGCGGCTGCTGCTCGGCGGCAAGCTGGCTCCCGAAGCGGTCGAGGCCGCGGCTACAGCGTTTGCCGAGCGCGTGGTCGAGAGCGGTGTATTCACCGGCGCGCGCGCGCAAATCGAAGCCGACCGCGCCGCCGGTTATCGCCTGGTTATGGCCACTGCCTCCTATCGTTTTTACGCAGCCTCGATCGCCCACCGTCTCGGCTTTGACGACGTGATCGCCACCGAATCGGAATTCGACGAGGCAGGCTGGCTCGGCGCGAAAATGATGGGCGACAACGTCTACGGTCCGGCCAAGCTGCGGGCGATCGAAAAGTGGTTTCAGCACGAGAAGATCGACCGAAGACAGTCGCATGTACGTTTCTATTCGGATCATGTCTCCGACGCCCCGGCGCTCGAATGGGCCGACGAGGCGTTCGCGGTCAATGCGCACGGGCCACTAAAGGCGCTGGCGAAGAAGCGCGGCTGGACGATCGTCGACTGGGAGCGCTAGTTCCGCACATCTGCCGATCGCTTTGAACGAGCCCCGGGGGCCACGCGACTCACGTAAAGGTATATCCGCAGATGCAGCGATGTCGCTCCGCACGAGCAGCTTTCGATGTCGGCCAGGCTCAAACCAGCACATCCACCGCGTGAATGGCGAGCCCGACCAGCCCGCCGACCAAGGTGCCATTGATGCGGATATATTGCAGGTCGCGGCCGACGGCATTTTCCAATCGACGAGTTATCGTGCCGGCATCCCAACCGCGCACGGTTTCCGATACCAGCCGGACGATGCCGTCGCCATAGTCTGCTGCCAGTCCTACGGCCGCGCGACGCGCGAAACGGTTGATCGTGTGACGCAGCCGCGGGTCACGCTGCAATGTCTCGCCAAGCTGCCGCAGCGCCTCCCCGAATTGACCTGCAAGCGCAGCATCGGGCTGGCGCACTATCCGCAGCAGCCCCACCCTCGCCTGTTCCCAAACGCTCAGCCACCATTGTTCGACGGCCGGATTGTCGAGAATCTCGGCCTTCATCCGCATCACCCGCGCGCGCATCTTGGGATCGTGCTGCAGATCGTATGCGAGCAGGTCGAGCGCCTCCTCGGCCCGCGCGCGGACGGGATGGTCGGGATCACGCGCCATTTCGATGGCCAGCTTGTCGAGCCCGTCGATGATCTTGTTGGCCAGGGTTTCATCGAGCCCGGTCCAGCGCAGCAGCGCACCGGCGCGCTCGTGGACCATCTCGCGGATCATGCCCTCGTTCGCGGCAAGTGCGCGGTGCGCCCAACGGATCAGTGCGTCCAGCACCGGGACGTGTCGCCGCTGCGCCATCGCCGCTGTCAAGGCTTGGCCAAGCATCGGTGCGATGTCGAGTGCGCGGAGCTGATCGCCGAGTGCAGACTTGACCATGCCGCCCAGGCGCTTTTGATCGAGCGATTCAAGGACGTCGGCGATCAGCCGCGAACCGCCCTTCCACAGTCGTCCGCGCTCGGGCGGCGCAGCAAGGAAGCGGCCGATTGCGCTGGCGACATCGACGCGGCGCATTCGCCGCGCCACCACCGGGGGGGTCAGGAAATTGGCGCGCAAAAAACCTGCCAGCGTATCTCCGATCCGATCTTTGTTGCGCGGAATGATCGCGGTATGGGGGATCGGCAAGCCGAGTGGATGGCGGAACAGCGCGGTGACCGCAAACCAGTCGGCGAGACCGCCGACCATCGCCGCCTCGGCGAAGGCCTGGACATAGCCGAAGGCGGGATGCCGCCCGTGAAACGCCCGGGCGACGAAGAACAGTACCGCCATTACCAGCAGCAGGCCGAGCGCCAGCCCGCGCATCCTGATGAGGCCCGGCGGGGGCGGCTCGGCGGGACGGGCGGGCGAGGCGGCGCGGATCATCCCCGAAACAATCCCCGAAAGCGGGGATTGTTCAAGCATTTCGTCACTCAGCCGGCTGCGGAGCTTCCTCATCGCCACGATAGCCGATCGGCCGCGGCCCCGGATGGAGATCGATCACCGGCGTACCATCGTCCCCCGGCTGATAGCTGAGCAAGCGTCGGCCGAGCCGCGGCCCAATCCATTTCTCGACTCCGTCGGCCAGGCTGAACGCGGCTGGCACGATCAGAAGGGTCAACAGCGTCGAGAGCGCCAGGCCGCCGATGACCGTCACGCCCATCGGGGCGCGCCACGATGAGTCGCCCGACAACGACAACGCAGTCGGCACCATGCCGGCGATCATTGCCACGGTCGTCATGACGATCGGTTGGGCGCGCTTGTGCCCGGCGTCCATGATCGCCGAGAACTTCTCGACGCCCTTGCTCATTTCCTCGAGCGCGAAGTCGATCAACAGGATCGAATTTTTGGCGACGATGCCGAGCAGCATCAGGAGGCCGATGAACACCGGCATCGACACCGGATAGCCTAGCAGCTTGAGCGCCAGCACCCCGCCGAGCGGCGCGAGCAGCAGCGAGCCCATGTTGACGAACGGCGGCAGGAAGCGCCGATAGAGCAGCACCAGCACGGCGAACACCAGGAACACGCCCGAGAACACGGCAACGATGAAATTGTGCACCATCTCGAGCTGCCACTTCGCCGAACCGACGGTTAGCTCATGCACATCGACCGGCAGGTGCTGCATCACCGGCAGCGCGTGAATAGCCTGCATCGCGGTGCCGCTGACCACGCCTTGGGCCAAATCGGCTCCGACGGTAACCTGGCGCTCCTGGTTGATGCGATCGATCTGCGTCGGCCCGGCGCCAAGCTTGATCTCGGCGACTACGCCGAGCGGCACCGATCCGCCCGATTGCGTCGCAACCGGCAGATTCTTGATGTTGGCAAGCTTGGTCCGCGCATCTTCGCCCAACGAGACGATGATCGGAATCTGGCGATCCGACAGCGAGAAGCGCGCGCTGTTCTGCTCAATATCACCGATCGTCGCGACGCGGATCGCGTCGGACAGGGCGGCCGTCGTCACGCCGAGGTTGGCGGCCAGGTCCATCCGCGGCTTGATTTCGATTTCCGGCCGCTGCAGATCACCCGTGATACGCGGTGCGACGACCTGCGGCAGTTTCGACATCTGTTCAACCAGCTTATCGGCGGTCGCGCTGAGCTCTTTGGGATCTTCGCCGCCCAACACGATGGTGAGATCCCTACCGCTGTCGCCCCAGCCTTGCTGCGAGTTGAAGTTGACCCGGGCGTCGGGAACCTTGTTGAGCGTCGGCGCAAAAGACCGCTCAAACTCGGTGCTGGTCATCTTGCGGTCCTTGGCCAGCTTGGCCACCACGCGCCCGTTGCCGACGAAGCTGCGCTCGTAGACAGAGGTTACCATGTCCTTTTGGCCGAGCAGCAATTGGCCGACATGCTCGACGACCTTCTCTGTCTGCTCGAGCGTGGTTCCTGGCACCATTTGGATTTTGACGGTGACGCTGTCCTGGTCCTGCGTCGGCTGGAAGGTCATTGGCGTCGTCATGAAGCATGCCACGGTGAGCACGAGCGCCGCGACGCCAGCCACGATCGGGACCCAACGGTGCTTGAGCGTCCAGCGGAGCGCGCCCATATAGAGGTCCATCAGCCAGCCTTCGCCATGCTTGGCGTGGCCGAACGCCTTGAGGAAGTAAGCGGCGATCATCGGCGTCATCATGCGCGCGACGGCGAGGCTGAGCAGCACAGCGGCGACAACGGTCAGGCCGAAGTTCTTGAAGAACTGCCCCGTGATACCCGGCATAAGGCCAACAGGGAGGAACACCGCGACGATCGACATGGTGGTGGCGAGGACGGCGAGGCCGATTTCGTCGGCGGCGTCTATCGCCGCCTGATACGCCGATTTGCCCATGCGCATGTGCCGCACGATGTTCTCGATCTCGACAATCGCGTCGTCGACCAGCACGCCCGCCACAAGGCTCAGCGCCAGCAGCGTCATCTGGTTGAGCGTGAAGCCCATCAAATCCATGAACCAGAAGGCGGGAATTGCCGAAAGCGGGATGGCAAGCGCCGAAATCACCGTTGCGCGCCAGTCACGCAGGAACAGGAAAACGACAACGACAGCTAGCAGCGAGCCCTCGATCATCGCGTCGATTGCACTCTTGTACTGTGCCTCCGCATAGTCGACGCTCTGGCTGTCAAGCTTCTGGAACTTGACGCGCGGGTTTTGCTTCTCGAGCTCCTGCAGCTTCTTCTCCGCGGCATGGAACACCGTCACGTCGGAGGCGCCCTTGGCGCGCTGGAAGTCGAAGCTGACGACGGGTTTGCCGTTGATTGCCGCGGCGGAGGTCGGCTCCGCATACATGTCCTTCACGGTGGCGATATCGCCAAGCTTGACGGTGCGGCCGTTGCCGAGTGAAATCTGCGTCTGGCCGAGCGAATAAGCGTCCTTGGCGTTACCCAGAACACGCAGCGCCTGCTCCGCTCCCCCGATATCGGCTTTGCCGCCCGCAGCGTTGACGTTGACCTGACGGAGCTGCTGATTGACTTGGCTTGCGGTCAGCCCCTGTGCCTGCAGCTTGACCGGATCGAGTATGACGCGAATCTCGCGCGTCACACCGCCGTTGCGCGACACCGCCGACATGCCAGGCACCGAGAGCAAAGATTTGGCGACATTATTGTCGACGTACCAGCTCAGTTGCTCGGGCGTCATGTCGGGGGCGATCGCGGCATAGCTCGCGAGATCGCCTTGGCTTGACGTATCGACGCGGCCGATCTGCGGTTCCAGGATGCCGTCCGGCAAGTTACCACGGATCTGCTGGATGGCGCTGCGCACGTCCTCCACCGCACGGTCGATTGGCGTCCCGATGTCGAGCTGTACGACGGTCTGTGAGTCGCCCTCCGTGACGGTCGAGGTGAGCTGATCGATGCCCTGCACGTTCCTTACCGCAGCCTCGACCCGTTGGGTGATCTGCGTCTCCATCTCGGTCGGCGCGGCACCAGGCTGCTGGATGTCGATCCACACGATCGGAAAATCGATGTCGGGATCGTTGTTCACGTCCATCGACATGAAGCTGATGGTGCCAGCGATCGCCAACACCACGAACAGCACGATCGGCGGCACCGGGTTGCGGATGCACCAGGCCGAGATATTGCGGAAGCTCATGAGCTGATCATTCCTGCGATGGCTTGGCGAGGGTCGGGATCACCTTCTGCCCGGGATTCAGGAATGCCCCGGCCGAGACCACGACATGCTCGGTACCGTTGAGACCGCTGACGATGGCGACGCCGGCATCCGACACCTGGCCGACAGTAACGTTGCGCCGCTGCACCTTGCTGTCGGCACCGACGATGAAGGCATAATTGCCTTGCTCGTCGCTCATCACCGCCGATTGCGGCAGCAGCGGCGCCTGTGCCGCACCGGCATGGATGACAGCTGAAGCGAAGCCGCCCGGCCTCAGGTCGGGATGATATTTGACCGCGATCCTGGCGATACCCTGGCGCGTCTGCGGGTCGATCACTGGCGACACCTGCCAAACCTGACCCGGATAGCCTTGATTGCTGCCCACCGGCGTCACCGTCGCCGCCACCCCAGCGCGCAGCTGAGCAAGATCGCTTTCGGCAAGTTGGGCATCGACCTCCATCCAGCCATCCTTGGCCATACGGAACAAGGTGCCGCTTGAAGGCATGACGATTTGGCCGGGCTCGCAGTTGCGCGTCAGCACCAGCCCCGCCGCCGGCGCGCGGATGTCCAGCTGCGCATTTTGCGCGCGCGTCTCGGCAAGCTGCGCCTTGGCAACATTAACCTTGGCAACGGCGCCATCGCGCGTCGCAGTAAGCTGATCGAGGTCTGCTTTTGAGATGAACCCGTCACTGACCAGCTTTTGCGCACGGTTGAGATTGGCCTGGGCAAGCTGCGCGTCGGCCTGCGCGACCTTCACCTGGGCCGCCAGGGAAGCCGCCGTCTCGGTCTGCACCGAACGATCGACCTCGGCGAGGACTTGTCCCGCCTTCACCCAGTCACCGGCATCGACCAACACAAGAGTAATACGGCCGCCTTGACCAGCGACGCCAACCGGCATTTCGCGCCGTGCGGCGACCGATCCGGTCGCACTGATGTCATGGCCGACGGTCTGCCGCCCGGGCACCATCACGCTGATCGTTGGCACCTGATCCGTCGCGCTGACGGCGGCCGGTGCCTTCTTATGCGAACCGAACATCAAATAGCCGGCGATCAGCAGCACTACGACGATGCCCAGAATGATCGGCCACCGCCGATGGCGCGGGCGCTCCTCGTAATCGGGCAGCGCCAAACGGTCCTCGCCGCCGCCGATCTGCCCCGGTTCGTAATTCATCTGCGCCACTATCCTGTCCCGGCCGTTGCCGTTGCTCCCGGCAGTGTATTATAGAAATAAGCCACCGATCTCAAGCGGTGTTTCGGCCTCGTGCGCCCCCTGCCCTTTTTCGGGTCCCATCGCAAGCGAAGGTTGCTTGCGCCGGCCTTGCAATATTACCCTAACCTTCCCGCGTGGCGTCGTTTTTTATAAAGAGCCATTATACGGTAGCGCCTTTCTGAAAGCCGAACCGATCATTCAGCAAGTGTTGCGTTCGGCGCCGCCATCACCCAGGCATCACTTTCACGACTCAAAAAGGGGATGACGATGCGCCTTCCACTCGCCCTCGCGCTCTTCGCCGCGCTGCCGGTCGCGTTCACCGCCGCGCATGCACAGAGCAATCCGCCGATCCTGACCGACGGCACGATCCTCGACATCACCGCAACCGGCAAAACGAGCGCGGTGCCCGATCTCGCGACGATCGATGCGGGGGTGGTAACGCAGTCCGCCACCGCCGCAGCCGCGCTTTCCGACAATGCCGCACGGATGGCAAAGGTGCTTGATGCGTTGAAGACGGCGGGCATCGCCAGCCGCGATATCTCGACTTCAACCGTCCGGCTTAGTCCGCAATATCGCTACGCCGACAACCAGCCGCCGGCGATCACCGGTTATCAGGCCACCAACACGGTGACAGTGAAGTTCCATGACATTGCCAAGGCGGGCGGCATCCTCGACGCGCTGGTCCGCGAGGGCGCGAACCAGATCGATGGCCCCAATTTGTCGCTTGCCAACCCAGATGCCGCGCTCGATCAAGCGCGCAACGACGCCGTCACCAAGGCACGCGCCCGCGCTGAGCTCTATGCCAAGGCGGCGGGGCTTAGCGTGTCGCGCATTTTGTCAATCGACGAAAACGGCGAGAATGCAGGTAGCCCGCCGCCGCGCCCGATCATGTTCGCTGCTCGCGCCGAAGCCGCGCCAAAGACGGCGATCGAGCCGGGCGAGACCGACGTCACCGTAAACCTGTCGGTGCGCTTCCTGCTCAAATAGCGAATAAGGGGCCGTCCAAGATACACGGACGGCCCCTGTCGGGGTTACCAGTACCTGCGTTCACCGCGATGCGCCGTCAGCGCACGGTCCCGCGCCGGATCAGATTGACGATCGCAAGCAAGATAATCGCACCGATCAGCGAGGTGATGAACGTCCACACGGTTACCCCGTTGTTTATGCTGCCGCCAAAGATCAGGCCGGCGATGAACGCACCGACGATGCCGACGACGATATTGAGCAGGATGCCCTGCTGGGCATCCGTGCGCATCACCAGGCTGGCCAGCCAGCCGACGATTCCGCCAATGACAATCCAGATAATGAAACCAGCAATGGTCATGTCGCGTCCCTCCGTTAAGCCCCCAGGTGTGACCGGGTTGCGGCAAAGGACGCCCGACGCTCGTTTTAGTTCCGGTGGCGTTTCGACTCAATCTACAGACGTAGGCACTTCTTCAGAACTTCTGCTGACGCTCATAAAGAGAGCGGTAATGTTGAATTCGCGTCACGCGCAGACCGGGCATCCCCGATCGGTCGATCGCGCGCTGCCAGCTGGCGAATTCCTCGACCGTGAGGCCGTAGCGATC
>Ga0164242_10008041_pt1 | contig 11462 bp, 15 predicted proteins | sample OricomgcompostMG_FD_108783 | JGI IMG/M metagenome (GOLD analysis project Ga0164242, IMG submission 108783) | Miracle-Growth compost microbial communities from Emeryville, California, USA - Original compost - Miracle growth compost (MG) ...
TATCCTGGCTCCGATTGCGCACAGAAAATCATTGGCCCCGATCGGCATCTCCAGAGCCACGTCACCTAGCAGGCTGGGGATATACGCATAAGAAGGCAATCGTACCACCCGAGACGGACCATCGCCCTTAATCCTTGGCGAACTGAATCCGCGCGATGCCACCGCTGCTCCTTCGACGGCGCCCGGCGCCCGCGCCCTTACCACCACCACGAGCGCACTCGCTCTCAGAAACTGGATCTGAAATACTGTCCCCGCGCTTTCCTTCTGACACACCTGCTGCTTCGCCGCCGCCACATCCACCACTACAACAACGCGAAGCACGTCACCCAACACGCACGACAACAACAACAACAAGAGGGGAAATCAACCCCGCGGGCGCGATCGCGGCGGTAGCGTCGCGTATACAGGCGCGCCAGGACGCGCAACAAACCCCAACCACGATCCCCGGAGGCTACGGCGGGACGGGGACGGGACTCGACTCGGGCACGATTGTGGGGATCACGCTGGGCTCGGTGGGCGGCTTCGTGCTCATGCTGTGGCTGATCTACTGGTGCGTCAACTTGGGCCGGGTGCCGGTGGACCTGGACGCGACGAGCAGCGTGAGCGTCGGCACGGCGTCGGTGATGCGCCGCGCGTCTCGTCACCGGAGCAGCGGCGGTCATCGGCGGCACCACCGACACCGGAGCCCGAGGGAGACGGTCGAGATCAGGACGAACCGTAGGCCGTACATTGTCGGGGAGGGCGGCGGTGGTGGCGTGAGGGAGATCGTGGTGGAGGAGACGACGCGAGGGGTCAGTAGGGGTCCGCCGCCGGTGGTGCCGCCGCCTCCGAGGGTCGTGGAGGATGATGACGAGGTGGTGGTTATTGAGGAGAACTCGCCGCCGAGGAGGCATCGGAGTAGTAGGAGGAGTTCGAGCCGGAGAGATAGTTCGTATCGGGATGATCCGCGGGTACGGAGGTCTGGTGGGAGTAGGAGATGATGTGGACGGAAGGTGGTCAGGATAAGGAGGCATGGATATATCTGCCTTACTTGCCGTCTGGGCGCCCGTATGAAACGGTTGGCATGTGATATATGGGGTTTGTGGATTTAGGGGGTCAAAGGGAAGGTAGACATGGCGTCAGGAAGGTTATACGATACACGGCGCTGACGCTGGGACTTTGGGTTCAAGAGTTTTCAGGATTACACGTTGGGCTGGCCAGGTAGTATGGGTCTCATGTAATAGGTAGTAGGGTGTGTTAGCGAGCGATTCGCGTTGATATCGAGAAGGATTGTCGAGCCAAGGAGGACTGCGCATATCTTGAGACCGAAGAATGCTTACCTACTGTACCATCTTATTCTCGCGATTACGGCTTCCAGTGTATATTCACAAACACAATTCTTCAAAAAAGAGTTCTCAGGAGCGCAGTCTCCCTGCTCATCTTTTTTTTAGGAAACTCAAACTCAACAGCACTCCCCTTGAGAGCCCTTAACTGGGCAAGCAGCACCTAAACATCCACAGCGCAGTGGTTCATTCGAGCTTCACAAGTCAGTAGTGAGCGGTTAAGTTGGTACAGGGGTACCTTGCCGTATTTGGTTAGCAGCTGGATGCTATAGCAAACTCCCGGGCCACTCCTGCTCCATGGCTTTAACATGTGCTTTCCGCCAATCGCGATGACATCATGCTAGCTATAGAGGTGCATTTGGGCGGGAGCGAACAACTTCGGCATGTGCGGATATTTTCCCACCCCATTCCCGGGTCACAACGGACTTCTTCGATTTCTGGGCGACTACCGTGCTAGATACATTGGATACATACGCCAGCAACACTTCCAGAGCTCTCTCGCAACCAGAATTGACCAAGCACTCCCCCATTAAACACCCGTCTGCTTAACCAGACGAACTTGGTAGTTGTTGCTACCGTGGAGTTAGGACATACCCCAGTCTGTCGACAACCATGGAGAAACCAAGTAAGCTCTCTCAAAGGGATCAGAGTCGAGGGCTGTCCGACGATCCCTCCCTCCCAAGTTTCACCGTTTAGTGCTAACACCTACGGCATCACAGCCGCGGAGATCGCCCGCGTTATCCGTCACCTCACCCAGGGAACGTACCGGGAGGTGGACGCTGCCATCGATGCATTCTTTGTCCGCGATGCTGCTTTTGTTCACCCCTTCGTCCGAGTACCACGTTTCAGTTTCAACCTCCCCGGCGTTGGCAATGTCAATTCTCGCATGATCATCCACGCTATCTACCGCTGGTATCGGTTTCTGAGCCCGGAAACCCAGGTCACCATTGCCTCGTCAGGTATGAAAAGCCCCTGACGGATACCTTGCTCCCCTTGACCGCACCCCTCATTTGCACTCCTACCCCTGGGAGACTGATAGTTGCTCACCGCCGCACCTACCACAGCTTTCGACGACGCGAACAATATTCTATACGTTAGCATCGCGCAACGCTTTGCTATCTGGTTCATCCCCCTCTACGCCACGCACGTCCGCCTCGTAACTGTTTTGCATCTCTCTTCGTACCATGTCACCCACGACGACAACGGCGACCCCGTCGGCCCCGGAAGTAACACCCGCTACCGAATCACCCAACAGCATGACCACTACCAGGTTAACGAGTGGCTCAACTTCATCATACCTGGCTTCGGCGGCTACGTCTGTGCCGTCTTGCAGTTCCTCTGCTCTGGGCTGTGCGTCCTCCTCGCCCTCATGTCCACCGTCATCACCATGACCCTCGCCTACGTCATGCCGTTCGGGTGGCCCTTCCATCCTTCGACCCTCGTGACGGCCACGGCCTAGCAGGTCAGGGCGTCTATATCGACCCTGCTAGGGATATTCGTACAATACTTGCAGTTCTTGCCAGCGTGGTCCCTGCTTCAGCACGTCGCGGATGCTAGGCTCGGCGACGACTCGCCTGCCGGACCCCGCGGCGAAGCGGACCCTCGACGGTTTCACGCCTTTCGGAGAGGAGAGCCAAGGCCTCCCGGTACGACGTAGTCCCGGGCCGGCCGGGGTCGAGGGGCGGGTTGTTCTGGACTCTATCCCTCATGATTGGTGCGGTGCCGAGGTCTATGAACAGATAACGTGCCATGTTTGTGTGTTAGGGCCACGGCCGTACAGGTATGCTACCGGAAGCTAAGGGCTACGCGGACTCATTACTTACTACCAAGGGTCTATGGAACCGCGCGGAATATTGATTACCCTGTAGGTTGAGTTTGGCTGACTCCCTTGTTTTAACACTGTTATCATCGATAAAGCATGATTTGCTTGTTTCTTGGGATGGAGTTGCTAAAGGTTGGCGCTAAAAAACCATCGCTGTAGATATATATACCTCTCAATACAACATGAAAGATACGCTCCCACCATATCCCCCGTACCGATGTTTATATTTTTGGTATAGCCCGGAAAAAAAAAGCCCATCAGTCAACCCTTGACCTTGCCCTTTCCCATCTAAAACCAAAACTTAGTACCTCCTAACGCCTGCTTGCCTTGCACGGCCTAACCCACCCAGTGAGAAACTGTCATAACAAAGGGCGTCTACTTGTACTTCATGAATCGTCACCTTCCGCGGCCGCACCGCCTGCGCCGTTCGCCTCCGTCTCTGCCCCCGTCGCCGCCCCCGCCCCAGCACCGCGCGGTTCTCCAAAGAAAAAACCGTCAAAGAGGTCGAACTGCTGCCCGTCGCTAAAGTCGTTGTGGTAGCCCCCGTCCCAGCCGATGCCGAAGTTGAGCCCGGTCTGCGCGTCGCCGCCGGCGCCGCCGAAGTCGCCATCAGCGCCGCTGCCGAGGCTCTGCAGGAAGTCCATCCTTTGTAGTTCGCCGAGGTCGACGACTCCGTGGCCGAGGGTGCTTCCGCCGGCGGCCTGCTGGGGGAAGAAGTTCGGCACTGCGGTTGCGGTTGGAGTGCCCACGACTGGCGTGGTGGACGCGGTGGTAGCGGTGGTAGAGGTGCCTCGGATAGGGGGAAGTTGTAGTGGTACGCCACTGAAGGAGGAGGCTACGGAGAGGCCGCGTGGGATTGCCTGTCGCGCTGTGGTCGGAGATGGCATCAGCGAAAGATCTTGGGCGGTTGCGTCGGGCGTTACGGGATCCCCTGTTGACCCCGCGTTGCCCCGAGGCGGTCCGGGGAACGCGGGTGTCCCGGAAAAGCTGTCGGCCTCGCGCTTGACGTGCTGAGTGGTTGACATGCGGTAATGGGGGGTTTGACTTGGAGACGTGGGTGATGGGTTGCTAAAGAATGCGTCGGGTGTCATACGGAGCTGGGACTGTGTCTGCTGTGAGGCTGGTCCACGATAATGTACGTTAGAGTAGTTCGTAGCCGGAGCTATTTCGTCCCGGGAACGCCTGTCGGAAGAGATCGATCGCTTCTTGCCGTGCGCGGGATGAGGGGCTTGGCCGAAACCGCCGATAGAGTTCACCATTTTGATCGTTGCCTTGGCGGTCCGCTCGAAGGCATCTCGGCAAGCTTCCGCCGGTGGGCATTTCTCAATAAGGTCGGTGAAAACGGAGGTTGCTGCAAGCATCGTGAAATCAACTTCATCCATCGACTGCGGCTTTCGTCAGTAATAAATTCTACTGGTAGCAGGGGTTCACGTACCAGACGGCTTCTGACAATAGGGGAATGCCAGATAGCGTAAAGATAGGATATACCGGCCGTGAAAAGATGGTGAGTGGCGAGATATGTATAGTTGACCAAACCCACTATGTGCAGCTGTCTATATAGACGTAGCGTCTTCTGGCCGGCCTCCGCAACTTTGAGATATATCCTATCCTCGTCCTCTCGTGGCTCAATATTATGAACCGACGGACTGTTTACTTCCTTCGAGGTGTGATACTCGCCCTCAAACATGGCTGGGACGCTGAGACTCTGGCGATAAAGCATGATAACCGTTTGCCAGTAGTTGAGGTTGAAGAAGTCGATGGAGAACTCGACGCCAATCTCCTCATGCTGCGGGGCTGATTCCTTCCACTCGTAGAGTCTCCTGTCGATGTCAATCCGCCACGATCTAAACGAATCATGTCGGGAGAGAAAGGGTGACGGTAGGTTCGTATGCATGTAAGGATTCTGCTGATTTTGGCCGCCGGCTCTAGCAGCCTGCGCCTGCTGGTACTGCAGAACCTGGAGGATCTCGGATTGGAGAAGCCGAAGGCGGAAGTAGTGATGCGCAACAAGCTTATACGTCGGTTCAATAGCACCGGTAGGCCGATCTAGGAAGCCCGTTGCTGTGATGTACTGATCCTTTAGCAGGGAAGGAAATTCCGTCGTGATGACCTCGTCGGAAATGCCTAATGGTCGGCCGACGCATACGCCGACGAGACGGTCTAGAGAGTAAGTGCACCACCACAGTCTACGTCTAAGATCTCGTGTATACTCTCGCCGACCTCGTTCTCGGCGGTAGTTTTGGTTGGTTTGAGCTGCGGGATCTCCTACATCTCTTTCGGCGTCTTTGACATCCTCATGATGCAGGCCTAGATCCACGGCCAGTCTCATAGCGACACCGACAATATACCTATATCAATAATGGTCAGTATCGGATGGAGAAGCCGATTTTGCATTTCCTTTTCCAAGATGGAAGGGGGGGGCTCACCATAAACCGGGCGGGACTGGTCGGAGGAGCGCAAAGTTAGCTAAGAGCAAAACTGCTTGTAACTCTGCTAGGCCGCCCCCACTGTTGCTTAGACACGCCTCTAGGTGCATGATGGCACTGGCATGGTACTCTTCAGGTTGGCATTGCTTCGAGCCAGTTTCACCACCAGGAGGCGGTCTCGACGCGTGGCTATCGCCCCTAGCCGAGTCACCCATAATGATGGCGCCGCCAATCGCAAACACCATATTCAGCACATACAGCTCCTTCGGGCCGCGCACCCTACTGCCGTCCTCGGCATACGCCTGGTTAAACATGGCCTGGAACTCGCTCCCGTGCAGGACGGGGATCTGGGGGTTGGCGTGCTCGAAGTACAGCTTCGCCAGCCACCCCCCGAGCGCTTTGTCCGGGAACGTGGCCGGGTGGATGGTCGGCTTCGTGTGCAAGCCGAAGAAGGAATCTCTCATCGACGTGCCGCCGCCGCCGGGCCCCGGTTTATACGGGCGGACGCCGGTCTTGTCAGAGCTCGACTTCTGGTCTGACACCGACGACTGCACGGCGGCGAATACCACGCGCGCAAACGAGACTCCCGATATGGTCCCTAGGTGGCGCGGATTGGCGGCCACAGGGGTACCGGAGAGGTCGGGTCTGAAGACCTGTTTCTCGGCCCTGCTCGCGTCGCCGCCATTGTTTTCGCGGCTTGGACCTCCAACGGTGTCTTGAGCATCCGGGTGGGAAGAAGGTCCCGCTTCGGTCGGGGGTCGAGCAGTACTTAAATCGCTGTGAGATTTAGAGCAGTATTCGAGGTTCTCTGCCGCGGGGAAGGGTATGTTGTGGGAGCTCAAAAGGGCTTCAAGCTGTTCGGCCCGAGTCTCCAGATAGAAGACATAGCTATTAACCTTTTGTTAGAATCGTACAAGTGCTCTCGCAGACACGGCGCAGCAGGGGGTCGGGAGCGGAGCCAACCTTCTCGGTATCTCCTTCCGGGTGATGGGGTCGTAGCCAACGCAGGCAACATTCGCCTTCTCGCAGCTAGCGCAGCTCGGCAGCTTCTGGTCGCACCGGTTCTTGCGGAGCCGACAGCGGTTGCACGCGCTCACGTTACGGAAGTTGCTGCCCTGACCGCCCTTGGATCCGTGGTGGCTACCCGGGGTGGTGCCGCTCGCGGCCTCCGCGGCGAGTTCGTCTGGGGGCGAATTGGCCGCGCCGGCGGGCGGCGGCGGCGGCGGGGACAGCAGGGACTCCTTGCCTGGGGAGGAAGAGTGGCGGGCCCGTTTCGCCGGGTGGAGATGCGATGGCGGCGGCGGCGGCGGCGGCGTATGCGTCACCATTGTTGCCGGGGCGCGAGCGCAAGCTTGGGGAAGGGGGGCAGTTGAATCGTTGTAAGTCGGTGTGCGCGGACCGATCGGGGGGATGTCGTAATTAGTGAACAGTTCACCGCTCGGCTGTCATCGATTGAACTGGTTCGTTGAACTTCGGTTCTCTAGTCCCCATGATGGCTCTAGGTGGACTTCGTCCGGGCGAGCAGTGGGCAAAAACGGAGAGCCTCGGAAAGCTTCTCGGTGAGGCGGACGGGACGAAGCTGATGGCTGGGGTTCGCTTTTACAGGGATCTACATCAAAATGCGGGGATCTATCTGTGTGCGTGAATAAAAAGGTGGCTCTCCAAAGCTGAGCCTCTTCCATTTTGGGGTGGCAAGGAAGGGCGTGTAAGTGATAAGATAAGAAGCTCAAAGTTCGACGAATCACAGCGACGACTTCCTTGGACTCGACCTCGGCCACCACTGAATCGGCTCTCATAGCCGGATCCAACGCCGTCAAGAGTTTGAATCACGTTGAACCATCTTTCTGCTCTGCCCGTTCCTTTATCGCTGGTCATCAGTCATTGTTCGTATCTATAGCGTTGAACCCCGAGTTACAAGTCATTGCGTGCGAAAGTAAAAATAAGATAGGTATCATCATCTGCGCCCCAGCGGTAGAGAGACAAATGCAGGAAATAAAAACGAGGTACAAGATTAAAAAGGGGATAAAAATAGCTAATAACCAGAGAGAGGTTGCCCCGTCTCCTTAAAATAAAAAAGTCCTTGAGCTCGGGGCTCTGATCTTCCCGTTCTTGATGTCCGACTCCTGCACTCCGTGGTATCTCGATCCTGTGAAATGCGATGGCAAGCTCCTTACACAATGCCCTTTCCAACCTGAACTTGTGTGTGTGTGTGTGTGTGTGTGTGTGTGTGTGTGTGTGTGTGTGCGCGCGCGAGTGCGCAGGTGTCTATGCAACGCCACGCGGTCCGCGCCCAGACAAATCCAAAACGGGTCCCATCGGGTGGCGGTAGGTCCGGTTGCTCTATCCTGTGTTCCTCCCGTGGGTCGTGTATGTGTGTGTGCGCGCGTGTCGGTGCATCCCGTCGAAAAACCATTGTCTATCCGTCCTGAATGATGTCGACCCGCACAAAACCTAGTGTCCAAACGCCTGCGTTGCCAAATGGCAACGTAACCCAAGAAGAAAATACCGATTCCTTCGAAACCCTTTTCCGTCCTTTCTACCTTTGCAGTCTAGCCAGTTCGCCATCCAAGTTTTTTTTCTCTTTTTTTGCGTGTTTTAGCTCTATCGTCTAATCACTTCGTCCTGCTGCGCCGGTTCGGTCGTCTCAATAGCCGTCTCGATATCGTCAGACTTCTCATCTAGCCGCCCCTTGGGCTCGGTAACCTGGAAACTGATGAAAGCACCGGCGATCGCCACCACGGCGCTGGTCCACCATGCAAGTCCGGAATAGCCCGCCTGCAAGCCTAACGAATAGAGAAACCCGGAGATGGTGGGGCCAAAGGCACGGCACAAGCTGGCCGCTGAGGCTGCAACGCCATTGATCGTTCCTAGGGATAGCATCGTGGGGGCGGAGTTTGTCAGGAGGATGGCGTTGCTCGGGTAGGCCAGGGTCGCGAGGGTGCATTTCCAGATGACCATGGCGTAGATGCCGACCATCTGGTACTTCTCCGGGAGTAGCACTAGATAAGGAGTCGTGAGGTACACTAAAAAGTACGCCATGGCAATAAGCCTGAAGAGCTGGAGGGGCCCGAGCCGTCGAGTAACCAACGGAAACAGGAAACAGGTTGAAATCATGGAGTACACCCCTTGGACCGAGAGGATTACCCCAATGGACTGCGTGTCGAATCCGAACCCGTCGACGAACTTGAAGGGTAACGAGGGCGGTTCCCGATGCGCAGGCGGATCTGTGCTCAGAAAGACGGGGAATAGTTGGTCGAAGGTCATTGTATGACTGGGTTGGTGTCAGTTCGGCAAGGGTTGTGCGACCGACGTTCTCGAAAAGCACACTTACAAGGCCAGGATCCCGTAGGACACAATGTTCAAAACGACCGGACGGGTGAAAATCCTGTTCGCCATCTTCCGCTGCGGGTCGACGATAGTCCTTGGGTCCGCGACTGACAAGTTCAACGGTTCCACTGAGTCCGAGCTGGTCGCGACGGACATGAGGCGCGGCGAATTTTCCGTCGTTCGGTATCCCGGTAGCTGCTCCTCTGGCTCGAGGAGAGCTTCCTCCTCGGCACTCTTAGCCTTGCTCAGCTTGCCGGCCGTCCACGGAATGCGCGAGAGCAGGTGGTTGCCGAGCTCGACTCCCCGGTCCCGGCGTTGCTTCTTTATCGAATGAGTCTCCTCGAAGAAAAGGAGACCGATGATGACTCCGCAGAAAACGCAGATGGCGCTGAAAAGGTTGGGGAGCAGATACGGGAACCGATCCCAAATCGAACCGGGCTGGAAGATGGTCGGAAATGCATCGACGGGTCTAGCCAGTGCGCCGCCAATCATTGGCCCAATGATTGACCTACTCCTGTCAATTCCCGTACTAGAGGTGACCACCTTCGCCGTGCTACAAAACTTACCCGAGACACCAAACAAGAGGCATGATTGTATACGCACGCGCTGAACGACAGTCAGAAACGAGAAGGACCAGGCGAGAAGTTTGGGACTGGTTTAACTTACGTTGGTGTTCCTTGGCGGTGATCAGCTCGGCGACGGTCGTCTGTAGGACTCCCATGTTTCTATGGGCGAGCTGTCAGTCAGCCGCTCCAATTTTCATCCCAACATGGAAAGCAAGATAGTTCATGTTTAATCAATGTTGCTCACCCGTTGAGAAGGCCACCGAGGGCCCGTGCAATGAGGGCCATGGGCAGGTTCGAGGCAAATCCGAACATCAACACGCTCAAGCCGGTTCCGGCAAGGCCAATCATCAGAACAGGCTTTCGGCCGATCCTATCGCTGAGCCTACCCCACATAACACCGGTGGAGAACTCGGCAAAGGTGAAGGCGGAAGTCACCATGCCGGCGTAGAGGGAGATTTTGCTCTCATCCTCGGTGATGTTGAAATCCTTCACCATGTAGTAGATGTAGGGGAAGATGGACATGAAGGCAATCGGCTCACATATCCGGCAGAGAGCTAGAGAGAAGATATTAGAGCCAGGCAGTGAGGCGTGGCTGCGGCCGTACGCCGCCACCGAGGACGGATCCTGGGCCTGACAGCCCCGGTAGGGGTTGATAACATACCCAAGATGACCAATTGTTTCCTGGGGAATGGAGGTAAGGGCCTGTCCGACCGGCCCCGAGAGGACCCGGTCCCGTATCCCTTCCTTTTCATCATGGCGTGGATCGTATGAGGTTGACGTGACCTTGACAATGACGAGTCGTTATGATGTCCAGCAGACTAACCGAACCTAGGGGCTGAACTGGCTGGGTTGAGCCGGGCGCAGACTGGTTGACGGAGGGGAGCAAGGGAGATAGATAGCAGAGTCTGGTGGGCAAAGTCTAGTAAAGTATCTTGCTGGGTGATGTCTAGTGTGGGAAAGGACCTGCTCCTGCTCAACGGTGCACATGGGCAAAGAGTAACCAAGTAGACAGCAGAGGAGAAAACAGGTAATAAGAACGGAGGCGGCCGAGAAGGCGAGCAGAGAGTGGGATAATCCAAGGGGCTGCTCTGCTGGGTTGAACTAACACAGGAGCGGAAGAGACGGGAGGGTGGTGTGGGATATGTAACATAAAAAAAAGCAAGGAGACTTGCTCGACGGGTCTAACGTGGCGCCAACAACGGGGGGAATTGGGAGGATAAGTATGCGTCAGAGAGCACGCATGGAAGGAGACGCGACTAAGAGTAAATGGAGCAACGGTATTACAAGCCGAATGGAAGGACGGATCCAGACGAGAGACGTCCATACATTAATACAGACGGACCCATGGCGGAAGGGGCTGAAGGAGGTCACCTGGCAGCGAAACGGCGGTGACGGGAATAGACTCGACACGAGCGTATGCGTAAGGAGAAAAGACGATGATCCCGGGAGGAGCACTAGGTCTCATCAGGCAACAAAAGTACGGCCAATTGAGGATGCGGCGATAACCTTGGAGAGGGTCTCGGATCGTGCATAACCAACCAAGACGGCGTGGGCGGCCAGGAACCCTGAAGCCTCGCTCGGCTTTGACCTGGCCGGGGGGGGGGAGAGCATGGGAGGTACTTTTCCCACCCCAAAGTTGGGTTCCCAGGATGCGAGTTGCAAGTGTGGATCGAAGTTGAGAGGGATGGATCATGGATGTTGGGTGCGAGGTAGCGTGTACCTTTTGGACATTTGGGAGGAAGGGGGGGGGTGGGGAGGGATAGTAGGGCCAGGTATGTCATCAGGAAGTGAACTTGCAGGGATATGTCCCAAGACGACTAAGGACTACCGACCAGGGGCAGAGAGCTCCGCAGAGACGGTGGTGTGTCCAGGGCCGTTTTCCCTAGGATGGGATGGGATGGGATGGGATGGCTGGATGGGATGGGATGGGGTGGTGTGGGTTGGTGTGGGTTGTTGTTGAGAAAGCTACGCTACGGGAATGGAAATGGGATCCGTGTCA
>Ga0164242_10008042_pt1 | contig 11461 bp, 9 predicted proteins | sample OricomgcompostMG_FD_108783 | JGI IMG/M metagenome (GOLD analysis project Ga0164242, IMG submission 108783) | Miracle-Growth compost microbial communities from Emeryville, California, USA - Original compost - Miracle growth compost (MG) ...
GAGATATCTCAGAGAAATTAAACAGCACGACACACAAAAAACAAATCGTATGCTGCAAATAAATTAAACTAAAAGGAAAATATCTCTCCTTTAAAATGGTATCGACCAAGGGGCAAGCACAATAGAATGATCAGATTTTATCAATGATTTCTTGAACCTGCTGTTTATGTTCCTCATGCACTTGAATAGTAAACCCATGCCACCAACCAAGATATTCTGCGTGATAAGGAATACCCGTTTTAGCAATCTTTTGATCAAATTTATAAATTTTAGTCGCTCCCGTTTCACCCCATTCGCCATGATAAGTCAGTGACACAATAGGCGTTCCTAATTCCTCTACCTTATTCACTGCGTGATGTGCTTGCTTAGGCCATACAGCAGCCGTCATTTTCTTTGCTCCGCCATCGCGCCAAGGAACGCGCCGATTGCCTTTGCCTCTGCTTCCAAACATTTGATGCCCTCTGTATTTGATTTTAACTTTTGTTATATCAATACACAAAAGTACTTTTGAGTATTAACTTACTCAAGAAGTTTCCAAGATAATGGAGACAAAGTTTTGATAGTTAAACAGAGGCCTGCCTTGTATTTCAGGCACACTCTTAGATTTTAATTTTTATTACCACTGAGCCAGCGCAAGAAATCTTCTAAAAGCTCCCGATTAGTTGCTGGTTGGATATCAACAATTTCGACTGTGTCTTCAACTTCATGCTCGCTAAACAAAATATCGGAAGCAATCCCATTACTGTTCCAAATACTTGCCTAATAAAAGGGTGGGGTCATATCATATGCTCCCCAGATAACGCCGCAATCTCCCACACTGAGGTCATCATCTGGAAAGTCTTTCTTCAACCGCACGATTTCGCCTCCCTCAAAGCAAAGTTTTCTTAGTGGCTTTCGTTTACCTAACCCAAAGAATTTCATAAGCGAGCACACCTTCTTTCTAACTATTAGTATGGCGAATTTCGTGCTACCATGCACATCCATCTAAATGCATCGCGATAGATAATAATAATGTAGCCACTTGCCCTATTTTAGTTTTTCACCAAAAGCATTGTCGAGGGATTAGTAGAAACTATTGGCGCTAAAGGAGCATACGGTTTCACAGTCACTCCCCAAACGGCCTTCCGCACATGGATGGACCATATTTCACTTTTTGTATCGTCCGGGCGAGTTGCTGAAAATAGATGCAGTGAGTTGAGCTCAGGTTGCCTGTCCACTTCTTTGCCACTTGGATCAACTAATGCAACATCCGCCAGAGGGCTGCCGGCTACGCCAATTGTAAATTCTTTCACACCAGCAGGAACTTGAAAATACAGATTACCTTCTGTTGGCAAAAACTGAATTTGGCCGTTCATCGTTAATATTCCATTGCCGGGATAGCTGGAATTAATATCGGTGTAATTGGATGATCCGCCGCTTCTAACTAATTGATAGAACCCACTTTCAGTCGCTGTAAAACTGATGGGGAAGCTACCGCTCTTGGCGGGAATATCATAAACCTCAACTATTTTTCCATTGGGATCAAGCAATTTAATAGTGGCCTTGCGCGAGTAAATTCTTTTTGATGTGATATTGATATTGACCGTTTCGCCTTTTTGGGCATATTGCAAAAAGGCGAAATCGTTTCGCAAATAAAAGGTATTATTGCCGGTACGTTTTTCGCTATTCTCTGGAACTTCCAATTTCTGCAAATCCAAAACGGCAGGAATTAATTGATTTAATTTCACGTATTCGGCTTGTTTCTTTTTGACATAATTGGCCAAATCATATTTCTTCGTTTGGCCATTATTTTTCAAATAAATATCGCCGCTGATCGCATCAGAAATTGTTGCTTTATCCTGATAAGACAACGATACCGGTTCATCCACATTTCCCAATACTGTCAAATTATCAAACGTCACGCCGCCGATGGGACGGCCTCCGGCAGGATTACTTGTCCCAATAGAAACCGGAACCTGCCAGTCATCTTTTTTCTGTTCACTGAAATCGATCGTGCTATTTTTAAACACATAATCGATGGCGCCAGCAACAGGGCTACTCAAATTAATACGATCACCCACCAACGTGCAGCCTTCCAAAAGTACTTTTCCCGATACAGGCTCTGTCGTATTTTTTCCCGCGGGATTCACCGCTAAACCAATTGCGTTGCCTTTGATCAACGAATTTTTGACGGTGACCGAAACCGGCGATGTGGTGTGATCGAATTGCATCAAAGCGATTTCCACGCCGCTTCCTTTGTTATTAACAAACTCGGAATTTTCAATCACGCAATTGCTAATGCGCTGGCCGCGCTGATTCGGTTCAAAATCAATTCCCGCTTGCGGCGCGGTGCCAGCTGTATTCAGAAATTTGGAGTTACGAATCGTCAAACCATCCGCGCTAATAACCGACAAGCCCTGGCGATAATTGCTATCAAAAATCATGTTCTCTACTAAAACATTTTCGTTATATCCGTTCCCGCGGCTGCCCAGATATAAGCCATCGCCGCCGGTTTCAGTCACGGTGATGCCGCGAATAATGACATTTTTGCATTCCAACAAATTAATGCCATGCCGCCATTCGGCTTTTTGATAAAGTTTGGGATTTGCATAATCCGTGCGCCGCATACGAAAGACAACTTTACCTTCGCCGATGAGCGCGATGTCGTGGAGATTTTCGCCGTTGAATAGCGAATCTTTCGTTCCTTTAAACGCATCTTTTTTGGCCTGAATCACCACGCCATCAGCGAAAATAATTTGTTGATTCGAAACCAAATTCAACGGCTTTCCAATAATCCAATCGCTGCCGGCATTATCGACGATTAATTTGGGAACTCCCGAATTAATGGCATTTTGCAAACATTCCGTCGCATCCGCGCTATCAAATCCCCACCAACTGGCATTGGCAGTTTTTAATGTCCCCGCTTTCACCTGCGCTATTTTTTGCGCGTTTTTCGGCGACGTATTTTGCGCTAAAAGTACTTTTGGCGCGGATGGTTGCGGCGCCGCCACACAACCGCCAGAAACCATCGCTATTCCCAACGGAACCAAGAACATCGTTAATTTTTGTTTCATTATTTATCTTCCAAAAAATTTTCCATTAATTGTGGCACATTAGAAATGCGCCGATCACCGAACATTTCCCAACCGCCTTTATAGCCGAAATCGGAACTGGTAACAACAATACTTCCATTACCGAATTTCCGGCGCATTAAATAATCGCTTTCCGCGCCATCTGTCATGCGCATCTTTGCGAGAGCTTGCCATTTGTCTGAATTAGGCCGGTAACCGAATCTTGGCGTTGTTACGGTTTCGACAGTTTTCGTTAAATCGTTTGGTGAATTTAACCAACTTCCCTTTGCCACAAAAGTACTTTTGCGCTGCGCATTCTCCGCCACCACATCCGACCATCCTGTTGCTGCATCAGCGCCAAACCATTTTTCTAAAGGGATATTACTGTGTCCGGTGACAAGTAATAATCCGCCCGCTTTTACGTAGGGAACGATAACTTCTTTCATCGCTTTATCCAACCAAATTGCATCTTCCGGCGTCAGCGCATTTAACACCAACGCGTTGGCATTTGCCGCAAAAGTACTTTTATCGAAGTCAGATTTTGCCAGCGGCTGCGCGTCAAATCCAGCTTCACGAAATGTCACTAATAGCGCGTCGTTGCGTTCGCCAATGCCGTTATAAAATAGCACGCGTTTGGGCGCGATAACTTTATCGACAAATTTCACCGCACCAAACGCTAATGGGTTTGCTTTGCTGGAATCTGGCCAGCCGCTGTCCGCGCGTTTAAATGACATATTCCAAACCGTGCCATTTTGCGGCGCAATACTGAATTCTTTCAATGGCAATTTTACATCTAATATCCAACCGTTTTGATTACGGGAAGTTTTACTGATAACAGACAAATTATTAGCGTTAACGTTATTATCCGCATCAATAATAATTTGACGATAATTTGACGCATTCTGCGAATCAGCTAAAAGTACTTTTATAGCGTCATTCGGAATATTCCCTTGATTAATAAATCGCAGGTATAATGCATTGTCATCCCATTGCAAAAGTACCTTTGTCGGATTTTTTGCCGCTTGTAAATCGCTATTTTCAAATGCCGGCAACGGCATAATGTCTTTCCAGGCCGGATCATTTAACGCTGCCTCCATTTGCGGCGTCACCGTGGCGCGCGCCGCATTGGTGGTGAAGCGGTCGGGCAAACCTTGCTGCAATAAAAGTACTTTTCGCCAATTATTAAGCAGGGCGGCTTCCCAATTAACTTGCTCTAAAACTAATTCCCTCTTTTTTGCATCATTGATTTTCTCAGCATCATTGCGCGCTTCCGCGAAATAATGATGAGCCGTCACCAATAGATCATCAGAAATGAAATTACTGACAAAGGCTGCGGCGGTATTGCGAAAATTGCGCAATGGTTGCGGACTATTTATCCAGGCGCGCTGCATCAGCGTGTAATAATTTTGCATGGGCTTAGCAGCGGAATTAAATAGATGTTTCGTCCAATCACGCGTCAGCGCCGCTTCATCAATATCGGCATTCCATAATGCTGCCGCTGCCGCATATAACGACATGCGATTTGCCATCCAATTCTGATCTTGCAAAGGTTTATCCTGCGGAAAGCCGTAAGGCATCAATTCGGAATACCAACCTTGCAATCCTTGCTGATGCGCCCAGGAAATGTCCTGCAAAAGAATTGGCATAAACGGAGTGTATAGACTCTCCGAAAATGGAATGAATTGATAACCCCGCAGCGCAACATTGCCACTGACCTTTTGCCATTGTTCGATTATCTCGCGCTCGCCACTATTTGTCTTCGCTGTGAACGGCTTGGAATAATCTTGTTGTAGCATGGCATAACCCGTGAAATCCATTGCTGTCGCAGCTTGCTGCGGCACTTTGCCATAGCCTTGATAAGCCAATGTCCAATAATGTTTATCGGGATAATCTTTGCGCACTTTATCAATCACAATTTGACAAAATCTCTGCCAGCGCGTGCTCACATCCGGCGCTAATGCCTGGCATAATTTGTCGTTGCAATACTCTGTCGTATCCGCGGCGAGAAATTGAATGCTGTCTAAATCAGGATATTTTTTCCACCACGCTTTTATCTCTTCCGCAACAGCATTTTGCACATCGGGATTTCCCCAACATAATTGTGATCCTTGCCGTTTGTTGCCATATAAGGCGCGGTATTCCGGATGTTCTTTCAAAATGGATTCAGGAAGAATAATACTATGTCCGCCCAGCGTCGCTTGAAAACCTTTTTCGTGCAGTTCTGCAATGCGCTCGTTAGTCATCCGCCATCGATCGAGATTATATAAATTCATACGATTGCGCGACATCCACACCAGCGTATCTTCATCCCAATGCGGCCCGTTAATGGCCAGCGTGCGATATCGCACAGATGGCGTTTCGGTGATATCCAAATCAGCAATAGAAATGTTTTTCTGCGCGGGCAAATATTCGCCGCTTTCACCTGGCCAATACCACCGGCAGTTTAATTGTTCCTGCAAAAATGTATATACCGCGCGCAGTGAAGAAGCCGGTGTGTTGCCTGCAAGGAAAAGTACTTTTTCACGCAAAGCAATACGTACCGTTTCGGGATTATTATCATGTAACAACCTGGCCGTTTGTATTTCTGGCATATCCAGCGGCGTGCCAATTACTATATTAAAAGTACTTTTGCGGATGCTATTTGTAATTGGCAAAACAGCTCCGCTGATTTTATCAACCGCGCGCTGTAATTCGTGCGCGGCATATTTTTCGGTGGACGAAGCATGAGCGTTGATAACAATTTGCGATTGCGCTTGACCATTTGTAACTAACTCAGCGCAGTGAGCCACATTATTTACTATTGCAAAGAAACTGCAAGCAAAAAATACGGTAAAAAACGATGATATTTTATTCATATTTATTCAATAAAAACCTGCACACCAATTATTAAGCAAACAACTAATAATTGGTGTGCAGGTTGTCATGATAGTCATGACAAGTGGCAAACTAAATTAATTGTGATCAATCGTCGGATTAAGCGCGCCGTTATCGGGTTTTAAAGCTTCAGCCACGATCACACTTCCCTTTAACCATTTGGCATGGCCATCAAAAAAGGCAACGTTCACGCCATCGAAATGACGTCCACTTTCGCAATCTGCCTGATACCTCGTATTTGTCGTGATGGCACAGGTGCTGCCTAATTTTCCCGCACCGGGAAGAGCGTAATTACTGGTGCGCGTCGCCGGTATTATCCATGAACTGGTGAAACTATATGTTCCAAAATCCATAAACATATAAGTCCCAGCCGCATCGGGAACAGAAGATTCGCTTCTTCCCGGCGACGCGTCAGGACCGCCGTCTTTTATTTGATAGTTAATGCCATAGTTGTCGTATACCGAAGACAATTCCGGCGCGAGCGTCGCATCATTTGATCCAATGGGATTCGTTGTGCTGGGGCAAAAAAACACCTGATAATTTTTTACATAAGGCTGAATTAATTGCGGCCAGAACCACTTACCGCCAGTACTAAATTTTTTGCCGTCCGGCCCTGTATTGGTGTTTCCCTGCGTATATATTCCTGTATACCGTCCATCATAGTCTTGCACATACTGCATCATTCCCAAACCAATCTGTTTCAAATTACTTAAGCAACTGGCTCGCCGTGCACTTTCGCGCGCTCGCGCAAACACCGGAAACAAAATCGCGGCGAGGATACTTATAATCGCCACGACGACAAGTAATTCAATTAAGGTGAAACCCGAATACTGACTTTGGCTGACTTCATTTTTCTGTGTTTTGATAAACATACGTCCTCCTCAAAAGTGCTTTTATTACGAGATATTACGAACCGAAGTCCGTTTGACTAGTTGAACCGGCAAGGTTACATCTTCGACCGATCCGTATCCCTTATCCATTAACTCCATCATCATTCCAAAAGCTTGCGTTCCCGATTCCTCCAACGGGGTCACAATGGTAGTAAGCCCACGCGAAACGACCTCTTTGCGGATATTGTCCATTCCGGTAATAGAAATATCTTGCGGCACTCTCATTCCTTGCACCATCATCACGTCCCACACACAAAACGCCTGCGCATCGCTGACACAATTAAAAGCTGTGGTATTATGACGCTCCATACTTTCTAGAAAGCCGCGCAACGACACTTCATTTCTATAATCGAGATTATAGACTACCGGCTGCAGTCCAGCATCCAGCATGGCTTTACGATATCCTGCTTCGCGCTCCGCAAAGTCTGGCCTTATCATGCAAGATCCCACATGCATGATATTCGTGTGTCCATTTTCGATCAGGTGCTGAGTCATTTGATACATGGCGCCAAAGTTATCCAGAAGTACACACGGTATCTGTGCCGGAACATCATTGGTGTGGCAGCATACAACCGGAATGTTGTGTTGCGATAATGTTTCAATCGTCTTGTAGCGCTGAGCCGGCGAAATAAAAATAACTCCGTCACACTGCCGATTGAGAAATTGCAACTCCTCTCTGCCATTCATCCATTCAGGTGCATCGCGTACCAATGTCAGCAAATCATAATCGTATTTTTTAGCGCTTTCACGCAAGCCAATAAAAATAGCGATACCAAATGGGCCTTCGATTGGCGCTAAATCGAACACTAAACCAATGATGCGCGTTTCCACTTTCCGGCTTTGCATCATCGGCTGCGCTACCGGGACATATTCCAACTCGCGCACCACGTCGAGCACACGTCTACGTGTTTCTTCGGAAACCAAATCATTGCGGTCACCCAATACACGCGACACTGTCATGCGTGAAACCCCTGCACGCTCTGCAACTTTTCTGATTGTCGGCCTTGATGTGACTGTCACATTGATCATTATACCACTTTTGATTAAATGTTAAACATTTATTTTTTAAACTCTCGTGTAGATGTTTTGTTTGGACGCGATAAAACTTATGTGGAATGGTGTCGATGAATGTTTGCACCTCGTGTTCATATTACACGTGCTAAAATAAAATGAGAGCAATGATGTCGGATAAAAGTACTTTTCAGCAGATTACACAAACCACATTTCCCTCTTTCTACAAGGCATCTTCTGCATTGAGGCGTGGATCACGGTGGGCTGCTTTCTCGCTATGGCGATGCTGGAAAATGAGCTGGCGTTATCTGTTGGGATTTGTTGTTTTGCTCATTGTATTTGATATTGCGCTGGGCATTTACGCCACGGCGCAACTCAATCATCAATTGGATTTGATTCGTCAAAAGGGCGAGCCGTTGACGCTGGAAGAATTAGTTTCACCGCCGGCGCCAGGTGAGAAAAATATCACCAATATATACAGACGCGCGCAGGCGAATATCCATTTTGAAATCGATCACACCACCGTTCCACCTCCTGACGCAGAAGACAACGGGACACCGTACGATTTTAAATATATTCCCACGTATACAAACGAAAAGCAAACTGCCGCCTATCTCGCAAAAAATGGTGTTGCAATAAATCTCATCCGCCAGGCCAGTTCAGAATCGAAATATTATTTTGATTTGCATCTCATTCCTTATGGAGTTGATAGCGGAATATGGGTGAAGGGCGTCAATGTTTATAACCAAATGAATCTTCTTTCGTTGCAAGCCATTTACGAGGCGCATACGGGAAACACTAATGCTGCGTTGCAAGATGTTCGCCACCTGTTTTTAATGATGCAACAATTTTCAACGATCCCCAACGGAACGAATTTAGGCCAAACGCATCAGCGAATATTTAAGGCGAATGAGATATTATCAAAAGTACTTTTAACCGCGAGAATTTCACCTGCTCAAGCGCGTGCATTTGAAGCTTCCTTGCCTACTATTGATCTGAAGCCGCTCGCTTACCGCGATTTTTTAGTGGGCCGCATCACAAGTATCAATCGCTTTGAATTTTCATCATGGCCATATCTGCTATTTAACGATAACTTTCCCGCGGAAACATCTTTATTAAAATTCCGGGGAATACTAAATCTTATCACAACGCCCTTGCGAAAATTGGACGAAACCCGCGCTCTAAAATGGCTTGCGATTACATACAAACGCTATCATAAACTCCCTTTTCCCATGCCGCCCCAATATTTAAAAACACAAATGGGCGAAATCAATGCAGAAATGGATAAGGAACCCTGGTACGCAATTGGCACAAAACTCACGGCAGGTGTTTTCCCCGATAATATCGCTGAAAGAATTGAAATAGCCCGCCGCGAACGGATAATCGCATTAGCGCTGGCTGCATTTCACACGCAAAATCATCATTATCCATCAACGTTGAAATCACTGGAGGAATTTTGGGGAAGCGCGTTGCCAAAAGATTTGTATAGCGGAAAATCGTTTCGTTATCGCAGCGACGGCAAAACGTTTCATTTATACAGCATCGGCATAGACCGCGTGGATGGCGGAGGAAAAACAGACACATATCCACGTAGTGATGATATTGTGTGGCAAAATAATGCGCCATGGTAGGGGCGCTATGTAATAATAGTCAGGTAACTTTTGTGCGAAAAATAGATGTTGTTGCATAAATATGCTTTTCGCAGAAAGTCTCCCCTGTTAAGGGGAGATTTAGAGGGGTTTAAAAGTACTTTCATAGAAAACAGAACGTTAGAAATACCCCTAAATCCCCCTTTGACAAGGGGGACTTTTGATTTTGCAACAACGCCAAAAAAATAGCAAATAACAAAAAACAAATAAATTCCAATATCGAAAAACTCAAATTCCAAACGAGCTTGCTCATAGCTGGCGTTTATTGTTTTTCTAAAAGCACTTTTGTCAAATTGAGCGAAGTCGAAATCGACAAAAGTACTTTTGCGGCAACGCACGGGCTCCGCTCAGCGACCGTTTTTGAAATTTAGAATTTGAAATTTATTTGTTATTTGTATTTTGTTATTTATGCTTTTACCGCACTCCAAAATATTATGATTTCTATAACTGCAACCGGAGATAGTTTTATTACGCGTCGTTTGCCGAACAATAATGATGCTGTGCAACAACTGCGCGAATTGATTGGCAGCGCGGATGTGCGTTTTACCAATCTGGAAACAGTGTTGCGGCATGATGAAGGATTTCCTTCCGCGCAAAGTGGCGGCACGTGGGCAAGTTCGCCGCCGGAAGTGCTGAACGATTTGCGCGAATACGGTTTTAATACGCTCGCCTGGGCCAATAATCACACGTTGGATTATTCCTATGGCGGCCTCTTGGCAACAAAAAATTATATAGAACAACTTGATTTTATCCATGCTGGCGTGGGGAGAAATTTGGCGGAGGCGAGCGCTGTCAAATATTTGGAATGCGCCGGAGGACGCGTGGCAATCATTGCGGGAACGGCCACGTTTCATGAATCGTGGAGCGCTGGCGAACAGCGGCCGGATGTGGTGGGACGTCCTGGTGTCAATCCGTTGCGATTCCAAAAAATATATAAAGTGAGCGCGGAGCAATTGCAGCATCTGAAAAGCGTCGCGGCGAAAACGGGAATCAATGCAGAACATGATTTGCGCGTGAAAGAAGGTTTTGCCGCACCGGATGATAAAAGTACTTTTCGCTTTGGAACGCAATTTTTTCAATTGGCAACGGACGGAAAAACCGGCGAGATCAGTATCCCAAACGGGCGCGATTTGCGGCGTTTTTCCAAAGGCATTGAAGAAGCTAGGCGCTCCGCGGATTTGGTCATCGTTAGTATTCACGCCCATGAAATGCAAGATGGCCGCAAAGAATTACCGGCGAATTTCTTAACGGAATTTGCCAGAAATTGTATCGACAAAGGCGCGCATTCTGTGATCGGTCACGGTCCGCATATTTTGCGCGGCATCGAAATTTATCGCAATCGCCCGATTTTTTATAGTCTGGGAAACTTCATTTTTCAAAACGACACAGTAGCGCATTTGCCGGCGGATTTTTATGAAAAACAAGGTTTGGGCAGCGAACATAATGTGATTGATGCGCTCGAAAATCGCAGCGATGGCGGCAAACGCGGATTGGGCGTAAATCCCGATGTATGGCGTTCGGTGGTGGCTCGCTGGGAAATGGAAAAAGGGGAATTGAGGCAATTAGAATTGTTTCCGATTGATTTAGGATTCAACGAACCTGTCTATCAACGAGGTTGGCCGCGCATGACGGATGATATCTCCGCGCTGGAAAACTTGCGTGATTTGAGTGCGGCATTTGGTACAGAAATAGTTATTGAAAATAATGTAGGGAAAGTACTTTTACCTGGCTAAAAACATTGAAGAACCGTGCGCGTCAGCAAGCGGAGCATTTTGTTAGCGTCTGATATGCTCCGCTTGCTGACGCGCGCGGTTCTTCAACAAAAGTACTTTTGAGATTCCCCGAACCTGTGGTATAATAGAAATATCCTGCGGCGTTCGTGATGCTCTTGAAGTCTCGAACCGACACCTATTTTGTCAGGGAGCCCAACTTTTTAAGCCTGATGATGCGATCAATACCTTCACCGGTTATTTCGCTTTGCGAATGA
>Ga0164242_10008043_pt1 | contig 11461 bp, 12 predicted proteins | sample OricomgcompostMG_FD_108783 | JGI IMG/M metagenome (GOLD analysis project Ga0164242, IMG submission 108783) | Miracle-Growth compost microbial communities from Emeryville, California, USA - Original compost - Miracle growth compost (MG) ...
ACGAGCAGGAGCCGTCCTGCGGCGTGGCTACGGACTGCTCTTGTTGGCCGGACGGCGTCGCCGCGCCGGCGGCGCCCACGCCGGCCCAGACAGTGGCTGCTGCCGCGATCACCGCGCCGGCCAGAGCAAGCCGGGACGACATCTTCATGAAATCCTCCTTAGATCCGAGGGCGCGGTCCGCCCCCTGCGCACTCCACTGTTGACCGCGGGACGGGCCGACCCTGTCCACCAAACGGCTGATGCCACGGTGGAATAGCGCGATCATCCGAGGCGACGATGCGGGTGCGGCCGACCCGGCCGTCCGGGCAGCCGAGTAACGCCTGACCCACGCGCGGGGTCCCGGACGCACCCGTGCCACACCGCTGGATCCGAGCCCGGCCCCGCGGGAGCTAGTTCTTCCGCACGATCGCCACGCACCGACAGACGCCGCACAACCGAATCCGGTGAGGCAAAGGCGCTACCAATTTGAGATCGTCTTGGACAGGCACTGATGGGATCAAGGCAGCGTCAGCACCGTCGGCGAGTTGCTACGACCGTTGACCGCCTCCGCAAGCGCGGCCGCAAGTCGCTCGGGGACGGACCCGGACAGGAGGTGCCGGTGCGGATCGATGAGACTCTTCTGCGGGCGTTGTCCGAACGCGCCGACCGCGAACACGTAAGTCGGTCAGAAGCGATCCGCGCCGCCGTCCGTGCCTACGTCGGGTGAAGGTTCACGACACCGCACGCAAGTACGGGTCGCCCCCGACGATGCACTCCACGCAGCCGAGCACGCCGTCCTGGTCGTCGATCTGGACGAGGACAGTCCCGCACGTCAGCTTCGTCTCGGGTCTGACACGACCGGACGTCTGCTCGAAATCGTGGTGCTCCGCTTCGGCAGCGGCGACGAACTCCTGATCCACGCCATGAAGGCCAGATCGCAGTACCTGGACCTTCTCGACCGACGCCCTCAACCCCCGTCTGCCGCCTGGGCTTCGCCCTGCGCCTGCGCGACGACGTGCCGACGCCGGACCAGGGCCCGCACGTCCGGCCGGCCGGCACCTCATCGTGAAGGTTGCCAGCGGTTTCAGCGGGTCTGGAGCGGGACCGGGGAATGTCTAGTCGTTCGGTTCGGTTTGGGCACGCATGCGGATCGGAGTGTCGTTGCCGTCGGGGGCCGAGGAGCGGGCGCCCGGGGTGAACAAGATCGACTCCCTGGTGGAGCTGAGCCGCGAGGCCGCGACGGCGGGGGTCTCCTCGGTGTGGATCTCCCAGCAGTTCGACCACGACGCCCTGTCGGTGGCCGCCGTCATCGGTCACGAGGTGCCCGGCCTGGACGTCGGGACCTCCGTCGTGCCGATCTTCGCCCGGCATCCCGTCGTCGTCTCAGCCCAAGCCCAGACCGCCCAGGCGGCGAGCCACGGCCGGTTCACCCTCGGGCTCGGTCTCGGCGCGCCGCAGTTCGTCGAACCGGTCTTCGGCGTGAGCTTTGCCCGGCCCATCCGCCACCTACGCGAGTACCTCACCGTGCTGGGATCGCTGCTGGCGACCGGCAGCGTCGACTTCGCCGGCGAAACCTTGACCGCGGCCACGCCGATGCCGGCCGCGCTTGCCGGTGCGGAGCCGCGGGTGCCGGTGGTGGTGGCGGCCATGGGGCCGCAGGCCCTGCGGGCGACCGGCGAGTTGGCCGACGGGACCCTGCCGTACTTGGCCGGGCCCAAGGCGCTGGCCGAGTTCATCGTGCCCACCATCAGCCAGGCGGCCCGCGCCGCTGGCAGGCCGAGCCCGCGGATCGTGGTGGCCCTGGCCGCCGTGGTGACCGCCGACGCCGAAGCGGTCCGGGCCACCGCCGCCGAACAGATGTCCTTCTACCTCAACGTGCCCTCCTATCGCGCCGTGCTCGAACGCGAAGGCATCGACCACCCGGTCGAGCTGGCCGTGATCGGCGACGAGGAGACGGTGGCCGCGACCATCGACAGCTACATCCAAGCCGGCGCCACCGAGATCGTGCTCACCAACACCGGTCTCAACACGGCCGCCGACCGACGCCGCACCTGGCAGCTCGCCGGCGAGCTCAACCGACGCTCGGCACCCGCCCCGACATAGCGCCGTGCGATCCACGACGGTCGCCACGGCACGCGCGGCAGCCTCCACCCGGTCTCCATCTGCGGGTTGACGATTCGCCGCGCCGATCCTCCTAGCGTCGAGGACATCACCAATCGACCTGGGAGAAGCCGTGAACGTCACCGACATCCTGCTCGTGCTGGCCGCCGTCACGTGGGTCATGAGCCGCCGTATGGCCGGCCAGCTGTTGCAGGCAAAGTCCCTGCTCGTGCTGCCTGCCGTCCTGACGATCATCGGCATCACCCAGCTGAGGCACCTGCACCCGGCCGACGTCACCACCGTCGCGTTCATCGCGGTCTCGATCGGGCTGAGCGTCGTGCTCGGCCTGGTCCGCGGCGCGACGGTGCATCTCGGCGAGCGGGGGCAGGAGCTATGGATGCGCTACCGCGTCAGCACCGTCGTCCTCTGGGTCGCGACGCTGGCGGTGAAGGTCGTGGCGGTGCCGCTGGAGCGCGGCGTCTCGCACGCGTCGGCGTCTGCGGCCGGCCACGCCCTGATGCTGTCGATCGGGCTGGGCGTCCTGGCCGAGAGCGCGGTCGTGCTCCTGCGGGCGCTGCGCCGCCGTCCGGAGCTGGTGTGGGACAAGGGTGCGGACGGCCGCCCGCACCGCACGCTGTCGCAGGTCGACCTGAGCCGTTTCACCGGGTCGCACCGCGACTGGTGAGGGCGGTCAGTCGTGCTCGGCGTGCTCGTGCTCCAGGTGCCCGGCGGGCTCCAGCTGGAACGTCGAGTGCTCGACGTCGAAGTGCCCGCCGAGGCAGGTCTGCAGCCGGTCCAGTACCTGCGGCGCCCGGCCGTTGTAGAAGCAGTCGTCGGCGATGACGACGTGCGCGGACACCGACGGCATGGACGAGGTGACGGTCCAGAGGTGCAGGTCGTGGACGGCAACCACCTCGGGCAGGTCGAGCAGGTGGCCGCGCACGGCGTCGAGGTCGACGCCCTCGGGCGCGGCCTCCAGCAGCACCCGGCCGGATGCGCGCAGCAGCCCCCACGCCGAGTGCAGCATGAGCGCGACGACGACCAGTGACGCCACCGCGTCGGCGCGGGTCCAGCCGCTGACCAGGATGACGACGCCGGCCACCGCCGTGCCGATGAACGCGTACAGGTCGGTGAGAATGTGCCGGAACGCGCCCTCGACGTTGAGGCTCGACCGGTTGGCCCGGGCGAGCACCCAGGTAGCGGCAACGTTGACGACCACCCCGACGAGCGCGACGACCAGCAGCGGGGTGCCGCCGACCGTGGGCGGATGCACCAGGCGCTGCACCGCCTCGATCGCGATCAGCACGGCGACGACGACCAGCGTCAGGCCGTTGAGCGCGGCGGAGATGATCTCGGCGCGCTTGAACCCGAACGTCCAGCGGCCCCCGGCCGGCCGGGCGGCGAGCTTGATGGCCCAGATGGCCCCCGCGATCGCGCCGGCGTCGGAGAGCATGTGGCCGGCGTCGGCCAGCAGGGCCAGCGAGTCCGAGACGACCGCGACGATGACCTCGACGACCATGAATCCGACGATGAGGCCGAGCGCGACGGCAAGGTAGCGGCTGTCGGCGTCCGGCGCGACGCCGTGGCTGTGCCCGCCATGGTCGTGCCCGCGATGGTCGTGGCCGTCTTCGGTGTTCCGGTGTGCGGAGTGCTCGGCCGGTGTCTCCGCTGCGGGTTCGTCGCCGCCGCATGACGCCGGGAGGTCGCGGTGCGCGGGCAGGCAGTGCTCGTCCGTCATGCCGACCCTCCTCCCGCGTCCTGGGCTCCCGATCGTCCCAGAACAGGCTGTGTTCTGCGCGGCGCGTCGGTGATGGCAGGAGCTCAGGCGCCGGCCTCGTGGAGCGCGGTCCGCAGCACGAAGCCGGCCTCCGGCCCGACGATCTCGCTCACCAGTTCGGTGTAGCACGTGACGTACACCGGCCCGTGGCCGTCGTCGGTGCCCCACACGAGGTGATGCGCCAGCTCGTGCAGCACCACCAGCTCGCGCAGCGCCCACGCGTGCAGCGGCACCGCGATGACCGGCGGCCGCGCCTCGTAGTGGGCGCCGCCCTGCCCGCGCCGGGCCCGTACGCGCACGGCCGTGGCCGCCCGCGGCCACTGCGCCCGCACCCAGTTCAGCGCGAGCGCCGCGTCGATGTAGGCCTGCAGCGACTCGACGGAGGCGAAACGCCGCTCGACTGGCAGCTCCAGCGCCGAGCCGTGGGTGTGGACGGTGCGGACGCCGTGTTCGTCGGCGCTGTCGAACAGCGCGCGGACCTGCGCCTCGGCGGCGTAGACCCGCGAGCGCCCGGTGTCGTTCATCGACCTACCCCACTCCGCGAGCGTCGCTCATGGCACTGTTCGCTCCGCGAGCGTCGCTCACCGGCCGATCGCCCGGCGCGACCCGCCGATGGCCTGCTCGGTGCCGAGCCGGGCCCGGCTGCCCGCCTGGCGGCCCGCGGACTGCGCGTCGTCGGAGACGTCGGTGGGTGCCCGGCCGCCGCGCCATGTGCCGCGGGCGGTGTTGTGGGCGCTGTAGTAGTCGGCGACCTCGGCGGCCTTCTCGACGATCGCGAGTTCGGCGCCGGTGCGGACCGGCCGGCCGTTCGCCCCGTGGCCCGACGTGCGCTCCATGACCGCGCGGTCGCCGGCGATCGCCTCGGCACGGGCCTGCTCGCGAGCCGTCGCCAGCCGCTCGCCGACCCGTTCGGCGAAGGCGCCGTGGAAGTTGATGCGCGCCATGGACGCCGACAGCGGCACCTCGGCCCACCTGCGGTACGGGCGGCCGAGGCGCCCCATCACCTCGACCCGGCGCCACACCAGCTCGTCGCGGAACGTGCCGAGCTTCAGGTACGCGTCGCCGGCGCGCACCATCTGCACGACCAGGCTCGCGTACAGCGCTTCGCACAGGGCGATGTCGTCCTCGAAGCCGTAGGCGACGACGTAGGTGGAGTTGTGCGCGATGTTGCACGTGACGTCGTTGGCCCGGGCGATCGTGAGGAACAGCTCGACGTAGGTGCGCAGCCCGCGTTTGCGTGGTTCGCCGAGCGTGATCGTGCGATGTGTGGGTGTGGATCGACGCGCCGGCTCCGCGTGCGAGCGGGCGACGGCGAGGTCGATGGAGTACCGGGTGGCCAGCCGCTGCGCGACCTGCAGCGCGTTGTCGGCCTCCTCCTCGGTGCCGGCCCGCTCGGCTGTGCGCAGCGCGGCGGCGATCTGCCGCAGGACTCGTTCGTCGTTCATAGCGGTTCGACCCTAAGGCGCGTTATGTGGGTTGATTCGGCGGGTCTGCGGCGATCTTGTTGCTCCTGGCGCGTTGGAACGTCGCCAGCGCACCATGATCGCCTGAAGCGTCTCGATCTTGTCGCGCGAAGAACGCTAGAACATCTGATCCGCAACAAGATCACCGGCCGTTACCGGCCGGCAAGTCCGCCGTCCACAGCCACGGCAACAGGAGAACCCACATAACGCGCCTAAGGTCCGGCACCGACATCGCGGCTCAACGCCTCGTCGCGGCGTAGTAGTCGGCGACGTGCTTGCGCAGCTGGCGGTCGCTCTCCCGGATCGACAGCGCGACGATCGGCTCCAGCGCCCGCCCGAGCGCCTTGCCCGCCAGACCACCCGGCAACTCGTAGCTGAAGACGACGTCGATGGCCGTCTGCTCCGGGCCGGCCGGGCTGAACCGCCACGTCGAGGAGTTGGTGAACCCCTTGATCGAGTGGAAAGCGATGATCTCGTTCTCGACATACTCGGTGACCTCGACCGTCGAGGAGATCCTGACCGGCTTGACGGCGAACGTGGCCTCGAACGTCGCGCCCGGGCCGCGGCTCGGCTTGCCCGCGGCCGGTGCGAAGCTCGCGATGCCGAACATCCACTTCGACACGTTGAGGTAGTCGTCCAGATAGGCGAACGCGACCTCCAGCGGCGCGTCGCAGGTGCCGTGGTGCCTGATGTCGACCATCCGCCGAATCTAACGCGGACGCGGCGTCACGACGTCTCGGCGGCCACCGCCGTGCGTGCGGTTGCGGCCGCCGGCGCCCGTCGTTCCAGCAGCCCGAGACCGATCACCGCCGACACCACGGCCAGCGCGATGCCCACCCACCAGCCGTCGCGGAACTGGTCGACCACACTGCGCGACCCGGCGAGCAGCGTGACGAGCACGGCCACGCCGAGGCTCGACGCGATCTGCCGGCCGGAGTTGAGCGTGCCCGATGCGGTGGCTGCGCGATCGGCTGGCAGCGCGGTGGCGCCGGCGGCGATGAACGAGCTCAGGGCGAGGCCCACGCCGACACCGCTGATCAGCATGGACGGCAGCAGGTCAGTGACGTAGGACGGCGTGACCGACACGTTCAGCACCCGCCACAGCAGGCCCACGCCGAAGATCAGGCTGCCGGCCGCGACGAACGGGCCGAGCCCGAGGCGCGGGACGAGACGGGCGGACCACTGCGTCACGAACGGCACCATCAGCGGCCCGGGCGCCATCGCCAGCCCGGTACGCAGTGCCGAGTAGTGCCACACCTCCTGGCACCACAGCGAGTTCGACAGCAACATGATCGCGAAGCCCGCGCCGAACGTGAACGTGCCGGCGTTGGCGACCGCGAAGCGGCGTACGCGCAGCAGGTGCAACTCGAGGATCGGGTGGGCGTGCCGTGCGCAGCGCCAGACGAACAGCGTCGAGCCCGCCACCGCGAGGGCCAGCAGGCCGAGCACCCGGCCGGACGTCCAGCCCCAGTCCGGCGCTTCGACGAGGGCGCCGGTCAGCGTGGCCACGCCGAGGGTGAGCAGCGCCGCGCCGAGCAGGTCGGGCCGCGGCTCGCGCTCGCGGGCCGGCGGGTGCGGCAACATGCGTGCGCCGAGGACGACCGCGGCGATGCCGATCGGCACGTTGACGATGAACACCCAGCGCCAGTCGAGCGCGACGAGCAGACCGCCGAGCACCGGCCCGCACACGGCGGCGAGCGCGCCGACGGCCGACCACTGGCGGGCCGCGTGCGTGCGCCGCTCGGGCTCGACGGCCGCCATGAGCAGCCCGAGCGACGTCGGCAGCTGGGCCGCCGCGCCGGCCGCCTGCAGTACGCGGGCGGCGACGAGCAGGCCGAGGTTGGGCGCGAGCGCGCAGAGCAGCGAGGCGACCGTGAACAGCGCGACGCCGGCGAGGAACACCTGGCGGTGGCCGATCCGGTCGCCCCACCGGCCGGCCGGCACGAGCAGCGCGGCGAGCGTCACCGCGTAGGCGTTGAGCACCCAGGACAGCGACGACACGGACCCGCCGATGTCCTTGCCGATGTCGACGAACGCCACGTTGACGATCCACAGGTCGAGGTTCGACATGAAGACGGCCGAGGCGATGACGGCGAAGACCAGCCAACGGTTTGGTTTTCCAACTGACACAGCTTCGGACGGTAGCGGCGAATGGTTTGATATGCAAACCTTGGTGGCATGCCACTGGACACCCCACACGTCGCCGGCCGGCCCTGCTCGGTGGCGGCCGCGCTGGAGATCGTCGGCGACCGCTGGTCGCTGCTGATCGTGCGGGAGGTGCTGTTCGGCAATCGCCGCTTCGCCGCCCTCGCCCGTAACACCGGGGCGCCGCGCGACCGCCTAGCCGCGCGGCTCAAGCACCTGGTCGCGGTCGGCGTCCTGGAGCAGCGGGAGTACCAGACGAACCCGCCGCGCTCGGAGTACTACCTGACCCGCGCCGGCCGTGAGCTGTGGCCGGTGATCCAGACCCTGCGCGAGTGGGGCGACCGGTACGCCGTCGAGACCCCGCCTGTCGTCTTCCGCCACCACGACCACGAGCTGCGCGTGGGGCGGATCTGCGCCGAGTGCGGCGAACCGGTGCGGGCGGCGGACGTCCACCGCGCCAGCCGGGCGCCCGGCTGGACGCTCGCCGGCCCGGAGTGAACTCAACTTTTGGCGGATGTGCCTGGCCGGCCAGGCACACCCGCCAAAAGTTGCAGCGCGGGGCGGAGGGTCAGGCGCGCAGCGCGGGGGAGCCGAGCACGCGGTCGACCGCGATCTCCACCACCACGCGCGCCGGGTTGACCCGCGGCTGCCGGTAGCGAACCGCATAGCGCGCGACGGCCTCGGCCACCCGCGCCGGGTCGTCGCTGACGAGAGCGGCGCCTTCGAAGGTCAGCCACCGTGCCCCGTCGACCTGGCACACCGCCGCCCGCCTGGTGCGCCGTGCGTTGCGTGCCTTCTGGCTCGTGCCGCTGCAGATCACCCGGACGAGGCCGGCTTCGGCGTCCCACGTGTAGCCGACGGCCGTGACGTGGGGCGTGCCGTCGGCGCGCAGCGTGGTCAGCGATGCGAGGCCCCGCGCGGTGACGAACTCGATCCCTTCGGCGGACAGCGGCATCAGACGCGCTGGTGGTCGTCGTGCGGCAGCACCGGCGGCGTCTCGTCGACGTCCTGGCCGCCCCCGCCGCCACGGCACCAGGGGCACCAGGGCTGGAGGATGCGGTGGGTCCGCGCGGACAGGATCAGGTAGATCATCGAGCTCTGCACGGCGGCCCACAGCAGCTTGCCGACGGTGGTGGTCGCCGCGAAGTTCGCGCCGAGCAGGACGACGAGGTAGGGCACCAGGAAGCGCGGCTCGGCGCCGGTGTGCGCCATCCAGAAGCGGCGGTGCAGCTTCTGCGCGCGCTCGGCCGGGTTGAGTGGCAGCGCGGCCGCGCACGCCTCGCACAGCCGGCGGTCGTGCTGTCGCATCATCAGGAACGTCGTGATCGTGAGGGCGAACAGCGCGAGCGGCAGGGTGACCCCGAGCAGACCGGGTGGCGGCACGAGCCCGATCGCGATGACCGCGACCAGCGCGGCGATCAGGAGCGCCGACGCGTGATGGCCGAGGCGGCCCGCTGCGTGGTCGCCGCCGTCGCCCCAGTGGGCGCGTGCGTGGCGCATCGGACCTCCTTCGGCGTCGTAGGTCCATCATCGCGTGCTGCGGCCGAGGTTTCACCCTCTTTGCCTCCCGCGTGGTCATTTCCGCGGTCCGGGAGTGACGACACCGGAGGTGAAGACGCAGCCACCCGGCTTAACGCGACAGGCCCGACATCCGATGCGCGGATGTCGGGCCCATCGCGTCGATCAGTGTCGACCGCCGATCAGTGCCTCAGGTGCTCAGTGCGAACCGCGGGCTCCGCGGAATCGGTAGAGGCCGACGCCGCCAGCCGCGAGGCCCAGGGTGAGGAGCACCAGCACCAGCGGCAGGGTCGGCGAGCCGCCCTTGGCGCCCTGGCCGGCCGGGACGCCCGTCGGGACGCCGGTGGCCGGTGTCGAGCCGGCGGGGGTCGAGCTGGAGCTGGCCGGCGGCGTCGAGGACGGCGCGGACGACTTCGGCGTGGACGGGCCCGCCGAGGCCTGGGCCAGGTTCAGCTGGATCAGCGGGTCGTCGGCAACCGCGGCAGCGTGCACCTGGGCTGCCGGCCGGGCCGCGGCGAGCGGCTTGACGGCGGAGGCCAGCTTGACCACGTGCAGCGAGTCGGGGGCCAGGCCGCCGAGCAGGCCGTCCAGCGTCTTGATGAGCGAGGCGACCGTGTCGTTCAGGCCGGACAGCGCGCCACCGAGCTTGAGCTGGATGGCGGTCTCGGTGAAGACGCCCTTCGAGGTGGACTGCCCGTTGACGACGATGTCCAGCAGGCTGGAGAGCAGATCGGTGATCGGCTTCAGTTGATCGACCACGCCGGTGAGCGTGCTGGTGAGCGTGCTCTCGATCTGGGTCAGACCCAGCGTGTTGAGCAGGCCGTTGACCGTAGAGGTGACGATGCCGGCGCTTATGCCGGCGACCTTGATCCCGCCGATAACGTCAGTGATCTTGGTGATCACATCGGTCGCAAGGTTGCCGAGCGCTGCGGGCAGCCCGGCGAGCGCCTTGACGATGTACGGCACCAGCTCGGTGTTCGCCGGCAGGTTGTTCAGGTCCAGGCCGAGTGACTGCAGCAGCTTCTCGACGCTGACCTTGATGGTGCCGGTGGTCAGGTCAAGCGAGATCGCACCGGCGCCCGCGCCGGAGGATGGTAGTGACACTGTCTCCAGGCTGGTGATCGCGTCACCCAGCTTCGGGATCGTGACCAGGCCGCCGAGGGTGCTGTTCAGGTCGGTCGACAATGTGTCGAGCAGATCCGTGACCGGCCCCAGCACCGTCGGCAGCAGGTTGGCGATGATCGGGACGTCGAGCTCGAGGTCGGCGCTGGCGATGTTGTACTCGCCGCTCTGCTTGCCGCCGGCCGCGGCCTGCTTGGCCCGCGCGGAGATGGCGCCGATAGTGGCCTTGACATTCAGCAGCTTCGCGAGATCGGCGCCGCCCAGGCCGGAGAGGTCGAGGGTGGCGGTGCCGGTGGGTGCGCCGTCGCTGCCGCCGACGCCGATGCCGCCGTTGCTGTCGACCGCGCCCGACGCGCCGAGGGCCGAGCCGTCCGGCGAGGCCTGCGCGTACTGCGACACGGCGCCCAGCTGCAGGATGTTCAGGCCGGGCAGCTGCAGCCCGTCCTGGAGCGGCAGCTCGATCGCCTTGTTGAGGACCTCGGCGACCAGTGAGTTCTTGTTGGTGACGGTCGGGCCGTACTTGTTGGCCGCGGACTCGCCCTCGATGCCGGCGACCGTGTCGAGGTTCAGCCCAGCGATCGTGCCGCTCAGGAACCGACCTGTCGCAGTGGTTGAGTAGGTGGTCGCCGCGCCTGCGCCGCCGCCGCCGGAGGTGGCGATGACGCCGACGGTGAGCCCGGCGGCCATGGTTGCTGCGACCACCCTGGCCGAGCGTGAACGCCCGAACCTGCGCAGCGGAGAAATGCCGTCGTGAGCGACGGCCCCGGTCGAGGACATGCAGTCGTACCCTTCAGTAGCGTAAGCCGCGAGGACCCCCTGAAGTCCTTCGCGGGGCCGACCTATGGTCGAGTCAACCGGGCCTTTTACGGAGCAGATCCAGTTTGACTGAGGTGTACCGTAGCGCGCTCACAGCGTTAGTGGGAACTGACGGAGCGACAGGTTCGACACACGCGAGCCTTACGTACGGTTCGCCGAGTTGAGGACGATTGTCCTTTTCGCCCCGGTTGGGCCACAAAGCCATGGCCCGCTCGGCCTGCGCGGTGATCGACAGTGACGGGTTGACGCCGAGGTTCGCCGACAGCGCGGAGCCGTCCACCACGTGCAGGCCGTCGTAGCCGTAGAGCCGGTGGTACGGGTCGATGACGCCGGTGGCCGGCGAGTCGCCGATGGCGCAGCCGCCGATGAAGTGGGCGGTCATCGGGATGTTCAGCAGGTCGCCCCAGGTGCCGCCGGGGGTGCCGTCGACGTTCTCGGCCAGCTGCTCGGCGGCGCGGTTCGCGACCGGGATCCACGTCGGGTTGGGCTCGCCCTCGCCCTGCTCGCTGGTGAGCCGGGAGAAGCCGAGGCGGGTCTTGCG
>Ga0164242_10008044_pt1 | contig 11460 bp, 3 predicted proteins | sample OricomgcompostMG_FD_108783 | JGI IMG/M metagenome (GOLD analysis project Ga0164242, IMG submission 108783) | Miracle-Growth compost microbial communities from Emeryville, California, USA - Original compost - Miracle growth compost (MG) ...
CAGAGGCTTGAGCGCGGCGATGTCGCCGACCGCGACCGCACGAGGTGCTCCCACTCCGCGAAACACCCAGACCGTGTCCGACGTCACCTCCAAACGTGACCTCGCCATGCCGTGCGCCAGCCAAACGAAGAGGATGCCCACCACCGCCATGACCACGGCCGCGATGCCCATGCCGGGCGTTGGAGACTCACCCGGTGCGGTCAGCGCGACCAGAAGGAGGAAGCATCCGATCACGATCGCGGCGATGCCGACGGTGCGCACCAGTACGCGCTGCCATCGTCGGGAGCACACCACGAACAACACGCCGGCACGAGTCGCCTTCCACGTCGCCGTAGACGGCGCCCGTCGAACCAGGCTCGACACGACCGCGGTCACGAGGAACAACACCACAATCGGCAGCAGAAAACTGATCAGGAGCGCCGTGGCCTGGTTCATTCATCTCCCTCTCGGCGGATACACCTCGACCGCCCGCCATGCGTGTCGCCGGAGCCGACTCGAAACGCGAGTCTATGGCGCTTTGCGCCAGGATTCGGCCGTGGCTCCGGAAGAACCGAGGCTCAAGTAGACACGCGAAAGCCAGCCGAATCGGAAGTCGTAGTCAGTGTGCGGCGCGAACTGGCGTGCCGCTTCCTTGACGTTGCCGGCTCGGACCCCCTTGTTGTACCAGACCTGGCCACAACTCGTGGCGAGTTTCACCGTGTAACCCGTGACCCTGGTGCCGGTGCGCGTCGGCGAGGACGAATAGACCTCGCACCTCACCCACTTCGGGTCGACCTGTTCCAGCCACGGCGACGCGAAGGTGTACCCCAGGAACAGCACCATCAGGGCCAACGCGACGAGGAGCACGACCGTGCCGATCGTCTTCTTCCTTGTCGTCGTTCGGTTTCCTTCCCCACCTGGCCGCCCCACCAGGCTACCGCCCGCCTGGTCGCTTCGACACGGCGCTCAGGGGCACGGATGCGTTCACGGAGCCGCGTGTGCGGGCACGTGACTGACGCCCGGCATGACGTTGGGCATGAGCAGACCAGTGGCTGCCGCCTTCGCATTGCTCGCGGGGTCGATGCCATTGACGGCCATGTCGTTCGCGGTCGTTCCCACTGCTCCGACGACGTGCCTGCTGATCGACGACGATACGACTGCGCTCTGCGGGAGGGCATGGCGACCCACGCCCGCCGCATGCTGCGGCATGTGAACATGCGAGCCGACCAGATCCTTCACCTTGTCGCCGACGGAATCGGTGACCACCGAGGTCGCCGCGCCTGTTCCGAAGCCGATTCCCGCGTTCGCGAGGTAGCCGGAGGCGCTGCCGTGGAAGTCCGTCTTGAAGCCGTAGGCGAGCGTGTTCATGGCGGCACCGCTGGAGCCGCCGCTGAGCGCCGACTGCACGAGTGCCGGTTTCAGAACGGTGGCACCGGCTTTCGTCAGAAGACTGGCGCCGTCGGCCGCTGCAGCCCCGCTCAGCGACGTCGAAGCCACGGTCAGACCCTCGGCGACTCCGGCCCCGACGGCACCTCCGAGGGCGCCGACCGCAGCATCCTCACCCACGGTCGCCCAATCCACCTTGCCCGTCGTGGCCTTCTGGATGGCGATCGACGTGCCGCCGCTGATGAGGGCACCCGAGCCCGCAAGCAGCGCCACCCCGAGTGGCCCGCCGACGCCGGTGCACATGAGGGCGATGCCCCCCGCGATGGCGACGCCTGCGACGATGTACTCCCAGTTGTGGCTCACCCAGTTGGTCGTGGCGTTCCAGGCCTTGGAAAGCCACCCCTGGGTCTGCTGCTTCAGCTCAGCATCCGTGAGCGGGTGCAGACCCGTCGGGTCGCTGAACGCGAGCGGGTTGTTCCCCGCGTAGTTGTAGGGATTCGCTGCCCAGCCTGCGCCCAGAACGGGCGCCACCGGGTCGGTGGCCAGGAACGCATGGGTGGCAGGATCGTAGGGGCGCGCTCCGAGCCACTCGAGAGGGTTGGAACCGGTGAGGGCCCCTAGGGTGAGGGTTCCCGTCGCGGTGAGGCCGAGACCGCCGGCCACTCGCAGCACGGGATCGACGCGCCAGGGATCCGCCGTGTCTGCCCTGTTCGCGCGCCAGCCGGGAGACATCCATTGGCTTCCGATGCCCGTCACCGCGCCGAGCGGCAGGACTGCCGTGTGGTCGATGCCCGCCAGAGTGGGGACCGGCGCGGCCGTGTCCCACCAGAGCGTGCTCGTGCCGGCGGCGGTCAGTCGCCCGAGTGCGTCGCTGTGCAGCGGAACCGTGTTCGCCCTACCGCCGGTCGACGTGTCGACGACGCGGTTCAGCCATCCTGTTGCAGTCCATTCGTAATCGCGTACGGCGCCGTCCGAATGGATGGTGCGGGTACGGTGACCGTCGAGGTCATACGTGTGCGTCGTCGTGGTGCCGTCATCGTGATGCTCGGTGATCAGCTGACCGGCGGGGTCGTAGCCGTACGTCTCCGTGACCTCATCGTCGGTGCGCTGCACCAGGCGACCGTTCAGGTCGAACGACCAGCTCTGGCGGTTCCCCTCGGTGATCGCCTCGGTGAGCTGCTCGGCCAGGTCGTAGCCGTAGTCGGTCGACACGCCGTCGCGCGTGATGCGCGCTATCCGGCCCTCCTCGTCGCGGTGGATCACCGTGAGGTTCGAGCCCTCCGGCCCGGTGATGGTGTGTGCTGCCGTGTATCCGTCGACCCACTCCCAGACCTGGTCCGTGACATCGCCGGACGGATCTGTGGTCCGCGCCGTGACGAGCTGGCCTGCGCTGTCGTATCCGAGCGTGACGATGCCGAGTCCGGGATGCTCGACGCGGTCGAGTCGCCCGGCCAGGTCGTAGTGGTACTGCGTGACACGACCGAACGCGTCGACCATGGAGGTACGGCGGCCCGCGGCGTCGTAGGTCCAGGACATCCCCCTGGCCCGACCGTCGGCGCCGATACGGCTGTCGCGCACCAGGCGGGCCGCGCGATCCCACTCCATGACGTGTGTCACGGGTGAGTCACCCGTGAGGTCCTGGATGGTCTGGGTACGGTTCGGAAGGTCGCGAGCGACCGTGCTGATCACGGCGCCGTCGACGCTGAGCGCCACATTCCGGCCCGATGCGTCGTACTCGAAGGAGATCCGTCGCCCGTCAGGCGACTGCTGCCACATCTGACGTCCGGCCGCATCGTATCCGGCGGTGGTCACGCGGCCGAGCGGATCGGCCTGCGCGACGAGGCGGTTCATCCCGTCCCATTCGTGCCTGATCTCACCACCGGCGGGATCGATGATCCGCACGAGACGGCCATTCTCGTCGTATTCGTAGCGGGTGACGCCGCCGAGTCCGTTCGTCACGGCGACCAACTGCCCGGCCTGGTCGTAGGAGAAGCGACGCGTCCCCCACCAGGTGTCGGCGGCGGAGACGATTCGACCGCACTTGTCGTACCGGTAGGTCGCCGTTCCGGACCCCGGCTGGTGCACCTGGACCAGCCGGCCGCACTCGTCGTACTTGGCCCAGGCGGCGTCGCCGTTCGGAAGGATCTGGCGCGCCAGGAACGAGTCGGCGTCGTACTCGCGCCTCGTGACCCCGCCATCTGGCGCGATCTCCTCGACCAGGCGGCCGCACACGTCGTAGGTATACCTGGTCTTCAGGCCTGTCGGATCCGTGACTTCCGTCGGGCGACCTGCTGCATCCCGCTGGATCAGGGTAAGAGCACCCTCCGGATCGAGGATCTCCACCACTCGTCCGCAGGCATCGTAGACGAACGTGTGCGAGTCGTCGTCTCCGGATGCCACGGCCTGCGGCCGGCCCAGCGCATCCAGGCGCAGAGTAGAGGCGAACAGTCCATCGTCAACGGTCACCGAGTTGTTCTCGGCGTCCATGACGACCGTTCGAGTCACTCCCGTCGGATCGGTCGTTCCGACGAGCTCGCCGTCGGCGTCGTACCGGTTCGACCAGACCCCACCCGTCGGGTCGACTGTCTCGATCAGCCGGGAGAGCGAGTCGTGCGAGTACGACCAGACCGAACCGTCGGGCAACTGCACCGAGGCCAGATTTCCGAGGTCGTCCACCGTGCGCGTGATAGCGCGGCCGAGCGGGTCGATGCTTCGCGTCTCTTCCCCTGTCGGACCGTACTCGATTTCCGTACGGCCACCATCGGGCGCCACCACGGCCGCGAGCCTGCCGGCCGCGGTGTGCTCGAACCGCCACACGCCGCCATCCGCATCCCGCCGGCTCACCAGCACACCAGCGTCGTCGTACGAATAGGTGGTGCGATGCCCGGACGGCGTGACCGCCGCGATCACTCGACCCGCGAGGTCGCGCTCGAGCCTGGCAACATCTCCGACCGCGTTCGTCGTCGAGATGAGGTCGCCGTGCTCGTCATAGCCGAAGCGGAGCACCACACCGGTCGGATCCGTCACCTGGGACAGCAGGCCGTTCTCCCAGACCATAACGCTGCGACCGCCGGCGGGATCGAGGATGACCGACGGACTCCTGTCGTCGCCCTCGTACTCGTAACTGGTCACGGCATCCGCCGTGCTCCCGTCGGCGGCGCCGACGACGACCGTGACCACTCGGTCCCTGTCGTCATACCCGTACTGCAGGTCCACCCCGTCGGGGGTGACTTGATGGATCAGCCGCCCGCGGTCGTCGTACTCGCGAACGGTCTTCTGGCCGAGGCGGTCTGTTGCCTCCACCATGTCGCCGTGTGCGTCCCAGACGTACGATTGCCGGTTCCCGTCGGAATCGATCACACCGACCAGACGCGCGAGACCGTCCGCGATCCAGGTGTTCGCCCGTTCCCCGTTAGTGTCGGCGACCTCGGTCACACCGCCGGGCAGGTACGTGTACCGGCTCGTGCGACCGAACGACGATCGCTGCCAAGTGACCCGGCCCGCCTCGTCGTAGCCGTTCACGAGAAGAATGACGCCGTCGGCGTCGATCACCTGCTCGATGAGACCCGACTCATCGCCCCAGAGGTACTGACGCGTACCGGAGGGCCCGGACACCGAGGTCAGTCGACCCGCGTCATCGTAGGCGTAAGCGACGCGTCGTCCATCGGACCCCTCGATCGCGGACACACGGCGGTCGTCCCACTCGATCGAGATCGACCGCGCCCGCTCATGCACGAGGCCGATCAGCCGCCCGTCCCCGTCGTGCATCAGGTCCACCCGGGTGCCCGCACCACGCGCGAATGACGCGAGGCGACCGGATGCTGCGAACATCCAGGTGCCGCCGGCGTTGTCGGACACGACGAAGCCTTCGTCGATCCTCTCCAGCCAGTACGACGATCCCGTCGCCCTGTCCCACCCGTCGTCGGAGCGCGGGAACACCACGTGCCGGCCATCCGGCTGAACCCAGTGCGCGGCATCCTCGACGAAAAGCAGTCCGCTCTCGGTCCACGACGACCAGCCGGGGCCGAAGGCGCCAGGGGTCGGATCGACCGAGTTGTACATGCGTGTGAAGACGAGCGCGCTGCACGCACCGTCGAACGCGAGGTCGGTCTCCGGCTCGATGAAGTTGCCGGTCGCGGTGTTCACCGGATCGTCGGCGTAGCCGCTCGTCACCAGTCCGCCCTTGACCGTGGGCATGCTGATGGTGAGGTCCTGCCGCGTTGCGGACACGTGAGCGGCGGCCAGTGCGGCGGAGATCGCCGCGTTCGACAGCGTGCACACGCTGCCGGAACCGCCGGCCTTCTCGAATGCCGCGGCAACCACCTTCGCCCAGGTGGCTTCCTGGGTGTTGCCCTGGATGAACTGCTGGAACGCGGTCAGAACGCTGCTGGCATCCAGGCTCCCCCAGCCGCACGACGAGGTGAACGCCGTGTAGGCCTTCTGTACGGCGGAATGCTGGGTCGTGAGCGCGGTGTCGTTCGTGCCCGTGGTGCTCGCGAACGACGTGAGGTTGTCCGGAATCGCCGAAGACGTTCCCGACGAGGCGCCGCCGGACCCCGGGTGAGGAGTCTGCCGGGTTCCGACCGGGGGCTTGGCGGCCACCGGGTTGAGCGGCGGAGCGGGCGGGCCAACAGGAGGCGTGTCGCTCTGGCCGAACACGTTGTGCTCGACCCAGCCCCACGCGGAGCTGAGCCCGCTCTGATGCTTCTGGTCCTCTTCCCACTTCCGCGCCTTCTCGCGGCGCTGCTGCTCAGCGTCGGCGGCCTTCTGCAGCTCCCCGGTGAGCGTCGCCACGGCGCGCAGGGCAGTGGACAGCTCACCGGCATCCTTCACCTGCGTCGCACCATTCGATGCGAACAAGGTGGAGAAGTACCCCTTGAACTGCTCCTCGCCCTTCGTGCGCGCGGACTGCATCGAACCCTTCTGGCCATCGATCACGCCGGCAGCGGTGTTGCACGCCGAGATCAACGCCTGAGCATCCGAATCGGAGAACTTCACGTTCTCCTTGTATGCACCCAGATCAGCCATGGCAGACGCCTACTCCCCTACGAAATCCTCGAATTCACCGACATCACGGGAAACGGGCTCGGTCCGCAGACCGGCCCGGTTCGCCTCTGGAGCCGAGCGACCCCGTCGAGCTCAGTTACCGCCGCCGGCGGTGAAGATGTTCGTCGAGATCGTCTTCAGCTCGCGGTGAAGCTCGTCCAGCTTCTGGATCGCGTTCTTCAGCGCCGTGTTCGTGCTCGGCCAGGTGTCGTTGCGGAACGTCTCCGCCAGCGGCCCGTCCCAGTTGTTCGGCTCGGACAGGATCTTGCCCTGCGCGTCCAGAGCACTGATCTGGTCGGTGAGACCGCCGTTGATGATCGTCTGAATCTGCGAGATCGCCGCCTTCGCGGCCTCCGTCGACAAAACACGAGAAGACATGGATATCCCCTAATTCCTTTTCGCCTGCTGAGCAGGACACGATAAGACCCCGGGTCACCCCGTACGAGAGCAGAGGATGACCGCGAAGCACTTCCCTACGATCCCGCCGGATTTCCGTTCCGCGGGCCGTTGAACCGATGCTAACGGCACCATCGGTCACGGGGACATGGGGACAACTCCCCATGCTCACGGCAACGGCAGCTGCACTCGTTCGAAGGCGCCCCTGGCGACGTACACACCGCGACCCGGCGGGAATTCGTTGCGCGCCGCACGCGGCAGCGGGGTGTTCAGGATGATGTCGCCGTCGGTGCTCTCCGGCTGCAGCAGGAGGCCGCGCCTGCTCGACTTCGCCTCGCCGATCATCCCCCAGCCGGATGCCCAGCCGCTTTGATCGCCATCGGCGAGAAGGAAGTGGTCGCTGCGGTTCACGGCCTTGATGAGGTCGGTCAGCGCCGAGTCCGCCGCGGACTGCGAGAAGTCGCCGATGGACTCGATGAAGACGGCGATGCGCGTGCCGCCCTCCTCGCGCACCGAGGCGCTCACCTTCGATGCGAGCGCGTCAGCCGCCTCCGCTGTCGTGGCGACCTCCGCCCAGATGGGTTCGCGCGACGCGACGGACCGCGAATTGCCGATGTAGTACAAGAGTGCCGAAGGGTCGAAACGCCGTAGGGAGCGGGCCATCGCGATGAACGCCGTCGTGCGTCCGCTGGCAGGCGGACCGGACAGCACCATCGCACCGACGGGGTCGAATCCGATCGGCACCAGATCGGTCTCACCGATGCCGAGCACGGGGCTTTCGCCCACCCGGTCGGGGAGAGAGGTTTGCGGATACTCCACGGGCAGCGACCCGACCTCCGGAGCCGGCGTCACGCCGGCTCGCTGCATGGCCTCCGCCAACTTGGCGACCTTGGCCGACTGCTCGGAGACGACGGAGGAACCGCCGAGCACCGCGATCTGGGTCTCCAGGCCGTCCACGAGCGCCCGGCCGGGCGGCGAGGTGGAGGAGAGCACGTCGTGGGGTGCGTCGAGCATCCGGTAACCGTCGTCGTCGGCGAGCCGCAGCACGACGTTGCGCTGCACGCTGGCCGACACAGAGCTCGGCACGGCGCCGCCGCGGTCGGCCGTGAAGGCGGTGTGGATGCCGAGCTGGCGGCCGTCGGTGAGGATGTCGCGGAAGATGTCGTACAGCTGCGCCCGGTTGCCCACCGCCTCGAAGTCCTCCCGGAAGCTCGGGAACCCGTCGATCAGGAGCAGGATGCGGGGCTCCTGCGGTCGCGCGGTGAGCGCGCGGTACTCGGTGATGTTGGATGCGTTGGCGTTCGCGAAACGCACGGAACGGTCATCCAGTTCCTTGCGGAGCATGCGGAACAGCCTCGCCACTCGCTCGATGTCGTCGCCCTTGACGACCGCGCCCACGTGCGGCAGCTGATCGAGCATCCGAAGGGCGCCCGCACCGAAGTCGAGCGCGTATACCTGCACGGGACCGCCGCGCGGCGTGATGGCTGCGGAACACGCCAGTGTGCGGAGCACCGTCGACTTGCCCGAGCCGCCGGTGCCGTAGATGGCGAGGTTGCCGTCGACGTCGGGCTGGAAATAGATCGGCACCTGCTCCTGCAGATCGGGCACATCGGCGACCCCGAGCAGAAGTTCGGAGTCGGTGCGCTGCCGCAGCAGGCTGAGGTCGTACGCGGGGGCCAGCTCATCGAGCCACGGCCGCCGAGGGGCGGGGATGCCTGCGACGCCTTGCGCGTCGATCATGGATGCGACGAGCCGCTGCTGGTCCGTCGGGCCCGGGTCGCGCCGCAGGTCGGCGTCGGGGTCGGGTGCTGTCGGGTCCTCCCAGCGCACCTCGCCACCGAATCGCAGCTCAGCGACGTCGATGCCCGCGCGTTCCGGCTCCCTGCTCGTCCAGCCTCCCGCGTAACCGGACTGGAAGAGCGTGAGCCGCCCTGGACCGGTCTTCGCCACACCTCTGCCGGGGATCCCGGGGTCGAAATGGGCGGCATCCTTCGTTCCCACCACATCGGTGGAGTCGGCCTCGTCGGCCATGCGCAGCGCGACGCGCAGGTTCGTGTTCGCGCGCAGGTTGTCCCGGATCACGCCGGCCGGACGCTGCGTCGCCATGATGAGGTGGATGCCGAGGGAACGACCGCGCTGAGCGATGTCGACGACACCGTCGACGAACTCGGGCACCTCGCCGACCAGGGCGGCGAACTCGTCGATCACGAGCACCAGGGCTGGTGGACTGTCGGGGTCGCCGCGTCGCTCGAGCTCGAGCAGGTCCTTCGCCTTCTTGCGATTGAGCAGGTGCTCACGGTGCCGCAGCTCGGCCCGCAGGCTGGTCAAGGCGCGGCGCACCAGGTGCGGGCTCAGGTCGGTGACGAGGCCGACGCAGTGCGGCAGGTGCACGCAGTCGGCGAACGCGGATCCGCCCTTGTAGTCGACGAACAGGAACGTCACCCGGTCAGGGCTGTACTCGGCCGCCATGCCGAGCACCCACGCTTGCAGGAACTCGGACTTGCCGGCGCCGGTGGTGCCGCCGACCAGCGCGTGCGGGCCCTGCGTGCGCAGATCGAGGTGCATGGGATCGATGCCCGCGGATCCCACGGTGGCACGCAACGTTCCGGTACGGCGGGGAGCCGGGGCCGCGCCGCTTCTGTCGTGCACCGAGTTGTTCTGCCGCCAGCGATCCACGACCGCCTCGCTCGCCTCGACCAGGTCGTGGCCGAGCAGCGTGACGAGCGAGATGGATCGCGGCAGGTCGCTCGAGTCCGCCGTGACGGCGCCCGCATCGATGACCGCCGCCATCCGCCGGGCGAACTCGAGCGCGCGCCCGCCGTCGACCGTCTCCGTCGCGACATCCTCGATGACCTCGCCGAGCCGCACAAGGCCGACGCGACCCTTCCCGGGGTCGTCGCTCAGCTCGAGGTAGGTGCGGCAGACGGCGGGCAGCGCGGGAACGTCGTCCGCGATCCAGATGGGATAGACGCCGGCATCCGCGGCGCGCTCGGCGAGTTGAACGAGGCGCGCCCGGTCGACCGACGCGTCATCGGAGATGAGCACGACCATGGCCGGGATCTGCGCCTGGGTGCCCTGGTCGGATTGCTCCTTGCCCACCTCGGATCCGCGGTCGAGCTTGGCGGCGTCGGCCTTCATCGCACCTCGGCGCTGCACCTGCCGCGAGGCGAGGCGTGATTCGATGAGGCCCTCGAGCGCCGAGACCAGGGTCGCCCCGCTTGACGCGCTGTCGGCGAGGTGCCCAACCCCGATCGGAGACTGCGGGCTCGAGGTGTGCGGGATCCATTTGAGCCACTCGAGCTCGGCAGACCACCTCGGCGAGACGATCGCGGCGACGGCGAGCTCCGCCGGTGAGTGCAGCGATGTGAGCTGCACCATGATCGAGTTGAGGCTGCCGATCGCCTGATGCGGAGACCCGGCGACGCCGAGAGCGCCCGAGTCGTAGAGGTCGTCGACGATGGGCACGTTGTCGATCGTCGTGTGCGCGGCCACCACGTCGTCGAGTCGCTCCTGGTACGCCTTGAGGATCTCGCCGCGGCCACCCGTCTTGATGGTGTTGCGGCTCTTCATGCGTCCGACGCCGAGCCGCACGTTGAGGAACGACCAGTGCTCCGGCCGGCGCGTCCACAACAACGGCCCGCGGAGTATCGCCTGGTTCAGCGCGTCATCGGTGGACGGGGACTCCTTTGTGCGCAGCCGCGTCTCGTTCGCGAGCTCCGCGTCCAGCTCCTCCGTAAGGCCGGCAAGCCGTTCGTCGAACTCTGCGATCGACTTCTTCAGGCGGCGCTTGCCCCTGCGCTTCTCGGTGAGCGAATTCCCGATCATCATGACCGGCGACATCAGGATGAACAGCAGCGACGTGATCTGCTGGGAGAACGCGAACATCAGGCCGCCAACCAGCAGCGGCGCGATCATCGCCAGGAGCGGGAACGGCTGCGGCTCGGGCTCAGCGGGAGGCTCCGGTGCGGCGAACTCCTGCCCGGCGTAGCGCACCTCGACCTTCGGCGACCGGTTGAAGAACACCGGACCTGCCTTCGGTGCCATGCCGGAGGCATCCGGATGCGTCACCGTGACCTTCACCTCGGAGTCGCCGATGACCAGCACCTCCTCGCGCTTGATGCGCAAGCGCGGAACGATGCCCCCGTCGACGACGATTCCATTGGCGCTGCCGAGGTCGACGACCTCGACCGCATCGGATGTCTCGAATCTGACGTGCCGCTTCGAGACGAGTCCGTCGTGCAGAACGATGTCGCAGCCGGGGTCGCGCCCCAGCACCGTCGTACCGAGCGCCAGCGGGAAGCTGCTGCCGGCATCCGGGCCGCTCAGCACGGTGAGGGTCGCAACCTGGATGCGGCTGCCGGCTTCGTTTGCCGTGAAGTGCACATCGGCCGGCGCGAGCTGCACCACCGCACCGCTGGCGATCCACGCCTCGCCGACCGGCACATCCGGCGGGAGCGGCACCGACTCCGCCTGGCCGGGAAGCGTGGCGCGCAGCGTCAGCGGCGCCGCTTCGGCCGAGGGAACGGATGCCAGTGCCTGCGCGCCCATCGGGTCGAGCAGCGCGATCGCGGTGGCGATCTCGGAGATGCTGGCTGCGGCATCCGCGGTGACGACGATGTCGGCGGGTGTGCCGGAGGGCCGATTGAGCGTCAG
>Ga0164242_10008045_pt1 | contig 11459 bp, 6 predicted proteins | sample OricomgcompostMG_FD_108783 | JGI IMG/M metagenome (GOLD analysis project Ga0164242, IMG submission 108783) | Miracle-Growth compost microbial communities from Emeryville, California, USA - Original compost - Miracle growth compost (MG) ...
AGGATTTTTCTCCATCATCGTTAGTTAGTTTTTTTATTATTTCTTAACCTGACTGGTTTTTCAAAATCCTTTTTCATATTATAGGGAAGTTCAAAAACCTGCCTTTTCTATTACAGAAATACAATTTTGACATTGATAATTTATCTGCGTCTCCATCTGCCCATAATGAATAAAAATCCGGTTGTGCATACAGCGGCCTTCGGGCATATGAATGATTGCGGGGACTATTCTGTGTAAGCATTTTTTTCTTTTCCCAATTCTTCCCTTCATTCCTGCTTTCCCATAATACCATCTCGCCACCCGTTCCATACCGTTGAGGACCTGCCTCCGTTGGCCCGATGATGATCCAACGATTCTTTTCTATGTATAAAGAACCCATATCATAGTTATGGGTGGATTCACAAACTTTATTAAAGTTCCATTTACCATGTTTCCAATGAATGCTTATCCATTCGCGGGGGTCACCTTTTGGCCCTGGTTTAAAATCCCTGCTTATTACTGCCAGTATCACAGGATTACCTTCTTCATCAAAATTAAGATCGTTCAGATAAACCAGTTTTCCTTCTTTTTGGTAATCTTTTACCAAAGCTTCACTCTCTATGCTGGTCAGTGGTGTGTGCAAGATTTTTCCTTCAATCGTTGTCCAGGTTTTACCCATATCTTTTGTTTGAACAAGATATAAATTGGTTCGTTTATCAACGTTGCCACCGGGATGATAATTAAATACGCTGACCAGTTTTCCATTCCACCTGTTGGAAACCTGGTAATGCCCGCCCATGCCCGCCAATTTTTGATCCGGCGACCAGTCAATACCATCTGCGCTGGTAGCCCAGTATAGTTCCCGGCCTTTCGTATATTTTGTGAACAAATAAATGAACCCTTTGTCTTTTACGACCCAAGGTTGCGGATAAGTCATTTCGCCTTCTTTAATTTTTTCAAAATCATTTATATCATAAGGCTTTCGGCTTTTGAGAATGATTCCCGGACGCCTTGTATTTCTTCCGCTTACAAATACCCATAAATATCCTTTTTCATCAATGGAAAGCGCAGCATTATCATGTGGGTCATCTACGCCTTCTTTATCATACACAATTACTGGTTGGGGAACTTTATGCTTTTTATGATCGTAATACGATAACATAATGAGCAGGTGCCGCTCATCTTTTCTTGTGGTGCCGCCATACACGAAAAATGTTTTATGCACTTTCTTTGCATAAATAGCTATCGGAACATGGCTTGATGTATAAGTTCCTAATCCCCCGGAATATTTATCGCCAAATTCAGAAAATTGCCCAAGAGTGAACCAAATGCCTTTATATCCGTTAGCTCGGAGATTTTGTGATTTTACTATTGTATTAATTAATAATAAAAGTATTATTGAAACCGCTGTAACCGGTAATCGCTTCATCTTTAACTTAATCAGGGTTTTTAATTAGAGCAGGCTTGTTTAAAATTAAATTTGTAGATGGCAGGTTATTCATTTACACAGACAAACCAGCCTTACTTCATTATAATATATTTTTCACTACTGAGTTTTTGTTGCTCCTTATCATTGTCATTACCCGCAAAGCTATTCTGCTGAATGTTACTATTTCTCACAGAATATCCTTCTATTCCGTAACCTGCATTGTATTGGGCAATGTTATTGGTGATATTAATGTATTGAGAACCGTTTTGCAAAAATTCCATCATCACACCACTGCGGTCATTTCCTTCAATAAGATTGTTGGTAACTGTTACTTTTTCAGATTCGCTTATTAATAAACCATAATAGCCATTACGCGAGATCTCTGAATTAGAAACGGATACATTAGCACAATGATCTAAAGCGACTCCACTGCCATAAGGCGAATTAACTAAGCGGCAACCCCGTACGTTTATGTCTTTACAATGCACCAGTAATAAATTGTGCAATAATTTTTGGCCGGGAGACACACTTACACCGTTTTCACTGAAGTTACAATTGGTAATATTCAGGTTGGAAGCCCCACTGATATATACTCCATTATATGTGCCGTTTTGCACAGTAAGGTTAACGAGATCAATCTTTTTCATCTGTTTACCGGAAAGACTTCTGAAAAGAATACCGCCACGATTATAACCGCCCCGGTATGAACGAATACTATTTGGGTCAGAGGGAGGGGCTGTTTTCAATCCGCACTCAATCACGAGATCACGAATAGTAACGTCATGCAGATCATCATCACGGTTTAGGATGGCTTCTCGTTTTCCCGATGCCGGATCAAGAAAAAGAACCGTATTTATTCCCTCGCCCGCCAATGTGACTCCACTGGGCAATTCGATTGTCGCAGGCAATGTATGAAGCCCTGATTTAGCTAGCACCCACCTGCCCGTACCTGCTGCTTCATCAAGCGCTTTTTGTATGGACTGGCCAGGCTCAACAATAATGGCATTTGATGGAGTATTTAAAGCTGTTGCAGATCCTGCACCAGCAATATGTTTCGTTGGGTATTTCAATATTTTTTTATCTTTTTGTTGCGTACTATAAGACAAACGAACCGATGTTAATATGCTGCGTGAAGCTTTTGGCCGAATGGAATCGGCAGCGATTTTAGTATATGGCAAATCAATTCCATTAGCAGTGTAATGACGATACACATATTCATAATCGTCCCTGAAATTTTTAGCTCGTTCTGAGATGATGCCATAACAATGCCGTTTTTCACCTGACAAGAAACCTGCGGTATATTCATATCCTAATGCGATCCTGTTATTTCCAATGGAAAACAAATCCTCACCCTGTGTATAAGCAACCTGTGCTGCCCCGGCAAACTCTCCCAATCCTAATTGAACATGTCCCTGGTCACGCGTACTCTCCTGGCACTGGCCATCAGGATATATATATTTAAAGATACTTCCATTTACCGGGCCATGTAAAAAATGATCAACTGCATTATTAAACATTTTCCGATTGTCGGTAAAAACAGCTATTGCCATGATGGAATGAATAATAGCGCCATCCCAATTACCATTAGCCTGTGGATAATAATATCTCATCAAAGGGTAATATGCAGACATCAGCATATTAGTAAATCTGTCAATGTCTTTTTGCTGCCAACCTGAATTGGTATAACGAAGAATTTCAGCAGCATTACAAAAAACATGGCCTGTCCATGCTGCAAGCAGTTTAGCATCGTTATAATCAAAATCCCATAGTGCCGGCGACCAGGTATTCAGTATCTTAATAGCTTTATCCGCATAGGCTTTTTCATTGGTGATATACCACATTAGTGCATAATTATAAGCCATATTTGCACTTTTGGAAAGATCATTGCCTCCGATATTGGGTTTACCATAAGGGCCACGAAGTACATGCCTGTAAGGCTCCGCTTCAAAATCAGTATCTGTTTCAGCTTTAAGCCGGTTAAAAGCATCTTTATAAGGTTGTTCGCCTTTAAGGATCAAGCTTTTCATATACGCAAGATCGCCCGATGTTTGATTAATACCCGGATGAACAAACTTCTGCGCTGAGATATCCGAAGACAAAATGGGTGATAAAATGATAATTAAAATCAGATACCATATTGTTCGCAGGAATTCCGTCATACCATAGGATTATAGATAAAAAGCTGAAAATATTTATTTTGGAAATCTAACTGAAGCGCCAGTAAATATTTTAAAGTGTATAGCGTTTGATACTGATCACAGCGCTCTTTTGAGAGTTATTCACTGAATTGATAAATATATAAGCTTTATACTTACCATCAGCAGTTTGTACCCATGCGCCTGCTTCTGCCTTCAGGTTGATGGCATAATTTGGTGCGCCAGACAGATCGAGCTTCTGAAAGTCAAGGTCATCAATATAAATGCCGTACTGTAATTGAGCAAGGTTATAATCCTGCAGATTAAAAACTTTACGCATCAGTGTACTGTTGTTTATACCCGCCGGAAGAGTTACTCCGGGAAGATACTGCGCATCTGCTGCAGGAGATACTAATGCGTGGTTAAAACTAATATCCGGTATAGAACGATAGAGATATACCAGGTCAATTTTACCTGCATTAGCTGCTGCCGTCGTAGCATCATAAACCGCCATATCCGCTATTGAAATGTAGCAGGCAGCGCCATCTTTAACGCTAAGATTTCGTACCATATCCATTTTAGCAATAGTGTAAGGCCCCATTTTGTAAGACACGGTTTCACCATCACTACTTTTAGCCGAAAAAGTAAACGACACTGATTTTCCCCTGGCCTCCTCCGGAATTGTATAATAATAGCGTAAAGTAGCAGCAGATGTGTCTTTATTAAATGTTACAATAGTTGTCGTACTCTGAGTAACAGAAGCATCCCCCACAACAATCCCGGAATCAACTCCATTATTTTCAGTATAAAAAGATCGGTTCTCCAAAAAGGTTCCGCTGGCCCCTGCAATAGAAGCTTCTACCTGCGCTGATACCAGCTTCCCTTTTTCAGGAAGAATGGCCATAGCATAAGCAAATTCAATATTCTGTCCTACTATGTTAGGCCCCAAAGTCCTTTTGATGCAATCATTTTGAAGCACATCCTTTGGGGTAGGAAGAGCATATTCTTCTTTTTTACATCCTGCCGCAAGCAGGAATAAAGTTATCAGTAACGGGATATAGTTAGTTTCTAAGTATTTAAGCCTCATTATGAATATTTTTTATTAAATGAAATACTAATGTTGAACAGAAATATAAACTGTATAAGGTTTACGGATCTTTCTGTCGCCGGAAACCACGGTATATATTTTGGGATGTGTCGTATCTGAGAAATCAACTTTGCCTGTAATTTTAGGATCAAGCTTGGCATCAGAGGCTAAACTAAATTGGGGATAAAGATTTTTCAGATCAGTACCAAATTGCACTTCCACTTTTATGGTTTGGGCCACTGTATCTATTTCTGCTGTTTTGGTTCGCACCGTTACAAAATCGGTTCCTAAAAGTTCAAAATTACTTACATAGCACTCCTGCCTGGTAGTAATGAGCAGCCCGTCTTCATCTACCGGATAATCTTTTTTACAACCAGTATATACCATTGTTGCTATTAAACAGCAAAATAATATTTTAATATACTTTTTCATTGTCTTTCTGTTGATTTTTCATTTTACGATATAATATTGATTACCGCCATGGAGCATTTTGCGTAAGGTTCGGATTGCGATCACGTTCGCTCGGTGGTATCCTGAAAATATAGCATTGCTGGTATCCGAGATCAGAAGTGTTTTGAAAATAGCGCTGTTGATTAGCTCCCCATGTATCAATTCTCCAAACACCCGGACCACCGGGAGGTCCCCAAACTCTTTCTAAGGCTCTCCATCTCCGGAGATCGAAAGACCGCTGTCCTTCACCTAATAATTCTACTATTCGTTCCTGTTCAATGGCATTGAAGAAGGTTTCCGGACTGCTGGTTTTGTCTGCTTCCAGAGGCGGAAGATTACCGCGATGGCGTATTAGATTAACCAATGCAATTGCATCAGCCTGTGGTCCATTTACAGCATTGGTTGCCTCAGCATACATCAGGTAAACATCTGCAAGGCGCATAACAGGCCATGCAAAATCGCCATCGCTGCGGCCCTGTCCGGCATAGTTGCGCACAAATTTTCGGAACACGAATCCGGAGTTGGTGCCATCAGTATTGTAGCTGATATAATTTTGCCCATCAATCTTCACTGCAGATGCCCAGGTTTTGTAAATAAAAGGTACCCATCCTGTTGATTTTAATGAAATCATTCCTTCACTCATTTCGTAATCCCACATTATAGAAGCTTTCATACGATAATCGCGGCCTGCATAACTCTGTGGGTTAACTGCTGAATTCTCGGTAGTCCTTGCAGCAGCATTACTACTTGGATTCATTGGAATCAAAGGAGGTGCAAAGTCTCCTGTTGAAATTAATTGATATCTATCCGCGATCTCATAACGTGGTGACACCCAACATTGCGAACCTTCATGCGAACGGCCAGCAAAATCCCGCATTAATTCTTCTCCCTGCCCAGTACCTGTGCCGCCATGTGTAAATACCATGATCATTTCAGGGTTGTTCAAATTCGCTTTAGGAGTAAATAAATAATAATAATTAGGTAGGTTATCCGCTTTCCCTGGTTCGTCACATTCCCCTGGTTCTCCATTCAGGTAAAGTGTTAAACCAAAATCATTAATCACGCTATTGAAGTCGGCTGCTGCTGCTTTATAAGCGGCTTCAGCTGCTGCTTCATCGGGTTTAAATGTTTCCAGTTCAGGCCATCCAAACTTATTCCAGCAAGCCCAATATAATTCCAGCTTTCCACGAAAAGCAAGAGCAGCAGGCTTTGCAGCTCTGCCAAGCTCAGATGCTTTTACAGGGAGCTTGTCAGCCGCATAAGTAAAGTCAGCTAAAATAGAATCCTTCACCTGTGCTATTGGGGTACGTTCCAGATTTGAAACCTCCGAATTGTCATAGATTATATGGCCTATATAAGGTACATCTCCCCACATACTAATTAAACGAAAATAAGACATCCCCCTAAGCAACCGAGCCTCACCAATAATTGTTTCAAGCGCTTCAACAGATGTTGGGCTTGCTGTGGCAAGCATTTTAGTTACATTTTCAATTACATAGTTTGTGCGGTTTACAGCTCCATACAGATAACGGTAATACTTATCAAAGTTGTCTCCATATCCGCTGGGATTATAATCCGCTCCCTGGTATGCATCACCTTTTTGCAGGTTTCCGCTGGTAGCGCTTGTTCCCCTCACTCGCGTATAATCCGCCTGTCCTGAAAAATAATAATCCCGGTCAAAGCAAGGCCTTACTGATGCGTAGGCGCCCAATAAAGCAGTGGTTGCATCAGCTTCGGTTGTCCAAAAAGCAGCGGAATTCAATTCCGTTGTAGGAGTTTGGTCAAGGAGATCTTTTTTACAGGATAATTGAAGAATTGTTACGCCAGTGAGAGCGCATATAGTAAATAGCTTAAAATGAATTTTTAATCTTTTCATAATTATAATGGTTTTAAAAACCCAATTGAACAGCCAGTGAATATGATTTATTAATAGGATAAAGATTGTTATTGTTCCCTTCCTTTTCAGGATCAAGGCCTCTATATGAAGTAATAGTAGCAAGGTTTTCTGCGGAAAGAGCTAACCGTAAACTGGCGAGGTGTGCCTTTTGCATCAGGCGTTTGGGGAAAGTATATCCAAGCTGAAAATTTTTGAAACGCAGGTAGTTCAGATTGTCAAGCCACAGTGTTGTTTCTGCAGTATTGTTGCCACTACCACCTAAACGGGGCCAGTCACCATCCCTATTTTCAACTGACCAAGGCCTGTTCCAATGATCCCAGGTGGAAGCATAACGTTGTGAGCCAAAATTCACATTGTTGAAAGCATTTAGCCAAAAAGTTTTACGACCTGCAGCTCCCTGAAGTAAAATAGCTATATCAATACCTTTCCACGAAGCATAAGCATTAAGTCCGAAGTTGGTAGTAGGCCTATCGCGTTGAATATTGGGATAAGCTTTCATATCATCTCCGGTAATTCGTCCATCCCCATTAAGATCTTTGCGTAGAATGTCACCAGGCGAGGCTCCCTGCGGTGTAGCATTATATACATCCTGCCATGTTTGAGCAATACCTATGTCTTCATAGGTATATAAGAAGTGGTAAGGCATATTTAGAAATACCCAGCCCCTTCCTAAAAACTCATTCCACTTTTCCAGGGTTGTTCTGTTAAATGAAGCATTAAGAGTAGCGCCATAATTAAAATTGCCAACGTTGTCCCGCCAGGTTATTGTTCCCTCTACGCCGCGATTAACCATGTCTCCAATATTGGTACGTGGCGCATCGTATGCTCCTGTCAAAAGAATAGACATTTGAGAAGGGCGGTTCATCCCTGTTGTCTTGCGATCATAATAGTCTAACTCTGCTGTTAACCGGTTATTAAAAAACCCTAAGTCTAAACCAATGTTTAAGACCTTGGTCTCTTCCCAGGTAAGGAAGCGGTTGATCATTTTGCTGTTCACAAATCCTCTTGATATACTATTAGCAATCATGTAATTACTTGCATCAAGTGTTTCCTGTTGCTCGTAACGTCCTACGCCACTGTTGTTACCCAATGTGCCATACGATGCCCTGAGTTTTCCGGTGCTTAAAAAGCGGTCTGTTAACGAACGTAAAAACTTTTCTTCTGTAAAACGCCATCCAATAGCTGCAGATGGGAAAAATCCATATCTGCTGCCAGGAAGAAACTTGGAAGATCCATCATCACGAAAATCTACTTCAAAAAGATATTTATCAAATGCTGTATAATTCAAACGGCCAATATAAGAACGGAGACCTTCTGTGCTGGTATTTCCTCCTGTACCCTGAATATCGGGAAGAGCAGCATCAATCTCACTCAACGATGGATGAAGACGGTCATTACGCGAACTGTATTGATACCGGTCATACCAGTATTCTTCACTATAAACAAAAAGTGCACTTATATCATGATTCTCTTTGATCACAGTGTGATAGTTTAATCGCCCTGTCATGAGGGTTTTATAACCGGTATTTGTAGTGTTACTTACACCCGCGTTTTGTCCTACATACACGCGACTTCCATAGGCATTTGTTTGAAAGTTGAATGCCTGGTTAGGCATATTAGCAGTCTTTGTAAATTGATTATAATAATTCAAGGCATAATCAACTCTTGCTGTTAATCCTTTGATGGGCGACCAATCCCAATACATGCTTGCATTGGCCTCCTGTCTGTTTTCGTTTGTGGGTGAATTTACATATAAAGTATAGGGATTATAAGCCTGAGGGTCTTCCCCATAAGCCATTACGCCACCGTATTTACCGGAAACCGGATCGTAAGGAGTAATACCTGCTATTGCATATTGCATATCAAAGCCTGCGGTATTATTGGTTGGGTCAGTAAATCCCTCCTCCAATGCATACCTGAAATCTGACCAGTTACCGCTGAATTTGACGCCGGTATTCATGTTGGATTTAAGTTTATAATCAAAATTGAACCGTGCATTATATTGCTTATAATCATTCCTGATCTGCAAACCGTTCTCATCCTTAATACCTACAGATGAAAAGAAATTTGATTTATCACCTCCACCGGAAGCTGACAAATTATAATCCTGAAAAGTGCCATTGCGAAGAATAATGTCCCACCAATCTGTATTGGGATATCGTAGCGGATCAATCATACCTAATGCCATCCATTGGTCAATGGTTCCGTTTTTAAATAACTGCTGGTCAGGCCTTGTATTGGTGGCTGCCCGGCGTTGTTGTAAAGTAAGGGCACGTGGATAATCTGCCATGAAATCAAATGCCCTGGTGGGAACTGTTATAGCTGTATTGGTATTAAGATTAATGGAAGTTTTTTTCATTCCTTTGCCGGATTTAGTAGTAATAAGAATTACACCATTAGCAGCTCTTGAACCATAAACAGCGGATGAAGTCGCGTCTTTCAAAACAGAAACAGATTCAATATCATTAACATTAATCCGGTCAATATCAATATCAGGCATACCATCTACTACTATAAGCGGACTGGCATTATTAACCGTACCAAGACCTCTGATTAAAAGATTAGCTCCGTTTTTACCAGCCATCCCTGAAGACTGGCTTGCGCTTAAGCCTGGTATTAGCCCGCTTAACCCGGATGAAATATTGGATAATGGGCGGCTGGTTATTTTATCATCAACAGTTATTGCAGATACAGCTCCAACGAGGTTTACTTTTTTTTGTGTACCATATCCTACCACCACCACATCGGCCATAGAGTTTACCTTTTGTTTTAAAACAACATTATACTCACTCTTGCCTTCAACAGGTATGATAAGCGTTTCATAGGATACCGAGGAAAAAACAATTTTTGATCCTGATGGCACATTCATGGTAAAATACCCTTTTCCATCTGTTGATGTTCCGGTAGTTCCATTTTGAACCGTTACAGAAATATTTGCAAGGGGATTACCAGATTCATCTGAAACTGTTCCCGAAATTGGTTTCACCTGTGCGAAAGAAAAATAGGGAACTATAAAAAGCAACAACAGGATAATACTGTTGGCTACGAATATAAAAGCCTTCTTTGGAAAGTAGTTAAATTGTATCATAGCAGAAGTTATCATTTTTTTAGTACGCTAAACCAAACATAAAATAAATATGTATAGAATTGTTTCAAACGTTATAAAATATTTACGCCAACGTTATCGGGAACGATTGCATAAAATATTTACCTCCCTTTAAGATGAAAAAAACACCAATAAATAAAAATAAGTTGATCCAAAAAGTAACAGACATTTAAACGTCTACAATATATCAGTATGCCTTTTTTAGTTTTCATTGTGTTTATAAGCCATGATTTTAAAACTAACTGCACCCAATAAAATTTAAGCCAGGCATGTGCTTTCTATTGGCTCCAACTCATTTTTTTTATTCTTCGCCTTCGGTTATTAAGCCATATAATAACCTGGAAACACTCTCGTTTTTTTAGAAGGGTACAATTGAATTAAATTCAATATCTTAGAACGATATTTTAAATTCCAATCCTAACAATTCTGTTCATGAGATTTGAAAACGCTACCATAAAAGATATTGCAAAGGCTTTAAATTTTTCCACATCTACCGTATCAAGGGCATTGCGCGGGAGCTATGAGATAAGTGATGAGACAAAGAAAATAGTACTCGACTATGCAGAAAAAATTAATTACCGTCCTAATCCTGTTGCGCTTAGCTTAAAGGAAAGAAGAAGTCGTGCCATTGGTGTGGTAGTAAGCGAGATTGCCAACACTTTCTTTTCTGAAGCGATCAATGGTATTGAATCAATTGCTTATAACCGGGGCTACCACGTAATTATAACCCAGAGCCATGAGTCTGAAGAAAGAGAAAAAGTAAATGTACTTCATCATGCATCCAGATCGGTGGATGGTTTGTTGATTTCCTTATCAAGCGGCTCTGTTGATATTACTTATTTAAAAGAGCTTCATGAAAAAGGCCTTCCTATTGTTTTCTTCGACAGAATTGCCGATGAAATCGACACCCATAAAGTAACGGCGAATAATTACCTGGGCGCTTTTCAAGCCACAGAACATTTAATTTATCAGGGCTTTAAAAAAATTGCCCATGTTACCAGCGCACCTTATTTATCCATTACCATCGAAAGATTACAGGGATATAAAGAAGCCCTTGAAAAACATAATATCCGCTTTGACGAATCGCTTGTAAAAAATTGTAATCATGGAGGGATGATTGCTGCAGAAGTGGAAGAGGCTGTCTCGGAATTATTCAAAGGGAAATCCAAACCCGATGCAGTTTTTACAGCGAGTGACCGCATTACTGTAGTCTGCTTTGCTGCTTTAAAGGGACTGAATCTTAAGAAAAAAATAGGGTTTGCTGGTTTCTCCAATACCAAAACCGGGGAATTATTTGATCCGCCAATGACTGTTGTGCAACAACCGGCCTTTGAGATCGGACAAACATCTACAGAAATGCTCATTCAAATGATAGA
>Ga0164242_10008046_pt1 | contig 11458 bp, 10 predicted proteins | sample OricomgcompostMG_FD_108783 | JGI IMG/M metagenome (GOLD analysis project Ga0164242, IMG submission 108783) | Miracle-Growth compost microbial communities from Emeryville, California, USA - Original compost - Miracle growth compost (MG) ...
CGCGATGCCAAGCGCACGCAGCTGCTGCACCGCCGGCTTCGTGATCCGCTCGTCGTCGTCGCCGAACAGGCCATCCTAGCCCGCATGCGGATTGATGCCGAACACGCCCAGGCGCGGATTTTCGACGCCAAGGCGGCGCGTGGCCTCGACCGCGGCGACGCCGGCCGACACCACCAATTCAGTCGTGATGCGTCCCAGCGCATGCGCGACGCTTTCATGCAAGGTCACGTGCGCGATGCGCAGGCCGGCCGCTGCCAGCATCAGGAATACCTTGTCGGCGGGCGTGCCGGTACATTGCGCGATCAGCCCGGGATACCCGGAAAACGGGATTCCCGCGCCGTTGATTGCAGTCTCCGAATGCGGGCAACCGATCACGGCCCGGACGATCCCGTCCTGGGCAAGCTGCACGGCAGCCCGCACGTAGGCGACGGTAGCGCGGCCGGCGGCCGGATCGACCTTGCCCGGGCAGAACGATTCGGTATCGAGTGCGACCACCGGCTCGTAGTACAGGCAGTTTTGCTCGACCTTGTCGGGCGCTTCGGCAAACCAGGTCAGGACTGCCTGCGGCGCATGGCGCCGCGCATATTCGCGGATCACGAATTCATCCCCGACCAGGATAGGCTGTAAGCCGTTGCCGGTCAGCGCGGCAGCGGCCTTGACCGCGATCTCGGGTCCAATACCGTTCGGGTCGCCAATGGCGATCGCAATTCTTTCCATCATGCTGGGCCGTCCGTGGAGATGAATGACGGCAGGCGGGTCCGGCCCGCCTGCGGCGCTGCGTTGTTGGCTCTATCAGAGAGGAATGGCGAGCAGCGTATCGATCGTGTTGCTGTCGCAGACCACGATGCGCTGTGCAAACTTGAGCTTGCCGTCCGCGCCGGCCACCACGCGGTCCAGGTAACGGCCGGTGGCGAACAGGTCGCTCTGGCCGTTGCGCATCACGCGCACTACCAGGAACGGCGTTTCGGCCGTCACGCCGTCGTCGCCGCGGCCGACGATCAGCGGCGTCCCGGTAATGTGCCGATACCACTGGCGCTCGTACACATTGGCCTCGCGCAGCGCGGTCACGCGGTCATGCAGCATGCCCTTGGAATCCGCGTACACCATGCCGGCTTCCAGCCCCTGGCGCTGGTTGTCCGCGGTGGTAATCTTGTACAGGCAGTCGTCGGCAAAAAATTCCGGCCAGCTTTCGAGCCGGTCGTCGTCGATGCTGGCGCCGTAAGCGGCGTTCAGCGCACTCAGTTGTTCGTAGGTGATTTCCGCAGCCATCATCAGATTCCCATCAAATGTCGGTAGGCCTTCCAGAAGCCGCGTACCGAGGTCTCGGTTGCCCGGTAATTGACGGTTTCGGTACCGGCTCCACCCATCTCGACCACCGCCTTCTCGTCTTCTGCGCAGGCGATGCCGCGCTGGACGAAATTGCCGACCGCACCGTCTTCCATCGACACGAAACCGGCGGCGCCGATCAGGTTCGCCTGGCGCAGCCGCATGCGGCGCAGTTCCGGCGTATCGTCGGTGAAACCGATGTAGGTCCAGTTCAGTTCCGTCTTGTCCACGCCCTGCGGCAGCACCTGGCGGACCGCCAGGCAGTTCTGGATCTGCTGCAGCACGAAGCCGGGGAAGACCGACAGGATCTGCAGCGTGACGCCGTCGCCAAATTCATCAACGCCGTTGAGCATGGTAGGGTCGGCCAGCCGGTAGCCTTCCTTGTCGGAACGCAGCTTCTCGGCGCTGTAGTCCTGGCTCTTTGCCTCGGCCGGATCGATCGCCGACCAGCTGACGTGATGGCCGCCATCTTCGCTGACGATCACGCCGCCGCGCTGCGACAGGCGGTTCAGCCGGAACGTGGTGAAGAACACGTGCAGCAGGCTCGCGTGGTACGAATCCTTGACGTTCTCGAAATACAGCTTCCAGTTGTTCGGCAGCGCCTGCTTGAAGCGGCCGATCACTTCCACCGGCTTGTTCAGCACGCGCTCGATGCGGCCGAGGATGTCCTCGCCCAGGTATTCCTCGATCGGCGGCACGTCCTCGTGCAGGCTGCCGAACACCAGCCCGCATACGGTCGCGGTGCGCAGCTTGCGCGGGCCGTGCGCTTCCATGCAAAACGATTCCGGCATACCGCCCTTGCCGTTCACACCGTTCTGGAATGCGACGCCCTTCAGGTTGCCTTCCAGGTCATAGCGCCACGCATGATAGACGCAGGTAAAATCCTCGGCATTGCCGCCGTCTTCGAGCGCGATCAGTGCGCCGCGATGCGCGCAGCGGTTTTCGAACGCATACACCTCACCGTCCTTGCCGCGCACCACGATCACCGGCATCTCGCCGATGAAGGTGGTCCGGTAGTCGCCGCCATCCGGGATCTCCGCTTCCAGGCACAGGTAATTCCAGGTCGGCCCGGCAAAGATCCTGTCCTGCTCGTCGCGCGCGACCTGGCGCTCCGAGTAGATCCAGTACGGAATGCGGGTGAGGCCTTCGTCCCATTCAGGAAGCGGCTGGGTGCGCATGTCATGCAACGTGCTTGTACTCATGTTCAATCTGCCTTCTGCTTGCTGTCGGCCAGGCGCGCCGTTGCGCGCCGCCATGCCCTTGAGTCAAAGTGTAGTGGCCACCCTTCGCGAGCGTCAACGAAACCGGACATTCAGTTCGCATATCGAACTTTCCCCCATTGCGGACGCGTGTACGGGCCGGGCCGTTAGCGGGGTGACAAGTCCTACAGCAGCGCAATCGCCAGCGCCAGCAGCACCAGGTAGCCGAACGCATACGGAGCGTTCCACAATGCAAGCCGGAACGTCGAGACCCGGTTGATCGATTGCACCAGTCCCAGCGTGCCACTGAACGGCCCTTCCATGTAGGTCAGCACCGAACTGCCGATCAACGTGAACGCCAGCTGCGCCGGCGCGATGCCCAGCACTTCCGGCTTCAGCGACTCGCCCAGCAGCGCGATCGCCACCAGTGGATGCACGCCGAGATAGGAGGCGACCAGTGCCATCAACGGCATCAGGATCAGGAACAGGTGGGTGCCGAGCACCGCGTGCATCTGCAGGAACACCTGGTTCGCCGCATGGTCGGCGCCCGACAGGTGCATCGCGGTACCGAAGAAGCCGGCGCCGAGGAAAATCGCGAACTGGTCGGCGCTGCGCGGCAGCCGTATCAGCATCTGCTGCCCGGCTTCGCGCCAGAAGCGGCCGCCATTGCCGTTGGCCACTGCCCAGGCAAACGCGAACGGCAGCGCCACCAGCGTCACCACCGTCACCAGCCCGATCTTCAGCCATTGTTCGAACAGCCCGATGCAGACCACCAGTGCGACGATGCCGGCCACCATCTGCAGCAGCTTGGCGACCGGCGAGGCGCCGGTGTCAGCGGCCTCAGCCGGCGGCGGAGGGGGCACGGCGGCGGCCGGGACGCCGCGCATTTCGAACAGATAGAAAATCACCCAGTTCGCCAGCAGGCAAGCCAGGCTCAGCCCGAACAGTGCCGGGAACAGCGTGAACCAGTCCATGTGCAGGCTGTACAGCACCACGCCGACCACGCCCGACACCGGCGTCCACAGGATCGGCAGCACGTAACCATAGGTGGCGGAGACCGCGATGAAGCGCTTCTTGTCCGCGATCGGATAGGCGTCGACCGCCGGCTCCATGCTGGTCATCATGATCGGCACCGCCGCCAGGCTCATGAACGAACCGCAGGCGAACGCCAGGATGGTGACCAGGCAGTTCAGCTGGAACACGCCCTTGACCCGTCCGCTCAGCACTGCCTGGATTGCCTCTCCGTAGCCGCCCAGCCGGACCGGCACCGACAATACCGGCAGCACGCTGAACAGCGCCAGCAGATAGGCCATTTCGCCATAGGCGCCGAGATAGCCGCGCCAGCCGATGCCGGAGCGGTACAGCATCCAAGTGCCGGCAACCACGAACAACACGGTCAGCACCCGGGCAGCCGCCCCCGAAGCCGGCAGCGACGCCACGATGGCGGCCATCGACAGCAGCGATAGCAGGGTCGCCGCGGCCGGCCAGTGGCTCAGCTTGAGCACCAGGTAGCAAACGACGACCGACAGGTACAGCACGGTACGGAACCGGGCGGCGCCGGGGCTCGGCTGACGGGATAAGCTCATGGGGCGGGACGGCGCAATGCTGGCATGAAAGGGCAACCAGCTTGCGACGAGCGAAGGCAAGCCGATGCCGCACGATGGCAAAAAGCATGATGGTATTGCCGGATGCGCATGATGCCAATCAAATCGCCTAGAATGTTCGCATAACGAACTTTGCTGGAGACGGCATGCAGGACAATGAAACCCAGCGCCCGAGCGACGAAAAGGAATACGTGGCGGGCCTTGAGAAGGGACTTTCGATCATCGAAGCCTTCGGCATCGTCAACAAGCCGCTGACGCTGACCGAGGCGGCCGAAATCACCGGCCATACCCGCGCGTCGGCGCGCCGCTCGCTACTGACGCTGCAGCGCCTCGGCTATGTGGAAGGCGACGGCAAGTACTTCCGGCTGGCGCCGCGCGTGCTGCGGCTCGGCCATGCGTACGTGACGTCCAATCCGCTGTCGCGCATCGTGCAGCCCATCCTGGAGGGCATCAGCGAACGGACCCATGAATCGAGCTCGCTGGCGGTGCAGGACGGCACCGAAGTGGTGTTCGTGGCGCGTGCGGCAACCCGGCGCAGCCTGTCCAACGGACTCGGCCTCGGTTCGCGCCTCCCCGCCTATGCGGCAGCGACCGGCCGCGTACTGCTGGCGGCGCTGCCGAAGGACGAGGCGAAGCTGCTGCTGAAGCGCTCGCGCCGGCTGCCGCTGACGCCGCACACGCGTACCGGCATTCCGGAAATCATGGCGCTGCTGGACGAGGTGCGGCGCCAGGGTTACGCGCTCAGCAACGAAGAACTGGAACTGGGAGTGCGCTCGCTCGCGGTGCCGGTGCGCGACCCCGAGGGGCGCACCGTCGCGTCGCTCAGCGTGGTCGCGTCGGTCAGCCGCCACTCGATGGAAAACATGCTGGACACGCTGCTGCCGCAACTCGAAAGCGCGCGCCGTACGCTGGCCGGCCTGCTGTAGTCCCGGAAACAAAGAAGCGCGGAAAGGCTGGCCCTTCCGCGCTCCCTGCTGGGTCGCTGCTGTATCGGCGGCGCAAACAGACCGCCGGCCGAATTACTTGCCGGGATCCTTCACATTGTCGATATGCGCGATCTCGACCACCGTATTTTTGCCGTTCGCGCGCTTGACGGTGCCGATGTGGATGGTCTGTACCACGTCGCGCGTCGCCGGGTCGATCGTGATCTGGCCGCGCGGGCTTTGCAGCGTCATGCCCTTCAAGACCTTCATCGCTTCCGGTCCCTTGATGTCGCCGTGCAGCTTCTCGGCGACCTTGTAGATTGCGTTCATTCCGTCATAAGCGGCGACCGAATAGGCGGCCGGTTGCTCCTTGCCACCGCTCACTTCCTTGTATGCCTTGAGGAAAGCCTGGTTTTCCGCGGAGTCGTTGGCCTGCAGGTACTGGGTCGCCACCCGCACGTTGACCGCCGCCTCGCCCATTGCCTGCAGCACTTCGTTCGGCAGCTCGCTCGCCAGCAGCACCTTGGTGCCGGCCTTGCCCAGGCCGCGCTCGTTGAACGACTTCATGAAACCGATGATCTGGTCGCCGCCGGGCACGAACACGAACACCGCATCGGGATGCGCATCCTTCACGTGCTGCACGTAGGGCGCGAGTTCCGGGCTCTGCAGCGGCACCCGGCCGCTGTCGACGATCTTGCCGCCATGTGCGGTAAATCCCTTGACGAAACCCTTCTCGGCATCGATGCCGGGCGCATAGTCGGACACCAGCGTGTACGCGGTCTTGATGCCATGCTCGGCAGCCCAGGCACCAAGCGGCTCCGAAATCTGCTGCAGCGTGAAAGACACGCGCGCGATGTACGGGGACTTCTTGGTGATCACGGACGCCGCGGCATTCATCACGATCATCGGCGTCTTGGCCTGGGTGGCCAGCGGTGCCACGGCCAGCGCTTCCGGCGTGAAGCCGAAACCGGCCAGGAAATCCACGTGGTCGCGCGCCAGCAGTTCCTGGCCGAGGCGCTTGGCGATATCCGGTACCGGACCGGTGGTATCGCGCACGATCAGCTCGACCTTCTTGCCGGCAACATGGTCGCCATGCACCTTCATGTAGGCCTTGGCGCCGTTTTCCATGCGGATCCCATAGTCGGCCAGCGGCCCCGAGAACGGGGCGATCATGCCGATCTTGATGGTGTCTTCGGCATGCACGGCCGGCGCAGCCACGCCGAACGCGAGCGAAACCAGGGATGCTCCGAGAAGCTTGTGAAAGCGCATACATGTCTCCTGATGATTGATGCGGTTGATTGAATCCGGCGGCATGCATGCGCACCGCTAGTGCGCCACCGCCCGCTGCCCGCGTTCGCGGAATTCCTCCGGTCGCCAGGCGACCTCAGCCGGCGGCGCATCCTGCAGCAGCGCCGGCAGCCACGCAGCGGCAAGTCGAGGCAGCCGATTTATCCCGGCCGGGATAAATCGGAAAGACCGTGCTGCTGACGCGGCGCGGTCCGGAAGCTTCGCCTCCGGCAATACCTTACGGTCAAGTCTAGGAGCAGCGCGGGAAGGACGTCAATGAATCCGGCCGGCATGTTCGCTTAGCGAACTTTACATCTCCAAATGACGAACGCGGGCACGGCCGACGCGAAACCGCGAATCTCGCTATAGTTAGCGACTTCCGCGGCAGTGCACAACGAGCTGCACGCCGCCCCAACTCCTCCTGTCGTCGCCCATGAGTTCTCCCAATTCATCTCCATTACCTCCTCTGCAGGGCAGCCAACTGGTGCTCGGCACGGTCGCGCTGTCGCTGGCCGTGTTCATGAACGTGCTCGATTCCTCGATCGCCAACGTGTCGATTCCCGCGATTTCAGGCGATCTCGGGGTTTCGCCCCAGCAAGGCACCTGGGTCATCACCTCGTTCGCGGTCGCCAATGCAATCTCGGTCCCGCTGACCGGATGGCTGACCATGCGCATCGGCCAAGTCAAGCTGTTCATCAGTTCGGTGCTGCTGTTCGTCACTGCGTCGTTCCTGTGCGGGATGGCGCCGACGATCGGCATACTGATCGCCGCGCGCATCGTCCAGGGCGCGGTCGCGGGGCCGATGATCCCGCTGTCGCAGGCGCTGCTGCTGTCGAGCTATCCGCCGTCGCGCAGCGGCATGGCGCTGGCGTTCTGGGGCATGACGACGCTGGTCGCGCCTATCATGGGGCCGCTGCTCGGCGGCTGGATCTCGGACAATTATTCGTGGCCCTGGATCTTCTACATCAACATCCCGATCGGCATCTTCGCCGCCTGGACCACCTGGCTGATCTACCAGAAGCGCGAATCGCCGGTCGTGCGCCTGCCGATCGACAAGCTGGGATTGGCGCTGCTCGTGGTGTGGGTCGGCAGCCTGCAGCTGATGCTCGACAAGGGCAAGGAACTCGACTGGTTCAATTCGAGCGAAATCGTGCTGCTCGCAGCGACTGCCGGCGTCGCCTTCGTGTTCTTCATCGCATGGGAGCTGACCGACGCCCATCCGGTAGTCGATCTCGCGCTGTTCAAGGGGCGCAACTTCAGCGGCGGCGTGGTCGCGATCTCGGTCGCCTACGGCCTGTTCTTCGGCAGCCTGGTGATCCTGCCGCTGTGGCTGCAGACCCGTATCGGCTACACCGCGACCGAAGCCGGCAAGGTGATGGCGCCGGTCGGCGTACTGGCAATCCTGCTGTCGCCGGTGGTCGGCCGCATGCTGGCCAAATTCGACGCCCGCTATTTCTCCACCGGCGCCTTCCTGATCTTCGCGCTGGTGTTCTTCATGCGCGCCGAGTTCACGCCCGATGTCGACATGTTTGCACTGATGGTGCCGACCGTGATCCAGGGCGCCGCAATGGCGATGTTCTTCATTCCGCTGACCTCGATCATCCTGTCCGGCCAGCCGCACCACAAGATGCCGGCCGCAGCCGGCCTGTCGAATTTCGTGCGCATCATGTGCGGCGGCATCGGCGCTTCCACCATGTCCACCCTGTGGGAAAACCGCACCACGCTGCATCACGCACGCCTGACCGAGAACACCGGCCCCTACAGCACATCGTTCGGCCAGGCGGTCCACACGATGACCGGCGCCGGCATGACGCCGCAGGCGGCATGGGAAATGATCGACCACGCGATTACGCTGCAGGCCAGCACGATGGCGGCCGACGACATCTTCTGGATGTCGGCCTGGATGTTCCTGGCGCTGATCGCGCTGGTTTGGCTGACCAAGCCGATCCGCTCGGCAGTGCCGGTGGACGCGGGCGGCGCGCATTGACGCCCTTATTGCGATGCTGAGTCGAATTAAGTAACACCTCAACGCAAGGCGGCGCGAAAGCGTCGCCTTGCAACCCCATAAAATCCCCTGTAGAAATCGCACGCGCCAGTCAACATTGAAAGTTTAGCAACTTCAAAGTAGCATGACAATTTCTTTTAGACAATATTGTCGCGAGAGGAGATATAGATGCCGTGGACGTACAGCCAGCGCACAGGGGTATTAACTCACGACGGAATATACATAGGCAAAGGCTATTCCGGTTCGCCAGCAGGAAAGAACAATCCTGCTATGGAACAAGTGAAAAACGTCGGCCCAATTCCGAGAGGGAAATATCAGATCGACCGTCCATGGAACAGTGCGCGACATGGTCCGCATGTGATGAACCTCGTGTCCATTGGCCACACGACCTTTGGACGCACGGGATTTCTCATTCATGGCGAAAGAAGAACTGGCCTTCTCGGGAGAGCCTCGCAAGGCTGCATTATTCTGAGCCCAGCGATACGCCACTGGATTTCCGCCAGCACCGATCACGAACTCATTGTCACGCAGTGAGCGACGACGCATGAAACCAATTAGCGTTGTGCCCCCACTCTTTCTGCTCCAATTTTTCTCTTCAACGAACTTTGCCTCCGCGCTGACTCCGGCTTCGATAACGAACGACGTCGCAACATATGGCGCCCGGGAAACGGTGGTGAAGTTGACGAAGGCGCCGCCTTCTCGCGACTGGAACTTCGTGATGCAACACGCAGAACAGGGCGAATCGCGCTGGCTCGCCGTCGCAAAACAACTCGCAAACGGAACGGACGCCGGCACGTCCGAGGATTTGCAGATTGCATTGGCAATTGCGCTCCCGAAAAATCCGGCCGGTGTCCTGCGACTGGCAGATACCCAGTCATTTTTGACGATCGAGGATCTCTGCAGTGCTCCCTTCATCGAGGCCAGTGAACGCTATATCAAGCACTACCTGATACAGGCCCGGCGCGCGCTGGAAAAAACAAGCGACCGCGCGGTCGAGAATAAAAGGCGCAAATGCCTTGCCAGGATCGATAGCACCATTTCGGAAACCTTTTCGCGCCCAGCCCGATAGGTGGGCGCGGGTATCGGGTGACGATAACCGGCACCCGCCATCCGACTGCAGGATGACGACAACGTGAATGACGACGATCGCAGGCAAATCGTCGCAGCGCCGGATGCTTCATTCCGCGCGCCAGCCCCCTCCCAGCGACTGTATCAACGCCACCGCCGTCGTCTGGCGGTCGGCCTCGGCCTGCACCAGCGCACGGCGCGCGCTCAGGGCGGTCGCCTGCGCAGTGACCACGTCCGTATAGACCACCTGCCCGGCCTGGTAGCGATTCAGCATCTGCTGCTCCGCAAGGTCGGCCGCCTGCGACGCCTGGCGCCGGAAGTCCAGCTGCTGTGCCAGCACGCGGGTAGCGGCCAGCTGGTCCTCGACGTTCTGGAATGCCGTCAGCACCGTCTGCCGGTATTGCGCAACCGCTTGCGCATGCGCGGCCTCGGCCTCCTTCACGCGCGCGCCGGTGGCACCGGCGTTGAACAGGGTTTGTGCAGCCGACAGGCCGAGCGACCACAGGCTGGTCGATGCATTGAACAGACTCGAAATGGCCGTGGCCGCGCCGCCGTACGAAGCGCTCAGGTCGAGCGTCGGAAAATAGGCGGACTCGGCGATGCCGATCTCCTCATTGGCCGCCGCCACCCGCCGCTCTGCCGCCGCGATATCGGGACGGCGCTGCAGCAGCGTCGACGGCACGCCGACCGGCACCGCCGGCACGGTCGCATTCCATTTTTCGGCCGTCATTGAAAAATCGCCGGGCGCCTGTCCCACCAGTACCGCGATCGCATGCTCGTACTGGGCGCGCTGCTGCGCCAGGCCGGCCGCGTCGGCTTCGGTATTGGCCAGCTGCGTCTGCGCCTGCAGCACATCGGTGCGCGGCGCAATGCCTGCGGCGTACCGGTTCTGCGCTATCTGCAGCACACGCCGGTAGCCGGACAGCGTATCGCGCAGCAAGGCCATCTGCGCATCGGTCTGGCGCAGCGAAAAGTAATTGACCGCCAGCGTGCCCTGCGCGGCCAGCCGGGCCGACGCGAGGTCGGCTGCGCTCGCCTGGGCGCTGGCGCCGGCCGCCTGCACGGTGCGCCGCAACCGTCCCCAGACATCCGGTTCCCAGCTCGCGCCTATGCTGGCCTGGTAGGTGGTGCCGCGGCTGCGCGTACTCGAGGTGCCGCTGCCGCCGGCACGGTCGGCCCCGCCGTTGAGCGACACCACCGGGAAGATGGCCGCGCGCTGCTCGGTCACCACCGCCTGCGCCTGCGCATAGGCGGCCGCGGCGGCGGCGATATTCTGGTTCGACACGTTGACCGCGTTTTCCAGTCGGTTCAGTTCCGGATCGCCGAACAGCGTCCACCAGGCGCCGCGGTCGACTGCGTCGGCCGGTGCCGCCGGCTGCCAGCCCTTGGCTTCCTTGTAGGCGGCCGGCACCGCGGTTGCGGGGCGCTGGTAGGTGGGGCCGACCGCACAGCCGCCGAGCACGGCGGCGGCGACGAGGACGGCCAGCAGGGTGCGCCTGGGAGATGGGATCTGGTTTGCTTGCATACGTTTATTCAATCCGAAAACGGCTGAGCTTGCTGAGCATCACATGTAAGGGGCTGGGGAGGAGGTGCGTGCAAGGGGCGCGAGTCTTGGCAACCACCCCCTCCCCAACCCTCTCCCACCTCGTGGGAGAGGGAGCTTTCACGGACTTGCCAACGCTTACCCACGCGTCGTCGTCGGCGCCATGCGTTGCTCCCCTCTCCCACGAAGTGGGAGAGGGAGCTTTCGAGGACGTGGCGACTTGTGGGGAAACTCCGGCTCGCCCGGAGAGCAAGCATGTCAAGTGCCGATGCGACAACGATGCGGGCGCGTCCATCATGCCTCCGGCGCCGCATTGCCGATGCGGCCGAGGTGCCGTTCGAGCGGACTGCGCCGGCGCAGCTTGTCTAGCAGCAAATAGACCACCGGCGTAGTCAACAGCGTCAGCAACTGGCTGGCGATCAGGCCGCCGATGATCGCTACCCCGAGCGGCCGCCGCAGTTCGGCGCCTTCGCCGAAGCCGATCGCCAGCGGCAGCGCGCCGA
>Ga0164242_10008047_pt1 | contig 11457 bp, 11 predicted proteins | sample OricomgcompostMG_FD_108783 | JGI IMG/M metagenome (GOLD analysis project Ga0164242, IMG submission 108783) | Miracle-Growth compost microbial communities from Emeryville, California, USA - Original compost - Miracle growth compost (MG) ...
CCGCAATCGCAGCATCGCCGGCACCTACAGTGCGCTCGCCGGTGACTACTACGTCGAGCTGGGGGTTCGCAGCGATCCCGACCACGGTGCCTATGAACTGCCCTACACGATGCACGTGGCGGTCGTCGGCAAGCCGTCCGGTACGCCGGCGTACAGCGACACCCCGGGATGGACCGTCGGCCAGGCTCTCGCCACCAATGCCGCCGGTGACGTCAGTGAGGCCCCGAGCAGCGCGAGCGAAACGCCAAGGGCGGGCTCGGCACCGCGAGCCGGGCATGTGGGAGAGAGTGACTCGGGCAGCAGTGCAGGGAAGTACGCCCTCGTCGGCGGGCTCGGCCTCGTGGCGATCTGCTGTGCCGCGATCGGCGTACGCCTGGTGCGCCGGCGGCCGAGCTGAGCGACCGGGCGTTCAGAGCAGCACCGCGACGGCGGCGACCAGACAGGCCGCCGCGACGAGGAGCAGCGCCATGCCCGCCAGGCGGGTGCGATCGACAGGTTGCGGGGGTGCCGGCGGAGATGCCGGGTCTGCGGGTGGCTCTGTTGGCGGCTCGGCGAAGTGGTCGAAGACGAAGGGTCCGTCGGGGTCGGTCGCGGCGACGAATCCCGGGACGTCGAGCGCAGCGAGGCGGCTGCGGAACTCCGCGGCGCCGGCCGGTCGCTTCGAGGGATCCTCGGCAACCGCGCTCAGCAGCAGCTCGATGAGGGGATCATCCGGGCCGGTCTTCCTGGCGGCGTCGAGGCACTCCGGCGGTCGCAGGCCAGTGGCCAGCTCGAGGCCGACCATGCCGACGCCGTACATGTCCTGGCGTGGGTCGGGATCGGCGCCGCGCAACTGCTCCGGCGCCAGATAGCCCGGGCTCCCGATCACCTGGGAGGCACGAGTGAGGCGGGGTTCGTCGAGTGGTGCTGCGATGCCGAAGTCGCTGAGCCGTACGTAGGGTCGCTTCGCCCCGGTGGGATCGAGGAGCAGGTTGGCCGGCTTCACGTCGCGGTGGACATAGCCGGCGTCGTGCACGGCTGCCAGCGCCTGCAGTGTCTGGTCGAGGATCTCGGCCGTCCACGGGGTGGGGAGCGCGCCGAAGTCACCGATCAGCCCGGCTACCGACCCGCCGCGTACCAGCGGCATCGTGAACAGGACCCGGTCGTCGGCGCCGCCCCAGGAGTCGGGCGTGACGACGTGGTCGTGATCGATGCGCACCGACTGCTCCCGGATGAAGCGGAGGAGGGAGCCGGCATCGGACTGGCGCAGGATCTTGGCCGCCTTGACCCGACCGTCCTTGTGGTCGTGGATCCGCCATACCGATCCCATGCCGCCATCGGCGATCGGGGACAGCAGCTCGTAGCGCCCGGCGAAGATCTCACCCACGCGAGCACGATGCCACACTTCGACGGCAAGCCGGCCAGGTGTCGTCGCGCTGAGCCGGGTGCTTCACATTCCGAAGGGGTTTGGAAGAATCACTGCCATGAGCGAGCTTGCGAGTGAATCATCGAATACAGGGAGCCGGCTCACCGGGCCGACGGAGGAGGCCCGATGAGTGAGCAGAACTTCTCTCGTCCCGGTGCCGTCGACCTCTCCGGTCTGCAACAGCCCGCCACCTCTGCCGGCGCCACGGGCGCCAGCGGCGCCTACACGGTCGACGTCAACGAGCAGAACTTCCAGGAGCTCCTCGAGAGCTCGATGAATGCGCCGGTCCTGCTGGCCTTCTACAGCTCCTCACGCTCGCCGGAGAGTGTGCAGCTGGCCGACGACCTGCAGACGCTCTCCAATGAATTCGACGGCCGCTTCCTGCTGGGCCGGGTCGACATCGACACTGCTCCGCAGATCGCGCAAGCCGTGCAAATCGCGTCGGTCCCGATGGTCTACCTCGTTGCGCAGGGTCGTCCCGCGCCGCTCTTGCAGTCTGCTGCCCCCCTGGACACCCTGCGTGATGCCATCACCCAGGTGCTCCAGCAGCTCACTGCTGGCGGCTTCACCGGTCGGCACCAACCACGAGCGGGCGGGGTCGACGAGGAGACCGGCGAGGAGATCCTCGACCCCCGCTATGCACCGGCGCAGGATGCGCTGGAGCGTGGCGACATCGATGCTGCGGTTGCCGAGTACCAGAAGCTCGTCGACTCCAATCCCGCCGATGTCGAGGCCGGTGCCGGCCTGGCGATGGCGAAGCTGTTGCAGCGCACCCAGGGCGTCGACCTCAATGCCGCCCGCGCCACCGCTGCCGAGGCTCCCGATGACGTCGACGCTCAGGTCATGGTCGCCGATCTCGACCTCCTCGGCGGCCATGTCGACGATGCCTTCAACCGGCTGATCAACCTCGTCCGGCGTACCTCCGAGGGTGAGCGCGATGCCGCGCGTACCCACCTGATCGCGCTCTTCGAGGCCGTGGGCAATGCCGACCCCCGAGTCCAGCGAGCCCGCCGCGACCTCGCCAGCGCACTGTTCTGAACCCTCAACGACCGCTTTCGGTGTAGGGGGAGCCGCCGCCGGCGAGTCGTTCGAGGGCGGCCTCGATGCGACGGGCGGTGAAGTCGGCACAGAGCTCACGGGCCTCCTCGAGGGTGTGGAAGGCGGCGCCACGGATCTCGCGCTCCTGCTTGACGATCCGCTCGACGATGTCGGCCTGGTGTACGCCGCCGTCGAAGACCAGGCAGACGGCGTCGTCCCAGCCACCCCAGGGTGGTAACCAGTCGGTCAGGATCAGGTCGCCTGCGGAGATGTCGAGGGCGAGCTCCTCGGTGACCTCGCGGCCGGTCGCCTCCCGCGGTGACTCGCCCACCTCGACGACGCCGCCGGGCAGGTCGAAATCGCGTTTGTAGGTCAGCTGGCAGAGCAGCACCCGGTCGTCCCCGCCTGGCTCATCGGGTTCGGCGCGGATCAACATCTGCCCGATCGCGCGCTTGCGGGGCAGGAAGGAATTGAGCAGGCTCCGGAAGCCCGCGGCCTCGTCGACCGGGACATCGGTGGCCAGGCGTGAGTAGACAATGCGGTCGGAGCCCTCTGCCACCCCACGGGCGATGCCCTCGCGCATGAGGCCGCTGAAGGTGGCGATGCGCTGGGCGTTCTGGTCGTCGGGGTCGACGAGTGTCTCGATGCGCACCAGGCCGCCCGCGAAGGCGGCGCGCATGGTGCTGCGGATCCGTTCGCTGGCCGCTGCCGTTCCCTTGTCCTGCAGGACCTGCGACCAGGTCAGCCGTACGACGCCGGGCCCGATCTCGGTCAACTCGGCCTCGGTCAGCTCTGCGGACATGCCGTCAGCCTATCCAGTGGTTTCGAGATGCTCGTTCCTCGCTCCTCAACCAGCGTTGTCGGTGATCCGGATCCAGTAGAAGCCGTAGCCACCGAGGGTGAGCAGGTAGGGCGCGGCAGTGATCACGGGGAAGGGCACGCCGCCGAGGAGCTCGACCGGGACGCAGCCGGTCCAACGGCTCAGGTCGAGCTCGGCGGGCTGGGGGTGCCGGGACAGGTTGTTGACGCACAGCACGATGTCGTGCCGGCCCTCGGCGTCGACGTACTCGCGGGCATAGGACAGCACCGACGGGTTGGAACCCTCGAGGTCGCGGAACTCACCGAGGCCGAAGGCAGGATGCTTGCGACGCGCGTGGATCATCTGGCGGGTCCAGTGCAGCAAGGAGGCAGGGGTCTCGACCTGCGACTCGACATTGACCCGCTGATAGCCGAAGACGGCGTCCTGGATGGTCGGCAGATGCAGACGTGCGGGGTTGGCGATCGAGAAGCCGCCATTGCGGTCGGGGGTCCACTGCATCGGAGTGCGTACGCCGTCGCGGTCGCCCAGCCAGATGTTGTCGCCCATGCCGATCTCGTCGCCGTAGTAGAGCACCGGTGAGCCGGGCAGGGAGAGCAGCAGCGCGGTGAAGAGCTCCATGCGGTTGATGTCATTGTCCAGCAGGGGTGCGAGACGACGACGGATGCCGAGATTGGCCTTCATGCGCGGGTCCTTGGCGTACTCCGCCCACATGTAGTCACGCTCGTCGTCGGTGACCATCTCGAGCGTCAGCTCGTCGTGGTTGCGCAGGAAGATGCCCCATTGGCAGCCGGAGGGGATCGCCGGCGTCTGCGCCATGATCTCCGAGATCGGCATCCGCTGCTCACGACGTACTGCCATGAAGATGCGTGGCATGACAGGGAAGTGGAAGGCCATGTGACACTCGTCGCCGCCGACGGCAGGATCGCCGAAGTACTCGATCACGTCGGTCGGCCACTCGTTGGCCTCGCAGAGCAGCACTGCCTCGGGATAGTTCTCGTCCACGAAGCGACGAACCTTCTTCAGGAAGGCGTGCGTCTCGGGAAGGCCGACACCGTCGGTGCCCTCGCGTTCGTAGAGATAAGGCACGGCATCGAGGCGGAAGCCGTCGATGCCGTGGCCTAGCCAGTAGTCGACGACCTGCAGCATCGCGTCGTGTACGGCCGGGTTGTCGTAGTTGAGGTCGGGTTGGTGGGCGAAGAAGCGATGCCAGTAGTACTGCTGGCGGACCGGGTCCCAGGTCCAGTTGGAGGGCTCGGTGTCGGGAAAGATGATCCTGGCCCCGGGATAGCCCTCATCGGTGTCGGACCAGATGTAGAAGTCGCCGTAGGGGCCGTCGGGATCCTCACGACTGGCCTGGAACCACGCGTGGGCATCACTGGTGTGGTTCATCACCAGGTCGGCGATCACTCTGATGCCGCGTCGGTGCGCGCTGGCGATGAATTCGTTGAAGTCGTCGATGGTGCCGCACTCGGGCATGATCGCGGTGTAGTCGGCGACGTCGTAGCCGCCGTCGCGCAGCGGTGATGTGAAGAAGGGCGGCACCCAGAGGCAGTCGACGCCGAGCCATTCGAGATAGTCGAGCTTGCTGGTCAGGCCCTTGAAATCGCCGACTCCGTCGCCGTCGGAGTCACTGAAGCTGCGCACCAGGACTTCATAGAAGACGGCGGTCTTGAACCACTCGGGAGTGCGTGCTGATTCCGACACCCGAACAAGGCTAGGAGATCGGCCCTAGCTCCGCTCGTCCACCATCGACTTCGCGGTCAAGTCGTCGAGGAAGGCGACGATGTCGGCCCGGCAGTCCTGCGCGCTCACGTCGTACTCGGCGGCGACGAGGTCGCAGAGCTCGTCGAGGGTGCGCGGTTGCTCGAGGTGCTGCCACAGCGATGCGGCGACATCGCGGAGGCTGAAGTACTCACCCTGGTCGGCTCCCATCATGACCAGCTCGCCGTCCATCTCGACGGCGTGCAGTTCGGGGCGACGAATGTACGTCGTCGAAGCAGTCATGCGGGCACACTCTCCTCGTTGGCTCCATCGTCGGGCGCCGAACCAGACAACGGAGCGCCGATGTCGGCAATGATCGCATCGGCAGTGGCCACGGGCGTCATCGTGTCCGCGGGCCGGTTCACCCGACTCATCCGGACCCGGGGCAGGAGCCGTGCGCACTGCTCGAGGTGGCGCTGCACGGCGTCGTCGCCGTGGATGAACTCGTTCCGGTAAGTGTGCTCATGCAGCAGGGCGTAACAGGTCGCGCCGCGGACGGGCTCGATCGCCAGGGCCGGTGTCGCCGATCGCTCGAGGACGTAGATCCAGCGCAGCGGCAGGGGGCTCAGGGGATTGCGCCGGATCGGGAGCTGGAACTTGTCGTGGGCACGGTCCACGCGCTGCAAACCATCGGGGGAGACGCCGAGTCCTTCGAGGGCGTCTGCCCACAGCTTGATGCGAGCACTGCCCGGCATTGCCAGGCCGTCACGGGTCACCGGGACGACATCGTCGGAGAAGATGTCGAGACCGCGCCGGGAGAACTCGGCGGCCAGTGTGGACTTGCCGGCCCCCGAGTGCCCGAGCACGACCGCACAGCCGTCGCCGATGCGAACCGCATTGCCGTGCAGGACGAGGTGGTCACGTTGCGCCATGAGCGCACCGAGGGCGGTACCGAGGAGGTAGAGCCGGATCGTACGGCGGGCGACGCCGGCTGCCGGGTCGACGAGGATCTCGCGGCCGGCCCGGATCTCGTAGCGACCGACGCCGTCGACGTGGAATCCGCAACGGTCACCGAGGCGCCACATGCCGTGGGGGAGTACCGCCACGCCGTCGGGGACCCCGGGGAGCTCGGCGCGCCGGACGACGACATCGGCTGGGCCGGGCGGGGCCTCGACCGGGTCGAGTTCGTCGAGCTGGAACTCGCTGGCGACGTGCAGGCCGTAGCAGACGTAGTGGTGGGGGGCGATGTCCACGCCGGTACTCATGCGCGCCGCCTTGACGATCGCGGCGACCAGACGAAGGCGGCGACCTCGGTGTAGTCGTCCTCGGTTGCGCCGGTGACCACGACATCGCCGGCTCGGACCCATGCATGTGCCCGCAATCGGTCCTCGTCACGGCGTACGCCGAAACTGACGGTGTGCGGGATGCGGGACATGGTCAACATGGTGCGTGCAGTGAGGGCCTGGGGATAGCAGTCCGCCCGCCAGGGGCAGTGCGCGGCGGCGACGGTCACCAGTGTGGCGATCTGGCTTGCCCGGACATGACAATGACCGGCGAGTTGGATCTCGCCGGTCATTGCATCAGTTGCGCTTGCCCGGTGCTCTCCCAACAGTCCGTGGATGTACCGGAAGGGCACCACGGCCACAACCAGTCGCGCGCCACCCAGCATCAGCCAGGTGGCGACCAGTCGCAGTTGGGCCTTGGTCCGAAGACTGCGTGATGCACGCAGTAGCGATCCGAGACCCACGTTGTTCGAGCGAACGTCCCGAAGGACGCAGCCTTTGTTCAGCTACCGAGCGGAATGTGGATGCCGATGCCGAGGTCGAGGTCCCGAGTCTCACGGAGGCTGAGGGCCTCGAGCTTCGGGGCGGCGTACGGCTTGGGGGCAGCATTCATGTCGCACTCCTGTCATTACCGGACGCACGAGACGCCGGATTGTTCCTTCGGCGGCATAACGACTGTTGGGCGTAGGGGTGACGGGTCGGTGTTGCCGCGGGGGAAAATAGTTCTTCCGAACTAGACCGCCGCTGGGCATTCCCGGGGGTTTTGCCCGTTATGTCCGTTCCTGCCGGCCGCAGATGTGTCCTAGTGTTGCGCCCGTGGTGATCGGTCAGGTCCGGCTGTGTCTCTCGCTGATGGCCGACACGGTCGGCAAGGCGCGAGTCGCGCGCCTGTTCGCCCTGCAGCTCCTGGTCGCGGTCAGCGAGGGCGCCGTGCTGGTCCTGCTGGTTCCGGTGATCCAGGCACTCGGCGGCCAGGACCGCCTCGGCATCCCCCGGCTCTCCGTGCACCTGTCCGTGGCCGCGGCCTTCGCTCTGGTGGTCGGAGTCGTCGTGCTGCGTGGCATCGGGCAGTGGCGGGCCGCGGTCCTCGCCGTCAACATCCAGCTCACCACGGTCGACAACCTTCGACTACGCCTGATCGACGACCTGTATGCCGCCGACTGGGCCTTCCTGTCCAGCCAGCGGCGAAGTCATGTCGTGCAGCGGCTGACCACCGACGTGGAGCGGGTGAACACCGCGCTCGCGATGGTGCTGCGCCTCGTGGTCGCAGCCGCGATCCTCGCCGCCACCGCGGTCGTCGCAATCCTGATCTCACCGGTCGTGGGTGCGCTGGCGACCGTGGCGCTCATCGTGGTGGCCTGGTTCGCCGCCCGGTCGGTAGGTCACGCTGTCGAGATCGGGCGCACCCTGACGGACCGGCTGGCGGGATTCGGCGCCGCGCTCAGCGACTCGCTGTCCTCGATCCGGGTGATGCGCGCGCATGACGCCTCGGGTGCGTGGTCGCAGATCGTGAGTACCGAGGCCGCGCGGCTGCGTGGCGTTCGCCGCAGTTTCGTTAACCGGAGTGCGGCCATCAACGCCGTCTTCAACGTCGTGGTCATCTGTGCCGTGCTGGTGATGATCCTGATCGGGCGTGCCACGGGAATGTCGCTGCCACAGATGGCCACGCTCGCCGTCGTCGCGGTGCGGCTGCTGAGCTCGGCCCAGAACCTTCTCTCGTCGGCACAGCTGTTCGCGAACGATGCCAGCGCCGTGGAACGTCTGCTCGGCTTCGAGGCCCAGGCACGGGCACATCCCGAGCCTGGCGCCGAGGCCCGTCGCCCCGAGAACGGCACCCCGGGACCGGGTCCGTTGTTCTCGCTGCGGGACGTGTCGGTGCGCTACGCCGACGAGAGCACGCTTGCACTCGAAGGGATCGACCTGGACGTGCCCCGGCGTGGAGTGGTGGTGATCGCCGGGCCGAGCGGTGCCGGCAAGAGCACCCTCCTCGATGTCGTCCTCGGATTGCTGCGGCCCGAGACCGGGGCACTGCTGGTCGACGGTCACCCGGTCACCGACCTTGCGGCCTGGCGCCGCCGCATCGGCTATGTGCCGCAGCAGACGGTGCTGGTCCCGGGAACCGTGTGGGACAACCTCGTCTGGTCGGTCCAGCCCGGGGTGGTGCCGACCGAGGACGACGTGTGGGAGGTACTGCGGGTCTCCGGGCTGGACGAGGTGGTCCGGGCGCTGCCCGGTGGCCTGCAGGCATCCCTGCAGGAATTGGCCGAGCTCTCCGGTGGCGAACAGCAGCGGCTGTGCATCGCGCGCGCACTGCTGCGCTTTCCCGAACTCCTCGTCCTCGACGAGGCGACCAGCGCGCTCGACATCGCGACGGAGGCGCGGATCCTGGACGAGCTACTCGACGGCAGCCGGGCCGTCGTGATGGTCACCCACCGCGACGTGGGCGACCGCGACCCCGCCGTCGTCCGTATCGACGGAGGACGCCTTGCCTCTCGCGGACCGCGCGTCGGCGCGGAGGGGTGAGGTCTCCGCAGCGGGATCGAGCCAAGCCAGCGCGGCCAGCGCGGACACTGCCGCGGCGACGGTGAAGGCCCATCCGAAGCCGATCCGGTCGGCCACGAAGCCGATTGCGACGGGGCCGATGATCGCCCCGGCGTCCTGGCACATCTGAAATGCGGCCAGTGCCTTGCCGCCACTGCGTTCCTGCCCGATCACGTCGGCCACGGTCGCCTGCTGGCCAGGGTTGATCATGCCGGCGCCGATGCCCTCCAGTGTGCACATCGCGAAGAGCAGCGGCAATGAGTGCGCCAACCCGAGGAAGACGAAACTGGTCGCCGTCACGAGAAGGCCGGCCAGGACCAGCGGCCGCCGGCCGATCCGATCGGTTGCCGGCCCGGACAGCTGCAAGGTGATCGCCGTACCGACGGCGGACACGGCGAGGGCGGCGCCGGCCACCCAGGCGCCCTTGTGGACGACCACCACGAACTGGGGAATGACCGCGGCCCGGACGCCGAAGTTGGCACAGCCGTTGGCGAAGGCTCCCACCAATGCCGCGCGGTAGCCACGGCTCCCGAAGGCCTCCCTGACCCTCAGCGCGACCCGTGCCGGTCCCTCGCTGACGGCGGCGGTGGGTTCGGAGCGCAGGAAGGTCGCCACCACGCCGGCGGCGACCAGCAGGGCGATCGCGTAGACGATGAAGGGCACTCGCATTCCGAAGCCGGCAAGCGCTCCGCCCAGTGCCGGCCCCAGCATGCCGCCGAGCAGGAATGCCGAGGAGTAGAGCGAGGACGTGCGGCCGCGCTGACCCGGTGGTGTCATCCGAACGAGGAGGGCCATCGCGGAGACCGTGAACATGGTCGACCCGATGCCGCCCAGACCGCGATAGATCAGCAACTGCGCGTAGTCGTGGGCGAAGGCAGAGGCACCCGTCGAGACCGCGACGATGAGCAGCCCGATCAGGTAGACGGGTCGCTCGCCGAGCCGACCGATGAGTGCGCCTCCGGCCGGCGCGAAGACCAGCCTGAAGAAGGCGAAGGCCGACACGATGACCGAGGCCGCTGCCACACCGACGTCGAAGGAGCGTGCGTATGCCGGGAGCACCGGTGAGATGAGCCCGTAGCCGATCGCGATCACGAAGGCCGCCGCGACGAGGACCCAGATCTCGCGGGGTAGGCGGCTCTTCTCGGTCACGAGAGCATTCTGCGCCATGGCAGAGTGGGCGCGTGCGACGGAGTTCTGGTACCTGGGCGGCGCCGGGGCGGGTCAACCTGATTGGCGAACACACCGACTACAACGACGGCTGGGTCCTGCCCATCGCGCTGGAGCAGACCTGTCGAGCCCGGGTCGAGGAAGCGGAGGCCTTCGACTTCGTCTCGGACGCCGGCAACCTGGGGCGGGAGTACGCCGAAGGTGTGGTTGCCGCCTTCCGTGCCGAGGGGTACGACGTTCCGGGGCTTTCCATCAGCGTCTCCAGTGAGGTTCCGATCGGGGCGGGACTGTCCTCGAGCGCGGCACTGGAGTGCTCCATCGCGTTGGCGATAGACGAGGCACTCGGGTTCGGCCTGGCCCGCGAGCGGCTGGCCCGGATCGCACAGCGTGCGGAGAACGAGTTCGTCGGCGCACCCACGGGGATCCTCGACCAGAGTGCCAGCCTGCTCTGTCGTGAGGGTCATGCGCTGCTGCTGGACTGCCGGGACGCGAGCACCCGGCAGGTGACCTTCGCGCCGGAGGAGCAGGGGCTGCACGTCGTCGTCATCGACACCCGTGTCCACCACGAACTCGCCGACGGACAGTACGCACGCCGTCGTACCGAGTGTGAGGCTGCCGCCCGCACGATGGGCGTCCCGAGCCTGCGCGGGGCGACGGCGGAGCAGGTCGGGAACATCGCCGACGAGGTACTGCGACGCCGGGCACGCCACATCGTGACCGAGAACGCCCGGGTCCTCGAGGTCGTCGCGCTCCTGGACGACGACCGGCTGCCGGCGATCGGCCCGCTGTTGACCGCCTCGCACGCCTCGCTGCGCGACGACTACGAGGTGAGCTGCCGGGAACTCGACCTTGCCGTCGAGGCATCGCTCGACGCCGGAGCACTCGGGGCACGGATGACCGGAGGGGGCTTCGGGGGCAGCGCGATCGCGCTGACGTCCGACGTCGAGAGGCTCGGCGCCGTCGTACTGGCGGCCTTCCGGGCGGTAGGGCTCACCGAGCCGGGCCTGCTCACCGTGCGACCGGCCGCGGGAGCGCGTCGCCTAGAGTCGTGACCTGTATCCACACTGCTGTTCAACCGCACCGCGACAGGGAGCAAAGTCATGCCTGAGTTCGTCCGTCTCGAGGTCGCCGACGGTGTCGGCACCATCCGGCTCGACCGTCCCAAGATGAACGCGATCAGCCTTGCCGTCCAGGCGGAGCTGCGTGCCGCCGCTGCCGAGGCGACCGAGCGTGACGATGTGAAGGCGGTCGTGCTCTGGGGCGGTGAGCGCATCTTCGCGGCCGGCAACGATGTCACCGAGATGGCCGACTTCGACTACGCCGACATGGTCAGGGCAGTGGGCCCGCTCCAGCAGGCGGTCACCGACATCGCCCGGATCCCGAAGCCCGTCGTGGCAGCCGTGAACGGCTACGCGCTGGGCGGTGGCTGCGAACTGGCGCTCGCTGCGGACATCCGGATCGCCGCGGACAATGCGGTCCTGGGCCAGCCCGAGGTGCTTCTC
>Ga0164242_10008048_pt1 | contig 11456 bp, 8 predicted proteins | sample OricomgcompostMG_FD_108783 | JGI IMG/M metagenome (GOLD analysis project Ga0164242, IMG submission 108783) | Miracle-Growth compost microbial communities from Emeryville, California, USA - Original compost - Miracle growth compost (MG) ...
ACCAGCTCGAGGGTCGGTTGCGTGCCGAGCTCGAGGACGCGCTGAGTGCGCGATTCGGCCAGGAGATGCGGATCGCGGCGATCGTGAAGCCCGAGCTCGCCAACGAGGCGGCACCCGACCCCACGCCGGCGCCGGTCCAACCCGATGAGCGACCTACCGATATGTCGACAAAGCGTCATATCGGCGATCTACCTGAGTCCTATCCGCCGCCCCGCACCGACGGCCGCGAGCCCGAGCGAGCCGGCTCGGAGAGCCGGCTCAACCCGAAGTACACCTTCGAGACCTTCGTCATCGGCTCCTCCAATCGCTTCCCGCACGCGGCCGCGGTCGCGGTCGCCGAGGCGCCGGGCCGCGCCTACAACCCGTTGCTGGTGTACGGCGAGTCCGGACTGGGGAAGACCCATCTCCTGCACGCGATCGGCCACTACGTCCGCAGCCTCTACGACGGGGCGAAGGTGCGCTACGTGAGCTCGGAGGAGTTCACGAACGAGTTCATCAACGCGATCCGCGACGACCGCCAGGACCGGTTCAAGCGCAAGTACCGCGACATCGACGTCCTGCTCATCGACGACATCCAGTTCCTGGAGGGGAAGACCCAGACCCAGGAGGAGTTCTTCCACACGTTCAACACGCTGCACAACGCGAACAAGCAGATCGTGCTGACGTCCGACCGGGCCCCGAAGCGGCTGGAGGCGCTGGAGGACCGGCTGCGCAACAGGTTCGAGTGGGGGCTGATCACCGACGTCCAGCCGCCGGACGTCGAGACCCGGATCGCGATCCTGCGCAAGAAGGCCGCGATGGAGCGGCTCAAGGCGCCGGCCGACGTGCTGGAGTTCATCGCCACCAAGATCCAGACCAACATCCGCGAGCTCGAGGGCGCCCTGATCCGAGTCACCGCCTTCGCCAACCTCAACCGCCAGGAGGTCGACATGACCCTGGCGGAGATCGTGCTCAAGGACCTCATCCCGGAGGGTGGCGAGCCGGAGATCACCGCCGGGCTGATCATCGCGCAGACCGCGGCGTACTTCGGGCTCAGCATCGACGAGCTCACCGGGCCCAGCCGCGGGCGCCACCTGGTGATGGCGCGTCAGATCGCGATGTACCTGTGCCGCGAGCTCACCGAACTCTCGCTGCCCAAGATCGGCGCCCAGTTCGGCAACCGCGATCACACCACCGTGATGTACGCCGAGCGCAAGATCAACCAGCTGCTCGCCGAGCGCCGATCGGTCTTCAACCAAGTCTCCGAGCTGACCAACCGGGTCAAGATGCAGGCCCGCCAGGCTTGATACGGCGCTGTCGGCTCCACCAGCCCGAGCGCCCCCAGGGCTGTGGACAACCACGCCCCGCACCCATGAATTACACAGTGGTGAGATGCGGGCCGGCCGCGCCGCACCCCGCGACGGCCTCTCGACACCCACAGCCGCGGCGGCGCGTCCCCAGTTCCCTCCACACCGGCTGTGCAACCCGATCGCTCCGTGCGACCTGCGCAAACGCCGTTCCTCCACAGTTTCCACCGACGCTATTGCTCACTCGGAACTACAAGCGACCGGACATGACGCCGAACCTCACCCGGACCCCATCCTGTGGATCACGCCCCTCCGCCTCGACCCCCGCCGGCGAGCCGGTACGGCGTACCTCTCCCCGCCCCTGCCCTCCCCGCTCGCGACGTGGCAGGATGCAGGTCCCAAGCCAACGTCACACCACGAGGACAGGTCAGCAGTGAAATTCCGCGTCGACCGCGACGTGTTCGCGGATGCCGTCGCCTGGGCTGCGCGCAGCCTCCCGGTCCGGCCCAGCACGCCGGTGCTCTCCGGTCTCCTCATCGAGGCCAGCGACGAGGGCCTGGTGCTGTCCACCTTCGACTACGAGACCTCGGCCCGCGCCACGCTGAGCGCCGAGGTCGCCGACGAGGGCAAGGCCCTGGTCAGCGGGCGCCTGCTTGCCGACATCTGCCGCAGCCTGCCGGCCAAGCCGGTCGACATGGTGATCGACGGTGCCCGCGTGTCGCTGACCTGCGGCTCGGCGCGCTTCAGCCTGCAAACCATGCCGGTCGAGGACTACCCGACCCTGCCCGACATGCCGGCCGCCTCCGGCACCGTGAACAGCGCCGACTTCGCGCACGCGGTCGCCCAGGCCGTCACCGCGACCGGCAAGGACGACATGCTGCCGGTGCTCACCGGGGTGCGCATCGAGATCGACGGCAGCACCATCTCGCTGCTGGCCACCGATCGCTTCCGGCTCTCTCACCGCGAGCTCGGCTGGGAGCCACGTACGCCGGACGCCAGCCTGGCCGCCCTCGTCCCGGCCCGCGTGCTCGCCGACACCGCCAAGTCGCTGACCAGCGGGACCGACATCACCATCGCCCTGGCCACCAGCGGCGCCGGCGAGGGCATCATCGGCTTCGAGGGCGCGGCCGCCGGCGGAATGCGGCGGACGACGACCCGGCTGCTCGACGGCGAGTTCCCGAAGGTGCGCAGCCTGTTCCCCAACGAGCACCTGACCACCGCGATCGTGGATCGCAAGGAGCTGATCGACTCGGTCAAGCGGGTGTCGCTCGTCGCCGAGCGCAACACCGCTGTGCAGATGGCCTTCGCGGACAACGTGCTCACCCTCGACGCCGGTTCCGGCGACGAGGCGCAGGCCTCGGAGCGGCTCGAGGCGGAGGTGACAGGCGACGACCTGACCACCGGCTTCAACCCGCAGTTCCTCCTCGACGGCCTCAGCGCCATCGAGCAGGACACCGTCGAGCTCGCGTTCACCCAGCCCTCCAAGCCGGTGGTGATCAGCGGCCGCTCCGGCGAGGACGGCACCGACCCCGGGTTCCGCTACCTGCTCATGCCCAGGCGTCTGCTTTCCTGATCAGTGCAGGCGCCATCAGGTGACTGACCAAGACACCTTCGGAGAGGATCTGATCCATGGACATCGGACTCGTCGGCCTGGGCAAGATGGGCGGCAACATGCGGCAGCGGCTGCGCGACGCCGGCCACACCGTCGTCGGCTACGACCGCAACCAGGAGATCTCCGACGCCACGTCGCTGGCGGACATGGTGGCCAAGCTGCCCAGTCCCAAGGTGGTCTGGGTGATGGTTCCCGCCGGGGAGCCGACCCGCTCGACGATCGCCGAGCTCAAGGAGCTGCTGGGCGAGGGTGACCTGGTCGTCGACGGCGGCAACTCGAAGTACACCGACGACGCGGTCAACGCCGCCAGCCTCGCGGAGAAGGGCATCGGCTTCGTCGACTGTGGCGTCTCCGGCGGGGTGTGGGGCCTGAAGAACGGCTACGCCCTGATGTACGGCGGCTCCGACGCCGACGCCGCGAAGGTGATGCCGGCGTTCGAGGCGCTCAAGCCGGCCGGCACCGAGGACGGCCTGGTCCACTGCGGCCAGAAGCCCGGCGCCGGGCACTTCGCCAAGATGGTCCACAACGGCATCGAGTACGCCATGATGCAGGCCTATGCCGAGGGCTGGGAGCTGCTCGACAAGGTCGACCTGGTCGACAACGTGCCCGAGATCTTCGCCTCCTGGCGCACCGGCACGGTGGTGCGCTCCTGGCTGCTCGACCTGCTGGTCGAACAGCTGCGCGCCGACGAGCACCTGGCCAAGATCGCCGGGTACGCCGAGGACTCCGGCGAGGGCCGCTGGACCGTCGAGGCGGCGATCGACAACGCCGTCCCGATGCCCGCGATCTCGGCCAGTCTGTTCGCCCGCTTCGTCTCGCGGCAGGACGACAGCCCGGCCATGAAGGCGATCGCGGCGATGCGCAACGGCTTCGGCGGTCACGCGGTCAAGGCCGAGTGATCTCGACGCGCCTGGGCTAGCGGCTCGGCGGCTCGATCTGCGATGTACGTCTCCCACCTCTCCCTGCACGACTTCCGCTCCTATGCCACCGCGGAAGTTCCGCTCGAGGCGGGGGTGACCGCCTTCGTCGGCCGCAACGGCCAGGGCAAGACCAACCTGGTCGAGGCGATCGACTACCTCTCCCGGCTGCAGTCGCACCGGGTCGCCTCCGACGCTCCGCTGGTGCGAGCCGGGGCCGAGCACGCGGTGGTGCGAGCCTCCGTCGTACGCGACGGCCGCACCGCGGTGCTCGAGATCGAGCTCAACCCCGGCCGGGCCAACCGGGCCCGGATCAACCGGGCCGCCCTGCCGCGCACCCGCGAGCTGATCGGCCTGGTCCGGACCGTGGTCTTCTCGCCCGAGGACCTGGCGCTGGTCAAGGGCGACCCGTCCGAGCGCAGGCGCTTCCTGGACGACCTCCTCGTCCTGCGTACGCCGCGGCTTGCCGGCGTCCGTGCCGACTACGACCGCGTCCTGCGCCAGCGCAACTCGCTGCTCAAGACCGCCGGCCTGGCCCGCGGGTCTTCGCGTGAGGCCGCGTTGGCGACGCTGAGCGTCTGGGACGACCACCTGGCCCGCACGGGCGCGGAGATCCTGGCGGAGCGACTCGCCCTGGTCGACGCGCTGCGGCCCTATGTCGGCGCCGCCTACGAGACGGTCGCGCGCGGGGCCACGCGCGAGGACGCCCGGATTGCCTACCGGCCCAGCTTCGAGCTGCTCGACGAGACCGGCCTGCGCCCCTCCTCCCGGGAGGGCCTGGAGAAGGCCATCCTGGGCGAGGTCGCCCGACGACAGAAGGACGAGCTGGACCGCGGCGTGACGCTGGTCGGGCCTCACCGCGACGACCTGCTGCTCACCCTCGGTCATTCCGGCGCCGAGCCGTTGCCGGTCAAGGGCTACGCCAGCCACGGCGAATCGTGGTCGTTCGCGCTGGCGCTCCGACTGGCGTCGTACGACCTGCTCCGGGCCGACGGCGACGACCCGATCCTGATCCTCGACGACGTCTTCGCCGAGCTCGACGCCGAGCGACGTGAGCAGCTGGCCGAGCTGGTGTCGGGTGCCGAGCAGGTCCTGGTCACCGCGGCGGTGGCCGGCGACGTGCCGGCGGCGTTGCAGGGCACGCGCTATCAGGTGGCCGGGGGGGAGGTCACCCGTGAGCGGTGACGAGCACGACCCGGACGGCCTGGAGCTGGCCCGCGCGCTGACCCGGGCCACCGCCAAGCAGGGCGGCACGCCGGCACGCCGGCGCAAGGGGAAGCGACCGCGCGCCGAGCAGGGTCGGGTCTCCGGCGCCCACCCCGACGACCGGGACCCACAGCTGCTCGACGCCACCGTGGAGCGGCTCGTCGCCGACCACGGCTGGGACCTGTCCCTGCGGGTGCACGGCGTCTTCGGCCGCTGGCCGCAGATCGTCGGCGACGAGGTGGCCCAGCACTGCGACCCGGAGTCGTTCGCCGATGGCCGGCTGGTGGTCCGGACCGACTCCACCGCCTGGGCGACCCAGTTGCGGCTGCTCACCCCGACGATCCTGCGCCGACTCAACGAGGAGCTGGGCGAGGGCACTGTCACCCTGATCGAGGTGCTCGGCCCCCAGGGCCCGAGCTGGACCAAGGGCAGGCGCTCGGTGCGGGGCGGTCGCGGGCCGCGCGACACCTACGGATGACCGGCAACCAGGGTCTCTGAGGGCCCCACCGACGTACTGGACCCTAGGCGCCGCCCTATTCGTGGCCAGAACCGGCCCGCAAATCGCTCACAGGGCGCTTTTCGGCGCGCGCTCGGCGGTTCCGGGAAGGCGATCCGTGTCCAGAGGGCATCTGCCGGGTAGAATGAGCGCAGGGTCGACCTTCGGTCGGCCCGTCGTGTGACCTGCCGCGTGAGCAGTCCCGTAGAAGAGGTGACCGTGTCCGACGAGAAGCCCACTCCCACACCCCCCAATGGGATGGAGTATGACGCTTCCGCGATCCAGGTGCTCGAAGGCCTGGAGGCGGTGCGCAAGCGCCCTGGTATGTACATCGGGTCCACCGGTGTCAGGGGCCTGCACCACCTGATCTGGGAGATCGTCGACAACGCGGTCGACGAGGCCCTGGCCGGCTACTGCGACACCATCAACGTCATCCTCAACGCCGACGGCAGTGTCACCGTGGAGGACAACGGTCGTGGTATCCCCACCGGGACGGCGCCGGGCCAGGAGCTGCCGGCCGCGACCCTGGCACTGACGGTGCTGCACGCCGGCGGCAAGTTCGGTGGCGGCGGCTACAAGGTCTCCGGCGGCCTGCACGGCGTCGGCTCCTCGGTGGTCAACGCGCTCTCGACCAAGCTCCGCCTGGAGATCAAGAACCGCGGCTACCTGTGGGAGCAGGACTTCTCGCTCGGCATCCCGGACTACCCGCTGCGGCAGGTCCGGCCACTGGAGGAGGGTGAGCGCACCGGCACCACGGTGACCTGGTGGGCCAGCCCCGACATCTTCGAGACGGTCGAGTACAGCCTCGAGACGATCTCGACCCGCTTCCGTGAGATGGCCTTCCTCAACAAGGGGCTCAAGATCGTGCTGCGCGACGAGCGCCCGGTCACCGAGGAGATCGCCGCGGCCGTCGAGGCCGAGTACGACGCCGACACCGCCGTCGATGCGGACGCCCCCCGCGCCGACAGCGAGGGCGGCCTGGAGCAGGTGTTCTGCTACGAGCGTGGGCTGGCCGACTACGTCGACCACCTCAACCGGCGCAAGGCGACCGTCAGCCCGGTCATCGCCTTCGAGGCCGAGACCCCGGCCGACGCCGCCAACCCGATGAGCCTCGAGATCGCGATGCAGTGGCAGGCCTCGTCGTACAACGAGTCGGTCCACACCTTCGCGAACACCATCAACACGCCCGAGGGCGGCACCCACGAGGAGGGCTTCCGGGCCGCCCTCACCAGCCTGGTCAACCGCTGGGGCGAGACCTGGGGCCTGATCAAGAAGAAGGAGGACAGGCTCACCGGCGACGACATCCGCGAGGGCCTGACCGCCATCATCAGCCTCAAGATCGGCGAGCCGCAGTTCGAGGGCCAGACCAAGGCCAAGCTCGGTAACACCGAGGCCAAGGGCTTCACCCAGTCGGTGGTCAACGACGAGCTCGGCGCGTGGCTGGAGCAGAACCCCAACGAGGGCAAGGAGATCATCCGCAAGGCGATGGCGGCCGCCACCGCCCGGATCGCCGCCCGCAAGGCCCGCGACCTCGCCCGTAACCGCAAGGGCCTGCTCGGCAACGGCGCCCTCCCGGGCAAGCTGGCCGACTGCCAGTCGACCAACCCGGAGGAGTGCGAGATCTTCATCGTCGAGGGTGACTCGGCGGGCGGCTCCGCCAAGTCGGGCCGCGACCCGCGCATCCAGGCGATCCTCCCGATCCGCGGCAAGATCCTCAACGTCGAGAAGGCGCGCCTCGACAAGGTCCTGGCCAACCAGGAGGTGCAGGCGATCATCTCCGCGCTGGGCACCGGCGTGCACGACGAGTTCGACCTGGACAAGCTGCGCTACCACAAGATCGTGCTGATGGCCGACGCCGACGTCGACGGCCACCACATCAACACCCTGCTGCTCACGCTGCTGTTCCGGTTCATGCCGCAGCTGATCAAGGAGGGCTATGTCTACATGGCCCAGCCGCCGCTGTACCGGCTGCGCTGGAACAAGCCGCACGAGCACGAGTTCGTCTACTCCGACGCCGAGCGCGACGCGCTCATGCGCGACGGGCTCGAGCAGGGCAAGAAGCTGCCCAAGGAGAACCCGGTTCAGCGCTACAAGGGGCTGGGCGAGATGAACGCCGACGAGCTGTGGGAGACGACCATGGACCCCAGCCAGCGCCTCATGCTCCAGGTCACCCTGGAGGACGCCGCCCAGGCGGACGAGATCTTCTCGATCCTGATGGGCGAGGACGTCGACCAGCGCCGCTCCTTCATCCAGCGCAACGCCAAAGACGTCCGCTTTCTCGACATCTGATCTGAGAGCTGAACTGTGACTGAGACTCCCACCGACGGACAGGGCCCCGGCGGCCGGATCGAGCCGATCGAGCTGCAGACGTCGATGCAGCGCAGCTACATCGACTACGCGATGGCGGTCATCGTCGGCCGCGCGCTTCCCGACGTACGCGACGGGTTGAAGCCCGTCCACCGTCGCGTGCTCTACGCGATGTACGACGGCGGCTACCGGCCCGACCGTGGCTTCTCCAAGTGCTCGCGCGTGGTCGGCGACGTGATGGGTCAGTACCACCCGCACGGCGACTCGGCGATCTACGACACCCTGGTGCGGCTCGCCCAGCCCTGGGTGATGCGCGCGCCGCTGATCAACGGCCAGGGCAACTTCGGCTCGCCGGGCAACGACCCGGCCGCGGCGATGCGGTACACCGAGTGCCGGATGGCGCCGCTGGCCATGGAGATGGTGCGGGACATCGACGAGGACACCGTCGACTTCCAGCCCAACTACGACGGCCGCTCCCAGGAGCCGGTCATCCTGCCCTCGCGGTTCCCGAACCTGCTGGTCAACGGCTCGGCGGGGATCGCGGTCGGCATGGCCACCAACATCCCGCCGCACAACCTGCGCGAGGTCGCCGAGGGCGCGCGGTGGGCGCTGCAGAACCCCGAGGCCACCCGCGAGGAGCTGCAGGACGCGCTGATCGAGCGGATCAAGGGCCCCGACTTCCCCAACGGCGCCCTCATCGTCGGCCGCAGCGGGATCGAGCAGGCCTACCGGACCGGCCGCGGCTCGGTCACCCAGCGCGCGGTGATCGAGGTCGACGAGGACAACCGCGGCCGGACCTGCCTGGTCGTCACCGAACTGCCCTACATGGTCAACCCGGACAATCTGGCGCTGAAGATCGCCGAGCTGGCCGACTCCGGCCGGGTGCAGGGCATCGCCGACGTCCGCGACGACACCTCCTCGCGCACCGGCCAGCGGCTGGTCGTCGTACTCAAGCGGGATGCGGTCGCCCGGGTGGTGCTCAACAACCTGCTCAAGCACACCGAGCTGCAGACCAACTTCAGCGCCAACATGCTGGCGCTGGTCGACGGCGTTCCGCGGACCTTGACCATCGACCAGTTCATCAGCAACTGGGTCGCGCACCAGATCGACGTGATCCAGCGGCGTACGGCGTACCGGCTGCGCAAGCGCGAGGAAGAGGCGCACATCTTCCGCGGCCTGGTCAAGGCGCTGGACATGCTCGACGAGGTCATCGCCCTCATCCGCAACTCGCCCGAGGTGGAGCAGGCCCGGCAGGGCCTGATCCAGTTGCTCGACATCGACGAGCTGCAGGCCAACGCGATCCTCGACATGCAGCTGCGCCGGCTCGCGGCCCTGGAGCGGCAGAAGATCATCGACCGGTTGGCCGAGCTCGAGGAGATCATCGCCGACCTGAAGGACATCCTGGCCAAGCCGGAGCGGCAGCGGCAGATCGTGATCGACGAGCTCGACGGGATCGTGGAGCGGTTCGGCGACGAGCGGCGCACCCAGATCATCGCGGCCGAGGGCGACCTCTCCATGGAGGACCTCATCCCCGACGAGGAGCTCGTCGTCTCGATCACCCGCGGCGGCTACGCCAAGCGGACGCGCGCGGACCAGTACCGCACCCAGAAGCGGGGCGGCAAGGGTGTGCGCGGCGCCTCGCTGCGCGGTGACGACGTGGTGGAGCACTTCATCTCCACCACCAACCACCACTGGCTGCTGTTCTTCACCACCGCCGGTCGGGTTTACCGCACCAAGGCCTACAACCTCCCCGAGGCAGCACGGGACGCCAAGGGCGGCCACGTTGCCGGCCTGCTGAGCTTCCAGCCGGACGAGCAGATCGCCCAGGTGCTCGCCATCCGCGACTACGACCAAGCGCCGTACCTCGTGCTGGCGACGAAGTCCGGCCTGGTCAAGAAGACCCGGCTCGCCGACTACAACAGCCCGCGCCAGGCCGGCGTCATCGCGATCAACTTCCGCGAAGAGGACGACGAGCTGATCGGCGCCGAGCTGGTCGGGCCCGACGACCACATCCTGCTGGTGTCGCGCCGCGGCTCGGCGATCCGGTTCAAGGCCGACGACGCCACGGTCCGGCCGATGGGTCGCGCGACCGGCGGCGTCACCGGCATGAAGTTCCGCGGGGACGACACGCTGCTGTCGATGTCGGTGATCCGTGCCGCGGACGCCGCCCACGAGGAGTCCGACGAGGACATCCAGTACGTGTTCACCATCACCGACGGCGGCTACGCCAAGCGCACCCGCATCAGCGAGTACCGCATCACCGGCCGTGGCGGCCTCGGCGTCACCGGGATGAAGCTGAGCAACGAGGACCGCGGGGGCCTGGTCGGCGCGTTCATCGTCAAGGACGGTGACGAGGTGCTGTCGATCACCACCGGTGGCCAGGTCGTCCGCAGCCCCATCAACGCGGACTTCCGGCCGACCGGCCGTGCCACCCAGGGCGTGAAGTTCGTGACGCCGAAGAAGGGCGACGCGGTCGCCGTCGTGGCCCGCTCGGTCGAGGCCCGCGAGGACGAGGAAGAGGCCGAGGTTGTGGAGGGTGCAACAATCGAGGCCAGTGAATCGCCGACCGAGTCGCCTACCGAGGGAGCTGACGGCTGATGACGGAACGCCCCGCCGAGCGGACCACCGGGGGTCCGATGGCCGACCGGGGTCGTGAGGACACCGCCGTACGCCCGCTGACGCAACGGGTGCAGCAGAAGCTCTCCGACGCTGCCCAGGAGGTACGGCGCAACGCCACGGCGCCCACCGCGCGCCAGCCCGGGCGGGGCCCCCGCCGGGCCCGGTTGCGGCTGACCCGGATCGACCCGTGGTCGGTGATGAAGACCGCCTTCCTGCTCTCGGTGGCGCTCGGCATCGTGATGATCGTCGCGGTAGCGATCGTGTGGTCGGTGCTCGACGCCGCCGGCGTGTGGGACTCGGTGAACCGGACCGTGCAGGACATCGTCGGCAACGACTCGTCCTCCAGCTTCAACGTCAAGAACTACGTCGGTACGTCGCGAGTCCTCGGCTTCACCATGGTGGTCGCGGTCGTCGACGTCGTACTGATCACGGCGGTGGCGACGCTGGGAGCCTTCCTCTACAACATGGCGGCCGCGCTGATCGGCGGCGTCGAGGTGACACTCGCCGAGGACAACTGAGGGCGCCGTTTTTGTGGCGGGTCGGGGCCTCGGGTAGTGTCCAGCCTCGGCTCGTCGCAACGAGGCTTCCACTCCGCGCGACAGCCACCCGGGCCTATAGCTCAGACGGTTAGAGCACCACACTGATAATGTGGGGGTCGGAGGTTCAAGTCCTCCTAGGCCCACGGACAAGCCCCGGTCGCACCAGCGAGCCGGGGCTTGTCGCAAGGAGAAGACGATGAAGAAGCTCATCCTGGTGGCGCTGGCCGCGGCCGGCGCCGTCCTCGCCAAGAAGCAGCTCGACCGCAGCAACGCCGAGCGCGCCGCCTGGGCGAGTCTGACCGACAAGGTCTCCTGAGTCCCCCGGGGCGTTGGCGCAATTGGTAGCGCACCTGCTTTGCAAGCAGGGGGTTAGGGGTTCGAGTCCCCTACGCTCCACCACCTGAAGCACCGGAAGCCGCAGGTTGGCCCGCGGTTTCCTCGCCGAGGTCGAGCGGAACGATCACCACCAACCAG
>Ga0164242_10008049_pt1 | contig 11456 bp, 9 predicted proteins | sample OricomgcompostMG_FD_108783 | JGI IMG/M metagenome (GOLD analysis project Ga0164242, IMG submission 108783) | Miracle-Growth compost microbial communities from Emeryville, California, USA - Original compost - Miracle growth compost (MG) ...
ACCCTCGACGACGAGGCCGGAGACGTCATAGGTGTAGTAGCGCAGACGGTCGCGGTACACGGTCCAGCCGGGCGACAGGGCGTCGTCTCCCACTCGCGCACCGTTCAGCTCCGCCTCGTACAAGCCGTGAGCGGACGCGTACAGCCGCGCCTTCACCGGGCGCTCGGTCGCGAAGAACGTGCGACGTACGAGCGAGGGGCGACGGTCATCCGACTCTGGATCCTCGTTCCAGTACGCGCCGACAGGTCGCGCGACCCAGTCGGACGGCTCGAGCAACCCGGCCTCGAGCACGACGGGCTCGGAGGCGGCGGACCACTCGCCGTCGGCGCCGCGCACCGAGACCGTGACCGCGGCCGATTCGCGCGAGGCGAGGTCGGCATCCGGCCACGGAACGAGCACCTGGTCGGCGGATGCCACGACGAACGTGTGCGGAGCACCGTCGTTCCGCGTGATCTCGAGGCGGTACGCGGTCTGTCTCCAACCCGTAGGTGCCGTCTGCACGGACCATGAGATGCGGGGAGCGCGCTCGCCGATGCCGAACGGTCGACGATGATGCTCGATTCGCGGGGTGCCGACGATGAGGCTCATACGGCAATCCTAATGTTCTTGCGCCCCAGAATGAATATGCATATTGTGATCGCATGATCATCGGCGTCACGGGAAGCCAGGGAAAACTCGGCAGGGCGACCGTGGCCCGGCTGCGCGCCGACGGTCACAACGTCATCGGATTCGACATCGCGGGCCCGGTCGACTCGCACTTCACGAGGGTCGACCTCACCGATTACGGCCAGACGCTCGACGCGATGCTCTCGGTGACGGCTCGCCATGAGGGCCTCGATGCGCTGGTGCACCTCGCGGCTATCCCGGTGAACGGCGTCGTTCCCGACGCGGAGACGTTCCGGAACAACGTGACCGTCACCTTCGACGTGCTCTTCGCTGCGCACCGCGCGGGGATCGCACGCATCGTGACGGCATCCAGCATCACGGCCATGGGGTTCCCGTTCGACGAGGCCCCGCCCTTCCTTCCCCTCGACGAGAGCTTCACGAGCGCGAACAACACCTACGGGCTCGGCAAGGTGGCCGAAGAGGCGATCGCCGCACAGATGGTGCGCTGGGGCCAGGACGTCTCCATCACGGCCCTGCGCTTCACCAACGTGGTCGCCGAGGACGAGTATGCGACGTTCGAGCGGGCGGCGGAGCCCGGCTACAGGCGCGACCTGATCGGATCGTGGATCGACGCCCGCGACGGCGCCGCTGCGGTGGCGCTGGCACTCGAGAAGGCGCGGCCGGGATTCGCGATCTACAACGTCGCCGCGCCTGATTCGGGATGCGCCGTGCCGTCCCGCGAGCTCGCCGCTCGGTGGTTCCCGGACACCCCCGTGGCAGACGATCTAGGCGAGTTCGAGTCGCTGATGTCGACCCGCAAGATCAGAGCGCTCGGCTTCGCGGCTGAACACGACTGGCGGCCTCGGGGCTGAGCCTGGCCGTCCGCGGGCGTCCTCCGCTGATCGACGGGCTCAACCGGCGCTGCCGGTCCGGCGCAGCCTCACCGCCATGTGCTGCCGACCAGGCAGGTCGACGCGCACGTTGCCGCGATGGATGCCCGGCACGCGCTCGACCGTCATGCCCCAGGTGTCGATCACGTGGATCTCCCAGTCGCCCTCCGGCAGCGTCAGGTTGCGGAAGCGCGGGCGGTTGAAGCCGAAGTAGCCGATACGGATGCCGTCCGCTCCGCCCCACGGGACATCCCAGTCGAGCGCCAGCGGCTCCAGTACGCCCTCGGGCGTCTCGGCGAGGACGGACTCGAGGAACGCGATGCGGTCGGGTGACGCGCCGTGCAGCACCCCGCCCTTCGCCCACCACAGCACCTCGAGGTCGGACCCGGCGACCGCCGCAAGGCTCGTCGAGCCGCCGAGGCGATCGGGCAGATACGTCTCGCCGTGGCCCACGTAGCCTCCGCGCACCGCGCCCTCCCAGAAGCGACGCACCAGCTCCTCCGCGGTGATGTTGCCCCAGCCCTGGTCGATATCGCCCTCGTAGGCGCACTCGTCGATGATGACCGGCTTGCCCCAGCGTTCGCGCCAGTCGTCGGTGTTCTCCGCGGTTCGGTAGGTGTCCATGCGCTGGATGCTGACGTGCGTGATCCACGGGCGGGAGTAGTCGTACGGCTCGCGGCAGTTATGGATGGAGAGCAGGTGGTCGAAGGCATCCTCGGAGGACACGATGCCGGCCAGATGTTCCCAGTCCGTCTCGTCCTTCGCCCACATCAGGTCGTACTCGTTCGCCATCGACCACCAGACGTTGGCGAAGGCGGACAGCCGTCGCACGACGTACCGCAGGTAGCGATCGTCGACCCCAGGACCGAGCTCGGAGAAGCCCCACCGGTCGTATGGATGGAAGAGGATCAGGTCGGCCTGCACGTTCAGCTCGGCCAGCTGCCGGATGCGCCGCTCGAGACGCCGGAAGTGGCCGGTGTCGAACCGCTCGAGGTCGAATCCCGTCTCGAGCGAGCCCGGGAACGGGAAGTCGGCCGGCTCGTTGGAGTTGTAGAGATACGACTTGGGGAAGATGCACATGCGGATCTTGTGGAACGGTGCATCGGCGAGCGTGCGGAGCGTCTGTTCCTGCAGCTCATCCGGCTGGTGCGTCCATGCGTACGCCGTTGTGCCGAGGGGGCGGTGCCTGGTGCCGTCGGCGTGACGGAAGTGGAACCCGTCGACGCGCACCGGCCCGTGGAAGCCCTCGCTCGGACCCGTGACGCTCGCCGTTCCGGCGACGCCGTCGAGCGAGCGTGCGGTGGAGCGGATGACGAAAGCCCAGTCGCCCTCCGCGTCGGCGAGCGCACGCACGAGGTAGACGCCGTCGCCGTCGTAGAACCCGCCGACGCGTGCCTCCGACCCATCCGGGCGGGTGAACACCGCGTGCAGGTCGACATCGAGGAACGGGTTGCCGTACGACGGCCCCTGAAGGCGCACCTCGATCACGTCCCACATCGGCACGGGGACGGGTCCGACGAGCCGGGCCGAGCCCGAGCGGATGTCATCGCCCTCGTAGTCAGGGTTCGGCGCGACAGCCTGCGGGTACGGAGCACGCGTCACCGGCGGTCCGACCTCCGCGAGCTCTCGCCACAGCGACTCGCGCGACGCCGGGTCGAGCGTCGGCACAAGAGCGATGAACACCCCGAGCTTCTCGCCGAGAAAGCGCGCGCTGGCAGGCGAGTCCGTGACGTCGGGCAGGTGCCGCTCGAGAACGGCTCGCGCATCGGCGTCGGCGAGTGCGTCGCCCAGGGTGGAACGGCGGTCGAACATCGTGATCTCCTCTGATCAGGGCGTGCTTCCTGCAGACCGCCCTACGCATCGGTGGCCGCGCCCGGCATGGCAGTGGTGCCCGGCGCCGACGGGAGCACCGACCAGCCGCCGGCGGGCACGGAGACCGTGGACCAGCCGTTCGTCGTCCATACCTCCACGGTCCGCTCGCGGCGGTCGAGATTGGCGACGAGCACTGTCTGCTCCCCGCCGACGGCCCAGACCAGGCCGTCGGGACTGTCTCCCGTCTGCAGAGGCGCGCCCGACAGCGAAGCGAGCATCCGCAGTGCGGCGGCCACCGGACGCTCCTCGCCGAATGCCGTGCATATGCCGCGAGCACCCCACTCCTCGAAGTACGTCAGGGTGGCGACGCCCGGGACGGCCAGGGCGGCGGCGCTCGCGATGGTCCAGGCGGCCAGCTCGCGGGCATCCTGCCGCGGATCGGTGAGGTCGAGAAGCTCGGGCCCGTACCCCTCGGCGAGGTCGTCGCCGACCGGACGGGGAGGAGGCGTGGTGGCCACGTCGTTGAAGTGCGGCCGCAGCGTGATCGGGCCGATGTGCACGGGCGTGCCGTTCGACTCGGCGACGGCCTGCCGCGCGACGAGGCGCTGCATGGCGAGGGACTCGATCAGCTGCTCGGTGCGCAGGGAGTGGAAGAGGGGCGTGACGCTGAACACGATGCCGTCGAGGTCGGTGGGAAGCCGGTGGCGCTCGCGGTTCAGCTCGGTGAAGTGCGAGCGGGCGCCGCCGACGACGGGCACGGGCACTCCCGCGCTCGCCATGGCGTCGCGCAGCCGCGCGATCGCGGCCTCGTCCGACACGTGACGCGCGTCGCCGGACGGCTGGAACGCCGTGACCCTGGCCACGCTGTGGCGGCGTAGCGCCGTGACGGCATCGGCCAGTGCGTCGCGGGGCTGCGCATCCACGGCGATCCCCTCGGGCGCGTCTGCATCGGGCGCGTCCGTGTCGGCGGCGTCCGTGTCGGGGCCGTCGGTGAGCACGATGCGCACGTCGAGTGGGAGGCCCGCGACGGCGGCACGCTCGAGGGCGGCGGGCCAGTTCGCGGATGCCAGGTCGAGCTCGACCAGCACCGCGGAGCCGACCGGCTGAGGCGGAGGCGCCTGAGCAGGTGTGGGTGCGGTCGCCGCGCCGACGGCGATGTCGGGGAACGTGCCGTCGACCGCGAGCACGATCGTCGTGTCCTCGCCGCGCGCTCGGCGGGAGCCGTCGGCGACGGCCAGCAACTCCACTCGCTGGCGCACGCGTTCCCCCGCCGCGAGGCGATACGGGAACGGCAGGGCGAGCGGCCGGTTGTACGTCTTGTACGAGGCATCGGTCCAGTTGCGCTGGTCTTCCATCTCGAACACGTCGCCGGCGAACCGCACGTCGGTCTCGATACCGTCGTCGCTCCACGACAGCCCGGCGATGTCGAGCACCGGCTGGTGCGGGCTGATCGCGACGGGGAACGCCGTCGTCTCCGACGTTCCGTCGCTGTGCCGCACCCGCAGCAGGCGTCCGGCGGTCTGCGGCCGGTGCAGCACGACGAGTCCGACACGGTTGGTCCAGTACTCGGTGTCGGAGACGAGGTCGAGGGAGACGACTAGACGCGATCCGGATGCCTCGGCCCGCACGGTGCCGTGCAACCGAGCACCGTAGCCCTCGGTGTGCACGGCGAGGGTCAGCGCGGCGCCCGCGCGCTCCACACCGTCGACCGCGAGTGTGGGCGTATTCCAGTCGCGGTCGCGTGCGACTGCCCGGATGCTGCGCAGCACTCGACCGCCGTCGAAGCGCACCTCGGCGAGCTCGTCGTCGCGTAGCTCGAGCGACCAGGCGCCGCTGCGCCACGTCGTCGGCTGCTCGTGCCAGCTCATCTCAGATCGTCGTCATCCCGCCGTCGACGGCGAAGAGGGATCCAGTGGCGAACGCGCCGTCGTCGGAGGCCAGGAACACCATGATGCCTTCGACGTCGCGCGGCGACCCTGCGCGGCCGAGCGGGATGCGTCCGATGATGGCGGCGCGCGCCTCCGGGTCGGTGGTGATCGTGGTGACCAGCGACGTCTCGGTGTAGGCGGGCACGACGGTGTTCACGCGCACGTTGTCCTTCGCGTACGCCGCCGCGACGGTTCTGGCGAGGCCGTGGATGCCCGCCTTGGTCGCGCTGTACGCGGTGAAGTCGGCGCCTTCCCCGTTCAGCCCGGTCGGGCTGCCGGTCAGGATGATCGACCCGCCGCCGCGCGGCACCATCGAGCGCACCGCGTGCTTGACCGTGAGGAAGGTGCCGGTGAGATTGATGTCCACGGTGCGTCGCCAGACGTCGAGGTCGAGGTCCGCGGCCTTGGCGTCCTGGCCGAAGAGCTGCACGCCCGCGTTCGCCACGACGACGTCGGGCGTCCAGCCGTCGGTCTCGGCCGAGGCGAAGGCGGCGGCGACGGACGCCTCGTCGGAGATGTCCATCATCTCCGCCCGAGCCCGGTCGGCACCGATCGCCGTGGCGGCCGCTCGTGCGGCATCTGCGTCGCGGTCCGCGATGATGACCCTGGCACCCTCCGCGGCGAAGCGCGAGGCGACCGCGTAGCCGATGCCCGTGGCGGAGCCAGTGACCAGCGCGGTCTTGCCGTCGAGTGTCGTCATGTCGGTGCTCAGCGCTCGATGCTGTCGAGGTGCAGCATCCTGGCCAGGTTCTTGTCCAATTCGTCGTCGCGGAAGATCTTCTTCCAGTCGTCCTTGACGATGCTCTCGCGTCCGTACTCCATCGCGATGTGGCAGGCATCGCTGAACGGGTTGTCGCCGCGAAGTCCGTTGGCCAGTGCGACCTGCGTGTGGCCGTAGAGGATGCTCCTGGCGGCATCCTCCGGCACGCCCATGGTGTTCACGGCCTCCGACAGCGCCTCGTTCAGCAGCGCGCCGATCATGCACGCGACAGTTTCGACGAGCGTCGGCTCGAGCTGGGCGAGCTGCTTGATCGTGACGTAGTGCACGTCAATGACCGGCGCGTAGATGGCGCGCACCGTGGCATCCAGGATCGCTTTCTTCTGAGGGTCATCCGACTCGATGGCGGCGATGGAGTCCTGCGGCGCGGCGATGCCGCCGAACGTGTCCGCGTACTCCTCCGGTGTGGTACGCCGCAGGAAGATCGACGGGTGGCACGGGTGGGCGACCGCCCGGATGACGTCGTCGCGGTCGGTCAGCAGTCCGGCGTAAGCGGCGGCGGGGTCGAGTGTCAGCGCGATCGAGCCTGGCTTCATCTGCGGCACCAGCTCGGCCGTGACGGCCTGCAGCGCCAGGTCAGGGACGGCGAACACGACGATGTCGGCGTCGGAGACGGCCGCGCGGGCATCCGTCAGCTCACGACCCGCGTCGAGGGTGCGCTGCCGGCCGGCCGGCGAGTTCTCGACGTAGGCCACCCGGTGATCGGTGGCGGCCAGGTTGTTCGAAACCCGCATGCCCATCTTGCCGCCGGCGCCGATGACGGCGACGGTCAGGCTGTCGTTGATGGTGGTCATGGTGTGCTCCTCAGATAGTCGAGGCTGGCACGAGTCCAGTCCCGTTCGGTTCGGATGGTCGTGTCGGCATCGCCCTGCCAGGAGAGCCAATGCTCGACGATTTCGTCGATCCCTCGTTCACGCGGGCGCACGGTGCGCAGCAGATGCGGGTAGTCGTGGAGGCCGGTGCCGAGCTCGGCACCGCCGTAGGTGAAGCCCACCCATCCGGGCTGACGGGCGAACGCGAAGTCCTTGACGTGAATGTTCGTCACGTGCGGCGCGGTCGCCTCGACGCAGTCGTGCGGCAGCTCGAGACGCGCGACCACGTTGGCGGGGTCGAGGCACACCCCCAGCGCGGGGCTTGCGACATGTTCGATCAGGGCGAGAAGGTCGCTCGTGGCCAGCTGCTCATAGGTTTCCAGGGCGAAGGCGACGCCGCTTGCCTCGTAGCGCGGCATCCAGGCGCGCAGGATGTCTGCTGCTCCGGGCAGCGCGGGCCGGAACACGTCGTTGTACGGCATGCCGCGCACGAGGCGTGCGTCGAATGCTTCGGCGAGATCCAGGTATCGCCCGAGTCGCTCGGGCTCCAGGCCCTTGGTGCCGAGCTGCACCGTGAGACCGAGCTCGCGCGCCGCCCGTGCAGCGTCGGCGACGGCGCCATCGCTCATCGTCTCGAGCGGGCCGTAGTCGCAGATCTGGAAGAGGTCGACGCCAAGCTCTTTGGTCGCCTCGAACGCACCGATCAGCGAGAGTGGGCTCGTCGCACGGTCGGAGTGCTGCCAGAAGAAGGCGTACGTTCCGAGGCCGATCACGCGCGCGCCCCCGTGCGTTCACGGACGACTGCGTCCGCCTCATCGATCACCTGCACCAGCGCCTCCACGTCGTGTGCGAACCTTCCGAGGAAGAGCCCGTCGACCGCATCGCCGAGTCCGGTCAGGAGGCCAGGACCGGCCGAACCGCCGTAGATGACGGCGGATCCCTGTCGCTCGCTCAGCATGTCGAGAGCACCCCGGAGGCCGCTGCACACCGCCGTGATGTGCGCGAGCGGAGCCGGCGACGCCGTGCCGATCGCCCACACCGGCTCGTAGGCGACGATCATCGGGCCGTCCGGCGCATTTGCGAGCGCCGCGGCCAGCTGGCCCACCGACTGCCGCATCGCTTCGTCGGTGCCGACCTCGTCGGTCTCGCCCACGCAGAGCAGCGGCGTGAGTCCGTTTCTCAGCGCGGCGGATGTCTTCCCCGCGACGACCCCGTCGGTCTCGGCGAACATCCGGCGACGTTCCGCGTGCCCGATCTCGACGACGGAGACGCCGACCTCGGCGAGTTCTGTGGCTGACACCTCGCCCGTGAAGGCACCGGAGTCGGTCGCCGCGACGTCTTGGGCGCCCACGAGGACGGGCGTGCCGGCGAACGCCTCGACTGCGGGAAGAACCTGCAGATACGTTGGGATGACGATCAGGCGCACGGCGCCGGAGGCGATCGCCTCATGCTCGTGCACGGCGTCGGCGACCCGGGCGAACCACGCGGTCGCCTCCTCGTGCCCGAAATACATCTTCAGGCTTACGCCAAGGGTGACGAGCGGTCTCAGCACGATCCCGTCGTCTCGTATTCGCCGATCACCGCGACCTTGGCCGCGGACGCCGAGCCCGGATCGAAGCGGTAGTCGAGCCACTCCCGCACGAGTCGTCGCGCGAGCTCGATGCCGATCACGCGCTGGCCCATGGTGAGCACCTGCGCGTTGTTGGAGAGCACGCCGCGCTCCACCGAGAAGCTGTCGTGTGCCGTGACGGCGCGGATGCCGGGGACCTTGTTGGCCGCGATCGCAACGCCGAGCCCCGTGCCGCACAACAAGAGGGCGCGATCCGCCTCGCCGCGCGCCACCCGCTCGGCGGCCTCGATCGCCACCCGTGGGTACGGGGTGTGCCCGTCGGCTTTCACCCCCACGTCGACGACGGACGTCACGCCCGGGTTCGCTTCGAGATCCGCTTTGAGGATCTCCTTGTAGTCGAATCCGGCATCATCGCTCCCGATGACGATCCGAAGCGGTTCAGCCATGGTGATTCCCTTCATCGGATGACTCCAGCACCCCCGCGACGGCGCTGACGATCAGTGCGAACGAGTGCGCACCCGGATCGGGAACGCCGAGGCTCTTCTCGCCGTGCGGCCGGGCTCGGCCCTTGCGCGGAAGCAGGTCAGCGGTCGACGCCGCGGCGGTGGTCGCGACCTCGGCGGCGGACCGCCACGCGGCTGCCAGTGTGCGGCCTTCGTCGACGGCGCTCGTCAGTTCTGCGCTGAACGGCTCGAGGGCGTCCACCATCGTCTTGTCGCCGAGCGCGGCCTTGCCGTACGACATGACGCCGGCGGTTGCGGCGGCGACGCCGGCGGCGACGTCACGGGGGCAGGGGAGTCTCGTGTCGCCCAGCGCCACGGCGAGGCGCGCGAGCATGACGCCCCACAGCGCTCCCGAGGTGCCTCCGGCCTTGTCCGACCAAGCGTCGGCAGCCTGCTCCAGCACGGTGCCCGCGCCTGCGCCCGACGCTGCGCTCGCAGCCCCCGCTGCGAGCGCAGCGTGCGCCCCCCGTTGCATGCCGATGCCGTGGTCGCCGTCACCGGCGATGGCGTCGAGCCGGCCGAGCTCGTCGACATGGGCGTCCACCGTGGTCGCGATCGCGTCGAGTGCGGCGCGCACGGTGACGGCCGCCGCCCTCGACAACTCGTCCGCGATGGCAGGCTCGGTGGTCGTCGTCGCCGCGACCGTGGTCGCGGGCTGCTCCTCGGGCTGGTCGTCGGCGGTCGGTGCGACGGAAGCCGGCGCGGCCGCCGCTCGGATGCTGGCGCCCTTGCGATAGGCGGCCGCGTCGGCGGGGCTGTCCCAGAGTCGTGCCAGCTCGTCGTCCGGCCAGAAGAGCGTCAGCGAGCAGCCGGCCATGTCGAAGCTCGTGCAGTACTCGCCCACGTGTGGATCGTTGATCCCGAACCCGGCTTCCCGGAGCAACTCGTCGATGCGACGGTAGACGACGAAGAGCTCCTCGTATTTCAGGGAGCCGAGGCCGTTCAGGATCGGGACGACGGTCGATCCGCGGCCGACGGCATCCGGAAGCTCCTGCAGGAGATGCGTGACGAGCAGCCCGGCGAGCTCGTCGGCCGAGGGCATGGGCGCCTCGGCGATGCCCGGCTCGCCGTGAATACCGAGCCCGACCGCCATGCGGCCCTCAGGCACGTCGAATAGTGCGGTGTCGGCCCCGGGCAGCGCGCAGCCCGAGAAGGCGACACCGACGGAGCGCGTCCGCGCGTTGGCACGCCGCGCGAGGTGAGCGACGACATCCAGGTCGTGACCGGTCCCGGCTGCCGCTGCCGCGATGCGGAAGACGACGAGGTCGCCGGCGATCCCGCGGCGCTGGTGCTCCGACCCGCGCGGTGCGCTCATCACGTCGTCGGTGACGGTCACGGTCTCGCATCGGATGCCCCGGGTTCGAAGCTGCTCCTGCGCCGCGCCGAAATTGAGCACGTCGCCGGCGTAGTTGCCGTAGGTGAGGAGCACCCCGCCTCCGTTCTCGGCGGCCTTCGCGACCGAGAGGACCTGCTGAGCGGACGGAGAGGCGAACAGGTTGCCCATCGCCGCGCCGTGGGCGAGGCCCGTGCCGACGAGTCCGGCGAACGCCGGATAGTGTCCGGACCCGCCGCCGATGACCACGGCGACCTCGCCGGTGGGAGAGGCCGAGTTGCGCACCACGCCGCCGGCGACGGCGCGCACGTAGCGGCCGTTGGCCGCCACGAATCCCGCTGTCGCCTCGTCGGCGAAGTCTGCGGGATCGTTCCACAGTCGGGTCATTCCGTGCTCTTTCGATTCAATGTGACGTCGACATCCGTCACGGAGAGTTTGACAAACCGGTTGACCAATTTCAAGTCCGGAAAGTCGCGATAAGTTGTCTGCATGCCCGCGTATCCGGAGGACCGTTCGGTCGACATCAGCGCGGCGCTCGGCGCACTGCCGAGCGGAACGCCGGTCTCGGAAGTGGCGCGGCGCCTGCTCGACCTGTTCACGAGCGGCGACCTGGAGCCGGGCACCCGGCTGCCGCCCGAGCGCCAGTTGGCCGCCACTCTCGAGGTGGGCCGGTCGGCGGTGCGCGAGGCGCTCGCCGCGTTGGAAATCCTCGGAATCGTCGACGTGCGTCCCGGCTCGGGCACCTACCTGCGCGGAACGGCGAGCGAGCTGCTCCCGCAGACGCTGCGCTGGGGGCTGCTCATCGGTCAGCGGAACACGCAGGAGCTTCTGGAGATCCGTTCCGGGCTCGAGATCTACATCGCGCGCCTCGCTGCGCTGCGCGACGACAGCGCCGGGCAGTCGCGCCTGGATCGCGCGCTCGAACGCATGCGCGACTCACTCGAAAACCTGCGGGTCTTCGCGAAGGCGGACAGCGAGTTCCACGACGCGCTGGCATCCATCAGCGGCAACGAACTGCTCTCCGACCTCTTGAACGTGGTGCGTTCCCTGCTGCAGGTCTACGCGGACCGGGCGGTGCAATCGGCCGATGCCGCCGAGACAGCATTCGCTCAGCACGAGGCGATCAGCGCGGCGGTGCGAGCCTGCGACTCCGATGCGGCGGCGTCGGCGATGGCCGTGCACATGGCGACGGCGTCGGCACGCATCTCCGGTACGGAGTCCGGC
>Ga0164242_10008050_pt1 | contig 11455 bp, 11 predicted proteins | sample OricomgcompostMG_FD_108783 | JGI IMG/M metagenome (GOLD analysis project Ga0164242, IMG submission 108783) | Miracle-Growth compost microbial communities from Emeryville, California, USA - Original compost - Miracle growth compost (MG) ...
CACGGCCGAGTACCCGAGGCCGGATCACTTCCTTCTGCACCTGAGCGACACACACCTGCTTGCTGGGGGTGGGCAGCTCTACGACCGCGTGGACAGCGCACGCCACCTGCGCGAGCTCTTCGACGAGCTCGAGGCTTCGCGTGGGCGTCCGGAAGCGATCATCTTCACCGGCGACCTCGCAGACAAGGGCGAACCGGATGCCTACGCGAAGCTTCGCGACATCGTCGAGCCGGCCGCCGCCCGACTGGGCTCCGCCGTGATCTGGGCGATGGGCAACCACGACGACCGCGCGGCTTTCCGCGCTGGGCTGTTCGACGAGGTGCCCACGATGCGCCCGGTGGACCGCGTTTATGACATCAACGGCCTGCGCATCATCACACTTGACTCGACCGTGCCCGGCGCACACCACGGCGAGATCACCGGCGACCAGCTCGACTGGCTCGCCGAAGAATTGGCCTTCCCCGCACCGCACGGCACCATCCTTGCCATGCATCATCCGCCGGTGCCGAGCGTGCTCGACCTTGCCGTCAGTGTAGAGCTGCGCGACCAGGCCGGGCTCGCCGAGGTGTTAGAAGGCACCGACGTGCGCAGCATCATCGCAGGGCATCTCCACTACTCGTCGACGGCGATGTTCGCCGGCATCCCCGTGTCCGTCGCGTCGGCCACCTGCTACACGCAGGACCTCAACGTGCCGGTCGGAGGCACGCGCGGACGGGACGGAGCACGGGCATTCAACCTGGTGCACGTCTACCCAGGCACCGTGCTGCATTCGGTCGTGCCGCTCGGCGGATATGCGGCTCTCGAGTACGTGGACCCCGATGAAAGCGCACGCCGTCTGCAGCAGGCGGGCATCCGTATTGTCGACCGGATCAATCCGCCGGTGCACGCCGAGCCGCCGTACACGATGCCGATCCCGGTGCTCACGTAGTCCGCCCGCTCTCCGCCTGTGCGCTCGCGCTCCGCGCGCACGAATTCAGGTGCAGCGCGCATCCGGCTGGATAGTCCAGCCGGCGCAGCGTCTCACCTGAATACTGGTGCCGCCGGCCCAGCCAGACTCACTGGGCGCGGCGGAGCGCTGACTCCTCGGCGGACTCGACCGCTGACACCGCGGTGTCCGTCTTCTCCCACGGTGCGCGGATCGGAAAGTAGCTCTCCAGAAAATCGGTCACGGCACGGGTGCGTTCCTCGACGCTGATTTCCGGCTTGCTTCCGTCGTTCAAACAGAACATGTCGTGATCGCGCCGCGCGAGCAATTTCTCCATCTGACGGAGCGCCATGCGCAGCGTCGTCTCGATGTACTTCACTTTCGCCTGTGTCTGCACCACAGCACGCCCGGTCATCAGCGCGTAGTAGTGGTAGAACGAGTTGGTCACCGAGATGTCCGTCGCCGAGCGGAACGCGCTCCCGGCCGTCCGCCGAAAGTCGTCGGGGAATTCGCGCTCTAGTTCGGCCATCACGCTGCGTCGAAGCGGCACCGCGCAGTGCTCCAAGTGCCTGGTGGTCACGCGACCGAACCGCTCCTGCAGCAGGCGCCGGTTGACGCGCGCCGCATTCTCGAAACCGCTGCGGCTCGGGTCGCTCTCGCCGAGCCCGATTCTGGTCGCCGCCTCGACGAACTTCGTGATGCCGCCAGGCGAGAAGAACAGGTCGGGACCGATCGGCCGACCGAAGAACATGTCGTCATTGGAATATAAGAAATGCTCCGCCAGGCCCGGAATGTGATGCAGTTGCGATTCGACGGCGTGCGAATTGTGCGTCGGCAGCGTGCTGGTGTCTGCGAAGAATTCCTCGCTGGGCACAATGGTGACCCGCGGATGCTCCGCCAGCCACTCGGGGCGCGGCGAATCGGTCGCGATGAAGATCCGTCGCACCCAGGGCGCGAACATGTAGACGCTGCGAAGCGCATACTTCAGCTCGTCGATCTGGCGATACCGCGCCTCAGAGTCATCTCCCTCGCCGACGACGTAGTTCTGCATCCGCTTGGCACGCGCCCGCTGGAACTCGACCGACGAGCCGTCGACCCAGGAGAACACCATGTCGATGTCCACGTTCACGTCGCTGGCCAGCGGGGCGAACATGTTCTGCAGCGTCGGCCAACTGCGGCCGAACCGCTGAACGGTGTCCTCGACCGCTTCCGATCTGGGCAGCCGTGTGCGCATGAGCGCGTTCTCCCTCGGCGCGACGATCTCATCTTCGCCGAATCGCCACAGTTCGAGCTGCACGGCGCTCTCCGGGCCGTACCGCAAGCGGCCGAGCGGTTCAATGCGCGGCCGGTACAGCCGAAACACGGATGCTTTCCGCTTGGCAGATAGACGACCGTCTGCCAGCAGAACGGGGTCGCCAGCATCCCGATCCAGCGTCTTCGCATAGAACGGTTCATCGGCGAATGCCGAAGCGAACACCTCGGCGAGCTCTTTGCGGCGTGCGCGGTCGACCGCGACCACCGGCCGGTCGTGATCTCCGCGGACGAGCAGAAAGCCGATGTCAGCTCCATCGAGCGCATCGCGGATGGCAAGCAGATCCTCGATCATCGACTGCTGCGGCGTGAGATGCCCGTTCAGCAGCGCGTATTCGCCCTGCCGCACGACCACGTCGTCACGCACCGTGCGGTGCGGGCGGCGACCCGACGTGACCAGCACCGGCTCGACGCCGTCCGCCAGCGACGGACTGCCTTGATCGGCGCCAGCACGGGAGAGATCGAGCCCGAACGAGTGATACCGCGCGGTGTCATCCCACGGCTGTTGTGTTGCCATATCCAGCTCCTCCCCCATTGTGTCCGCGGCTGCGGCCCACTGCGGATTGCGCGACTCACGAGTCCGTTGCGCCTGGCGAGCGCATGCCGGCATTCCGAGGCGCATGCGACGTATCAGGGATCGTGCGCCAGGCCTCAATGCGCGTCGCGAGTGTGCGAAGAATCCGCGAAACCGGCGCGGCTGCGCTGAGTCCATTCTACGGTCCCGAACCGAGTGTCGCATTCGATTGCCGGCGGACTCGCGAGCCGCGTTCGATCGCCGTAATCTGATACCCATGCTCCTCACAAGGGGCCAGGTAAGGAGGCCGAGGTGAAGTCCCGCGTTCCCATCAGCGTCGAGTTGTTGCGTCAGGAAGCGCGCGACGAATTGTCCGCCGTCGTCGAGTTCCGATGCCGCCAAGGAGACGATCCCTGGGATTTCCTCCCCGATCTGCCGACCGTCGACGAGCACGTCGTGCTCACCCTGCGTGCCGAGACGATCGAGTCGCATGGTTTGAGCGACCAGCGGGCGCGTGCCTATCATCCGTCGGCCGATCCTCGCACCGCCATCGAGTTCGAATATCAGCTGTTACGACGCATCGCGCTGGATCATCCGACGCTCACCCCGGCCGTGTGGAACATGCTCGGCAAGCTCAACGCCGCGTGAGTTCCGCCGCATCCGTGGTCGGCAGCCTGCACACGAAGTCGCGGCACTGATAGGCGGTCGGCAACCCGTCGACGGGAGTGCGCCCCTCGAACAGTTCGAATCCGGCGTCGGCGAATGCGGATGCCTGCGCCCGGGTCACGACAGCCGTCACGTCGGCACTCGCCTCGCTACGAACTGCGGTGATCAAGGCCTGGCCCTGGCCGAAATCCGAGGGACCTTCTGCGGGCGGCGTCACGACGATGAGCTGCACCGGCTGGCGCTCCAGCCGCGACATCGTCTGGAGGGCAGCGCCGAACGAGAGCGGGGACGCGAGCGCCGGTTCGGCGACCAGCCGCATGGCGGAGGACGCTGCATCCGTGTATCGCTGCTGACCGGTCAGCAGGAAGAGCGTGCGGGCGGCGGCAGCAGTTGCGGACAGCCCGGATGGGTACGCGCCTTCTGAGGGATCGGTGCCGAGGGCCAGTCCACGCGTCACGAGTGTCGGATCTGCGCCGCCCGGAACCGAGAACGGCGGGGCATCGGATGCCGGCCGCTGCGGTGCGGCCGAATCGACAAGTGTCGCATCGACAGGCAACGCATCGGCAAGCGTCGCATCGATCAGCTCGCGGGCGATCGTCGCGTAGCGCACCTCGCCGGTGGCCAGTGCGAGGTCGAGCAGTCCGCCGGCCAGCATTCCGTAATCCTCGAGGGTCGCGGAGGCCGCCGAGACGCGGTCGCCGATCGACGCACGTACGAGCGTCCCGTCTGCGCGCCGATGCCGAGCGAGGATCGCATCCGCGGCCTCGCGCGCAGCCGCAATCCAACCAGGTTCGTCGAGCACGAACCCGGCGTGCGCAAGCGCGCCGATGGCCAGCCCGTTCCACCCGGTCAGCACCTTCTCATCGCGAGCGGGCGGCGTCTGCTGCGAGCGCTGCGTCTCGTTCAGTCCGTAATACATGCCTTCGACGCGTTCACCGTCGACGGTGCTCTCCGAATCCTGCGCCGACGCGAATCCGCCGGTCGGCAACAGCATCGTCCGCAGCAGGAAGCGCGCGATTCCCGAGGCGGTCGGTTCAGCGGTCGTCACTTCAGCGGTCGTCACTTCAGCGGTCGTCGCTTCGAGCGGGCCGCTGCCTGCCTCCTCAGGACGGCGCACGGCGCCACGGTCGGCGACCGCGGCATCCGCGTACAGCCGCAGCAACTGCGCGTTGTCATACAGCATCCGCTCGTAGTGCGGCTCGCTCCAGTCGCGCTGCACCGCGTAACGGAAGAACCCGCCATCGATCGGATCCCGCAACGGCGACGCCGCCATCTTCTCGAGCGTGCGCAGCGCGACCGCGGGGGCGCTCGTTCCAGCCTCGCCGCCGTCGAGCAGGAAGCCCAGCGCAGGTGACACCGGGAACTTCGGCGCAGCACCGAACCCGCCGAACAGCTTGTCCTCGTGAGCCGCGAGGTCGGCGGCGGCCGCGCTCAACTGTTGGCGGTCCGGAAGCCGCTCTACGTGCTGCGGGGTCGCGGACGCGAGCGCATCCGCCACCATGGTCGCCGTCTGCTGCACGTCCGCGCGTCGTTGCGACCACGCGTCTGACACCGCATCGAGCACCTGACGGAACGACGACTGGCCGCGTCGAGAGTCCGGCGGAAAGTACGTGCCGGCGAAGAAGACCTTGCCGTCCGGGGTCGTGAACACGTTCAGCGGCCAACCGAGGTTGCTGGTGAACGCGCTGGCGGCCGCGAGATAGGCGGCGTCGACATCCGGATGCTCCTCGCGATCGACCTTGACGGCAACGAATCGGGCGTTCAGCTCCTCGGCGAGCGCCGGGTCGCTGAAGCTCTCGCGGGCCATGACATGGCACCAGTGACAGGTGGAGTATCCGATCGAGACGAGCACGGGGACGTCCCGGCGCACGGCTTCGGCGAACGCCTCTTCGCCCCACGGATACCAGTCGACGGGGTTGTCAGCATGCGAGCGCAGATACGGGCTGATCGCGTCGGCGAGGCGGTTGCTCATGGTCGGCCGAGCACGAAAGGATCAAGGCAGTCGGCACCGTGTGTCTGGATCCAGGCGCGTTCCGCATCCGGAAGCATCGGATCGTTCAGACGATACTCGATGGCAGCGGCCAGGCCCACTCGCGGATCCGCGCCGCACGTCGTCAGGTATGCGTCCAGGAACATCACTCGCAGTGCGCCGAGCGCCGGCATGTCGATGTCGACCGGATCGACAGACAGCATGATCAGCATCGTCAACGCGACATCGAGTTCAGACGGGCCGGCCGCGGCATTCGTCCAGTCGATCACGATCGGTCCACGCGTGCTGAGGATCACATTGCCAGGGTGGAAATCCAGGTGCAACACGGATGCCGCCCCGCTGGCGGCGGTTCCGCGAACCGGCCGAAGCCACTCCGGCGCCGCGATGCGGTGCAGGCGCTCGTGCAGCTCGCCGAGTTGGCGGCCGTATCGCTCGACCTGCGCCGGCTCGCCCACGAGAGCGTCGAGGATCGTGGGGCCGGCGATGTTCTCCATGGTGAACTCTCTGCCTCGCGCCGCGTGCACACTCGGGACGGGGTAGCCGAGCACGGACAGCATGCGCATGATGCGGGCCTCTGGCTCCACCGGCATGTCCTCCCGATATCTGCGCAAGACGCGGTCAGCGTCAACCTCGTAGAGGTCGGCGGTCCGTCCGGCTGCGAATGGCTCCACGCTGCCAGCTTATGGCGTGCGCCGCGCGTTTAGGGCGTGGCGTCCGCGACGACCGCGGTCAAGTACTCCGCATCGCGCTGGTACTCGAGCGCCTCGGCGCGCAGGTGCGGTTTGCCCAGCTCGTCGGCCTTGGCGATGGAAAACACTGCAAGGTCCCACAGCCGTCTGATGGCGACACGCATCACATCGAGCCAGGTTTCTGATGCGCCATACGCCTGCAGGATCAACTCGATGCGGCGGCGGGCATCCGTCATGTCGGGGGCGCCGTCGGGAACGGCTGCGGTCAGCGGAACGGCACGCGTGGCAAAGTACGCGATGTCCCAGATGCGCGGACCTGGCGAGCACATGTCGAAGTCGATCGCGCCGACGATCTCTCTGTCGACGAACGCGAGATTGTGCGGGGCGAAATCGTTGTGGCAGATCACCTCGCTCGGCAGCTTCGTCGGCGACTGCCAGATCGCGTCATCCAACACGAACCCGATCGACGCATCGTGCAACTGCCGCAGCCGTCGCGCGCCGTCGCCGAGCACGGCATCGGCCCACACCCAGCCCGGCAGCGGGTACACGGGAACATCACCGTGGACGAAACTCAGTATTTCGCGATCGCCGTCGATGCCGAGCGGCTTCGGCGCCCAATCGACTCCGCCCTGCCTCACGTATTCGAGATAACGGTGCACGGTCGGGGTCCATTGGCCTGCGATGCGCACGACCGTGTCGCCGACCCGCTGCACCCGATTCATGTTGCCACCTGCCAACATTCCGTCCATCAGGCGAACGTAGCATTCACGGACCATGGCCACTGGCGCTTGGCCTTGACCTGAGGGGCAAGGTTTAGCGTTGGTTTCGAGAGATCGCCCGTGCGTCAACCCCGATCGGCGGGCGTAGCTCACGCGTGGTATTTGCCTGCCAGGTACGACGCGAACGTGATGCGCCCGAACGATGGACCGTCTACCAGGTTGTGCCCGGCCGCGAAAGCCGCGAACGTCTTGCCAGGCAGCCGCATCCGCACGATCCGGCGCCGCGATCCGGTCGCGTCCTTCCAGACACGTCCCAGTTCTGACGCTGTGAGTTTCTCCGGCCCTCCGATGTCTGGCGCGCGACCTGACGGGGACGCGCCGGCGAGCTCAGCCAGTTTCTGCCCCACGTCGCGCACGTCGATCGGCTGGAACGACAGTGCCGGGGCGAACAGCATCGGCAGAAAACGCTGACCGGAGAACAGGGCGTTGACCAGTGAATGGAACTGCGTCGCGCGCTGGATCGTGTACGGAAGGCCAGACGCCACCAGGCGTCGCTCGACTTCGACGCGCTGGCCGTAGAAGCCGAGCGGAATCGCATCCGATCCGACGATCGAGATGATGACCACGTGCGCAACGCCGGCGGACAGACACGCGTCGAACAGGTTCTGCGCCATCACGATATCCCGCTTGCCGTTGGTGGTCGCCACGTGCACGACCGCATCGACGCCATCGACGGCTTCGGCGATTCCTGTTCCGGTGATCAGATCGCCGGTCGTCAAACCTGGGCCTGTCTTCCTGCTCAGAACGCGTACGTCGTGACCTGCCGCCCGCAGAGCGCCCACGGTCGGAGTGCCGACCTGGCCGGTGCCGCCTGCGACGAGAATCGTTGACACGGGATGGGATGTCCTTTCGCCACGATGAAGAGTCCCGCCTCTCAACTCAGAATAAGCACGTCGGCAATACAGTGGCGTGATGGAGTTTTCGATCAGACCCATCACCGCTGACGATTGGGCCGAATATCGCACGATCCGGCTCGAGATGCTCCAGGATTCACCGACGGCATTTCTCGAGCGGTTCAGCACTGCACGCCGGTTCAGCGACGACGAGTGGAAACGACGTGCGGCTCGCTTCTCGTCCGCGACGAGCATCCGTCTGGCCGCGATCAGTGCGGACGGTGAATGGGTCGGCTCGATGGGCGCGTACATCCCCGATGGCGCAACCGAGCCGGTCCTCGTCGCGGTCTACGTGACGCCCGCGTGGCGCGGCGATGCGGCGGGGGTGACGGATGCGCTGCTGCTCGAGGTCGAGGCCTGGGCGTCCGCCCGATCGGATTCGATCATTCTCGAGGTGCACGAAGACAACGCGCGAGCCATGGCCGCTTATCTGAAGCGTGGCTACGTCGCCACCGGCAACCGGCGCCCATACGATCTCGACCCTCGACGCGACGAATTGGAGATGCGCAAGTTCCTTCGCTGAGGCACGGCGAGCACCAAGATAGAAGGATGAAGACTCTCACACTGCCGAACTCAAGCTTGAACGCGTCGAACATCATCCTCGGACTCATGAGGATCACCTCGATGAGTGACGATGACATCCGGGATCTGGTCGGCGCGGCCCGCGACGCCGGCATCAACTATTTCGATCACGCCGATGTGTACGGTTCGGAGCGACACCAGTGTGAGCGCCGCTTCGGCGAGTCCGTCACGTTCACCTCTGCTGAGCGCGAGTCGGTGATCATCCAGTCGAAGGTCGGCATCCGCTCCGGCTTTTTCGACTTCTCCGCCGAGCACATTCTTCGCTCGGTCGACGAATCCCTCGATGCGCTGAACACCGACTATCTGGACATGCTGCTGCTGCACCGACCGGACGCGCTCGTCGAACCGGACGAGGTCGCCAAAGCGTTCGACACGCTGCACAGCTCCGGCAAGGTGCGCAACTTCGGCGTCTCCAACCACACGCCAGGGCAGATCGAGTTGTTGAAGCGCTCCGTGAACCGGCCGTTGATCGCGAACCAGGTGCGGTTGAGCATCACTCACGCCCCGCTGATCGCCTCCGGGGTGGCGGCGAACATGGCGGCGCTCGACCAGTCCGTTGACCGCGACAATGGGATGCTCGATTACTGCCGCCTGAACGACATCACGTTGCAGGCGTGGTCGCCGTTCCAGAAGGGATTCTTCGACGGCGTCTTCCTCGGTGACCGCGAGAACTACGCGAAGCTGAACGACGTGATCGACGAGCTCGCCGCGGCGTACGACGTGCCGGCCGCTGCGATCGCGGTCGCGTGGATCACGCGGCATCCCGCGAACATTCAGGTCGTGCTGGGAACAACCAACGTCGAGCATATGCGGGATTCGGCGGCAGGCTCCGAAGTGCCTCTCACGCGCGAGGAGTGGTACCGCCTGTTCACCGCTGCCGGGTACATCCTGCCGTAGCGCGGCCGGTCGTCACGAGGCGGGGGCGCAGTGCTCCACCTCGTCGACGAACGCCAGAACGGAAGGCAACGCGTCCGGATGCCGCAGCGTCTCCCCGTGCGTCGATCCCCGTAGCATGTGCAGCGTCGCGTTCTCCATCACGGCCTGGGCGTGCTCTGCTGCAGGCACACGCTCGGCATCGCGGGAACCGACCAGCAGCAGCGTCGGGATGCGCAACTGCGCTAGCGCCTGATCGGATACGCCGGCGTCTCGGTCGGCCTCCCGCATGTATGCGGCGAGCGCCAGCGGATCGTTTGCCATCATGGCCGCACGCGTCGACGTGTCGATGGGCTGGCCGGAGTACTCCTCCCACGCGTGGACGAACCCGCCCATGCCGCCGGTTTCGAGCACGCCGGCGCATCCCGGGAAGAACACACGGTCGAATGCACCAGGCTCGTTGCGCGGAGCTCCGCCCGCGCTGATCAGGCTGCGCATTCGGTTCGGATGCGCCGCTGCCAGCGAGAATCCAACGCGGCCCCCAAGCGAGTATCCGAGGTAGTGCGCTTGCTCGACGCCGATCGCGTCGAGCACCGCCATCACGTCGGCGACGAACAGTTGCATGCGATATGCGGATGCCTCGTGCGGCTTATCGCTGCGGCCATGCCCCCGCAGGTCCAGCGTGATCACCCGGCGCTCGAGGCCGAACGCGCGCACGTAGCCGAACCCGCGCCAGATCACCTGCGATAGCGCACTGCCGTGCACCATGACGATCGGCGACTTGACGCTGGCGCCGGTGCCCATGTCGGTGCGCGCCGGCTCGAAGTCGCGGTACGCGATGCGCGTTCCATCGATCGGATTGGTCGCGAACTCCACGATCCTCGAGCCTACGCGAGCGCGCTCGAGAACGTCGTGTGCGATACCGTGCGCTCGTAATTCAGGCTAATTCGAGACGGTCCAACCGGGATCCGCGTGTTTCCGGGACTCTGATTCGACCAACGACGCATCCAGCCTGAGTTACGGACACACCATCCAGCCGCCGTTGTTGGTACCCGGAGAGCCACTATTCAGAAATTACTAAGGCAAACTACACAGCTTGCCTTAGTAATGGCTAGAGTGGGCGCATGAGCGAGCAATCCGTATCCAGCGAGGTGGACAACAGCAACGACTCGGACGACAGCGACACCGCGCAGTTGCAGGCCACAACCCGCCGGCTGCGCTCCTTGGTCGGCACGTTACGCCGCCGCCTGCGCGAAGAGAGCGTTCCAGGCGACCTGACCCCATCCCAACACTCGGTCATGGCACGGTTGCTCAGCGACGGACCTGCGACGCTGACGGCCTTGGCTCGCGCCGAAGGAATGCGTCCGCAATCGATGGGATCGATCACCTCGTCCCTCGAAGCGGTCGGGTTCGTCACCGGCTCGCCAGACCCGACCGACGGGCGGGCCACCATCTTGTCGCTCACGAGCGCGGCGCACGATCAGATCAACGCCAGCCGTATCGCGCGGGAGGACTGGCTTTTTCGCACGATCCGTTCCACGCTCACGCCGAACGAGGAAAAGGAACTCATTCGCGGCGTTGAGCTCCTGGCTCGCCTCGTCGGATCCTGACCACCCGCACGACCGAACACGAAAGACGCCATGACTGTTACAACGCTCGATCCCACAACCGCTCTCCTCGTCATCGACTTCCAACGCGGGATCGCCGACATCCCGGCCGTTCACCCGATCCCGGATGTCGTCGGGCGGGCCAGCGCACTCGCGAACACATTTCGCGCACACAACCTGCCTGTCGTGCTCGTCACTGTTGGCGGCGCGCCATCCGGTCGCACCGAACGCCGACGCCCATCCGGAAGCCAGCGAGCTGAAGACTGGGCCGACCTGATGCCAGAGCTCGACCAGCAGCCAACAGATCACACCGTTGTCAAGAGCACATGGGGGGCGTTCACGAACACCGGGCTCGACGAGTACCTGAAGGATCTCGGCGTCACCCAGGTCGTCGTCGCCGGTGTCTCCACCAGCATCGGCGTCGAGTCCACCGCACGGCACGCCCACGAGAACGGCTACAACGTGACGCTGGCGACCGACGCGATGACCGACACCGACCCGGACGCGCACGCCAACAGCGTCACACGCATCTTCCCGCGCCTGGGCGAGACCGGAACGACGCAGCAGATCATCGACCTGCTCGAGGACACTCGCCCGTGACGGAACCCTCCTCAGCTCACCGCACG
>Ga0164242_10008051_pt1 | contig 11455 bp, 8 predicted proteins | sample OricomgcompostMG_FD_108783 | JGI IMG/M metagenome (GOLD analysis project Ga0164242, IMG submission 108783) | Miracle-Growth compost microbial communities from Emeryville, California, USA - Original compost - Miracle growth compost (MG) ...
ATCGGGATCACCGTGCTCACCCCGGCCGAGCTCACCGCGCCCCCGCCCGCCGATACCACCGCCGAAGTCCGCGACGACGCGCTGGCCCTGCTGGTCTACACCAGCGGGACCACCGGGCGGCCCAAGGGCGTGATGCTCGACCACGCGAATCTGAAGGCCATGTGCGCCATGGTGATCGGCGCCTTCGAACTCACGGCCGCCGACCACAGCCTCCTGATCCTGCCGCTGTTCCACGTCAACGGGATCGTGGTGAGCACCCTCGCCCCGCTGCTCGCCGGTGGGCGCACCACGATCGCGGGCCGGTTCGCCCCCGGCACGTTCTTCGCCCGGCTCGAACGCAGTGGCGCCACCTACTTCTCTGCGGTGCCGACCATCTACACGATGCTGGCCGACCTGCCGCCGGAGGTCACCCCCGATACCTCGGCGGTGCGTTTCGCGGTGTGTGGCGCGGCGCCTGCCAGTGCCGAACTGCTGCGGAAGTTCGAAAGCCGTTACGGCATATCGATCGTCGAGGGTTACGGATTGTCCGAGGGCACCTGTGCGAGCGTGGTCAACCCGCTGCGTGGCCGCCGCAAGCCGGGCACGGTCGGTCTCCCGCTGCCCGGCCAGTCCATCCGCATCGCCGACCCGGACGGCACACCGGTCGCCGACGGCGCCGCGGGCGAGGTCCTGATCCAGGGCCCGAATGTCATGCGTGGCTACCTGAATCGGCCGGAGGACACGGCTCGCACAGTTGTCGACGGCTGGCTGCGCACCGGCGATATCGGCCGGATCGACGAGGACGGCTATCTCGTCCTGGTGGACCGCGCCAAGGACATGATCATCCGGGGCGGCGAGAACATCTATCCCAAGGAGATCGAGAGCGTCGTCTACCAGCTGCCCGAGGTCGCCGAGGCCGCGGTGGTCGGCCGGGCCAGCGAGCTCTACGGCGAGGAGCCGGTGCTGTTCCTCGCCCTGAATTCCGGCGCCACTCTCACCGCCGAACAGGTGCTCGCCCATACCCGGCGCAATTTGTCGAAATACAAACTGCCCGTGGCGATCACTTTCCTCGACGACCTGCCCAAGAACGCCGTCGGCAAACTCGACAAACCGTCGCTGCGCCGCGTGCCGACCGCCTGATCCGCCCCCACGAGAAGGAGATATTCCGATGGGATTCACCAAGCCGGATCTGCCGGCCGTCGATCCGGACACATTCCTGCAGCAACCGCTGATGGAGCGCATGCGCATCCTCGGCGCCGATTGGGCCGAGAACGGCTTCGGCTCACCGAAAATGGTGCATTGCGTCTACATCCTCAAGTTGATCGTGCTCTACGCGATCGGCGGAATCACCGTGGCCACACTGACTTCCGGCCTGCCGGCGTTCTGGCATGTCGTCGAATGGTGGAATCAGCCGATCGTCTATCAGAAGGCCGTCGTCTGGACGGTGCTGCTGGAGGTTCTCGGCCTCGCCGGTTCCTGGGGCCCGTTGGCCGGCAAGGTCAAACCGATGACCGGCGGCATCCTCTTCTGGGCCCGACCCGGCACGATCCGGCAACGCCCGTGGGCGTGGATGCCCGGCACCGGCGGTGATCGCCGCACCTGGTTCGACGTCACCCTGTATCTGGCCCTGCTCGCGAGTTTGGTGATCGCGCTGGTTCTGCCCGGCGCGCACAGTGATTCGCTCGCGGCGGTACTTCCGGACAACACCTCCGGGCTCATCGCGCCCGCCGCGCTGACGGCGCCGATCGTGCTGCTGATCCTCAACGGCCTGCGCGACAAGGTCGTCTTCCTCGGCGCCCGCGGCGAGCAATATCTGCCGGCGCTGATCGCGTTCACGGTGTTCCCGTTCGTGAACATGATCGTCGCGTTGAAACTGCTGATCGTGGTCGTCTGGGTGTGCGCCGGCTTCTCCAAACTCGGCAAGCATTTCTCCAACGTGGTGCCGCCGATGGTGTCCAACAGCCCGTCGGTGCCGTTCAAATCGGTGAAACGCGCGCACTACAAGGATTTCCCGCGCGATATGCGTCCCTCCGGCATCGCGCATTTCATGGCCCACGTCAACGGCACCTGCGTGGAGATGCTGGTTCCGCTGGTGCTGTTGTTCTCCACGAACAAGTGGGTGACCCTGGTCGCGGTGCTGATCATGGTGATCTTCCACCTCTTCATCGTGTCCACCTTCCCGCTGGCGGTGCCGTTGGAATGGAACGTGCTGTTCGCCTACGCCACCGTCTTCCTGTTCCTGGGCTTCCCCGCCTGGAACGGATACGCCGTGTGGGACATGTCGCCGGTGTGGCTGGTCGTTCCGGTGGTCGCCGCGCTGCTGTTCTTCCCGGTGCTCGGCAATCTGCGGCCCGACAAGGTCTCGTTCCTGCCGTCGATGCGGCAGTACGCGGGCAACTGGGCCTCGGCGGTGTGGACGTTCACCCCGGGCGCCGAGGAGAAGTTGAACCGGGTGACCCGCTCGGCCCGCAATCAGATCGATCAGTTCATCGAATTCGGTTACGACCCGCAGTGGGCGGAGATCACCTTGCAGAAGACGATTGCCTGGCGCACCCTGCACAGCCAGGGGCGGGGCCTGTTCTCGCTGCTGATCTCACGGCTGCCCGATATCGATTCGCGCACGGTCCGGGAGGGGGAGTTCCTCTGCAACTCGATCGTGGGGTTCAATTTCGGTGACGGCCACTTCCACGACGAGGAGATGATCCGCGCGGTGCAGGACGAGGCTCGCTTCGAACCCGGCGAATGTGTGATCGCCTGGGTGGAGTCGGAGGCGTTCGGCAGCGGCGTGCAGCACTACAAGCTGATCGACGCCGCGCTGGGCGTGATCGAACGCGGCACCTGGAATGTCGCCGATGCCGTCGCCGAGCAGCCGTGGCTGCCCAACGGTCCGATTCCGTTGCGGCCCATCTGGGTTCGCCCGGTGCAGACCGAGCCCAGCCAGGACGATTTCGGAGTGGTGGCGTGACAACCGCACTGGTGGTCGGCGGCGGGCCCAACGGGCTCGCCGCCGCCGTCGCCCTCGCCTCCGAAGGTGTCGAGGTCACCGTGCTCGAGGCTGCCGAGCAGATCGGCGGCGGTACGCGCAGCAGCGAGGCCATCGTTCCCGGTCTGCTGCACGATCACTGCTCGGCCATCCACCCGATGGCCGTCGGGTCACCGTTCCTCGCCGGCCTGGGGCTCGACCGCTACGGACTGACCTGGCGGTTGCCCGAGATCGATTGTGTGCATCCGCTCGACGACGGCAGCGCCGGGGTGCTGTACCGCTCGGTCGAGCAGACCGCGGCCGGGCTCGGTCTCGACGGCTCGCGCTGGCGACTGGCATTCGACCGCCCGGTGCGCCGCTACGACGCGCTGAGCGAGGACATCATGCGCCCGCTGCTGCGCGTACCGCATCACCCGTTGACGTTGGCTCGCTTCGGGATGCCGACGCTGCTGCCCGGTTCGGCCTTCGCCCGGGTGTTCCGCACCGAGCAGGCGCGGGCACTGTTCGGTGGCGTTGCGGTCCATGCCTTCCGGCCGCTGCACCATCCGCTCACATCGGCCGTCGGCCTCGGCATCCTCACCGCCGGTCATCGGCACGGCTGGGCGGTGGCCGAAGGCGGATCACAGGCGATTGCGGATGCGCTGGCGGCGCTGCTGGCGGAGCTGGGCGGAAAGATCGAGACCGGGGTGCGGGTCGAGTCGGCGGCACAGTTGCCGCCGGCCGACATCACCATGTTCGATCTGGCGCCCGATGCCGTCGCTCGTATTCTCGGCGATCGGTTACCGCGACGAGTTCGGCATGCGTTCGCCCGTTTCCGGCGCGGGCCCGGGGCCTACAAGGTCGACTTCGCGGTCGCCGGTGGGGTGCCGTGGACCGCTCCGCACGCGCACCGGGCGGGGACCGTGCACCTCGGCGGGACCTACGCGGAGGTGGCCGCCGGTGAACGCGAGATCCACGCGGGCCGGATGCCCGAGCGTCCTTTCGTACTGGTCGGGCAGCAGTATCTGGCCGATCCACAACGTTCGGCCGGTGACATTCACCCGGTGTGGAGTTACGCCCATGTGCCCAACGGCTATTCGGGCGATGCGACCGAGGCGATCATCGCGCAGATCGAGCGGTTCGCCCCCGGCTTCCGGGAACGCATTGTGGGACAGGCGGTTCGCTCGACCACCGAGATGGCCGTGTACAACCCGAACTATGTCGGCGGCGACATCATGACCGGCGCCAAGGACATTCGCCAGCTGATGTTCGGACCGCGAACCACGTTGTCGCCCTATAGCCTCGGCGTTCGCGGCATGTACATCTGCTCGGCAGCGACCCCGCCCGGACCGGGCGCCCACGGCATGTGCGGCGCCAATGCCGCCCGGCTCGCGGTGGCCGAACTGGTGGACCGGTAGGCGAGCCGCTCCGGCGGCTCGGAAAACTCCGCGCCGTCCTCACTTCAAGACGTTGACCGCCCGCGCGATGACCAGTGCCGCGGTGATCAGCGACAACGCGGATTCGGCCATCATCAGCGTCTTGGCCCAGCGCGTCATCGGCATCACATCGGTGGGGCTGAACGCGGTGGCATTGGTGAACGACAGGTAGAGGTAGTCGAGGAATTCCGGCTCCCAGTCGGCGGGGGAGAGCTCGGGATTCTGCATCTGGACGAACAGGAAATCGGGTAGCTGTTCGCGGGCGTGCGCCCGTGCGGCCGGGCCGCCGCGATCGAGTTCCCAGAACCAGAGCGCGAATACGGTGACGTTGGTCAGCCAGATCGCCGCGCCGGAACCGAGCAGGACCGGCGGATCGTTGCTGAGCGTGCCGTTGATCAGGCCGGCCACCAGCCGGAACACCGACCAGGCGGTGGCGATGCCGAGCAGCGCCGACAACCCCAGGCTGCACCAACGCAGCCAGATCTCCTCACGGTCCAGGCGCACCGGGCTACTCGCCACCAGCACGATCAGCAGCACCGTTTCCAGCATCGGCAGCAGCCAGACCGGGCGCAGCTGAAAGTGATCGGGTAGCAGCACTTGCAGGACGATGATGCCCACCATCGCGGCCGTCGCCGCCCAGCGTGATTCGCCGGCCGTGCGGCGTGCCCACGCCGGAACGTCGTCGGTGTCGTTCTCGGAACCGCTCACCCGTGCAGTATTGCCCGCTGCGTGCCCGTCGGCAGCATGGCACGCGCTCGGGTCGCTACCGGTCGGTGGCCGCCACGTCGCCCACCGCGAAGACGTCGTCGAACCCACGACGCGCAGGGTCGGCAGCACCCCCGATGACGACCCGAGGTCCGGTCATGCCGCTCGTTTCCGCGGCGGCAGGGGAACGAATACCGAAACCCTGTGCACCACATCCCGATACGCCGGCCGCCGCTGCAGGCTGCGCTGTTCCATCATCGGAATGCTGACGCCCACGAACATCGCCACCATGGTCACCACCCCCGCGAGAACCCACCAGCTGCCCGGGGCGGCCGCGAGCCCGAACAGGCCGAACGAGAGCCAGACGCCGCACTCGCCGAAATAGTTCGGATGCCGCGACCACGCCCACACCCCGCGGTCCATGACCTGGCCCGGCGATGTGGTGGCGGCGAAGCGATGCATCTGCAGGTCGGCGACGGTTTCCAAGGCAACCGCACCCGCACCGATCACGACTGCGACGATATCGAGCGCACCGAACGGTTCGCCGGCGCGCGTCGCCACCACGTACACCGGAATCAGCCCGGCGAACACCTGCAGCGTCGGAAAGACGTGGATTCCGAACAGATCCGCGACGAAGGCGAACCTGCCCGCTCGTTCGCGCACCATCGGATAGCGCCAATCCTCATGGTGCATACCGGGAAAGGTCGTCACCCAGTTGGCGGTGAGCCGCACCGCCCACACCAGCATGACGGCCATCATCAGCCACCAGCGGGTCGTATTCGACGGCTCGTCGCTGCGAATCCACCAGTAGAAGGCCAGCAGGGGCGGGATCACGCTCCAGTACGGGTCGTAGAAGCTGGAATTCCGGTAGATCCGGCTGAATACGAAGATCACAACCGTGGCGATCAAGTCGGCGATCAGGCCGTTCAACCACAGCTGTCCGGTATCCGGCCCCCACAGCAGCCAGGCGAGACCCGCGACGACGGCTACGACATAGGCCAGCGCGACTCGAACCAGGGCGCCCACTCTGCTCATGAGCGCACTCTAGGCATCGCGCGGCCGAGCGGAGCCGGATTCGGACAACAGCCGCAGCTCCGCCGAATCGACGCACGAGAAATTCGCCCTAGCGGGAAACGAATCGATCCAAGCGGCGCCCGGTTTCCTCGGTGTGGATGAGTGCCCCGATTTCGGTGCGCTCCAAGCCGTACCCGTCTCCGGTGCCCGCCGCGTCGATACACCGTTTGGCGGCGGTGTAGGCATCCGCGGGAAGATCGGCCAGGCGTTCGGCTAGCGTCATCGCCGTGGCCGCCGCATCGTCGACGGCCCAGTGCACGAGGCCGAGCCGCTCGGCCGTCGTCGCGTCGATCAGCTCCGCGCCGAGAATCAGCCGGTACGCGGTGGCCGGTCCGACCAGGCGGGTAAGCCGCTGAGTGCCACCGGCTCCCGGCAGCAAACCGATTCCGACCTCGGGCAACCCGATCTTGGCGGTCGCGCGCGCGACCCGGAAATCGCAGGCGAGGGCGAGTTCGAATCCGCCGCCGGTGGCCGCACCGCCGATCTCGGCGATCGTGGGTTTTTCCAGTGCCGCCAGGGCCGCGAACGCATCCTGCAGCAGCAGGCAGAACTTCTCCAGCCGCACACCCCGGTCGGGCAGTTCCCGCCACGAATCCATCATGGCGATATCGGCACCCGCGCAGAACACCTTCGCCGCACTGCGCACCACGACCGCACGCACCGCCGGATCGGCGCCGAATTCGGCTACCGCGGTGGCGAATTCACCGGCCTGTTCCTCATCGAAGGCATTGACCGGCGGGCGGTCGAGGGTGAGGACGCCGACGGCGCCGGTACGAGACAGCGTGACCGACAAGATAGTTCACTCCATGAGATGTCGATAGCGCTCGGCGACTCCGGGGGCGAGCACGGTGGGCAGCACGAAACGCACCTGTGCCCGGATGTACTGCTCGACGGTGTAGCGCGGCGCGAAATGCCAATGTTTGAGGGCCCAGGCGTGGGCGAGCATCATCAGGTTGAAGACGACGAGATCCGGATCGAGGTCGTTCATCAGACCCGCCGCGATACCCGCCTCGACGGCGGCCCGCAGCGGGGCGGAGGTTTCGACCTCGAGCTCCTTGATCCGTTCGCGGCCCTCCGGATCGAGGGTCCGGCTCTCCCGATAGGTCAGGACCACGGCGTCGAGGTTCTCGTCGACGATTTCCACGTAGTGCCGGAAACCGGCGACGAGCCGCTCCACCGGATCGTCGCCGACCGCGTCCATGGCCGGAGCCAATTCGTCCCGGAAGGCGTCGAGAATATCGACGATCGCCGCGAGCAGCAGGTCTTCCTTACCGCCGAAATACTTGTAGATGAGTCCGACGCTCACATCGGCCTGATCCGCGAGCGCCTGCATCGACATCTGATGAAAGCCCGTGGTCTGCATGACGGCGACGGCCGCGTTGAGGAGTTGGCGCCGGCGCGAGCTGGTTCGCACCGCGCGCACCGCCTCCTCGAGTTCCATCGGTGCGGATCGCTTCGCCATCGGGCATACCCTTCCGTATCTGCGCAGTCGAATGAACGACGGTTCACTCAACTCTAGAGTGGTCCACCGAAAATCAGATGCCCAGCTCCTTCGCGATGATCGTCTTCATGATCTCGGTGGTGCCGCCGTAGATGCTCTGAATACGCGCGTCGACGAAGGCCCGCGAGACCGCGTATTCGCGCATATACCCGTAGCCGCCGTGCAACTGCAGGCAGCGGTCGGCCACTCGCATCTGTAATTCGGTGGTCCACCATTTCAGCCGGGCGGCGCGGGCCGCGGTGAGGCCGCCGGAAATGTGTTCGGCAAGGCAGTCGTCGAGGAAGGTCCGCGCGATATCGAGTTCGGTCGCCAATTCCGCCAGCACGAATTGCGTGTTCTGGAAGCTCGCGATCGAGGCGCCGAAGGCCTTGCGTTCGCGCACGTAGTCCAGGGTGTGCGCGAGCACTCCCTCGGCCGCCGCGACCGCGCCGACCGAGAGCGACAGCCGCTCCTGCGGCAGATTCCGCACCAGCTGATAGAAGCCCTCGCCGTCGGCGCCGAGCCGGTTCGCCACCGGCACCCGCATCTCGGTGAAGGTGAGTTCGCTGGTGTCCTGGGCGTGCAGGCCGATCTTCTCCAGGTTGCGGCCGCGGCCGAATCCCGGTGTGTCGGCCTCGACGACCAGCAGCGTCAGCCCCTTGTGCTTGTCCTCGCCGGTGCGGACCGCGACCACGAACAGGTCACCGTTCTGCCCGTTCGAGATGAAGGTCTTGCTGCCGTCGACCACGTAATACTCGCCGTCGCGTACGGCGGTGGTGCGAATGCCGGTGAGATCGCTGCCCGTACCCGGTTCGGTCATGGCGATCCCCAGGACGGTCTCACCGGTGACGACGCCGGGCAGCCAGCGGGCCTTCTGCTCCTCGTCGGTGAGATCGGTCAGATAGGGAAGCACCACATCGTTCTGCAGGGAGAACGCGATACCCGCCGCGGCCGCACCCGCCCGCGTGATCTCCTCGATCACGATGGCGTGGTAGCGGAAATCCTCGACTCCCGGCCCACCGAAACGCTCCGGGACCGGGAAGCCGAGCAGTCCCAGCTTGCCCGCCTCGGTGAACAGCGATCGGTCCAGCCGGCCGGCGTGTTCCCAGTCCTCGTGGGCGGGCGCGACCGTCTGCCGGACGAAATCGCGGACCACGGAACGGAATTGGCGGTGTTCGGAGTCGTACTCCAGTCGTGCGTTCATGGGACCTCTTGTCAGCGGAAGGCGTTCTGGCCGGTGAAGGCCTGGCCGAGCACGAGTTGATGCATCTCCGGCGTCCCCTCGTAGGTGAGGACGGATTCGAGATTCACCATGTGCCGGATGATCGGATATTCGAGCGAAATACCGTTGCCGCCCAAAATGGTTCGCGCGGTGCGGCAGATCTCGATCGCCTCGCGGGTGTTGTTGAGTTTGCCGAAGCTCACCTGTTCGGGCCGCAGTCCCACCGAATCCTTGAGCCGGCCCAGATGCAGCGAAAGCAGTTGGCCCTTGTGCAGTTCGACGGCCATATCGGTGAGTTTGGCCTGGGTCAGCTGAAATCCGGCGATCGGACGTCCGAACTGATTGCGCTGCATCGAATAATCGCGAGCCGCTTGCCAGGCCGAGCGCGCCGCGCCCATCGAACCCCAGATGATGCCGTAGCGCGCCTCGGACAGACTCGACAGCGGCGCCTTGACGCCGCGGCCCTCGGGCATCATCGCCTCGGCGGGCAGGCGCACGTCGTCGAGGACCAGTTCGCTGGTGATCGAGGCGCGCAGCGACAGTTTGTGTTTGATGGTGTGTGCGCTGAAACCCTGGGTGTCGGTGGGGACGATGAAACCGCGGATGCCCTCGTCGGTGTTGGCCCACACCACCGCGACATCGGCGATCGAGCCGTTGGTGATCCACATCTTGCGCCCGTTGAGGATCCAGTCGTCACCGTCGCGCTTGGCGCGGGTCTGCATGGCCGCCGGATCGCTGCCCACATCCGGTTCGGTGAGGCCGAAGCAGCCGATGATCTCGCCCGTGGCCATACCCGGCAGCCACCGCTGCTTCTGTTCCTCCGAACCGTTGTTCCAGATGGAGAACATGGCCAGCGAGCCCTGCACCGAGACCAGCGAGCGGATACCGGAATCGCAGGCCTCGAGTTCCAGGCAGGCCAGACCGTAGTGCACGGCCGAGGCGCCGCTGCATCCGTAACCCTCGAGATGCATGCCGAGTACACCGAGCCTGCCGAATTCGCGGGCCAGATCGCGCGCGCCGGGCAGATCGCCGGCTTCGAACCAGTCGGCGATATGCGGGGTGATGTGCTCGGCGCAGAAGCCCCGCACACTGTCGCGCACGGCCCGTTCGTCCTCGGACAGCAGCGAATCGATGGCCAGCGGGTCGAGTGCGTCGAAGGCGGGGGGACGTTTCGCGCTCATTCGTTTTCCTTGTCCGGATAGGTGAACAGGCCGGCCGCGGCATCGTCGCGGGCCTGTTCGGTGAGTTTGTAATGCAATTTCTTGCCGGTGGCCGACACCGGCAGCGAATCCACGAAGCGGTAGGCGCGCGGGCGTTTGAACGCCGAGAGCATGGGATGGGTGCGGCAGTGCCGGTCCAGCTCCGCCACGCCCACTCCGGGCTCGGCGGCGACCACATAGGCCACCACCACCTGCCCCCAGCGCTCGTCGGGTATGCCCACCACCAGGCAATCGTCTACGCCGGGATGTTCGTTGAGCGCCTCCTCGACCTGGACGGGGTGGACGTTCTCGCCGCCGGACAGCAGCATGTCGTCCTTGCGTCCGACGATGGTGACGAATTCCTGCTCGTCCCAGGTGGCGAGGTCACCGATATACAACCAGCCGCGATGGAACTTGCGGGCCTCCTGATCGGGCGAGTCGACGTAGGCATTGGCGCCCTTCGGTGAGCGGACGATGACCTCGCCCACTTCCGTGCCGTCCTTGGCGACGGTCTCCTCCGGCTCGGCCAGCCGGTCGTCGAGTACCCGGACCACCGCCACGTCGTCGTCGATGCACGCGCGCCCGGCGGTTCCGGCCATGGCCGGCAGATCGGACGGGCGCAGGAAGGTGTTCCAGAATCCCTCGGTACTGCCGTATCCGTTGAAGATGTTGGGATTCAACACCTTCTGATAGCGCAGCGCCGCCTCGCGTTCCAGCGGAGCGCCCATCGTCACGATGCCGCGCAGGCTCGACAGGTCGCGGCGCCGGGCCTCCTGTGCGTGGGCGAGCATGGCCAGATTGGTCGGCGCGCCGATGAGGAAGGTCAGGCCGTAGCGCTGCACATGATCCAGGGTGGTGTCGGCGTCGAAGGCGCGCATCGGTACCAGGGAGGAGCCCAAGTAGAACGTGGGATTCGGTCCGGCGCAATACAATCCGCCGCGATGGAACCACGGGGTCATGTTCAGCGTCTTGTCCTCGGGCGACATCGGGAAATGCATGATGACGTCGTGTGCGCTGAAGATCTCCACCAGGCTGTTGAGCGGCACGCCCTTCGGCATCCCGGTGGTGCCGGAGGTGTACAGGCGGGTGGTCTCGTCCCACACCGTGCGATCCGGCTGGAGCGCCCGCGCCGTCGCCGCGACCAGGTCGTCGAAGCGGACCGCGCCCGGTAGCGGCTCACCCGGTCCCACCGCCACCAGCAGACCGGGCCGGAACTCACTGCGCTCCAACGCGTCTCGCACCATCGGCGTGAGGTCGGTGTCGTAGACGAAGACCCGCGGACGGTTCGAAGCGAGGATGTAGGACGTCTCACCGGCGGCGAGCCGGAAGTTCATCGGCGAGCCGACCGCTCCGGCGGCCTGCGTCGCCAGATAGAGCTCGGCGAACTCGACCCCGTTG
>Ga0164242_10008052_pt1 | contig 11455 bp, 10 predicted proteins | sample OricomgcompostMG_FD_108783 | JGI IMG/M metagenome (GOLD analysis project Ga0164242, IMG submission 108783) | Miracle-Growth compost microbial communities from Emeryville, California, USA - Original compost - Miracle growth compost (MG) ...
GAATGCAAAAAAGGCTCCAAGTACCGCTAAAAAAGCTATTGTGAAGAAAACAACGACTGTGAAGAAAACAACCGCAACGAAAAAGACAGCGGCTCCCGTGAAGAAGGAAGAAACTCCGAAAGCCAAATCCGCTTCTGTCAAGAAAGCGGCTGTGGCCCCGAAATCGGAACCCGCCAAGACGAAAAAACCGGCAGCTACCGTGAAGAAGGAAACAAAGACAGCCTCTTCTAGCACCAATCATAAGATTGCTTCCCACACGGAGGAACCCAAAGTCAAAAAAACGGTGACCAAGAAAGCGCCTGTGACCAATCCCCGCTTTATCTACCGGCCCGAACCTTCTATTCTCGATGCGCCCCAGGAAAACAACGGCCCTCGCAGGCGTTACAGTGACAACGATCTGCAGGAATTCAAGGACCTGATACAGCGTAAGCTAGAAGCCGCCCGCAAAGAACTGGTTTACCTGCAGGGGCTTATTACCCGCAAGGATGAAGCCGGCACCGATGATACGGAGAACAAATATATGGGCGTCGAAGACGGGAGCGGAACAATGGAAAGAGAACAGCTGAGCCAGCTCGCCAGCCGTCAGATCCAGTATATTGATCACCTGGAAAAAGCGCTTGTTCGTATTGAGAACAAGACCTATGGCATTTGCCGGGTAACGGGTAAGTTGATCGATAAGGCACGTCTGCGTGCCGTACCGCATGCCACGCTCAGCATCGAAGCCAAATTAGCCAACAAAAAATAAGGGTTTCCTCCCTGGCTTTCCAACAAATTACTCGCCGTTCCCGGCAAGGGTATCTGCTATGGAGTACCCTTCAGGGGATATCTGTGTGATGATCACACGCGTTTTGGCAAATACGATTCTTACAGAGTCGCGATAATTTCCACCTTCCTGACGATAGGAGAATATCCCGGCGACGGTATCCTTATCCCGCACACCAGAGATGGCGCCGGTTCTTTCATCTTTTCCCGGAGGCCGCCAGAAATAACTTCCGTAAACGTGGACGCCATCCTGGCTTAACAGACGCAACAGCGTGGTGTCGGCATACACCGTATCTTCCGCGGCGGTTTGCTGAATTTTAAGATAGGTAGACTGCCGGGGGGCCACAGCCGCTCCCGCTGCCCGCTCTTCCGCCTCTTTTTTATCCGATAAAGGCCCGCAGCCAGCGGCCCCAAGCGCGAGGGCCGTACCCACGACCATTATAACGGTTTTATACGACCACATTGATCATCCTGTTTTTGACGACGATTAGTTTTTTCACCGGCCTCCCCTCCATCCACTTTTGAACAACCTCATGATCCAGGACTGCCTTTTTAATGTCTGTTTCGGGAGTGTCCGCAGCAAACGCCATTTCCGTACGGGTCTTCCCATTGATGGCGACCGGATATACGACGTTGGTCTCGCGAAGGTACTGCGCTTCCCATTCCGGGTAAGTGGCATCCAGGATAGAATGTTGCTGGCCCAGCTGATGCCAGAGTTCCTCGGCTACATGGGGTGCAAACGGAGCCAGCAGGATCAACAAAGGTTCCAGAATTTCTTTTTTGCGACATCCCGCCGCGGAGAGTTCATTGACACAAATCATCAGCTGGCTTACTACCGTATTAAACGAGAATCGCTCTGTGTCCTCGCCTACCTTACGAATGGTTCTGTGAAGCGTGCGCCATTCTTCTTCCGCCGGTGGGCTGTCGGTTACAGCCAGGCCGCCGGACTCGTCGAAGAAAAGACGCCAGAGTTTTTTCAAAAAACGGTGAACCCCTTCTATTCCTTGGGTATCCCAGGGTTTTGACTGTTCGAGGGGGCCCAGAAACATCTCATACATTCGGAAAGTATCCGCTCCGTATTTCTCTATGACATCATCGGGATTCTCCACGTTATGCTTGGACTTAGACATCTTTTCCACGATCATACCTTCCAGGTAAGGCTCGCCGCTTTCCGTGGTCTTCTCCCGGTCCCAATCCACCAGCACCTCCTGTACATCGAAAAGCTGCTCCTGCTGTTCGGTGATGAACTTTTCGAACTCCGGCCGGGGAAGCCTTCCGTTAGCATCCAGGTATTTATGCGCGTTCCGCAGCCTGATCTCCTGCGTGCCCTGCTGGCGAAGATATACACGCCCTTCGCTGATCAGGGAAGCAGGACCCTCGTCTTCCCGCTTGCTGGATAAGACGAGTTTCTCGGTGCCATCCTCGGGGTTGATATACACCCGCCCCTGGGCAAAAAAGGATTTGCCGGTAATCATACCCTGGTTGACCAGCCGGCGGTAGGGTTCTTCAAATCCGATATACCCAAGGTCATAGAGCACTTTCGTCCACATCCTGGAGTATAGCAGATGGCCCACAGCATGTTCGGTTCCTCCGATATAGAGGTCCACCTGGTTCCAGTAATCGGTCGCCGGACGGCTGGCAAAGGATTCCGTGTTATGCGGGTCGCAGTAACGGAGAAAATACCAGCTGCTGCCTGCATATCCGGGCATCGTATTGGCCTCATAGTGCTGATCAGTCCAGTCCTTAAGGTTTGCCAGTGGCCCCTCACCATCTGGCCCGGGTTTGTAGGATTCCACATGTGGCAACTTCAGGGGCAGCGCTGTTTCCGCCAGGGGAACGGCGATACCATTTTCCCAGCGGATAGGAAAGGGCTCTCCCCAATAACGCTGACGGCTGAAGGCCGCGTCCCGCATTTTGTAATTGATCTTGCGGACACCGATACCCATTTCTTCCAGTTTATCCGCCACAACCACCCCTGCGTCCCGCATCACCAAGCCATTTAAAAAACCACTGTTGGAAAGCACGGCGTCCTTAGACGCATTGGCCTGCTTCCCGTCAAACGCATCGCCGATGATGTTAGTTATGGGGATGTCAAAATGCCGCGCAAACCGGAAGTCCCGCTCGTCTCCGCAGGGAACCGCCATGATAGCACCCGTTCCATAACCGGATAACACATATTCTGATATCCAGACAGGGATATCCTTCCCGGTAAAAGGATGAATGGCATAGGTTCCGGTAAAGCAACCCGTAATCTTTTTTTCTGCCATCCGCTCGCGCTCGCTTCTGCTCCTGACATACGCCAGGTACTGATCAACCTCCTCTGCCTGGCCGGGAGACTTGAGCTTTTCCACGAGATCCAGCTCGGGAGCCACCACCATAAAATCTACGCCAAAGATTGTGTCCGGACGGGTAGTATATACCCTGAGATCGGGAAGTTTTTTCCCCGCTCCACGCAGAGTGAAAGTGATCTCCGCTCCCGTGGAACGCCCGATCCAGTTCGTCTGCATTTCTTTCATAGCATCGCTGAAATCCACCTGCTCAAGCCCTTCCAGCAGCCTGTCGGCATACGCTGTGATGCGGAGGTACCACTGACGCAGGCGCTTTTTTTCGACCGGGTAGCCGCCCCGTTCGCTGACGCCATTGACCACTTCATCATTGGCTAACACGGTACCCAGCGCTTCGCACCAATTCACTTCACCATAGCTGCAGTAAGCCAGCCGGTAGTCCATGAGTATCTCTTGCTTCCTTTTCTCAGTAAAGGTCTTCCATTCGGACGCCGTAAAACGCAATGCCGCATCAGTCGGACAGGGTTGAGACGCATTTCCTTCCGATGCAAAAATGGCTGTCAACGCTTTCAGTGGACGGGCGCTTGCGGCGGTCCTGTCATACCAACTATCAAACAACTGCAAAAAAATCCACTGGGTCCAGCGATAGTATGCAGGATCACTGGTGCGTATCTCGCGGGACCAGTCGAAGCAAAAACCGATATTGTCCATCTGCTGCTTGAAAGCGGCGATGTTACGCTCAGTGGTTATGGCAGGATGTTGCCCCGTCTCCAGCGCATATTGTTCCGCGGGTAGCCCGAAAGCGTCAAATCCCATAGGATGCAGGACATTATATCCCCGCAACCGTTTATACCGCGCATAGATATCAGAGGCGATGTAGCCGAGCGGATGCCCCACGTGCAGTCCGGCTCCGGAGGGATAGGGAAACATATCCAGCACGTAGCATTTGGGTTTATCTCCCCCGTTCGTGACCTGGTAGGTATGTGCTTCTTTCCAGCGTTTTTGCCATTTTTTCTCTATTTCCCTGAACCGGTATTCCATTGGATGCAACTTAAAATCAATTGGTGCGTCTTTGCAAGATTGGCAAATTTAAACCAATCATGGCTATTTTCACCGCATCCGCTGTTTCCGGAAGGCCGACTACACGATCACGCGGACGATACTCGCCCGGGAAGGTGGTTGCAGATCCGAGGCAGGATCTCCAAAATATCGCCGGCGCGCCTCCCCGGGTTCCAGAAACCCGAATCGCGAAAAGCCTGCATCCATCAACTGGCCTTCCAGTTCCTCGCGGGAGAGCCTCGTACGCCAAGGCTCACCATGGGCGGCAGCAAGAGAAGCCAGCATACTGGGCCGGCCAGGATGATCTCTGCGGGAAAACGTAAAAACCATTTCCGTTCCGCGTGACATTTTAGCTACCTGCCGGATGATCGCCCGATTGACGGGCGGGCTCAGATAAGGCATGACTCCCAACCACGAAAGGAAAGCCGGTTTCGAAAAATCAAAAGAAGAAGCGGCCAGGGCATCGGGAAGAGAAACCTTTTCCAAGTCGCCAGGAACGAAGGAAAGATTGCCGGGAACCGGAATATCAGCTTGTGCCAGAAGCTTTTTCTTGTGATCCTGGCTAGCCGGATAATCCAGCTCGAAGATCCGGAGTCCGGACGCCCATTGAGGCTGGCGGTAAGCAAACGTATCCAACCCGGCTCCCAAAAGAAGGTATTGCGTGATGCCCCGGTTACAGGCATCCCGGAGACAATCTTCCGCGTAACGGTTACGCAGGAGTACATGTGTGCGAAGCGCTCTCGCTCCCGGATGCTGATATCGGTTCAGTTGTTCGCAGATATATGTTTCGACGCCATCTGGCAAAAGATCCAGGATAACGTGGTCCTCCAAAATCTTGGGGCCCCTATCCACGAGCTGGTGGACGGCCCTTAACATAGCTACCCCCACAGCAGTCCTGCTCTCCTGTTCCTTATCCACGAGGTCCGGTGAATTGAATACGATTCATGAAAGGGTCTATGACCGTTACGGAAAGTGCGTCCGGATCCCAGGGCGTCTTTTCCAGTCCCGGCTTCATATAGCGATACCCTTTGTCGATAAGTTCCCGGTGATATGCCTCGAGGCCCTGGAAGCCGGTGATCAGTACTTTCCCGCCGGGCGTGCAATCCCCATGATGCTCCGAGAGATGAATGCGGACGTCCCGAAGCATGATCTCCAGGTAAAACGGCGCAGCTTCGGGTGCATGCTTCCATTGGAGTGTTCCTCCCAGCCAGTCGATGTAAAACTCCAGGGTTTTAGCGTAATCGAACGCGCGCAAAACAGGTATGGCGGTCGTTGTCATGGCAGAACATTTTTTTGTGATAACAGATGGTTTACACCACAAATATCAGGACCGGGAAAATCTTTTCCCTTTACAAAAGTTAAAAAAACGTTTCCGGTTCCACGCCGCTCCTCCTGTATGCCGCTTAACGCATCGTTTCCCGGAATTCTATCCTGTTATAAAAAGGATCCATGACGGTCATGGAAAGCGTATTCGGTTCCCGCGGCACTTGCTTAAGGGCCGGCCGGGGGAAAGGCGCATCGACACGAAAGGTATCCCGGTAGGGCACCAGCCCCTTGAAATCCCGTATCAGCACCCAGGACCCCCGGCTGCCATCGTCCGGATGTTGTATCAATTGCAAAGCGATATCTCCCCGGGAAATCTCCAGGTAAAACCGGCCTTCGTCCGGCGTGAATGCATAATCCAGGGTAAACCCCAGCCAGTCTATATAAAAAGCGCGCGCCTGCTCATAATCAAAAACCCTTAACAGGGGAATGGTCTTGGACATAGGTTGATTTTGATTGGTTTTGTAAATCGATATACAGTTCATTTATCCATTCGCCACGGGCTTCCGGTGCAAACGGCTTACTTCCGGCTGCGGATCCTGGAAAGCGAAACCTGGGTAATCCCCAGGTACGAAGCGATATACTGCAAAGGTACGCGCTGGATGATTTTAGGATGTTCCTTTATGAGGTTTGTATAGCGTTGATAAGGATTATCCTTCAGAAAAGAGAAAAAATGCCGGATAAACGCCGCCTGGCTGTCAACAGCCCAGGCGGCCAGGTAGTCATGCAAAAAGGCATCTTCGCGGATCGCGCGGTCCATATCCGTCTTAGCGATCCACCTGACCACCGAAGGTTCTATGGTCTCAATAGAAAAGGAACTGGGGATCGACTTGCTGTAACTTTCTACCGAGCAAACCACCTCGCCTTCGAAAAAGAACTGAAAACTGATTTCTTTTCCTTCGTGGATGAACCATACCCGTGCGCATCCCTTTTCGATGAAAAAGGCCTTCCTGGAAATCTCTCCTTCCCGTAACAACATGTGGCGGGCCGGGACCTCCAGTTGCTTCCAGGCGTGGGGATATCTTTTCCATGCCTGCAGCAGCAAGGTCTTTGATTGACGGGAAGTAATGGCTTCCCCAAGACGCAAGGATAAATCAGCCATGCCGTGATGTGATTACGGATCGACAGATTCAAAAATACGGGATATGGTGGAAAGCAACGAAAATACCCCACATAGCGGCCAGACCTTGGTGACCCTTATCAGGCCGGGATGGCGGATGTCGATCCACTGTCGCATAGGTGTTATCGGTGATTTGCAAAATAAGGTCGCACCGTAAAGGCTACCAGACGCCAGGACTGACCAGGCTGCAACTGGGTACCCCTGAACCTCACCCGCTTAAGCGCCTTGAGTAGCCCTATTACTCGACCGGACACATTTTCAAACACACTGCATGGGGAACGGGAATGGACGTGTTCAATCTCGTCAGGCCGCCCGTTGCGGCGTCGCGATTAAAAACATGGATCTCCGGACCGTTCTGATGGCCCACGAGCAGGTACTTTCCGGCTGGGCTAAGGGTAAAATTCCGCGCCGTTTGTCCCCCGGTCTTTACCCTGTCTTGGTAGGTCAGTTTGCCGGTTGTCTGGTCCACGGCGTATATCACAATATCATTCAGGTCATCCCGGTTCGCCGCATACAGAAATTTACCATCGGGGGAAAAATGGATGTCCGCCGCCCAGATCCGGCCGTGATAATCTTTCGGCACATTAGACAGTGTTTGTACCTGCGTCAGCTTGCCGGGCTCATAACGGAACACCGTAACTTCGCCTCCAAGTTCCTGGATGAGATACAGAAACTTTCCATCCGGCGAAAAAATGATATGCCTGGGGCCGGTACCCGTGGCAACAGGCGTGTAGGGAGGCTCCCCGGGTGCCAGTTGACCAGTTTTTGCATTGAGCTCATAGGTGAAAATGCGGTCCATTCCGAGGTCAGTGACGAAGACGTCCCGGCCTCCCGGAGCAGGCATAACGCAATGTACGTGGGCACTTTTTTGCTGCGGTTTTACGCTGTGCCCTTCGTGTTGTATGTGCTGGGCCATTGCTCCAAGGCTGCCATCCTTTTCCAGGGGAAATACCGATAAGCTTCCGCTGGTATAGTTGGAAACAAAAAGCCATTTGCCACTGGCGTCCGTAATGATATTACAGGGGTCATCGCCGTCCGACCAACGCTTATTCACAAAATGAAGTTTCCCGCTGGTGCGGTCGAATGCGTAAGCATAGACCTGGCCACCCTTTCCGCCATGGGTTTCACTCACTGCATAAACGTGGCTGAGATCGGCAGAGAGTGTCAGGAAGGAGGGGTTTTCAATACCCGTCACGGTGCTGACCAGATCAGCATGGCCCGTTGCGGGATGGAAACGGAAGACATAAATTCCCGCGGAGTCCGCCGGTGCATAGGTTCCTACAATCAGGTAATAAGCCTGCGCCGGCTGCGGCGTTCCCGGCTGGATACGCGGAGCACCGGCGGAGAGGCCGTAACTCAAAGCCAACATACCTGCCGCCGGGATAGCTATTTTCTTTTTCATATGATCGAACAAAATAATTGGAAGGGTAAGGTACATAATCCTCTTCAAACCGTTTTGCTGTCCTCCTTCACTTTTTGATGACTTTACGGAAAAAAACCGGTATGCCTCCTAAGGCAACCATCAGAAGCCCTGAAAGGCAAACCCCGTTCCAATGCCCGATATTCCAGGCTATGCTGCCTACCGAAGATCCCAGGGTGCCCCCAATAAAAAAGGAGGTCATATAAATCGTATTCAGGCGGGTCCTGGCTTCGGGTAATAACGCATAATTGCGCGCCAGGTTAGGAACATGCGTAGACTGCATCCCCATATCAATGAGGATAATCCCGGCAACGACCAATCCGATGGCCACCCTGCCCTCAAAGAGGATCAGCCAGCCTGCCACCATCATCACCATGCCCCAGCGCATGGGTAAAAAGGGGCCACGCCGGTCCGTCAGCCGCCCGACAAAAGGCGATATCAGGGCACCTCCTGTCCCGATAATGCCAAACAATCCGATCACAGACAAGGAATAACCATAGGGTGGCTTTTCCAGAAAAAATGCCATGGTGGCCCAAAAAGCGGACAATGCACCGAAAAGCCAGGCGCCGATCCAGGCACTCTCCCGGATCACCGGCTGGGCTTTGAATAATTGAAACAACGAACGCATCAGTTCCCGGTAAGTTCCCGAAAAGGCCGGTGCCTCGCCCGGAATGTACCGCCACACTAACAACGTCATCACCACCATAAAACCTGCGCTGATAAAATAGATGCTTTGCCAGCCCCAATACTGAGCGGCAAAACCGCTTAGCGTACGGGATAGAAGAATACCGGTCAGCAGGCCGCCCATGACGGTTCCCAATACGCCACCCCGTTCCTCGTCGCTGGCGAGGTGAGCCGCCAGGGGTATGAATATCTGGCATGCCGTACTGGTAATACCGACGCAAACACTGAAGACGTACAGAGCTGTGATCCCTTGCGAAAAGCCGACGCCCAATAAGCAAAGGGCCGCCAGCAAATGCATCCAGATCAGCAGTTTGCGGCGCGCGATCATGTCTCCGAGCGGAACGATAAAGAACAAGCCCAAGCCATATCCGAGCTGTGAGCAGATGTTGATCGCCGAAGCGGACTCCTCGGAAACATGAAAGGCGCGTGACAGCGCACCCAACAGGGGCTGGCAATAATACAGGTTTGCGACGACCACCCCGCAACCGATGGTGATCAGGTATTTGAGTGAAGGCGTAAGTTTCGTTTCTCCGACGGAGGCTGTTGCCATGCTGACGATTCTTTTCTAAAGGACTCGTTGCAAAGGTAACGCTCGTTTTAACACCACTTAAAAATTGACGCTTGAACAGGACCGGAGGGCAGCATTTCCCTTGCCCCTATTGTCCCAGGCCAATTCCGCCATCCACAGCAATCACCTGGCCGGTCAGGTACTCGTTTTCAACAACAGCCCCCACGAGTGCCGCAACTTCTTTCGGCTCACCTATCCTGCCCGCGGGAATCGTCTTAGTAAATCCTTCAAAAGCCGCCTGCTTTTCTGGTGCGGACATAAAGTCCCACCAGGGAGTGTTGATCACACCGGGTGAGACGGCGTTTACGCGAAGCGGCTTAAGCTCCTTGGCCAGGGTCGGTGTCATGATCTCCAGGGCGCCGTTAATGGCCCCAAGTCCGGAGGTTCCCGGCATCCTGGACTGTGAACTGATCGCCGTAATAAAGGTGATGCTTCCTTTGCCCGTCAGAAAAGGCAACGCCGCCTGCGCGACTTGCAACTGAGCAAAGAACTTCTCTTCAAAACCTTCCCGGAGCGTCTTTAAATCGAGTGTTCTGAACGCACCCATGCCTTTTCTTCCACTGACTGCAATCACCAGGTGCTGAAAATCCCCTATGACTGAAAACCCTTTCTGCAAGGCCTCCCTGTCGGTGGCATCCAAAGCCTTGGCCGCGACCTTGTCACCAAGCCCGGCAACAGCCGAGGCAAGTTTCGCGGGGTCTCTTCCCATAATAACTACTTCGTATCCTTTGGCTGACAGCAACGCTGCGGTGGCAAGCCCGATGCCGGAAGACCCTCCAGCGATTACTACTTTTTCCATATGGTTGATTTTAGATCGTTAAAATATCTTTTTATCGGCATGTTCCCCGGCCCGGAAAGCAAAACGTCCAACAGGTTACCGGATACCCGTCCGGGTAAAAAAAGCCTGCGGGGCGAGCACCTCCTCTAAACCACGCAATAGATGAATGCGCTTGTTTTACCTTAATTTCAAAAAAGGGTAAACAGCTGTAATCGTTGTATCCGCTGATCAGTCCGTAACAATAAGCCGGACAGTCCTTATGAGATCTTTTGTAGCGGAAAACCGCGGCTAAACGATTAGCCTGCCAGGAGCATTGGTGGCATTTCAGCCATCAGGAGCATGAGCAGATTGCAGGTAATGCTTTGTCAGCAAAACGAATTTCTCCAGGGCGGGGTGCGCCTTGTCCGCCGTATAGGCCAGCGCAATCTCTGTGGACAGGGGCAACTGATGGAGCAATTTGAATGTCAGGTTAAGGTGACTGTGAGCATGCTGCACGATAGCAGGCAGAATGGTGATCCCCAGGTTCCTTTGGACCAGGCTCAAAATGGTCTGGATGTTATTGCATTCGATGGTAATGCGTGGCTCAAAGCCAAGATAGCTGCAGCACCCCAAGAGCTGGGCATGATAGTACCGGGCATAGGTGCGGTTAAAAGAAATAAAATCCTGATCGGCCAGGGCATTTACGTCAGGCGTTATCGTACCGGAATGTATCAAGGAAAATTTGTCCTTGAAAACTGTTTGCCACGTAAGCCGCGTCGACTCCACGGGCGCTCTTAAAATGCCAATGTCAAGCTTCCCCGCCTCCAGTGCTTTCACCTGCTTTATGGTCGGGATTTCATAGAGCCTGGTCTTGAGAAAAGGATACTGGAATTTCAGCTCCGATACGATCTGGGTCATGATTTCCACGGGGATGGAGCTCATGTACCCGATCTTGAAAACATCCGCCGACCGGTTATCCAGCTGACTAACCAGGATTTTGGCGCCATCCAGCCGTTCCAGTATCGCCGCCGCCTCCCGGAGGAAGTAGGCCCCTGCTTCCGTCAATTCAACTTTAGCCGTGTTCCGGTAAAAAAGCTCCTTGCCCAACTCACTCTCCAGGTCTTTAATCTGGCGGGTAAGCGGCGGCTGGGAAATATGCAATGCTTCGGCAGCCTTCGTGAAATTCAGCTTTTCGGCCACCGCCTTGAAATAACGCAGATGTCGGATTTCCATGATACCTTAAAAGTATTAGTCATTGATAAAAATAGTATTTCCGGGACTTTAAGGGTTTAAATATTTTTGTAGAAAATTATGGACTATGCCAGATGCATTTGATCAAAAATCTTCTATTGATGAAATTAAAGCCCGGTTCGATCAGGACGTCGAGCGCTTCTCCAATCTTGAAACCGGCCAGCTCACCACCCTGGATGCAGCTTTTAGCATGGATTTGATTACCGATTGCATTGCCCGGCTGCAC
>Ga0164242_10008053_pt1 | contig 11455 bp, 12 predicted proteins | sample OricomgcompostMG_FD_108783 | JGI IMG/M metagenome (GOLD analysis project Ga0164242, IMG submission 108783) | Miracle-Growth compost microbial communities from Emeryville, California, USA - Original compost - Miracle growth compost (MG) ...
TCGTCGTAGGGGTCGAAGTCGTCGTCGGGGGTTTCGTCACCGGGCCACGGCGACTCGCCGTCGAAGTACGCGGCGTCGTCCATCAGCATGGTCATCGCCGCACCCCCCGACCGCGTCAGGATCGTATGTTCTATTGCTAGAGTACTCCCGTACGGGTGTGCGTCAAGAGCTGACGACGAGCAATTTCCGTCAATTTGGGGACCGTGTGCTGGGCACCGTGAGTGGTGAGAGGGTCGGCGATGGTCGGAGGGCCCGCGTTGGTGGGCGAGACGTCGTTGGCGAGCATCCGGTGTCCGCAGATAGCTCGCAGATAGACCCGTACGCCTCGCGCCCGGTCGACCACGATGACGTCCGGGGGCCGGGCAAGCGCTCACTACAGTCGACGCCGTGACTACCGGTAGGCGCGCGTGGCCGTGCGAGCGATGCCGGTGACTCGCAGGTGCTCGGCGCTGGCCTGGTGGGCCGGCGTCATCGTGTGGATGGGCGTGATCTTCATTCTCAGCGGCGAGACCGGCACGGAGTCCTCGGGGCTCAGCGGCGCGGTGGTGGACCTGCTGGACAAGGTGACCGGCGTGATCGGCCTGCACCCCGACCACGACACGATGCAGCTCGTCGTGCGAAAGTGCGCGCACCTCCTCGCGTACCTGATTTTGGGCGCGCTGACCACCGTCGCCTGGCGCCGCTGGCCCGGAGCGAACCGGCCGGCCAGCGGGCGGGGAGCGCTGCGGTGGGACCTGATCGGGCCAGCTTTGATCGGGATTGCCTACGCGGGGACCGACGAGGTGCACCAGCTGTTCGTAGCGGGGCGCAGCGGGCAGGCCACCGACGTGTTGATCGACGCCGCCGGGGTACTGGTCGGGGTGGGGTTGGTCGCGCTGGCCCGGCGCCGCGCGACAGCCGCGCCCGGTTACCGTGACGGGGTGACCGAGCATGCCCGGGCGGGGGAGCGAGAAACGTGAGCCCGACCGCGCTCGTCGGCACCGTTCTGGGCACGGTCGACGCCGTGCTGACCGGCCGGGCGAGCGACTACGCCCGGGGCGAGCGAAGCGCGATCGGCAAGAACGTCGTCACCGGCCCGGTCGCCGTGGGCGAACTGGGGCTGGCCGGCGACGAGCAAGGCGATCCGAAGCACCACGGCGGCCCGGCCAAGGCCGTGCACCACTACGCCCGCGACCACTACTCGTTCTGGCGCGCGCAGCTCGGCGACCTGACCGTGCTGGACGCGCCCGGCGCCTTCGGGGAGAACCTGTCCACCATCGGCATCACCGAAGCCGACCTGTGCCTGGCCGACCGGATCCAGGTCGGCACGGTGGTGCTGCGACTTTCCCAGGGCCGCCGACCGTGCTGGAAGCTGGGCGTGCGCTTCGGCGTGCCCGACATGGCCCGCCGGGTGCTGACCACCGGCCGCACCGGCTGGTACTACGCCGTCGACGAGCCGGGGGAGATCGCCGCAGGCGACGAACTCACGCTGATCGACCGGCCCCATCCGGACTGGCCGCTGTCCAGGCTGATGCCGCTGGTCATGCGACGGGGAGGCGACCTCGAGGACGTCCGCACGGCCCTGCAACTGCCGCTGCCCGACTCCTGGCGAGAGACCCTGCAGCGCAAGCTGTCCCGAGGCACTGCGCGCCCGGAGCCACAGGAGTCCGACGCCATCCAGACCTCCGACGAGGACTGGATGGACTGAGATCCGACCGTCAGCTCGCGCGTTCGGCGCGCTCGGGCGTCAGCCATCCCGCCCGGACGGCCATCACCACGGCCTGGAGTTGCGAGGTGGTGCCCAGTTTGGTCAGGATCGCCTGCACGTGGGTTCGCACGGTGGCCTGCGACACGACCCACCGCGACGCGATCTGCTGCACGGTGCGGCCCGCCGCGAGTTCTTCCAAGGTCTGGCGCTCGCGGTCGGTGAGGCTGTCGAACGGACGCCGCTCCGCGGCGAGACGCTCGCGGTGCCGGGCCAACTCGTCCAACAGCGCAATCGATCCCGCCGGGTCCGGTGCGACGCCGAGGGTGGCCTGCCGGATGGCCTCGACCGTCTCGGCGAAGCCGGCCGCCTTCGGCTGGATTCCGATCGCGCCGCGCTCGATCGCCAGCGCCTGCCGTATGCGGTCGGTCTGTGCGGTGAGGACCAGGACCCGCATCCCGGCGCTCGTCAACGCGGGGATGAGCGGGTTGGAATCGCCGAACTCGCCCAGGTCCAGGTCCAGGAGCACCAAATCGGGCCCGCGGTCGATCAGGGACGACAGCAGATGCTCCGCGGGTGCCGGCGGCACGCCCACGCACCGGATGCCCGACCCGGAGAGCGCGAGGGTGAGGGTGTGGACCAGTAGCTCGTGATCGTCCACCAGCGCCACGGTGGGGCCGGGCATCACTTCTCTCCCGACGATGTCGACGTCAAAGCTTCGTCACGAACCCTGGGCGGGTGCGACCTGACGGGGGCGGCGACGGCGGCAACTCGTTGCCCGGGAGCGGGAGCGGGTCTGGTCGGCGACTGCCGTCGGTCGCGCCTCAGCATGAGCGTGATCATGGTTCCTCCACCGGGTCGTTCGTCGAGCCGCAGTGTGCCACCCTGCTCCGACATCGCCTGGGCTGCGGAGGCCAGCCCGATGCCGCTGCCGGGGCTGTGCTGGTCGCCGCCGCGGACACCGGGCAGTAGCACCATGGACCGCTCGAAGGCGGGGATGCCGGGCCCGTCGTCGCTGATCCGCACGACGACGTGTTCGTCGGTGGCGCCGGCGTCGACCCAGAGGTGCGCACCGGGCGCGTGGGCGCGGGCGTTTGACAGGATGTTGGCGACGGCGGTGGCGAGCGCGTCCGGACGGCCCACCGCCCGGGCGTCGGAGACCGACGCGGTGATCTGCGCGCCGGCCAGCCGGTGCGCCAGGATCAGCGGCTCGATGACCGGCCGGATCTCGAAGGCGCGGTTGGCGCGGCGGAACGTCGGGTCGAGCAGCGCGCCGAGCCTGTCGAGTTCGACGGTCACGAGTCGCTCCAGCTCCTCGACGGGCAGCGTGCCGGCGTCCTCGGGGGAGGTGGCGTCGGCGCGGCCGGCCAGGAGCCGGACGGCGCCGGACACGGCGAGTATCGCATTGCGAGCGTCGTGCAGGCGGCGCGCCTCGTCGCACTCGAGCTGGGCGAGATCGGTGCGGGCGCCATGGAGTTCGCCGGTGACGGCGAGCAGGTGGGTGCCCCGCCCGGTGTGCAGGCTCCACAGGGCGATGGCGGAGCCGCCCGCGATCAAACAGGCCACGAACAGCTGCATCGCTGCGGGGAAGACGAGGGTCTGGTAGGGGTGCATGCCCAGCGCCGCCCGGGCGAGGGAGCCGGCGGCCGGTAGGCACAGCGCGATTCCCAGGAGCAGGTCGGTGCGGCGCGCGCGGCGCCGGCCGAGCACGACGAACGACGCGGCGAGCGCGACCCAAAGCACCGCCACCGCCCAGCCGAGCACCGTGGCGGTGACGATCAGCGACGGGTTGGGGTCGCTGCTCGGCCCGCGCAGGACGGTGACGGCGGCGATGACTAGGCACCCGGCGATGAACGGTGCCGCGATCCTCAGCGGACGCAGCCGGGACACCACCTCGGGGGTGAGCAGCACCATCACGCCGAAGCAGATGAAGGCGAGGTCGAGGAGTCCTCGGGCAATGCTCGTGGCGGCAGCCTGCGCGGTGGTGGAGGGCTGCAGTCGACTGATCATCCACAGCATGGGCACGCCCAGGCCGGATACGGCAAGAGCGACCACGCTCCATGCCGCGCGAGCGGTACCGGTCAGGCGCCAGGTCGCGAACCTCAGCGCGGCGGCGGAAAGCAGCAGTGCGCACGTCAGGGCGTGGGACAGGCCGACGAGGGCGAGCCGCGCGGTGGCGGGGCGGTGGGGGGCCAGCACGATCAGTAGCGACCAAAGGCCGACCACGACGGCCGCGCCGAGCAGGGTGCGCACCAGGTAGGGAGGCGTCTCGGCCGAGGTGATCGGCTGGCGGCGGTCCGGTCCCGTGTACTCGGCTGATGCGCCTGCCGTCACCTGACCACCTCCGAGGACCGTCGCCGACAGTCACCAATGCTGCCGCGATACTCCCCGACGCTGGCCCGTGACGCCCAGCGGTCAACAGTCTGTGACGGAAAGGACGCTCCTGGCAAGCGGGAGATGGGTGATGCTCTCACCCGATCAGGTAACTCGAACGATTCCGGACGGATTGAGCACAAAGGGACCCGGCCTCGTCTCGGTCGCGCGCCTGGATCACGTACCGGCGCCAACGACCTCCAAGACGGCGGCCACGTGGCCGTCCGGCGCCTCGTCGACGTCCGTGGCGTCGTCTCGGTCGCCGTCTTCGTCGTCCAGAATCGTGTTCGTCTCAGTTGCGCTTCTGTCGTCGTCTTCGTCGTCGTCGCTGGAGGCGGCGGCGTCGCCGGTGGACCCCACGAAGTCGGTTTCGGACGGGAAGAACATCTGCCAAAGCAACACCAATGCGATGAGCATCAGACCGATGGACACCAGGCCGGTGGGCTGCTTGAGGAACACCACGGCGAATCCAAGGCCGGGGGCGTGCCAGCGCACGACGCCTTCGACGTACGGCTCCGGGATGGTCCAGACGTCGGCAGTGCGATTGGCGTCTCCCTTGGTGTGCACGCCGTTCGCGGTGATCTGGGTGATGCGATGGGTGACGAGATCTGCGGTGGGCCCGTGGCGGAAGGTGATGATGTCGCCGACCTGGTACTCGCCGTCGGCGGGGCGATCGATGATCAGGTCACCCGGCATGAGGGTTGGTTCCATGGACCCGGTGTGGATCACGTAGGCGCGGTAGCCGGCGGCGTAGAAGCCACCGATGGCGCCACCGACCCCCAGAACGACGAGCAGCAGGAGGCCCCACACGATCCGGCGACGGATACGCATGGGGCCTCCTGCCTGGTGATGCTAGGTCAAATCTTTCGTCCGTCAGGCAGAGGCGCCCGGAAGAATTCCGTGTTGAGTGGCGACAATGTGGAACGGTACGTACCCGGCGTGATTTGCATCTGCGCCGAATTCCTGCTGGTTCTGCTGGGTTTGCTTGTACCCGTCGAGGCCAAACTTGATGGTGATGGTACCGGAATTTCCGTTGGTCATGTTCGAACGCAGAAGAATTGCGGCCGGGACTCCACACCATGGGATGGTGCCGGAGTCTGCTGTAACAACCGCAGAACTCCCACCGCGCCCCGTAGCGGCGTCTACGGAGCAACTATTGGTTGACGGCCATGTCTGATTTTGCGGCGTGGTGCCGTCGTTGGGGAACGCCAGGTTTCCGCTGGTGAAGGCGCCGCCTGCGTGCGAGTCTGAGACGGAGAAGTAACCGTAACCACCAAGCCCACCGTCCTCAGCACCGGTGGAGTGCTTTGCTCCGGTGAACCGCAAGTAGTTCACGTCGTTCTGGTCGAAGACCATCCAGAGATCGACACCGCCAGAGCTGACCCCCACCTGGTAGTTGATCGTCTTGGGAACGATTTGTCCTGGCATCAGGTTGGCGTAGCTGAGATTAAGGTTGCTCGCGCCCGTGTCGAGAGTCAGATGACCCGAGCTTGCTGCGATCGTGCCAGTCGCACTGTCCTCGAAGTACGCCCCCGTGCCCTGGATGGCGGTGGTCACGAGCACGGTGGACACCCCCAGCGCTCCGACGAAGCCCGCTAGGCGGGCCACCTTGCCCTTGTTCATGCGCTCCTCCTACGAGCGTTTGCCAACCCCGAACGCGGCAGCCGTTGCCGTTGGCACACTCTCAGCGTCGCCGCTGGAGGCCGATGGCGGAATGCGCAAAATTGATGATTCACAGCGGGTCTCGCAAGCGTCGACGCCATCGGCCGAGGACGAGGAGCACGAAGCCCGCGGCTAGCAGCGCCGCCGCGATGGCCGCAAGGACCGCTACGGGGACACCGGTGTAGGACAGGGAGTCTCCGTCCTTCCCGATCACCAGGACGTCAGACGGCGTGCCCGTCTCCGGCCCGGAGGTCGATCCGCTCGAACCAGGATCGCTTCCGGCGCTCGTGCTCGTGCCGCTAGCGGTCGAACTCGATTCGCCGGCCACGGTGATCAGCCCCAGCTGCAGATCGAAGCCCAGCGCTCCGTACTGCAGACCGTTGCCGACCTCGCGCGGCAGCGCAGCCGTGAGCTGCACCGCGATCACGCTGCCGCCAGCGAGGTTCGACGCCAGCGTGACGCCATCCTGGAGACTGGCCAGGCTCTCGGGGGACTGCAGGATCGTGGCTCCGGTGGACGGATCGGTGACGTACACGGTGAACTGCAGTGCGTCGGCGAGGGACTCGCCCGAGCCGTCGCAGGTCGCGCCGCCACCAGGACATTCGTCACCGGCCTGCACGTTGACCATCGTCAAGATCAGGGTGTCCTCGACGCCGGAGCCGGCGTCGGTGTCGCTGGCGTCCCGCACCTGCATGGCTCCGCTCACCGACCCGCCGGGTGCCAGGTCGGACACGTCGAGCAGCGGCGTGGGCGCGGTGTTGGAGAACGCCGTCTGGCCCGCCATCTTCACCTGGATCGTGGTGGAGCCGGTGGCGTGCGCAGGGACTCCGAAGGCGAGCCCGGCCGCCAGACCCAGACCGACCAGTCCCAGGACGACGGCGGCGCTTCCGCTACGGCGCAGCACGGTTGGGGCGCTCATGGGCTCGCCGCCGAGGTCTGCTCGAGAACGTACGTCAGGTCCACCGAGACGTCGGCGCCCTGCACGTCGTTGCCCGCGCCGGTTTCCAGGGTCATCGCGTAGCGAACGCAGACCGCGTCGCCGGCGGGGGTCAGCACCCCCAGCGACAGGTCGTGCGTGCTGGATAGCTCGGCGATGGTGGGGAAGTCGGCGCGGTGGACGTACCCGCGGGACGGTGTGCAGGTGTTCGCCTGTGAACTCACGGTGGCGACCGGCTCCGGGTCGCTGTAGTAGACGGTCAGCGACGTCCACTCGGCCACGTCGCCTGGGTGGGGTGCGGCCAGGCGAAGCGTGAGATCGGCCGTGCCCACCCCGGCCATGTCGCCGGTGACGAGTTGATCGCCGGTCCGTCGCTCACCGGGCATCAGATTGTTGAAGTCCAGGTCGCTGCCCAGGCCCCGGTTCACCTGCACGGCCAGGTGGCCGGCACCGATGTGGTTGCCTGGGACCGCGCTGTCGTCCGGTACGAGGGCGGCCGTCACGCCGGCGAGGGCCAGCGCACACGCGGCCAACCCACCGACTGCTCCGATGACGATGGTGCGCCTGATCGCTGCCTCCCCCCGGAGATGTCTGAATCGGTGACGAGTGGCGCCACCTTCGTCGAGGGTGCCTGCGCCGGCGTGCACGGCGCACCGTCAATTTTGATGATCTTCGGTTGGCACCTGCAGCGAGAGGCCAAGCTCGTTGGTCGAGCGCACGGCGCGGGGTGAATCGGGCCGCCACTATGCTTCGGTCCTGTGATCGACTTCGCCCGTCCCGACCGACAGCCGTCGCGTCCCCCGAACCATGGCACTGCCAACGCTGCTACGGCTGCGGACGAAAGCGGTGCCCTCGGAGATCGGAAGGCGGGTGGACCCATCGGCGTCCGAGCGATCTCCGGGCGCCAGGATGAGACGAGCGAGGCAACCCGGTGACGATCGCAGCAGTGGCGTTCGACCTCGACGACACCCTGGCGCCGTCGAAATCGCCCATGCCAGCTGCGATGGTCTCGCGGTTGATCTCGCTGCTGCAGTTGCGCCCGGTGTGCATCATCTCCGGCGGGCGGTTCGAGCAGTTCCAGGACCAGGTGCTGCGCTTCCTTCCGTCGGACGACGCACGGCTGGGCGGCCTGCACCTGATGCCCACCTGCGGCACGCGGTACCTCACCTGGCGCGACGGTGCCTGGACCCTGGTGTACGAGGAGTTGCTCTCGGACGCGTCGCGGGCGGCTGCCGTGGAGGCCCTGGAGGAGTCCGCCCGAGATCTGGGGCTGTGGGAGTCCGACGACGTCGTTCGCGGCCCCCGGATCGAGGACCGGGGCTCGCAGATCACCTTCTCAGCGCTCGGGCAGTCGGCTGCCGTGGACGACAAGCATGCGTGGGATCCATCGGGCACCAAGCGCGCTGCGTTGCGCGATGTGGTGGCCGCGCGACTGCCGGACCTAGAGGTGCGGGCCGGCGGATCGACCTCGATCGACGTCACTCGGCACGGCATCGACAAGGCGCACGGCATCACGGCGTTCGCCCGGGCACTTCAGGTGCCGTTCGCGGAGATCCTGTTCGTGGGGGACCGGCTGGAGCCCGGCGGCAACGACTACCCGGTCGTGGCGTTGGGCGTGCAGACGCACGCGGTGGCGGACTGGACCGAGACCGTGGACTTCGTCACCGGTCTGCTGGAGCGACTGGACCGATCCGTGGCCGGCGACGGCGCCCGAGGATGACCAGCAGTTCGCCGGCGAACAGAGCCAGGGTGCCGACCGCGAGCCATACCGCCGTCTGCACGCCGGTGTAGGAGAGGTCGCGGCGGCCCGGATCTGATTCGGCTCCGGCCGCTGCGTCGCCGATGCTGCGGGACTCGCCGGCCACCTGGATGCGCACGACCTGCTGTCCCAGGCCGACCACCAGTTGCGGTGACACGCCTTGCTGCTGGGCGGCGTTCGGCGCGTCGGTGGGCAGGCTAGCCACCAACCCGATGGCCCGCGTCGCGCCCGGAGCCATCGTCACCGGCCCGAAGCGGGTACCGCCGGATCCTGGTGCGGCGTCGCCGATCCGGACCGCAATCGCGCTCGGACCCGAGACCGCCAGGGCGATCGTGAGGGTCGCCGACGTGCTGGCCGTGTTCCGGACGTAGAGCGTCGCGGTCGCCGTCGAACCGGGAACCAGGGTGGGCAGCGGGGCGAACAACGGTCCGCGCCAACTGGTGTCGAAGGTCAGCCCGTCGGCGGAGAGCAGCAGGTACTGGTCGGCGGTCGGCGAGGCGGGCGTGGCCGGCCGCGCGGCCGCGGGCAGCGCCGTCACCAGCAGGGCCAGCACCGATGCGAGCAAGGCGGCCACCGCCAGTCGGCGCGCGCTCATGGGACTGTCCCGACGGAAACGCGCTCCGGCTTGCGGTGGCGGTGCCGGCCAAGGTTCCTGCGGGGACTGCGGGAGCGGCGCGATCCGAGGGTGGCGCTCACGATCTGCCAGCCTGCGTAGCCGAGCAGCGCCACCGCGGTCAGTACCAGGCCAAGGCCCTTGCCCGACTGCGGCACGACGTGCGTCACGTATCCCAGCCACGGCACGTGGTAGAGCAACTTGCCCCGGATCTGCTGCGGCGTCACCGGATTCGGGTCCGCGCTCGGGTTGGCGTCGCCCTTGATGGTGAACACCCGCTGCCCGTCCGCCTGCACGGCGATGGCGACGATGCGGTGCGTGATCAGCATCGGGTCGTCGGGGTAGGGCATATAGGTGACGACGTCGCCCACTCGCAGGGCGTCGATCTGCGCCTGGGTCTCCACCCGGGCCACCACGATCTCCGAGCCCGGCGGGATGTGCGGACGCATCGATCCGGTGAGCACCGTCAACGGCACCCAGCCCATGATCTTGGGCAGCACGATGAACGCGCCGACCAGGAACAGCACCAGGGCGACCAGCAGGGCCAGCACGGCGCGCAGCGCGAATTTCGGGATGCTCATCGGTCGCTCGTGTTCGTGCAGGCGGGGTGGGACCGGTCGTCCTTGGGGTAGTAGACGATGGTGGCCGGCTCGGTGGTGGGATTGCCGGCGCCGTCCACACCGGCGATGGTGACGGTGCCGACGATGTCGGTGTAGCCGAACTGGTCCAGGTAGGACACGTTGATCTCGTGCTGACCCGGCCCGACGTTGTCGAAGATGACCGGGTAGCTGCGGTTCGGCGATTTCGCGGAGATCAGGTTTCCCGGGGTGCCCGACCATGTGACGCGGTAGTGATCGGGGGTCCAGCCGCCGGAGTAGTTGGTCTGGTAGTACCAGCCGAACTGGTAGGAGGTGACGATCGAGCCGGTGAACTGCTTGCCGCAGTTGGTGACGATCGGACGGTGCATGAGCTTCGGGGCGTTCGATGCGACGGCGATGCGCTGGGTCCAACTGACCGGGTTCGAGGTGAACGATCCGGAGGGCGCGTTCCAGCCGGCGAAGGTGAACGTGGCGGTGACGGTGCCGCCCGTCGGATTCGCGTCCGTCAAGGTGTAGCGGGCGCACAGGCGCTGCGAGCCGGCGGGGTCGATGGTGGCGGCGGTCTTGCCGCCCACGGTAGGGGCGGAGCCGTCCATGGCCAGGCTCGGGGCGGACCACGCCGGTGCGCTCTGGTAGTCGGCGAGCGCGCAGTCGGTGCCGGCGGACGCCGGGGCCCACGTCACCGCTATGGACGCGGCCAGGGCCGTCGCACCCGTCACCGATACGGCGGAGACGGCGTACCCCAACGGGTTCCGGCCATCGGTGCCGGTGTTGACCAGAGTCAGGTCGCCGGCGCCATAGGCGGTGGGAGCGGTGGGGGAGAGCGCGACGTCGGTGCCGGACGTGCCTGCGGTGCTACCGGCGTGCCCGACGGCCAGGCCCAGCTGTGCGGTGGTCAGGGCACCCGCCGTGACGGGCGTGTGCTGGGCGAAGAGCGCCCCCGTGGCACCGGTGACGGAGAGGCCCAGTGCGAGGGCGCCGGCGGTGATGGCGAAAAGGAGACGACGACCCGGGCGCGTCGCGCGCAGGGGTCCGCGGTGGCGTCCGGACATCGTCGTCTCCTTGTGCAGTGGTGTGCCGGCGTGGATGGATCAGTGGTGGGAACCGAGCTGCTGGGTCAGGTCGAAGGTCAGCTTGTTCAGCTCGATGGTGTCGTTCTGGGCGGTGGTGCCCCACCAGTTCGTCCGGTCGGCGTTGGGGGCGTCGGTGCCGTCGCTGGCGGCGGGGAAGTGCACGGTGACGGTGACGGGGATCGTGATCTTGTCCGCCTGCGGCGCGATGGCGATCTCGACCGGGGTACCCAGTTGCTCGGTGGTCGCAGCCTTGCCGGTACCGACCGTGACGGTGCTCTTGGAGCTGGCGTCGATCGCCTTCACCAGGTCGGCGTTGCCGGCGGTGATGCCGTCCAGGCCGACGGTCAGGCTCGCCTTGAGGTCGTCGCCGACGGCGTTCACGGTGATCGTGCTCGAGTAGGTGACGGTGTCGCCCGGGACCATGCGGAACGTGCTCACGTCGATGGCCTTGCCGTCGGTGGCCGGAGCCTTGCCGGTGACGTCGTTGCCGACCGCGGTCCAGGTGGCGTGGTCCTTGTCGACGCTGAAGTTGAGCTGGCCGGACTGGATGGCGCCGGCGTCGACCGAGTCGCTCTGGTACCACAGGGCGAACGTGCCGCCGCCCAGCAGCAAGGCCAGACCGAGTCCGCCGGCCAGGGCGCCCTTGAACAGCTTGGAGTTCTTCATGGTGGGGATGCCTTTCGAGGTGATCGCGGGGCGGGCCGATTCCCCCGGCCGTGAACGCTCCATCCGCGATGCGACGGTGAGTGACAGCA
>Ga0164242_10008054_pt1 | contig 11453 bp, 12 predicted proteins | sample OricomgcompostMG_FD_108783 | JGI IMG/M metagenome (GOLD analysis project Ga0164242, IMG submission 108783) | Miracle-Growth compost microbial communities from Emeryville, California, USA - Original compost - Miracle growth compost (MG) ...
AACGGCGTCTCCGAGCTGATCAGCATGGTGCTGCAGGCGTTCGTCGACGACGGCAATGAGATCCTCATTCCGGCTCCGGACTACCCCCTGTGGACCGGCGCCGTCTCCCTCGCGGGCGGCACACCCGTGCACTACCGCTGCGACGAGACCAACGGATGGAACCCAGACCTCGCCGACATCGAGGCCAAGATCACCGAGCACACCCACGCGCTCGTCGTCATCAACCCCAACAACCCGACCGGCGCGGTCTACTCCGAGGACACCGTGCGCGGCCTGGTCGACATCGCGCGGCGTCATGACCTGGTGCTGATGGTCGACGAGATCTACGAGAAGATCCTCTTCGAGGACGCCGTGCACCACCACGCGGCGACCTTCGCCGGCGACGACGTGCTCTGCCTGACCTTCAGCGGACTGTCCAAGGCTTACCGTGCGTGCGGTTACCGCGCCGGATGGCTGATGATCTCCGGTCCGCGGCACCTGGCCGCCGACTTCCTCGAAGGCCTGACCCTGCTGGCCAACATGCGCATGTGCGCCAACGTGCCGGGCCAGCACGCGATCCAGACGGCGCTCGGCGGCTACCAGTCGATCAACGAACTCATCGGCCCCGGCGGGCGGTTCTACGAGCAGTCGATGACCGCGTGGCGGCTGCTCAACGAGATCCCCGGGGTGAGCTGTGTGAAACCGCGCGGCGCGCTCTACTGCTTCCCGCGTCTGGACCCCGAGGTCTACCCCATCGCCGACGACCAGCAGTTCGTCATCGAGTTGCTGCGCGCCGAGAAGATCCTCGTCACACACGGCACCGGCTTCAACTGGTTCGAGCCGGACCACTTCCGCCTCGTCACGCTGCCCGATGCCGAAGTGCTGACCGAAGCGATCGGCCGGATCGCCAACTTCCTCAGTGCCGTTCGTGCCGGCGCACCCGTTGCGTCCACTCCCGTGTCATGACGATGCTGCACTGCCCCGCCACGGTGCTGCTGGCGCGGCACGCTGAGGCGGCATACGAGGCAACCACCTGGTCCGGTGAAGGTGGATCGCTCACCCGTGCCGGTCGCGCCCAGGCCGCGGCTCTCGCCGGCAAGCTGCACGGCGCCCGGGTCGCGCACGTCTACTGCAGCACGATGGCGCGTGCCGTCCAGACGGCGGAGATCGTCGCAGCCACCCTCGGCGTCGCCGTCAGCACCCGCGTCGGGCTCGAAGAATTCAGCACCGGGTCGTTCGGTGACGTCGAGCGCGACACCGACCCGTTCGCCGAGACCTTCGCCCGGTGGCTCGACGGCGACCTGTCGGCGCGGGTCGACGGTGGCGAGAACGGCAGCGAAGTCCTCGCCCGGGCGGCGAACGTGCTCGACGAGATCGCGGACGCGCACCCGGGAGAGACGATCCTCGTCGTGTCGCACGGCGGCATACTCACCCTTGCGATCCGCACCCTGCTCACCGCCGAACCCGGGATCACCCCGAAGCAGTTCGCCAACTGTGCGTATGCCGAGAGCGAGTTACGCGGCGACGGCTGGCGACTCACCGGCTGGTCCGACCCGGACTGACCGCGCGCGTTCGCACGCCCACTGGCGCACCTAACGCCGAGTGACGCACCTGCAACTGCGCTCCTCGGCGTTACGTGCGCCAGTCGGCAATGGCGCCGCGCTCAGTCCTCGAAAGCCTCCGGCGGCGGGCAGGAGCACACCAGGTTGCGGTCGCCATACGCGCCGTCCACCCGGCGGACGGGCGCCCAGTACTTCTGCAACGGGTCGACGCCATCGGGGTAGACGGCCGTGCGCCGGGAGTAGGGGTGGTCCCACTCGTCGGCGGCGATCGACTCCGCGGTGTGCGGCGCGTGCCGGAGGGCCGACTCGGCAGCGTCGATCTCGCCGTCGAGCACCGCCTGGATCTCGGCACGGATTGCGATCATCGCGTCGCAGAAGCGATCCAGCTCCTCCAGCGACTCGCTCTCGGTCGGCTCCACCATGAGCGTGCCGGCCACCGGGAAGGACATCGTCGGTGCGTGGAAACCGTAGTCGATCAACCGTTTTGCGACGTCGTCCACGGTGACTCCGGACTCCTTGGTCAGACCCCGCAGGTCGAGGATGCACTCGTGCGCGACCAGGCCTCCCTCTCCGGCATACAGGACCGGGTAGTGCTCACCCAACCGCTTCGCGATGTAGTTCGCCGACAGGATCGCCGTCCGTGTCGCCTTCGCCAGGCCCGCGCCGCCCATCAGCCGCACGTAGGCCCAGGAGATCGGCAGGATCGATGCCGAGCCGTAGGGCGCGGCGGCCACCGGCCCGGTCTCCCCCGTCAGCTCCTCGGCGAACGGGTGGGAGGGCAGGTACGGCGTCAGGTGCTCCCGCACGCCGATCGGGCCGACACCCGGGCCGCCGCCACCGTGGGGGATGCAGAACGTCTTGTGCAGGTTGAGGTGCGACACGTCCCCGCCGAACTTGCCCGGACGCGCCAGACCGATCAGCGCGTTGAGGTTGGCACCGTCGACGTAGACCTGTCCGCCGGCCTCGTGCACCAGCGAGCACAGCTCCGAGATGGTGTCCTCGAAGACGCCGTGGGTCGAGGGGTAGGTGACCATGATGGCCGCGAGGTCCTCGCCGTGCTCCTTGAGCTTGCCCTTGAGGTCCTCCATGTCGATCTCACCGGTCGGGGCGGTCTTGACGACCACCACCTTCATGCCGGCCATCACCGCGGATGCGGCGTTGGTGCCGTGTGCCGAGGCGGGGATCAGGCACACGTTGCGTGCCGACTCACCGCGGGCCTCGTGGTAGCCACGGATGGCGAGCAGCCCGGCGAACTCGCCCTGGGATCCGGCGTTGGGTTGCAGGGAGACCGCGTCGTAGCCGGTGATCTCGCACAGCCACCCCTCGAGGTCGGTGATCAGCTCGCGGATGCCCACGGTCTGGTCCGCCGGCGCGAACGGGTGCAGATCGGCGAACTCCGGCCAGGTGATCGACTCCATCTCGGTGGTCGCGTTGAGCTTCATGGTGCAGGAGCCGAGCGGGATCATCCCCCGGTCCAGCGCGTAGTCGCGGTCGGCAAGCGTGCGCAGGTAGCGCAACATGGCCGTCTCGCTGTGGTGGGCACTGAAGACCGGGTGGGTCAGGAACTCGTCGGTGCGCACCAGCGCGGCGTCCCAGTCGAGACCGCCGTCGGACGGCACCGGGGCGTTGACCCCGAACGCACCGGCCACCGCGGCCAGCTGGTCGTCGGTCGTCGTCTCGTCGACGCTGAGCGAGACGTGGTCGTTGTCGACGCGCCATACGTTGATGCCACGCTGCAGCGCGGCCTCGACCACCGAGTCCGCGCGGCCGGGCACCACGGCGGTCAGCGTGTCGAAGTAGGGGCCGGCGATCAGCTCGACGCCACCGGCGGTCAGCGCCTGCGCCAGACCGACGGCCTTGCCGTGCACGTCCGCCGCGATGCGCTTGAGGCCCTCGGGGCCGTGCCAGACGGCATACATCGAGGCCATCACCGCCAGCAGCACCTGTGCGGTGCAGATGTTCGACGTCGCCTTCTCGCGACGGATGTGCTGCTCGCGGGTCTGCAGTGCCAGCCGGTATGCCGGGGCGCCCGCCGCATCCAGGCTGACACCGACAAGGCGGCCGGGCAGGTTGCGCTCCAGGCCCTTGTGCACGCTCAGGTAACCCGCGTGCGGGCCGCCGAAGCCCATCGGTACACCGAACCGCTGGCTGGTGCCGACCGCGATGTCCGCTCCCAGGTCGCCCGGCGAGGTCAGCAGGGTGAGCGCGAGCAGGTCGGCAGCGACGGTGACCAGCGCCTTGGTCTCGTGTGCGGCGGCGATCAGCGCCCGCCAGTCCACGATCACACCGTCGGCACCGGGGTACTGGACGACCACGCCGAAGACGTCGCGCTCCCCTGCTGCGGCACGCACGCCGGCGGCGTCGGTCACGCCGCGCAGGTCGGCGACCACGATCTCGATGTCGGCGGCCGTGGCACGGGTCTGCACCACCGCGATCGACTGCGGCATCAACTGGGCGTCCAGCAGCAGGACGGAGTCCCTGGGCGCCTTCGAACCACGCCGCATCAGAGTCATCGCCTCCGCGACCGCAGTCGCCTCGTCGAGCAGCGACGCACCGGCCGTCGGCAGACCGGTCAGGTCGGACACGACCGTCTGGAAGTTGAGCAACGCCTCGAGCCGCCCCTGGGAGATCTCCGGCTGATAAGGGGTGTACGCGGTGTACCAGGCAGGGTTCTCCAGGATGTTGCGCCGCACCACCGGCGGCGTGTGAGTGCCGTAGTAGCCCAGGCCGATCATCGAAGTCAGGACCTGGTTGCGGTCGGCCTTCGCACGCAACTCCTCGATGACCGCCGGCTCGGATGCGGCAGCTGCGACATCGAGCGCCTCCGACGCACGGATGCCACCGGGCACCGCCCTGGCCAACAGTTCATCGGTGCTGGCGTAACCGAGCACCTGCAGCATGGTCGCCACATCGTCGTCGGTGGGACCGATGTGGCGGGAAGCGAAGTCGGGCAGGTCGGCAGCAGTCATGGGCGACACCTTCAAGGGACTTTCGGGGACTGGATGACAACTCCCCAACTGTCGCCACCGACCGGTGTCTTCAGAGCTGCCTCAGCCGGGCGGTCCTGGCGCCTGAGAGGTTCTGGGGAGGTTGCCCCTTCGGCGTCCCGACCGTAACGGCAGGACTCTCCCGCCCGGTGTCGTAAGCACCTCAAATTTAGCAGAGTTCGCCGGGGAACTTCACGACGGCGAACGCGGGTCAGCCGGCGGTGCGGCGCCGTGCTCGACGTTCGCGCAGCTCGTCACCGGGGTGGTCGACGGGCGCCTCGGCGTCCGGACGCTCGCCCGGCAGCTCGGACAACGAGCCTTCGACCTCCCGCCAGACCGAACCGAGGGCAATGCCGAAGACACCCTGTCCGCCGCGGAGCAGGTCGATCACCTGGTCGTCGGAGGTGCATTCGTAGACACTCGCGCCGTCGGACATCAAGGTGATGCCGGCCAGCTCCTCGACGCCGTGCTCGCGCAACACGGTGACCGCCACCCGGATCTGCTGCAGCGAGACACCGGTGTCCAGCAGTCGCTTGATGACCTTGATGACCAGGATGTCGCGGAAGCTGTAGAGGCGCTGGTGGCCCGACCCGCTGGGGTTGCGCACGGACGGCTCGAGCAGACCGGTCCGGGCCCAGTAATCGAGTTGCCGGTAGGTCACCCCGGCAGCACGGCACACGGCCGGGCCGCGGTAGCCGACCTGATCGGTCATCTCCTCCGGCAGCTCCTGCGGGAACAGCGCATCCTGCATGGGCGCGGGCGCCTTCGACTGCACCTCGCGTGCTTCACCCTTGCTGACCACGACATCCTCCATCGACTGCATCAACGGTCCGGAGCATCAGGCTCGTTCTCGTGCGTGATGCTCCGTAACCGTATGGCGGGGGGCCCGCGGAAGCAACGACCGCCGCGCGTGTCGCGATCGCGAGTTCTAACCTAACCTTCAAGTTCAAGGTGAATGTTTCGGTCATGGCTCGTCCGGACCCTCATCATGAGCTTCGAAGTCCTCGGCCGACACGTTGTCGAGGAACTCGCGGAACTTCTCCACCTCGTCCTCCTCCTCGACCGGGACGTCGACACCCGCCTCGTCCAGCACCGCCTCGTCGACGAAGACCGGCACCTGGGCCCGGAGCGCGACGGCAACCGCATCCGAGGACCGGGAGCTGATCCGCACGCCGCCGTCGATGACCAGCTCCGCGTAGAAGATGCCCTCCTCCATGCGGGTGATGAGCACGCTGGACAACTCGTGCCCCAGCCCGGTCAGGACGTCCAGCAGCAGGTCGTGGGTCAGCGGCCGTGGTGGAGTCACGCCTTGTTGTGCGTAGGCGATCGCCGTCGCCTCGGGCGCCCCGATCCAGATCGGCACGTAACGCTCGCCGTCGCGCTCGCGCAACAGCAAGATCGGTTTGTTGGTCGGCATCTCGACCCGCACACCCATCACGTCGACCTGTTTCACACCCACCACGCTACTCCCGCGCGAGGTCGGCCCGCACCAGTGCGAGGTGCAACTCCAGGCACTGCCGCAGCAACTCCTCGACATCGGCGTCGTGCGAGGTTCCAGTGAGCCCTCGGATCAACGAGACCTCCCGCTCGGCCGCCAACCGGAACGGTCGCAGGTGACGTGCCTCGATCCCGTAGGACAGCAGCGTCGCCGCCGTGTGTGCGACCTGCAGGTCCGGGCCGCTGTAGAGCGTGTCGTCGTCGGCCTTGATGAGACCGAACGACTCCAGATCGACCAGAGCGCGCAGGTCCAGGCCGGTCGCCCGCTGCAACTCGGCACGGGTGAGGCGCACCTGCCGGCCGTTGCCTTCTTCGTCGCGTCCTTCGTCGCCGACCGCGGTCAGCGCCGCGTCGGAGGCGCGCGACGGAGGCTGCGGGACATCCTGCTCACCGGCCGGCCGCAGCCCTCGGTCGAAGGCGTCCAGCGCCTGCGCGATGACCTTCAGCGGCCAGTACTTGTCCCGTTGGCACTGCAGCACGAAACGCAGGCGCTGCACATCCCGCTCGGTGTAGCGGCGATAGCCCGACGGTGTGCGTTCGGGCGACACCAGCCCCTGCGCATCCAGGAACCGCACCTTGGACAGCGTCAGGTCCGGGAACTCCTCCTGCAGCCGGGTCAGGACGGCGCCGATCGACAGGCCGGAGGCCCCGGCGGTCACGGCGTCGGGGCGCCGAAGAAGACCAGACGGAACTTGCCGACCATGACCTCGTCACCGGTCTGCAGGTCGTGGGAGTCGATGAGTTGCCCGTTGACGTAGGTGCCGTTCAGCGAACCGATGTCGGTGACGGCGTACCCGTTGCCGGTCCGGCGGAACACCGCATGCCGACGTGACACGGTCACGTCGTCCAGGAAGATGTCGCTGCTGGTGTGCCGCCCGACGCTGACCTCTGCGTCATCGAGCAGGAAACGCGCACCGGAGTTGGGCCCGCGCAGCGAGAGCAACAGCGCGGTGCCCGGCCGCAGCGCGTCGACGGTGGCCTGGTCCGACGCCGACAACCGGACCTCGGAGCTGGTGGGTCGCTCGACCACACTCTCGCCGGCCGGCACCGCCATGAACCGGGCCGTGGCGTCACTGCCCGCCTGGGGCGGGTGCGCCCCGAGGTCGTCGTGCCCCGCGTCGCCCCGTGCGATGTCACTGTCGTCGTTGGTCATCGAATCAACCTCAGGGGTCGTGGACGGGATCTGTCGGAGGAGTCGATCGTACGCTCAACTGAGCGACGCCTTGTAGGCATCCACATCCTGCAGCCCGTCGAGCGACGCTGCGTCGGCCAGCTTCAGCTCGTACATCCAGCCCTCGCCGTAGGGGTCGTTGTTGACCAGCTCGGGTGTCGCGTCGAGCTGATCGTTGACGGCGGTCACCTCGCCGGCGAGCGGCGCGTAGAGGTCACTCACCGATTTGGTCGACTCGACCTCGCCGCAGGAGTCGCCGGGCGCGACGGTGTCCCCGACGGTCGGCAGGCTGACGTAGACCACGTCGCCCAGTGCGTCCTGCGCGAAGGCCGAGATGCCGACGCGGACGACTCCGTCGCCCTGGTCCTTCACCCACTCGTGATCCGCGGTGTAGCGCAGGCCGGCAGGGTATTCGAGGTCGCTCATGAGACTCCTTGAACGCTGAACGGATTGGGTGGGACCAGATCATGTGCACCCGGTCACGGGTTGTCAGGGTGAGCGTAACGAGGCGCACTCACCGCTCGCAACGCGGTCACGTCAAGCCGCTCGGAGGAGCGGATCGACGGCGACGCACCCAGCTGCTTCAGCGCGTCGACGACGCCGCCGGGAATCTCCATGGCCGTCGCCATCGTGTGCGGGTCGCCGATCGCGATGATCGTGTACGGCGCCTGCAGGGCCGTGCCGTCCGCGACGAGCTCGCCGTCGGTCGACTCCGCGAAGTAGGTCGAGGCCACGATCCGCACATCGTTGATCTGCATCGCCTCGGCGCCCGCGTCGCGCAGCTCCTCCACGGCGTTGAGCACGTCGCTGGGTTTCACGACGCCCTTGCGGTCCTTGACCGTGATGCGTATGCCGGGGCCGGTCGCGGGCAGGGTCCCGGCGAGGATGCCCAGCGTCTGCAGTCGCGCGGTCGCTGCTTTCAACGCGGCCTGATCACCGTTGTCGTCCTGCAGCTTGCGCTTGGTCGCGGTGAGGTTGTCGGCTTCTTTGCTCAGCTTCAACGACTGCTGGTTGACACTGTCCAGCAACGCGACCAGATCCTCCTGTCGCAGGTTCTCCAGACCCGATGACCGCGTCTCGTGGACCTGGGCGACCATGGCGAAGCCGAGCAGCATCGCCAGCACCGTGATGTAGGCATTGGCCCGGGTGAGCCGTGGACGCCCGGCGCGCCACAGCCGCTCCCATCCCGTGCGCCCCGCCGGGTGCGCCTCGGGCTCGAGCGGTTCGTCGTCAGGCATCGTCACCTCTCTTCGTCGGGGCAGGGCAACGTCGTGCGGTCCTCACGCGTGGAAGAGGTGGCGGCGGATCGCGGCGACGTTGCTGAAGATCCGCACGCCCAGCACGACGACGACCCCGGTGGACAGTTGCGACCCGACGCCGAGTTGATCGCCGAGATAGACGATCAGCGCCGCGACCACGACGTTGGACAGGAAGGACACCACGAAGACCTTGTCGTCGAAGATCCCGTCGAGCACGGCGCGCACCGCGCCGAACACCGCGTCCAGCGCCGCGATCACCGCGATCGGCAGATAGGGCTGCAGGGACAGCGGGACGTCGGGATGCACGACGATGCCGATGACGAGGCCGACAACCAGTCCGATGGCCGGGATCATGACCCTCCCTTGGTGGTGGACGAAGAAGCGGACGGGGACGTGAGTGCCGAGGCGTGCGCGAGGGGCGGGGTCGCCGCGGCCGGCACCGTCACGGAGTCCTTGGTGGCGAGGTCCTCGCGGATGTCGTAGCCACTGACCAGCGCCCGCAGGTAGGCCCCACCGGCGTTGGCCCGGAACCGATCGGCGACCTTCGGGCCGCCGATCACGGAGATCGCGTACGGCGGACTCAACGCCCGGAAGTTGACCAGGATCGCCTCACCCGCGAACCGGATGGCCGTCTGGGTCGTGACCCGCTGCCCGTTGATCGAGACCGCTTCTGCGCCGGCGGCCCACAACCCGTTGACGACGATCTGCAGGTCCGTGGAGGTCAACCGCCCCGTGTCGGAGGAGTCGGTGCGCGGATTGCCTTCGACATCGGTCCCGGACCCGGGCGCGTCGTCGACGGTCAGCACCAGCCCGGGCCCCCGGGCCGCGCCGGCGCCGGTGGCAACCTCCAGGGTGTTCAGCCGGTCGGCGAGCGAGGTGTCGTTCTGGTGTTCCAGCGCTTTCGCCTGCAACGCGCTGACCTGCTTGCGCGTGGCGTTGATCGTGCGGCTGTCGGCGTCGATCGTCTGCTGCCGGGCCTTGATGCTGTCGATGAGTTCGGTCCGGCGCCGGTCGGATGCGGCCTGCGGCACCCGCAACGCGTGCGCCGCCACCGCCAGGCACAACCCCACCACCACGAGTGTGACGATCAGCAACGGTGACCGCAGACCCACCGCCGCCGGCCGGCCGGCCGCCAGCCGCCGGTCCGCTGCGGCGCGGTAACCGGGGTCCAGCGGTGCCTGCATCAGATTGTTGATCAGCGACATGGAGCGCGCCGGATCGGTGCGTGCGCCCTCGGTTGCGGACGCCGGGTCCGGGCGTGGTGGCGGAGCGGTCATCGCCTACTCCGCCGGTGCCTGCTGGCGAGCCCGGACCATGCCGCGCACCTGCCCGACATACATCACGCCCGCCAGCCAGTAGAGCACCGTGCCCCACCAGACGAAGGACCACCCGATCGGACGCGCGACGTGGCCCCACGCGTTGTCCAGACTGCCGAGCAGCACCAGCGGGAAACCGTAGATCAGACAGAACGTCGCCGATTTGCCGATGAAGTGCACCGGGGGGATCGGCAGGCGATGCTTGCGCAGCGTGGGGCCGAGCGCGAAGACCATCACCTCGCGCAACAGCAGCACCACGACCAGCCACCACGGGATGATGTTCTTCCAGGCGAGCGCGACGATCGTGGACAGGATGTAGAGGCGGTCGGCGGCCGGGTCGAGCAGCTGTCCCAGCCTGGTCACCAGGCCGAACTGCCGCGCGATCTTGCCGTCGAGGTAGTCGGTGATGCCGGAGCCGACCAGCACCCACAGCGCCCAGAGCCGGTGGTCGGTGGCCATCAGCCACAGGAAGACCGGGACACAGACCAGTCGCCCGATGGACAGCAGGTTGGGCACCGTCCAGATCTGCCGATGCAGCGGCAACGAGTCACTCACGGCTCCAGGCTAAGTGCTGCCCACACCGCCGCGTCCCACATCCCCCGAGCGTCGCCGCCCCGGTCCGGATCGTTATGGGAGCAGCACCCGATCCGGGTGGCTGCACATGGTCATCCGGCGTCCGCGGGTGTAGGCGATCAGCGTCACACCGAGCCGGTCGGCGGCCTGGATCGCCAGGCTGGACGGCGCGGACACGCAGGCCAGGACGGGTATGCCGGCCATGGCGACCTTCTGGACGATCTCGAACGAGGCGCGCGATGAGACCATCGCGATGCATTCGGCCGTCGGGTGCTCCTGGAGCACGGCCCACCCGGTGACCTTGTCGACCGCGTTGTGCCGCCCGATGTCCTCCCGTATGACGAGCGCCTCCCCCGATGCACCGAACAGTCCGGCGGCGTGCACTCCCCCGGTCCGGTCGAAGACGTCCTGGCCGGCGCGCAGCAGGTCCGGCAGCTGCGCGATGCGTCCGGCGTCGACCCGGAAGTCGTTGCCGGTCAACGCTGTGGCGTCATACACCGGCGACTCGGCGATCGCGTCGATGCTCGTCTTGCCGCACAACCCGCAGCCGCCGTGCGCGATCAGCCGCCGCTGCGCCGTCGCGGGCACCCCGGCCGCTTCGCGCAGTTGGAGCTGCAGGACGTTCAACTCCGTGGTGTCCACGCAGTAGCGGGCCGTGAGCACGTCTTCGCGAGCGGTGATGATGCCCTCCGCCAGCAGCAGGCCGTGGGCCAACTCGAGGTCGTGCCCGGGCGTGCGCATGGTGACGGTCAGCACCTCGTCGCCGATCCGGATCTCGAGCGGCTCCTCGACGGCGACGGTCTCGACCCGGGTCGTCGCCCCGTGGTCGAGGTCGATCCGGACGACCTTGTGCCTGCTGGTGATACGTCCCATGGAGTCTCCCGTTCAGCTGCCCGGCGAGTGCGAAAGGGGCCGCATCCATGATGCGCCCGGTGCCACCGAACGGTGCGCCGAGGGTGGCCCCTGGGATCGCCGTCCGCGCGGGGTTCCGGGTCATTTTCGGCTCCTGCACCGATAATGGGATGCGATCGCGCCATCAGACGGTGACCATTCCTTGGGAGAGGAGTGAGGTCGAGCCATGTCGGTTCTGGTCTTGAACGCGGGGTACG
>Ga0164242_10008055_pt1 | contig 11451 bp, 8 predicted proteins | sample OricomgcompostMG_FD_108783 | JGI IMG/M metagenome (GOLD analysis project Ga0164242, IMG submission 108783) | Miracle-Growth compost microbial communities from Emeryville, California, USA - Original compost - Miracle growth compost (MG) ...
ACGTCGCGGAAGCCGGCGTCGCGGGCTGCCCCGACGTCGAAGTGGACGGGGTTCTCGATCCCCAGCACCGTCGCGTACTCCTTGATCTTCTCGCGGCCCACCTGGTAGGTCGTCGACGGCCACGACTTCCCCACCGCATCGGTCTTCAGCGCCATGGCGCGGAACCTATCGGGTTTTGCTCAGTCGATCTCCAGCACCGCGAGGAACGCCTCCTGCGGCACTTCGACCCGGCCCACGGCCTTCATCCGTTTCTTCCCCGCTTTCTGCTTCTTCAGCAGCTTGTTCTTGCGGGTGACGTCGCCGCCGTAGAGCTTCGCCGTGACGTCCTTGCGGAGCGCCTTGACCGTCTCACGAGCGAGGATGTTGGAGCCGATCGCCGCCTGCACCGGCACGTCGAAGAGCTGCCGCGGGATCGTCTTGCGCAGCCGCCCGACCAGCTTCTTGCCCTGGTCGTAGGCGAAGTCCCGGTGGACGATGATCGAGAGCGCGTCGACCTTTTCCCCGGCCAGCAGGATGTCGACCTTGACCAGGTCGGAAGCCTGATTGCCGATCGGTTCGTAGTCGAGCGAGGCGTAGCCCCGGGTGCTGCTCTTCAGCAGGTCGAAGAAGTCGAGGACGATCTCCCCGAGCGGCATGTCGTAGCGGACCTGGACCCGCTGCGGGCTGAGGTAGGTCATGTCGACATGGGTGCCGCGACGCGTCTGGCAGAGCTCCATCACCGCCCCCACCTGCTCTTTCGGGCAGATGATCGTGGCCCGGATGTAGGGCTCTTCGACCCGGTCGATGCGCGCCGGGTCGGGCAGGTCGGACGGGCTGCGGACCTCGTTTTCGGTGCCGTCGGTGAGGTGGACGACGTAGCGCACGTTCGGCGTCGTCGAGAGCAGGTCGAGGTCGTACTCGCGCTCCAGCCGCTCGCGCACGATCTCCATGTGGAGGAGGCCGAGGAAGCCGACCCGGAAGCCGAAGCCGAGCGCCTCGGAGGTCTCCGGCTCCCAGGAGAGGGCCGCGTCGTTCAGCGAGAGCTTTTCGAGCGCGTCACGGAGGTCTTCGAAGCGGTCGGTGTCGATCGGGAAGAGCCCGCAGAAGACCATCGGACGGACCTCGCGGTAGCCCTCGAGCGCCTCCTCGGCGGGGTTCGCGTCGTTGGTCAGCGTGTCGCCGACCCGCAGTTTGGTGACGTCCTTGATCCCGGTGATCAGGTAGCCGACGTCGCCCGCCTCGACCTCCTTCACCGCGGTCATCGCCGGGCGGAAGAAACCGAGGTCGTCGATCTCGGCGCGGGTCTGGTTCTGCATCGCGAGGATCCGCTCGTCCTTCTTGAAGCGGCCGTCGAACATCCGCACGTAGGCGATCACGCCGCGGTACTGGTCGAACTCGGAATCGAAGATCAGCGCCCGGGCGGGGGCGTCGACGTCGCCGCTGGGGGCCGGGATGCGCGCGACGATCGCCTCCAGCACCTCAGGCACGCCTTTGCCGGTCTTGGCGGAGATCCAGAGCGCGTCCTCGGGATCGGTGCCGAGCAGGTCGGCGATCTCCTGCGCCACCCGCTCCGGCTCGGCGCCGGGCAGGTCGACCTTGTTGATGACGGGGATCAGCTCGAGCCCGTTCTCGATCGCCAGGTAGGTGTTGGCGACGGTCTGCGCCTCGACGCCCTGGGCGGCGTCGACGACCAGCAGCGCGCCCTCGCAGGCGGCGAGGCTGCGGCTCACCTCGTAGGAGAAGTCGACGTGCCCTGGCGTGTCGATCAGGTGCAGGTTGTAGGTCTCGCCGTCGTTCGCCTGGTAGTCGACCCGCACCGCCTGCGCCTTGATCGTGATTCCGCGCTCACGCTCGAGGTCCATCGAGTCGAGCAGCTGCGCCTGCATTTTTTTCGGATCGACGGCGCCGGTCAGCTCGAGGATGCGGTCGGCGAGCGTCGACTTGCCGTGGTCGATGTGGGCGATGATCGAGAAGTTACGAATCTTGTCCATGGGCGAGCCACGAGTATGAACAGGACTGCACCCGGGGGTGCGGGCGCCTGGGCTGGTCGCATGACATCAAGGGTTTGAGGAACACAAACTCGCCCCCCTTCAGGGACAAGTTTTCGGATCCAGCGGGCCGGTGATGCGGAAGACGACGGTCGGCTTCTTCCTCAGCACGACTTCGGCGTTCGGGCCTTCGGTCCACTTCGCCTGCGGCGGGAAGGCGGGCTTGCCGGGTTCGATCCGATCCCGGCTGGCGACGACGTAGTCGTAGTCGCCTTCGTCGACGAGCCGCCGGAACTCGGGGCAGCTCCGGGCTTCCTCGAAGCCCCCGTGCGGCCGCTCGACCCCGATGTAGGCGACGTGGTTGGAGAGGTCGGTGCCGAAGAGCGGGTACTGCCGCGTGCTCGTGGTCGCGATCCGCGCGCCCGACACGTCCCGCGCCCAGGCGAAGGCAGCATCGAGTCCCGGCGTGGTGAAGCTCGGGTCCCGGTAGCGGTCGCGCAGGTAGTGACGCTGGATCGCGTAGCCGCCGATCGTCCCCAGTCCGAGGACGACGAGCGCGAACGCCACGATCCAGGCACGCGGGAGTCGGCCTTCGTCCACGGTGCGTCTGCATTTACCCCCGCTATGCGGGGGTAAATGCAGACTGTCCCCGGGCGCGGACGGTGACACGGAGTCGGGCAATGGGCGCTCGCCGAAGGCCGGACCGAACGAGGCGAGGCGGGCGGCGAAGGCACGCAGCGGTGGGACGGTCGGCAGCAGCGCCAGGCCGAGGATCAGCGCCGCCGTCCCGTAGCGGAGGCCGGATTCGAAGCCTCGCGGCATCCCCTCCGGCCCCGAGGCCGAGGTCGGCGAGACCAGCCACGAAAGCCCCGCCGCGAGCCCGACCAGGCCGGCGAGCGCCAAGACGCCGAACAGCGCCGTCGATGGGCCGAAAAGTCCTGATATGGAGGACTTTTCGGCCCATCGACGGCGGATGTGGGGGGCGAGGGCGAGAAGGAGGCCGGCGAGGGCCGCCGCGACCAGGGCCGGCCAGATGATCCAGAGGCCGCCGTGGAGGCCGGGCAGGAACCAGTGCGACCAGACCGGGCCGTCGGTCAGGTAGGAGAGGACGCTGTGGGATTCACGGCCGCCGAGGGCCTGTTCCGGGGCGGGCAGGGCGATCGGCCCGAGATGGTGGATCCAGGGCAGCGGGTTGCCCGCCTGAACGAGGTTCCGCAGCAGCCAGTAGCCGCTCCCCGCCAGCGCCATCCCGCCCGCGCAGAGGAGCGTCGTCCAGCGGCGGCCTCGAGGCGCCAGCGCGGTCAGTCCCAGGACGAGGACCGCCGCCGGCAGAAGGTAGTTCAGCTTCGTGCCCCCCGCGAGGCCGATCGCGAGGCCGACGAGGAGCAGGGCGCCGGTCGAGAGGTCACGCCGGCGCGGTGCCGCGGCCGCCGCGTTCAAGGCGATCGCGATCGCCGCGAGGAGGAAGAAGATCGCCGGCAGGTCGTTGCGCGCCTCCCCCGCCTGGTCGGCCAGGGCCGGGACGCTGAGGGCGACCGCGCCGAGGGCGAGAGACCAGGGCGCGACCCCGAACGGCCGGCCGACGCACCAGCACGCCAGCAGGCACCCCAGCAGCCAGGCGAGGTTCAGCAGCGGCGAGAGCAGGTCGCGGGAGAAGGCGAGCATCCCGATCGCGTGGACCAGTTCGCTGTTGGCGGGGTAGAACCAGGCGAGGAACTGGGGCGCGATGTAGTGGAGGTCGATCGTGCTCCCGGACTGATAGAAGCCCGCCGCGAAGGGGCCGTGGTACCAGGTGGAGTCGAAGCCGGTCATGCCGGTGCCGAGGCGCAGCTTCACGCCGCTGAGGAAGTGGCCGATGGCGATGCCGGCGATCACCAGGGCGATGACCGTGGCGATGAGGGACGGGCGTGCTCCGGCTGTCGACGTCGAAGGGCCGGCGGTTGCGGCCGCGGGTCCTGTCGGCCCGGCATCCGCGGAAGGGGCGCTGACGCTGAACCTCAGAGCCACGCCCAGGACTGCGACCGCGGCGAAATAAGGGACGGGCTTGAAGGCGCTCAGGGTGCCGAGCGCCTCAGCCACCCAGATGAGCAGTGCCGTGGCGATGACGAGGGTCGAGAGGACGGCCGCCTCTCCCGTGAGGCGCGGGACCCAGCGGGCGCGGACGCGGGCCGCGCCCAGCCAGGCGAAGCCGACCAGCCAGAGCAGCTCGAGCACGCCCAGCAGGTATCGGCCAGGGCCGAGCACGGTGTCCGGCTAGCCCCGACGCCGACGCAGCAGGAGCCGCATGATCTGGTCGAGCTCGGGGATTCGGAGGGCCCAGGCGACCGCGACGTAGGCGACCGAGCCGAGGGTGAGGCCGGTGCCGAGGGAGACGATCTGCGCCGGGAGGCTCTCGCCGAGCGCGGTGTTGAGGAGGTCCCAGATCAACCACCCGACGAGAGCCAGGGCACCGGAGGCGATCGAGATCCGGATCGTCGCGTCGAGCAGCCGTCCCAGCTCCAGGCCGCCGAACTTGCGGCGCAGGATGTAGGCCTGGGCGAAGACGGCGGCGCTGGTGCCGATCCCGGTCCCGGCGACGATCCCGCCCACCCCGAAGGGCTTGTAGAGCGCCGCCGCCGCGACGGCCGAGACGACCAGGTCGATCACCGCCAGCGCGGTCGCCTGCCAGGGCCGCTGGAGGCTGAAGAACGTCCGCGTCTGCAGCAGGTAGACGCCGTTGGTCGGCAGCGAGAAGGCGAACCAGAAGAGCGCCTCGGCAACGATCCGCGTTTCGTGCGGGTCAAATTCGCCGCGCTGGTAGACGAGCCGGATGATCGGCGTCGAGAGCGCCAGGATCGCCGCCGTCGCCGGCAGCAGGACGAAGAGGATCTGCCGCATCCCGTTCGCCAGCGTCGCCCGCAGGTTGACGAATTCTTCTTTGTTGGCGAAGCGGGCGAGGGTCGGGAAGAGCACCGTCGCGATCGCCACCGAGAAGATCCCCTGCGGCAGCTGGTAAAGGCGGAACGCTTTGTCGATCGCCGCCGGGGCCTCTTCGGAGACGAGGCTGCCGAAGGTGCTGTTGATCAGCGCGTTGAAGTTGATCAGGCCGAGGCTGATCGTTACCGGCAGCATCAACAGCAGCACCCGGCGCACGCCTGGATTGCGCCATTCGAAGCTCCAGGTGAAATGGAAGGGCGTATTGCGCAGGTCCCAGGCCGGGATCGCCAGCTGCACCGCGGTGCCGAAGACGATCGCGATGGCGTAGGCGTAGATCTGGTTCTGGTGGGAGAAGAGCGGCCGCAGCAGGATCAGCGCGACGATGATCGCGACGTTCCAGAAGAACGGCGAGATCGCGAAGGCGCCGAAGCGGTCGTAGCTGTTGAGGATGCCGACGACGATCCCGCTCGCCCCGAGCAGGATCAGAATCGGGAAGAGGACCCGCGACAGCGAGATCGTCAGGTCGAGCGTGGGCTGCTTGAAACCCGGGGCGAAGAGCGGGACGATCAGCGGCGCGGCGAGGACGAAGAAGGCGGTCAGTACCCCCATCACCATCGTGATCAGGAGCAGCAGGGTCGAGGCGAGGCGGAAGGCCTCCTTGAATTCGCGTTTGCCGACGAGGTCGGTGAAGACGGGGACGAAGGCGGGCTGCAGGGCGGCGTCGGCGAAGAGGGCACGGACCAGGTTCGGGACCTGGAAGGCGATCGTGAAGGCCGACACCGGGCCTTTGACGCCGTAGTAGTAGGCGGCCAGGACTTCGCGGGCGAGGCCGGCGACGCGGGACGCGGCGGTGGCGGCGGAGAAGAACGCGGTCGAGCGCGCGATCCGGCCGCCCTGGCCGACGCGCGGGGTCGGCAGGACGAATTCCTCGCTCGGGTAGAACGCCTCGGCCTCACCGATCGCGACGTCGGCGTTGATGGCCGTCAGGCCATGGGTCGGGGTGTCGGGTGCCTCGGGGCTCTCCAAGCTTCGGTCTCAGTCGCTATAGTCGGCGGCCGCCCGGGGCCGAGAAACCTCGGCGGGCGACAACGACATGGCCAACATAGCCTCACAGAAAAAGCGGATACTTCGCAGCGAACGCGAGCGCACCGAGAACCGACTGCTGACCAGCACCGTGAAGACCTACTTCCGGCGCCTGGAGACGGCGGTCGAGTCGGGCGACTCGTCGGCGATCGAGAAAGAGCAGCGCGAGCTGACCTCGAAGATCGACAAGGCCGTCCAGAAGGGCGCCCTGCACAAGAACACCGGCGCGCGCAAGAAGGCCAAAGCGGCCCGTATTGCCGCCTCGGTCAGCGCCGCCGCGAAGTAGACGACCGCAAACCATCGCCCCGCGGCGTCGCGGCTTGGTCACGTGCCGAGCACGCTCCCTCGCGGCTCCTTGCGCTGCTCGGATTCGTTCGTCTACTTCGCGGCGGTCATTCCGCGGAGTGCCAGGGTCAGAGCGAGCTCGTCGCCGTAATCGGCGTCGCCGCGGCACCAGCGCTCCAGCTGTGCCAGGGTCTCCGTTGCCAGGCGCAGGTTCGAGAGGTCCGTGTTTTGGAGGCGCTGGACCAGCAGCTTCGCGGCGTACGGGTGCATTTTCAGTGACCCTTCGACCTCGCGAGGAGGCATGCCCTCCTCGAGCATCGCCGCCGCCGCGCAGGCGGCGCGGAGCCGGGACGAGAGCCCGTAGATCAGGCCGGTGACGTTCTCGCCCTGCTCGATCAGCTGCTCGCCGACGCGGAGCGCGGTGCGGGCGTCGCCCTCGATCACCGCGTCGGAGAGGGTCCAGACGGCCGCTTCGGAGGTGTCGGCGATCATCTCCTCGAGGTCGGCGGCGGTGACCTGGCGCGAATCGCCCGCCCAGAGGGCGAGGCGCTCGAGCTCGTTATGGAGGCGGAGCGGCTCGGCTCCCATCCGTTCGACCAGCAGGCGGGCGGCGTCGGGCTCCAGCTTGAAGCCCAGGCGCTGGGCATCGCCGACGAGGACGCGCGGCATGTCGCGGGCTTTCGGCGCCTCGAAGTTGTGAATCTCGCCCTTGGCTTTTTTGACGGCTTTGAGCAGTTTGGCAGGGGCTTTGGCGCGCGCGATCAGGACCAGCGTCAGGTCCGGCGGCAGCTCACCGCCGATCGCCTCGGCGACCACCGCCTGCTGTTTGTCGCGCCATTTCTCCACCCCGTCGGCGAGCAGGTAGCGCCGCGTCCCCATCAGCGACATCGCCGGGATCGCCGCCACCAGCGCTTCGTGGTCCGGCGCGCCGCGGCCCTCGCTCGGCTCGAAGACCTCGAGCGCCCCGTCTCCCCCCTCTCGTTCCGCCCGCGCGCGCAGGCGCTGCCGAGTCGCCTCGATTTTGGCCCCGTCGGTGCCGGAGATCAGGTAGAGCGGGCGCATCTCGTCGGGCATCAGCCCGAGTCTACGGAGAAGGATCGGCGGCGAACGTCGATCTCGACCGTGCCGTCTAGATCGGTGCGCAGGGTCGGCACGTGGTGGGCGGCGAGAGTGGCGAGGGTGCCCGGGGTCGGGTGCCCATAGGGGTTGTGGGCGCCCACCGAGATGACGGCGAGGCGGGGGTGTATCCGTTCCAGCAGCGACCCGAGCCCCGCGTCGTCGGACCCGTGGTGGGCGACCTTGAGGACGTCTATCGGTCCCGGTTCGATCGGCGTCGATTCCGCCTCCGCGTCGGCGGTCAAGAGCATCGTGAAGTCGTGCCAGCGGGCGCGGATCACGAGCGCCAGTTCGTTCGGGTCGGTGTCGGGGGGCGCTTCGGCGAGGCGGTCGCGCGGCGGCCAGAGGACTTCGAGGCGGAGCGACCCGGACCGGAGCGTGGTTCCGGCGGCGACCTGATCCGGGACGGCGCCGTCGTCCCGGGCGTTCGCCAGGTATTCGCGGTCGAGCCGCCCGTAGACAAGCCGCGCGACCGGCACCCGCCCGAGCGCTTCCGCGATCCCGGCCGCGTGATCGGACTGGTCGTGCGTGACCACAGCCGCCCCGAGCCGCTCGACGCCCTCGCCATGGAGCTTCGCCACCAGTTCGTCCCCCGGCGGCCCACCGTCGACGAGCACGGCGGGAGCGCTCCGTGGTTGCAACAAGATCGCGTCCCCCTGCCCCACGTCGAGCACCTCGACCCGCAGCCCCGGCACGGGAGCCGGCGGCACCCCGCTTCCCCGAGGCCGGAGAACCATGAAGACGATCCCCACGATGGCAAGCACCCCACCGACGACAACCACCGCAAACCGCCCCCTCCCGACGCGAAACAACCGCCGCGGTCGACCTGCGTTAACCCCGGCCACGCGCGGTCGACCTGGGTTAACCGATGCGGAACGCAGGTCGACCGCGTCGCCGGGAGGTTTACTCAGGTCGACCGCGCCGGCGGGGGTCGCGGCGCCGTGGCCGGCAGGAGCGGCGCTCGCGCGGGCGGCGGCGAGGCGGCGGGCGCGGGTCGTGGCCTTGGCGGCGACGAGGGACGCGGACATGGTCGCGTAAGTGGAGAGCATCGCGACGAGGCCGATGTGGACGTGGAGGACGGCCCAGGACGGGCGGCCGCACCAGGCGGCGACCTGGGCGATATAAGCGAGGAGCAGGGCGTCGAGGCCGTTGAGGGGCGCAAGCGGGACGGCGGGAATCTGGGCGAGCGCGGCGGAGACCATGCCGAGCCACATCGCCGGCGCCACCGCCGGAAGCACGAGGACGTTGGCGGCCAGGCTCGTGAGCGAGATTTCTTCGAAGACGTAGGCGATCAGCGGCGCCGTGGCGAGCGTCGCCGCGACGGTGACGGCGATGCCCTCGGCCAAGGCGCGGCGCCAGCGGCCCACCTTGGCACCGACGGCGTTCGCTCGCTCCCGCGGCCCGGCGGCCGGCGCGGGCGCCCTGGCGACACGGACGAGGCGAGCGATGAGCCATTCGCGGATCGGGGACGCCAGGAGGAGGATGCCGAGGACGGCGGCGAAGCTCAGCTGCCAGCCGACGTTGCTTGCCACGCCGGGGTCGATCGCAAGGGTGACCACCGCCGCCAGAGCCAAGGCGTAGAGGCGGGACGCCCGGCGTCCCTGGAGGGTCGCGAGAAGGCCGACCGCTCCCATGATCCCCGCTCGCTGGATCGAGGGGCCGGAGCCCGCGAGGGGCACGTAGACGGCGATCAGGCCGATCGTCCAGAGCAGGCGCTCGCGCAGGGGCACCCCGAACATCGCCAGGATCGGCATCGCCAGGAGGGCGAGCAAGGTGACGTTCTCGCCGCTCACCGCGGTCAGGTGGCTGAGTCCGGCGCCGATGAAGTCTTCCTTCGTGTCCTGGTCTAGTTCGTCGTCGTCACCGAGGACGAAGCCGCGCGCCAGCGCTGCCTCGCGGGGCGGCATTCCCTCCCCCAGCCCGGCCTCGGCGCGTTCGCGGATCTCCCCCGCCCGCGCCATCGCCAGGCCGACGAGGACGGCGATCCCGACCAGCACCGGCAGCGAGGTCCGCGGCGAGCGCATCGGTCAGGGCTGGAGCCGTTCGCGGAGGGATTCCATCGTCGCCGGCCCGATCCCCGAGATCTGGTCGAGCTGGTCGACCGACGACAGTCCGCCGTGTTCTTCGCGGAACTTGATGATGTCTTCGGCCGTCACCGGGCCGATCCCGTCGATCGTGTCGAGTTCGGCGGCGGTAGCGGTCGAGAGGCTGATCGGGCCTTCTTCGGTGCCCCCCGACGCGGTGGCGACCGTCCCCGGCGGCGCGCCGGGAACTCGTTCGGGAACGACGACCTGCTGGCCGTCGGCGAGATGGGCGGCGAGGTTCAGCGATTCGAGCTCCGCCTTCGCGGTGGCACCGCCTGCTCTCTTGACCGCGTCGTTCACTCGACTCCCTTCCGGAAGTCGATAGACGCCGGGCTTCGCCACGGCGCCGGTAACGTCGATGACCAGGTCACCGTGACCGCCTCCGACAGAGAAGTTCGATTCGGGGGAGCTACTCGTCGTGTAGTCGTCGGAGTAGGACGGTTCGCTGCCGCCCTCCCCGCGCACCGCCCGGGCGCCGATGAAGAGCAGCGCGACGGCGATCACACCCCACACCACCACCTGCGTTCGACTCAGATCCGGCATCTCGCCGAACCTGACGAGAAAAGGCGCACACGTGGCGCGCACAACGTAAAAAGTGAGCTACGGAAGCATCACGGCTTCCGCGCGTCGCCTAGTAGTCGTCCTCGTCGTCGTAGCCCGCGACCTCGGCCAGCTGGTCGCTGTAGAGCTCTTCCGCCGCCACCGGCGGGGACTGGATCGAGAGGCAGGCGAAGTCCTCGTTGCCGTCGTTGCGGACCGAGTGTTCGGTCGCCGGCGGGACCAGGATCAGGTCCCCCTCCGACACCGACTGGGTGTCGCCGGCCACCGACATCGTGCCGGCCCCCCGCACCACCACGTAGGCCTGCTCGGCCTCTTCGTGCGAGCGGAGTGCCTGCTCCGCCCCGGCGGGCAGGACGAGCCAGGTGACCGAGAGATGGCGCGCGCCGAGTTCCCCCGCGTCCATCAGGACGTGGGTACGGAGGCGATGCCACTCCTCGACCGGAGCTTCCGAGAGGCGCCTGACGAGCACGGGGCGTTTCTACCAGAACCGGGCGACCGAGCCGTGCCCCGGTCGTAAATGCGTCTACCGGACCACCAGGTTGACGAGCTTGCCGGGGACGAAGATCTCCTTCACCACCTGCTTGCCGTCGAGGTGCCGCGCCACTTTGTCGCTGCCTTTGGCGAGGGCCAGGACTGCGTCCCCCTCGGCCGCCGCCGGCGCCGCGATCCGGTCGCGCAACTTGCCGTTCACCTGGACGACGATCTCGACCGTGTCGGAGACCAGCATCGCCTCGTCGGCGACCGGCCAAGGGCGCTCCCAGGCCCGCTCGCCGGTGATCCGCTCGTAGACCTCGGCGCCCAGGTGCGGGGCGAAGGGGAAGATCAGGGACGCCGCGGTGGCGGTGGCGAAGCGCAGCGCAGCGTCCCCGCCCGGATCGCCGTAGAGACCGTCCTTCAACCGGTAGGCGTCGTTGACCAGCTCCATCACCGCCGCGATCACGGTGTTGAACTGGAAGCCGCGCTCGAAGTCGTGGGTCGCCTTGTCGATCGACCAGTGCGCCTTGGCGACCAGCGCCCGCGCGTCGCCCTCGGTGGCGGCGAGCCGCTCCGCCCCGGCCGCGTCGCCCTCCCGGGTCCAGACGCCCGCCGCACCGCGCTCCACGACCTCGTCGCAGAGACGCCACAGACGGGACAGGAAGCGGTTGACTCCCTCCACACCCTCGTCCGACCAGTCACCGCCGCGCTCCGGCGGTCCCATGAAGCAGACGTAGGTGCGCGAGGTGTCGGCGCCATAGCGCTCTACGTACTCCGCCGGGCTCACCGTATTGCCACGGGACTTCGACATCTTGGCGCCGTCGCGGGTGATCATCCCCTGGGTGAAGAGGTTCGCGAACGGCTCCGGCACCTCGAGGTGGCCGAGGTCGGCGAGCGCCTTGACCACGAACCGCGCGTACATCAGGTGGAGGATCGCGTGCTCGACCCCGCCGATGTACTGGTCG
>Ga0164242_10008056_pt1 | contig 11451 bp, 12 predicted proteins | sample OricomgcompostMG_FD_108783 | JGI IMG/M metagenome (GOLD analysis project Ga0164242, IMG submission 108783) | Miracle-Growth compost microbial communities from Emeryville, California, USA - Original compost - Miracle growth compost (MG) ...
CAGCTGCGCCCGCGATTCCGCACCGTGATTGCACAGCCTGGGCTCTCGAAGGCGGGTGCGTCTGACGAGCAGTTGCGCCTCATCGCCGGCGCGGAGGCCTACCACCGGTCGGTCACTCGAGGCGAGTTCGACGTGCTCTGCTCGCCGTAGCGCGAGGCGAGCACGACCCGACATCAGTCACCAGTCGTAACGTGCGGTCCGTCTCCGCTCGTTCGCTTCGCGAGCCGGCGGACCTCGGAGCCGGCCCTGCAGCAGCACAGCCTGCTGTGTTCGTTCAGCGATCTCAGAGACGCCTTCATAGAGCCATTCGTTGTGCATGGCGTCGCCATCCACAACGGAAACTGGATCAGGTTTCGGAACTCTCGGAACTCGTCCCACCAGAGGTCGGTGAAGCAGTCGAACACGCACGGTCCACGCACCGATATCAGACGAGCTGGAGGGCCTTACGCAGGCCGTAGTCTTCCTCTAGTTCCCCGACCGTCCGGCCCAGTGCCGCGGCGGCCGCCGAGAGTGCGGTGTCACTGTCGCCGTCGAGCCACGGCCAGTCCTCTGGGACCTCACCGATTCGCTCAATCAGCCCAGCAATCTCGGCGAATCTTTCGAGCGGCACCCAGACGATCAGTTCATCCCGCCCGTCACGATTCTTGCCGGTGTCGAGAGCGAACAGCTTCGCCACAAGAGTGAATAGCACAGCGTCAGTCCATGCGCCGCGGCCTCGGCCGCTACCCCATGTCCTGCACTCCCACTCGATGAGTTCGGGTGATACGGCCCGGGCTCGACTGTTGCTTAGCTCGTCGAACCACCGCGCCGCCCCGAACGCATCTGTCGTCATCTCGCCTGCGGTCATCTTCTGCTCCTTCAGCCAAGGGGAAAGTCCCTCGCTCCGACTGTCCCCCTCGCGGCCGGACGCGCAATGGGGTTGCTGCCCCGAGGTGCCGCGTCGGTCTGCTTCGACCGGTGAGCGTCGTAGTCACTGCGGCAACATCCGCCAACGCGGCGCCCAGCGCACCGCAGGGGTTGACCGGCCCTACTCGGTGTCTGTGCGCTCTCGCGCCCGGCGCTGCCTTGCCCGCGCCGTCGCTGTCACCCTCAGCAGCCGCTGGCCGCCACGACCGGTGCCTCCGTTGAGCAAGGTGGCCCGGCCCTCGTTGCGGCGTGATCGCCTCTTCCTTTCAGAGCACAGATCGCCGAAGGAGCGCGGCCTCGGCGGTCGCGGCTCACTGCCGTGGCAGCAGGCCCCTGCTAGCGCAACGCCGCAGTCGCCACCCGTTGGTTTCGGCAGCCAGACCGCTGGGCGTGCAGTGCCCGATTGACAGCAGCGAGCTACCCGGCACGGTGCCGGGCATGACAACAAACACCGCCCTGTCCCTGACCCTTCTCGCTCACGGCACCGAGCCCGAACTCGCCGAGTTCGCCGCCAGCCGTACGGCCGACACCGTCGACCAGCCCACGTTCCGCATCCTGACCGAGACGTACGCGCTCGAACCCGCCGCTGGCGGTACCGGAGCGCTCCCCGGCCAGTACGGGTCGTGGCTCCAGTACAACGCAGGCGTCCCGTTCGAGCGCATGAACGACGGCCGCTGGATCGAAATCTTCGACATCGCCGGCTACGCGGCCGAAGCACTCGCAGAGCAGTGGCCGACCATGGAGTTCATCGTCGTTGCCGGCACCGGCGGACTCGGCTCCTTCGCGACCGCCGCCCTGGCCAGCAACGGGCGCCATCAGGGCTGGACCACCGTCGACGCCGTCGCCGCGTGGCCGACCATCGTGCTGGCAGACACGGCACGAGCAACTCCTTCCGTCGCGGCCGACGGACGCTGGACTGACCTCTCCTCCGGCGCCGATGTTGCAGCCGCCGTCCGCACACTGCTCGACGCCACCGCCGCGCCCGAGGTATGCGTTCGCATCGTCAACGGAGCGTCCCAGGACACGTTCATCGACATCGCAGTAGACGGCTGGGAACTCCTCACGATGGCTGAGCCCCGGACACAGCGTGGCGAATGGGCGCTCACCAGCATTCGCGACGCCAGCACGGATACCGACAGCGACCACGAATGAGCCGCAGGCGGTGGCCCGGCAAGAGGCCGCGCTCATGCCGGCTGCCGTCCGCCCGCACCCGTTGCAGCCATGAAGACACCTGCGCCACACGTCGATCCGCTAGAAGCAGCGTAAGTAAAGATTTACTTGTACCCTCGCACGGTGACAGCGAAACCGGGCCGGGCCACGCGGGCTGCGTCTCCGCATCGCCGCGCGGCGGAACGAGTTGCGACCGTGCTGCGTGACGCGCGGCTACGCGCGGGCGTCGGACAGCAGGAGGCTTCGCGCCGGGCAGCAGTGTCGCTGTCCACGCTGTCCAAGATCGAGAACGGCACGGTCGTCGAGCCGGGGTTCTTCACGGTTCTCGCTCTGTGCCGGGCACTTGGTGTACCCGCGGCCCAACTGATCAAGGCCGCTCAGAGCGATGCCTCCGTGCCCGACAACAGCACACCTGAACGGCAGGCAGACCGAGATGACTAGGGTCGATGAGGTGCCCGTCCTCACCAACGCAACCGCTGAGAGCATGCTGCCCGTCGCGTTGCCGCTTGGCGTGCAGGCGACCGTCTTCTCCGCACCCTCGTCGGGAGTCGTCGTCGAGGTCCCATCACGCCGCCCGGTGCTCTCACCCCAGTTCGAACCGCGCGCCGAAGCCGAGCTGCGCTCGACGCTGCGCGACGTCGCCGGCGCCCTTCCCGGCGCCCGACGTGGCGTGGTCGCAGTCGAGGAGTTCCGCGGACCGTGGGGTGTTCCAGACCTCGCCGCCCTGTCGCCGGCCCGCATGCAGCAGCGGCTTGCAGCCCAGGTCCCGCCACTGCTATCAGCGCACGACTGCCGACTCGTTGTGTCCGCGGCGCGCTGGACCGAGCCAGCGGAGTTGGGCGCCAGGGCCGGGGTGTCATCCGGCCAGGTGCTGCGATACGTCAGACGGCTGGTGCGGCTCGGTGCGCTCATTGAGGAAGGCGGGCGCGTACGTCGAGCGCCGGGCATGGTGACGATGGGGCATCTGTGGGCACTCGAAGCGAAGGTGGACGACTGGCAAGGCGGACTCTCCCAGGCCCACCGCTATCGGCTGTGGGCCGACGGCGCCGTCCTGGTTCTCGGCCGTGCGCGCGTGGGGGTTGACGTCCTAGCCGAACAGGCGCGCCTCTACCGAGTCGGCCTCGTTGTCGGCGGCCGATGGGTCGTGAGACCGCGTGTCGTCCTCACCGACGACGCGACGCGTCTGCACGCTTCCGAGCACATGCTCGCGGCCCTGATCGGTGCCGATCAGCAACCCGCCGCAAGCGCGTAGCCGGGACGACAGACCGATCAGATCCCTTCGGCCAGCGCGTACAGCTCGAAGCCTGCCCTGAGTCCGTCGAACCAGGTCGCTTTTTCGACTGCGGTGATGTCCGCCGCACCGAGTCCGATCGCATAGTCCCAGGCGATGTCAGCGCCAGTGAACACGTTCCGCAGGAACGCCGCTCTGGCCGAGGGCGTGGGGCCGGCGTTGCAGATCGTGTCGAACTGTTCTCGCAGCGCCTGGAAGTGCTGTACGCGGTGCGCCCGCATATCGGTCGGTATCGGTTCACCCCAGCGCATCGCCTCAGCGAAGGCCGGCTGAAGGTCGCGCAGCCCGCGGGCGACCGTTTCGGTGAACCTGGCGAGCAACCCTGGATGCGGGCTGTAGTTGACGTTGGTGCCGCCGCCACCGTCACGGAAGGCATCGCCGGAGCATGCGCGCTGCGCCTGGTCCCATCCGGTGCCCACCGTGGAGGCGCCGGCGACGGCAGCAGCGACGCCGAGATGGTCGGTGTGCGCAGCGATGACCCGGTTGCGCAGCGCGAGCGAGTGGATGGTGCGGAGCCAGCCGGCGGTCGCGTTCGAGTCCGTCATATCTGCCGGGTAACCAGCCCGATCGCGCAGCGGGATCACGTACCAGCCGGCGGGCCTGAGCCGGGCGAGCTGGCCGACGTAACGATCGAGCGCTGGCCCGGCCCGCCAGAAAGTATTGATGCCGCAAATCGTGAGCAGGCAGTCGGGCTCCTGCCGTTTCGCCTCGGCGGCGATGTCGAGCGCGAGCCGGGCTTGCGTCCCGGCCGCGGTGTCTGCGGTAACGGTCGGGGCGAGAAGTGGAACGCCGAGACTGCGTTGGATGTCGAACACAGCGCGCACATGATCAGCAACGGCGCCCGCGTCCGACAAGTCGCTCCGGACGCGGCGCGGCCACAGCGGCCAGGAGCCGTACGTCGCCCAGAGATCGGTGCCCGGAAGAGTGGCTGCCCATGTGGCCGAGTCGAAAAGGATCTCCGGCGACTGCCCAGCTGGGGCCTGTCCGCGGAGTTCGGCGATGATGTCCGCCGCTGACGGGTTTCTCGGGACCGCGACCTGGGGGGTGAAGAACGCGTTGAGGACGGCGCCGTCGGCGAGCCCGGCAGCAAGGGACTCCCTCAGCCACGAGAGATGCCCGGCGCGGCGGCCGTCGTGCAACAACACGCTCATGGCGCCGTACCCCTTGGCAACGAGGTCGCTGGAGACCCGCCCAATGCCCGAAGCGCGTCGAGCAATTCGTCGGCGTCGAGGTAGCGGCGGGCTGGTTGACGGCTGAGACAGCGATCGATCACGGCTGCGAAATCGTCGTCGAGATCAGGCCGGAACGTCTTCACCGGAGGTGCCTGCTGCTCGACAAGCCTCTTCGCATAGTCGTCCTCGGCGCCGCGCGGATCGATCGGGTAGTGACCGGTCAGCGCGAGGTAGACGAGAATGCCCGCACCGAAGATGTCCGAATAGGGCTGCGGCTCGCCGCCGGGAACCTGCTCGGGACTGCGGAAGCCTGGCGTTCCCGGTTGGTAAAGGCCGGTGATCGACAGTTCGGACAGATGGCGAGCCAGGCCCGGGTCGAGAAGCGTCCACAGCCCGTCGCCTCTCTTGCGTACGTTGCCCGGACTCAGATCACGGTGGACCACTTCCTCGTCATGGAGATACTTCAAGGCCTCGGCCAAGCCGCTCAACAGATCGAGCGCGTCGGCCTGCGCCCAAGGGCTCACCAGCAGATCCGTGAGGTCGTTGCCGTCGAGGTACTCCTCGAGCCACCCGACTGCCGTCGGCGTGGCCGGGTCGCCCACGAGCGCCAGGCCGCTGCGCACGGCAACGATCCGCCGGTCGGATTTCGCCGCGACGCGCGACAGCAGACCAACCTCGCGGTTTGCGCGTTCCAGGACCGTCGCCTGATGCGGCGGAAGAATCTCGACCGCCTTCAACACAACCTGCTCAGAGCCGCGGCGCGCCAAGAAGACACGCTTCTGCCCCGAGGGGCGAAGTGGAGCAAGATCGGTCACACCGATCTGCGCAGCAACAAGCTCGTAGAACTCCACCATCGTGTGGGCCCTCCCCTCATACGATGATCGTTTCGCAGCACTCGCCAAGCTACCGCGCACGCCGCCGATTTCGCGGACTTCCGCGGATCGTTGCGCCGGAGGAAACCGGCAGTCGCGCGGCCGGCCGTCATCAGACTCGTCCAAGACGTCGCCGCCGCGACGGATTTCGCCCGGACGATGGCGACCGACTACGGCATGAGTGACATCAGCACCGCGCGGATCGAGGCGACGCCGGGCGCGTCGGAAGCAGCCTCGCGAACGCAGTTGTCGAAACATCAATCGGCCACTGACGCAGGCGAGCGAGCAGGCAGCCCCGGCGACGATCTTGCATGCCCCGCGCGCGATGCCAGAGTTCATGCTGGGCATCGGAAGATCCGCTCAACGTGCCGGATCGTTGACGATGACGCAGCCCGCGATGCAATCCCGAAATGTGTCGGCACCCGCGCCTACGCTCTCCCTCGTGGACTCGTTCGGTCTGGATGTCTTCGACATCGCGAGCTACAAGTTCGGCGACGAGGTGTTCGTCGCCGACACCGACGCGCTGTTCGCTGACGCCGCCGACGTCCTCAAGACCGGCGCGGAGTCGCGCCTGCTGGCGGCCATCGACACGGGCGTGGCGATCGCCACGATGTCGGACAAGACATTCCGCGAGTTGGGTTGGGTATCCGCCTCCGCCGCGCGGGGCCATGGCGTGAGTGAGGCAGACCTGCGGGCGCTGATCGAGCACGAATACCTGCCGCGGATCCCCGTGGTCGTTGTCCCGCCGCCCGACTCTGGGCACTGGATGCCGGCCGCGGCCGATGTCCCTGACCGTGACGACGTGGAGCACGTTCAGGTCGCCCGGCTGATCTGCGCGCGGATGGTCTACTCGCACGACAAAGACCTTCGCGGGCCGGGTTTCGCGCCGCGTACTCGCGCGGAGTACGACGCACGGATCGGCCACCTGACTGCACTGGCCTCCCGGAAGCGGACTGAGCACCATCTCGGCGTGTTCGCCACCGTGACGGGTAGAGGCGTGAACGCTGTGGTGTCACGCACCGCGACAACAGTGGCCGTACGGCCGGCGATCGTGTGGACCGCCCTGGCAGTCGGCGCGATCGGCTCGGTCTACTACCTGCTGGCTCCGATGCAACGCCGGGAACGACTCATCGAGAGGGTCGGTCCGCTGCTCAAGCGGGCCGGCGCGGCATTGGGTCCCGCCGCTGAGGCGCGCCAGGCGTTGAGCGCGGCGAACCTCATCGCGCCGGACGACATACGGCTCGAGACGGCTGTGGGCGCGTATCTGGCCCGGCATCCTGACTCGACCGAGTCCGACATCGCCGAAGCGCTGACTCTGACCGCCGATGACCGCTCGGGACTAGCCCAGTTGCTGCGGGCACATCCGTCGTTCGAGCCGATCAGCCAGCCCGGCTGGGCCGTCGGCCGAGTGCGAACTGAGCTTGAGACATTTCCGTCTTCGAGGGAGCGGATCTAGCTCCGTAGTGTCCGGCGACGTGCCCATCGACTCGCGGGGTTGGTGGAACCCGTCGCCGGCATCGGAATGTCGGCCCCCGAGCCTGCTGTCACTCACTTCGCCGGCTCCGGACATTGCCCCCGGGCCTCACCCATCGCCGCCACGAGCGGCCACTGGCCGAGAGGCGGCAACCGGGCCGGCACCCACACTTTCTCACCGTGCGATGTCGGTCCGATTGCCGCCGCTGGTGTGTCCAGTGCCGCGTGGACATCACAAGTGGGTAGGGGTCTGGGGAGCCTGTGCCGGTTCTCCGGACGCCCTGACCTCGCTTGCGTGGAGGCGTTGTAGCGCTGTGCTCATCGTCCTCACGTGGTCTCGAACGCAGTCACGCCGTTGCGCGCTCCGTGCCGACCGGTCCGACAACGGCACGCCACGCGGCAGTCAAAGCATCGACGTGAGCGGAGGTGAGCTGGCCCTGCAGCAGCACGGCCTGCTGCGTTCGTTCAGCGATCTCGAAGACGCCTTCATAGAGCCATTCGTTGTGCATGGCGTCGCCCTCCCACTCTGGAAACTGGATCAGGTCTCGGAACTCGTCCCACCAGAGATCGGCGTAGGAGTCGAACACGCCCGGTCCGTCGATCGGCTGATCGAGCAGCGCTTTCACAGCTGCAAGGGCTTCGTGCATGCCTTCGACGGTCGTGTTCTCGTTCCAGACGTCGAGCAGTTCTGCGCGGGCCTTGGTGAGGCGGGCGGCCTGGTCCAAGAACTTCTGCAGCTCAGCGGTCATCTTGAAGGTCTCGTTCATCTCGGATCTCCTGGGTGAAGGGGCAGGCCGTCCGTCGGCCTGTGTCTTCACTTGTGCCGAGTCCGCTCCCAGCCGCAATCCACCCCCGCGATGTCGTTCTCGAGGGCCCCGTCCGGCGATGCCGGTGGCGGTCACGCTGTGCGAGGCGTTCGACGCATCCCACGGACTCCGGGTGCGAGTAACTCCGGGAGCTGGTCGCGGTACTCCGGCGGGAAGTGCCAGTGCAGTCCGGCGCCTGCGCGCACGGCAGACAGATATCCCAGGTAGGCACGGTTGCGGAGCATCCCCTGGTGCTCGGTGGTGTCATAGGGCGTGTCCCCAAGGAGCTCGGCGACCGTGAGCCAGCCCTCGGGTGGCGTGCTGTTGTCCCACGCGAGGACGTCCTCTGGTCTCGCATAGACACGCCGGCTGATCGGGTCGCGGACGGTGAGGGGGCTGCGGTGGCTCCAGGTACGGATGCGCCCGAGCGCGACACCGGTCTGCTCGGCGATTTGCTCAAGGGTGGCGTACCCGTCCGGGATCACGAATCGCAGCGCTTCAACGTCGCGGCGCCATACGAGGCTCATCCGGCGTGCCCGGGACCCTCCCCCGAGCACGAGGTCGCGGACAGGACAGAGGGACTTGATGTGGCCATTTCGCACGCGCAGGGCCATGGCATTCTTGCTCATCAGACCGATGTCCGCGGCGGCCTTGATGCCGACGAGCTGCGGTTCGGCTCCAGTGGACAGTTGACGCAGGGTTGCCCGCACTGCCGTCACCGAGCAGGACTCGTGTGTGCCGTTCCACCAGCGGTGCTCGTCGGCGAGCGCGGTTGCCGACTGCACGTCGGTGCCGAGGCGGTCGGCGAGTTTCTCGAGCGGGACGGCGTCGAAGTCGTCGAGCATGTCGTTGACGTCGTTCGTTCGGACGCACGCCCTGCCGCCGCGCAGCGCGATCTGCCAACCGAGGCGCGGGACGAGCGTGTCTAGCTTCGCGGCCGGAAGACCAAGCCGATACGCGGCCGTGTCGATGTCGATCCAGTCTCCAGAATCGCTGCACGAGACAGCCGGCAGCGATGCCGACGCGATCAGCTCGTCCCGACGATCAGTCAGGCGGGTCAGGGTGTCGATGGGCAACTCTGAGTCACCGAGTGCCAGGTGACGGGCGGCGCCGATGTCCAGCAGACGCAACATCGCCCAGTAGGTCGACTCATCGACGCTGAGCGCGTCGGCTGCACCTGCGTGGGTAACGTGGCGGGATTCGCCCACTCCAACGTGTCGGGCGTCGAGGTAGTCGCCACGTGAAGTCGTGAGCACCTCCAGCCCGGTTTCGGCTGGGTGCTTTCCGTGCTCGCGGACGAATTCCCGGACGGACGTGAGGACGCCTGCATCGATCTGCCGGTAGATCTGTTCAAGGCGGGCTACCGATGCGGCGCCGTAGTAGGACTTGCGTGCTCGGATGAGGTTTCCCAGCGCGACTTCCCGGTAGATATGGTGCTTGCCCGAATATGCCGAGTGCTGCGGATAGAGGCGCCGGAGCACATCGCTGATGTGGACGACGTTCTCGCCGGTGAGCCGGTCAACCATGTCGCGGAGCTCGCCCAGCCGGTAGTAGTCCCCCCACGGGATGCGGTGCCAGGGGTTTGTGTAGGTCGGCACGGCCAACTCGCGCAGGTACTTCCGAAACGCGCTGTCAGCGAACGGGTTCCCGAGCGCGGCCAAGGCATCGGTCGCTGTGAGAAGCGCGTCGTCGCCGGTCGGCTTGGGCGGTGGTATCAGATCGCCGCAGGCGGGAACGAGCTTGCTCTCGGCCAGCCCGGAAACCTGCATCAGTCGTTCGAGGGTCGCCGGTGAGTAGGTGTCGGCGGTAACGGCTGCTTCGTCCCAGGCGGCCGCGTGATTGTGGCCCAGGTAGACGCTCCTTCCGGCACGGTCGGCGCCGGCGTCGAGCATCCGGGTCGAGAAGATCTTGCGCAGATCATGCGGGCGGAGCAGACCGCGGCCGTCAGCCGTTGTCGTGCGCAGGTCGATGCCGAGCAACTCGGCCACCTTGGTCAGCTGCTTGCGGTAGAGGCTCTTGCGATGCGCAGTGTCCGCCGGCCCGGGGGGCACGACGATCGGAAGGTCGCGGTTGAGCACGAGCGCCGGGTCCCACGGGTCGGCGATGGGCAGGTCCCACCACGGGTCGCCGATTTCGTGTCCGTAGGCCGTCACGATTGCGTCGCGAACCGCTGCCTCAAGCGTGGGCGCCAGCGGGATTCGACGATCGCCCGCGGCCGTCTTCAACCATGGCGTGAAATGGCTCATCGTGCCGTCGGCAAGTTCCTGCTTGACGTCGTGGAACTGACGTTCGACGTGGAGGAACCCGGGACTCGTGTCGGTCGCAGGCGTGTAGGACGAGACCGCAGCTCCGAACGCCTCGCCGACGCGCAGGCCGGCCAGCGCTTGGAGCCAGAAGGCGATCCAGAACTGCGCGCTGATTCGCTGGACCACCTGCCCGATGAACGCGAGCGCAAGGGTCGTGCGTCGTGCCCTGGTCCGAGTTCTGCGCTGGCCTGAGGTCTCCCTGGGCTTGAGCCCCTTGGCCGCGTTGCCCCGCACCGGCACGCTCACGTCGTTGGCGGCCATCTCCAGGATCGTCGTCGCGAGCCAGCGCTGACGGGCGGCTGGCGTCCTCTTATATCTGCTCTCGAGTTGGTCGGACCACTCAGTCAGTTGATCTTCCGTGAGCCCCGCGATCGGCAGCTTCGCCCACGAATTCAGCAACAGCTCCTCGAGTTCGGCCCCGGTGCGCTCGAAAGTCGGCTTCAGGAAGGGCTGCCTTTCGTACCGGGGCCACCAGCGTTCGCGCGCATACTCAGCGAACGAAATGTTTGGAGCTGGTGTGTAAGTCGCGCCAAGCTCCGGTGGAAGTTCGGTGCCGTCCTTGAGGGCCTGCTTGTACTGGGTCTTCCACGCGATCAGCTGTCCGAGGTCGGGCCAGCCGACTTCGCGCTTCGACTCGCCGGGAACTCGCGTCCACCACTTGTTGCCACGCTTGGTGAATCCGCGAGGTGTCACGGGCGGCGGGGTCACTGGGCACCCCCGAGCACCTGCGTCAGGCGGTCGACAAGAGCCAGCGTGTGGTCACGAAGCTTGGCGTTCTCCGACCGGAGCGCGTCGTTCTCGTGCCGCAACGTCTCGATGTCCTGCCGGAGGGCGGCGAGCAGCCGCCGGTCGGCCGGCGCGGTTTCCGTGAGGCTCAGGTCAGTGCGCCGGTTGTCGCTCAGTCGGAATCCGGCTGCGCTCAGGTCGCTGACGGGAACACGCCATCCCCGGTCACCGAGCGAGGTGCGAGACGCGTTGGGCAGCCGCCCGGCGCGAATTGCCCGGCGAACCGTGTCGCTGGAGACACCGCATCGTCGCGATGCCTCGCGGATCGAGAGCCAGTCTGGACCTTCTACTGCACCGGGCATGGCGCCAGGACCCTTCGGTCGGCGTCCGGCCAGCCACCTCAACCAGCGGCTTGCCGGGCGCTGAGCCGTTGGTTCGCAACCTCCGGCTCGGATAGGACGCCCGGGAACGTGCCGTCGCGCCGGGGTGCAGCAGTCGCCGAACGCGCCTTCCGGCCAGCACGGTTTCGCGCTCTTGGCGGCGGCCGATTTGCCTAGTGCAATGGCGAGGACTGCGTAGGGCTGCGTAGGACGGGGTTCACGGTTTCTTTCACGCTTCGCCGCAACGACGCCCGTAGTTCGACACCGGATCGGCGTTCCGAACGCCAAAAACCCCGTGTTTTCGGGGGCAGCAAGACCACGCCCTATGGGTGATCGTGAACTTGTTGTC
>Ga0164242_10008057_pt1 | contig 11450 bp, 10 predicted proteins | sample OricomgcompostMG_FD_108783 | JGI IMG/M metagenome (GOLD analysis project Ga0164242, IMG submission 108783) | Miracle-Growth compost microbial communities from Emeryville, California, USA - Original compost - Miracle growth compost (MG) ...
CCGCCCGGGGTGGGCGGGGTTGGGCAGGCATTCGTCGAGGCGCTGCGCAGCCAGGCCGGCGCCCGGTCGCTGGGCGTGTATCCGGTCAACTACCCCGCCGACGACGATTTCGCCGCCTCGGCATCCGCCGGCGCCGGCGACGCCAGCGCTCACGTCCAGTCCATGGTGGCCGACTGCCCCAAACCAAGCTGGTGCTCGGCGGATATTCCCAGGGCGCCATGGTGATCGACCTGATCACCATCGCCCAGGCGCCGGTGGCGGGGTTGATTCCGCAGACGCTGAACGCCGACCAGGCCGAGCACGTATCAGCGCTGGCCCTGTTCGGCAATCCGTCCGACCGGTATCTGGGCGCGCCGGTCAGCGTGGTCAGCCCGTGGTACGGGGCCAAAGCCATTGACTTGTGCGCACCCGGCGATCCGGTGTGCACTCCTGGCGGACCGCTGGCGCTGCCGTCGCACGACGAGATGGTCTCCCCCGCGCACCTGTCCTACCGACAGTCCGGCATGCCGGCCCAGGCCGCGACTTTCGTGGCGGCCCACCTCTGAGCCGATCGGCCGCAGCCGAAACACGTTGCGCCACTTCAACTATGGACGCCGCGGCGCCGGAACGGCACACCAGGGCCGCGCTCGTCGGGTCCGGCGCGGTCACGACCGGGATCAAGCACCGCGGAAAACGCACGCCGAACCGCCGGTCATGGCGTTTCGGGCACGCTAAACGGACCGCACCTGCGCCGAAAAATCAAGTGTTGTGAAAAGTTTGCGGTTTCAGCATTCTGGGAACAGCGTGTCAAGACGAGCAGATGACGCTCACGGGGAGATCATTACTTAGAGCGTCTTCTCTTCGAGGGGTTGGCGAAACATGGCGTCGAGTGACTGGCAGCCGGTGGTCCGGGTTGGGAAACCGAGGTTCATAGCCGGAGTTGGCAATCGAATCAAAGTCGAAGTCAAGACCAGGGGCTGGCTGAGCCGCGACTGGCGTTGCTACTTCGGATCGCAAGTCTCACAACAACAACTCGACGCGCGGTACACGTCGTATCCGTGTTGGGACGAGATCCAGCGCATCGAGGGTTCCTGCGCCGAGCACGACGCCGAGCGCTACATCGAAATGATCGATGCCGCAATCCATTACGCCAACACCAGATTGCGCAACGATGCTCTGCCGCCGACGATGACGTACGGCTCACGCAGCGACTACCGGGCCTGTGCGGTGCGCGCACGCCAGGCCGAACTCGATGAGCTGGCCAAGAAATTGGCGAAACCCGAGGCCTGACCGCGCCGGCGCGCCGTGACGGGCCGGCCGCGCCGACCGCGCCCGCCCGTCGCCCCGCGAGCAGACGCAAAAGCACCCGACACGCCGGGCTTGAGGGCGCTTTTGTGACTGCTCGCGCTGGGACCGGGCGAGGGGACTGCTCGCGCGGGGGCCCGGCAAGGCCTCGCAGTACCCTTACCTCGCCCTGTCGCCGCGTCACTCCTGGCGGCGAGCCGAGACCGCAGCCCACACCCGAACCGGAGGTGCCCGATGGCCCAGTCAAATCTCGTCCTGCTCGACATCGAGAACCACGTCGCGCTCATCACCGTCAACGATCCCGACCGGCGCAACGCGGTGACCGCCGAGATGTCGGGGCGGTTGCGCGAGGCCGTCGAGCGGGTCGAGGCCGACTCCGACGTGCACGCCGTGGTGATCACCGGCGCCGGCAAGGCGTTTTGCGCCGGCGCCGACCTCAGCGCCCTGGGCGCCGCCGGCGGAGGCTCGGCCGAGACGGGGCTGCAGCAGCTTTACGACGGCTTCATGGCGATCGGAAGTTGCCGGCTGCCCACCATCGCCGCGGTCAACGGCGCGGCCGTCGGCGCGGGCCTGAACCTGGCCCTGGCGGCCGACGTGCGCATCGCCGGGCCCGCCGCCCTGTTCGATCCGCGATTCCAGCAGCTGGGCCTGCACCCGGGCGGAGGCGCCACCTGGATGCTGCAGCGCGCGGTGGGCCCGCAGGTCGCCCGCGCGGCCCTGTTGTTCGGCATGCGCTTCGACGCCGAGGCCGCGGTGCGCCATGGCCTGGCGCTCAGCGTCGCGGACGACCCGGTGGCCGCGGCGCTCGAACTGGCCGCCGGCCCGGCGGCCGCCCCGCGCGAGGTGGTGCTGGCGACCAAGGCCACGATGCGCGCCACCATCAGTCTCGGCTCGCTCGACAACGAACAGCATCAGCACGCCATGCGCACCGAGCTGGGCCCGCAGGCACATTCCATCCAATCACCGGAGTTCGCACAGCGATTGGCCGCCGCGCAACGCAAGTAGGCTCACAAATCCAGCAGCGCGGTTTCCGGCGATTCGATCAAATCCCGCAGCTCGCAAACGAATCGAGCCGCCTGCGCGCCGTCGGCGATGCGGTGGTCGAACACGGCGCTGAGCGACATGGTCGGGCGCACCACGACCTCCGTGCCGACGGCCACCGGGCGTGGCTTGATCGCACCCATCCCCAGGATGGCCGCTTCGGGGTGGTTGATCACGGGCACACCGTCGTCCACGCCTAGCGCCCCGAAGTTCGACACGGTGAACGTCGATCCCCGCAGCTCCCCCGGCGTGAGCGAGCCGGCACGCGCGCCGGAGATCAATTCTGCTGCCCGACTTGCCAATTCACGAGTCGTCTTGGTGTGTGCGTCGGCGATGACCGGCACCAGCAGGCCCCGTTCGGTGGCCACCGCGACGCCCAGGTGCACCCGATGCTCGATGCGCACCTGCGGCCCCTGCGGGGTGTCGACCCAGGTCGAGTTCATGATCTCGTTGCGGCGCAACGCGATGACCAGCAGCCGCAGCGTCAGCACGAACGGCGTTATCCTCTGCTCCGCCGGACCCAGCCGCTCGGACAGCCGGACCAGTGCGGTGCAGTCGACCTGCACGCTAACCGTCGCGGCCGGAATCTCCTTGTGCGACAAGGTCATTTTGTCGGCCATCCGGGCCTGGACGCCCTGAACCGGCCGGACCTCGGCCCCGTTGCCGGTGCCGTGGGCCGCCGAGAGCACATCCTCGCGGGTGATGACGGCGCCGGAGCGGGGCCGCAGCGAGCCGAGGTCGACCATCAGCTCCTTGGCCAGCTTGCGCACCGGAGGGGCAGCCAGCGGGCGGGCGGTCCGCCGGCTGGTGTCGATCCCGGCATCGGCGCCGTAACCGACCAGTGTGGGCGCCGTCTCGGCCGCTGGCGGCTCGCCGCTCTCGGGGGCGGTGTCCAGCCGCACCAGCACCGCGCCCACCTTGAGCACATCGCCCTCGGCGCCGTTCATTTCGACGATCCGCCCCGCGTACGGGCTGGGCAGCTCCACCTCGGCCTTGGCCGTCTCCACCGTGCACAACACCTGGTTGAGCTCGACGTCGTCGCCCACCGCGACGTTCCAGTGCGTCACGGTCACCTCTTCGAGTCCCTCGCCGAGATCCGGGACCAGAAACGGTTTGACGCGCTCGTCGCTCACGGCAGCTCCAACGTGCGCTCGACGCAGTCCAGCAGCCGGTCCGGGCCCGGCAGCCACCACTTCTCCAGCCGGGCCGGCGGGTAGGGGGTGTCGAATCCGCACGCGCGCAACACCGGCGCCTCCAGTTCGTAGAACAACTCCTCCTGGATGCGGGCGGCCAGCTCGGCTCCGTAACCCAGGGTCCGCGGCCCCTCGTGCATCACCACGCACCGACCGGTCCGGTGGATGGACGTCGCGATGGTGTCGAAGTCCAGCGGCACCAACGACCGCAGGTCGATGACCTCCAGGCTCCAACCGCGTTGGCGCTGAGCCTCTTCGGCGGCCCCGACCGCCGTGCCGACCAGACTGCCGTAGGTCACGACGGTCACGTCGGTCCCCGCCCGGCGCACCATCGCCCGCCCGATCGGCGGTTCGGGCCGGCCGGCGTCCACCAGGCCGCGGCCCTGGTAGCGACGCTTGGGCTCCAGGTACATCACCGGGTCCGGGCAGGCGATGGCGTGGCGCAGCAGCCAGTACGCGTCGGCCGGGTTGGACGGCACCACCACCTTCAGGCCGGCGGTGTGCGCCCAGTACGACTCGGTGGATTCCGAATGATGTTCGGCGGCACCGATTCCGCCGAACGACGGTACCCGGACCGTCACCGGCATGTCGATCGCGCCGCGGGTCCGGGTGCGGTACTTCGCCAGATGGCTGACCACTTGGTCGAACGCCGGGTAGGAGAACCCGTCGAACTGGATCTCGGGCACCGGCACGAAGCCGCGCAGCGCCAGCCCCACCGCGATGCCGATGATCGCGGATTCCGCCAACGGCGTATCGAAGCAACGACTCTCGCCGAACGCCTCCGCCAGCCCTTCGGTCACCCGGAAGACCCCGCCCTGGACCGCGACGTCTTCACCGAACACCAGCACCCGCTCGTCGGCGGCCATCGCGTCGTGCAGGGCGCGGTTGAGCGCCTGCACCATGGTCAACGCCTGCGCGCCGAGCGCGACGTCCTGCACTGCCGCGGTGAGGGTTTCGCCGTGGCCGGTCGGGCGATCAGCGAGCTGGGTCATCTCTCAATCACTTTTCTCGAGTTCGGTCCGCAGCGCACGGCGCTGCGCCTGCAGCTCCGGCGTGATTTCGGCGTACACCGCGGTGAACACCTCGTCGACGTCGAGATCGGGCGCATCGAACACCGCGTCGCGCAGCTCGGCGCGCATCCGCGTGGCGCGCCCGATCACCCGCTCCTCCAAGCGCTCCGACCACAGGCCCTGGCCCTGCAGGTAGCTGCGGTAGCGCGGGATCGGGTCCAGCGCGGCCCAGTGGTCGACCTCGTCCTGTGTCCGGTACCGGGTCGGGTCATCGGAGGTGGTGTGCGGCCCCAGCCGGTAGGTGATCGCCTCGATCAACGTCGGGCCGCCCCCGGCGCGGGCCCGGGCGGCGGCCTCGGCCGTCACCGCGTAGCAGGCCAGCACGTCATTGCCGTCCACCCGGATGCCGGGCATCCCGTAGCCAATTGCCTTGTGCGCCAACGACGGTGCGGCGGTCTGTTTGGCGACCGGCAGGGAAATCGCCCACTGGTTGTTCTGCACGAAGAACACGCAGGGTGTTCGGAACACGGCGGCGAAGTTCAGCGCCTCGTGCACGTCGCCCACACTGGTGGCTCCGTCGCCCAGGAACGCGATCGTCACCGAATCTTCGCCCAGCCGTTGGGCGGCCATCGCCGCGCCCACCACGTGCAGGGTTTGGGTGCCGATCGGGATGGACAGCGGAGCGCAGCACTTGTCGGTGAATCCCAGTCCGCCGTGCCACGTTCCGCGCCACACCGCCCCGACGTTGCCGGGCGGGATGCCGCGCACCAAAAAGGCGCCGAGTTCCCGGTATTGGGGGAACAACCAGTCGGTTTTGCGCAGGCAGGCCGTCGCGCCCACCTGAGCGGCTTCCTGACCGCGGCAGGACGCGAACAGCGCCAACTGGCCTTGGCGTTTGAGGTTCACGAATTCGCCGTCGAGCTCCCGGGTGAGCACCATCATCTCGTAGAGCCAGCTCAGCGTCTCCGCGGGAAGCTCACGGCTGTAGCGATGTTCGGGGGTCGGGGTGCCGTCGGCGGCGACGAGTTGCACCGGTTGCAGGTCGACGGTCATCGGCGGCTGAGATGTCTGCGCCATACCGCCTCCCTTGCTCGGTGCATACCGCGAGCGGAAGTCGATCGCCAGCTACACGAAAGGCTTCGCTCGCCGCGACACTGGCGTACTCACCATTATGCGCCCGAATCAGAAGAGACCGCGTTGATTGCACTGACGGCCCGGACGTGTCGCCGCTCAGCGGGGCGGGCCGGCCGCGGCGGGACGGTCAGCCGGCGTCCGTCTCACCCGCCCGGCGCAGCATCATCTGCGCGTGCTTGAGCACCGGCGAGTCGACCATCTGTCCCTCGAATGCGAACACCCCGCGTTCGCTGCGGGCGGCCGCCAGCACCCGTCGCGCCCAGTCCAGCTTCTCCTCGGGCGGGCGGTACGCCTGGCGCACCACCGGAACCTGGCTCGGGTGGATGCACACCGTTCCGGCAAAGCCCAGCGCGACGGCGTCTTCGGCCTCGGCCCGCAACCCGTCGAGGTCGCGGATGTCCAAGTGGACGGCGTCGAGCGCGGCCCGGCCGAAGGCCGACGCGGTCAGCAGGGCGGTCGAGCGCACGTGGTGGGCGACGTCGCGGTAGCTGCCGTCGGCCCGGCGGCTCGAGCTGCCGCCGAGCGTGGCGACCAGGTCCTCGGCGCCCCACATCAGCGCCACCGTGTTCTGGGCCGCCGCGATCTCGGTGGCGAACACCGCCCCGCGCGGGGTCTCCAGCAGCGCGATCACCCCGCGCGGCGCCAGGGTCTGCACCTGGACCGCCGATTCGGTCTTGGACAGCATCACCGTGGTGTACGCGGTACCGGCCAACGCCTCCAGATCGCGGGCGTACTCGTCGGTGTCGGCGGCGTTGACCCGCACCACGGTGCGCTCGGGGTCCAGCGGCGTCTCCAGCAATGCCTTGCGGGCGGCGGGCTTGTCCGCCTCGGCCACGCCGTCCTCCAGGTCGAGGATCACCACGTCGGCGGCCGCGGCTGCCTTGGCGAAACGCTCGGGACGGTCGGCCGGGCAGAACAGCCATGCCGGACCGGCGGCGTGCGGGTTCACGGGGCCTCCTGGTCGCTTGGGCGCTTCTGCACCAGCGTGGTGCGCACGGCGCGGGCCACGACGTCGCCGTGCTGGTTGCGCCCGGTGTGCTCGAGGGTGACGATGCCCTCGCCGGGCCGGCTCTTGGACTCGCGCTTGCCGGTGCAGACGGTTTCGGCGTAGAGGGTGTCGCCGTGGAAGACGGGCTTGGGGAACGACACCTCGGAGAAGCCCAGGTTGGCCACGATGGTGCCGAGCGTCAGCTGCGACACCGACAGCCCCACCAGGGTGGACAGGGTGAACATGGAGTTCACCAGCCGCTCGCCGCGAAAGCCCGGCTGCTGCGCGGCCCAGGCCGCGTCGAGGTGCAGCGACTGGGTGTTCATGGTCAGCGTGGTGAACAAGACGTTGTCGGCCTCGGTGATCGTGCGACCGGGGCGGTGCAGGTAGGTGGTGCCGATCTCGAACTCTTCGAACCACAAGCCGCGCTGGACAACCGATTTGACTGGTTCGCTCATGACAGCCCCAGCGAGCGGGCGATGAGCATCAGCTGCACCTCGGTGGTGCCCTCGCCGATTTCGAGGATCTTGCTGTCGCGGTAGTGACGGGCCACCGGATATTCGTTCATGAAGCCGTAGCCGCCATGGATCTGGGTTGCGTCGCGGGCGTTGTCCATCGCCGCTTCCGACGCGATCATCTTCGCGATCGCCGCCTCCTTCTTGAAGGGCTTGCCCGCCAACATCTTTGCAGCCGCATCGTAGTACGCGGTGCGGGCCACGTGGGCACGCGCCTCCATTCGGGCGATCTTGAAGCTGATCGCCTGATAGCTACCGATCGGTTGACCGAACGACTGGCGCTCCTTGGCGTACTTGACGCTCTCGTCGACGCAGCCCTGCGCGGCGCCGGTCGCCAGTGCGGCGATCGCGATGCGGCCCTCGTCCAGGATGGACAGGAAGTTCGCGTAGCCCGTCCCGCGGGCCCCGAGCAGGTTCTCTTCCGGCACCCGGGCGTCGGAAAAACTCAGCGGGTGGGTGTCCGACGCGTTCCAGCCCACCTTGCTGTAGACCGGTTCGACGGTGAATCCCGGTGTGCCGCTGGGCACGATGATGGTGGAGATCTCCTTCTTGTCCGCGCCGACCGTGCCGGTGACGGCGGTGACGGTGACCAGCGACGTGATGTCGGTTCCCGAGTTGGTGATGAATTGCTTGCTGCCGTTGATCACCCATTCGCCGTCCTCGAGCCGGGCGGTGGTGCGGGTGGCGCCGGCGTCGGAACCGGCGCCCGGCTCGGTGAGCCCGAAGCCGGCCAGCGCCCGCCCGGCCGTCAAGTCCGGCAGCCACTTGCGTTTCTGTTCCTCGTTGCCGAACCGGTAGATCGGCATGGCGCCCAGGCTGACCCCGGCCTCCAGGGTGATGGCCACCGACTGGTCGACCTTGCCCAGTTCCTCCAACGCCAGCGACAGCGCGAAGTAGTCGCCGCCCATGCCGCCGTACTCCTCGGGGAAGGGCAGGCCGAACAGGCCCATCTCCCCCATCTTGGCGACGACCTCGTACGGAAAGCTGTGTTCCTCATCGTGTTTGGCTGACACGGGGGCGACGACGGTCCGCGCGAACTCGGCGACGGTGTCGCGCAGGTCCTGGTATTCCTTGGGCAGCGTTCCCGCGGTGATGGATGTGGTCATGTCTCGTCCTTACTCGAATCGGCCGGCGGGTCGGATTCCTCGGGCACCACCCGGGCCAGCACCTGGTCCACGCTCACCTGGTCGCCGACGCAGACCAGCACCTCCACCCGTCCGGAAACCGGCGCGGCCAGTGAGTGCTCCATCTTCATCGCCTCCACGACGACCACCACGTCGCCTTCGGAAACGTCGCTGCCCGAAGGGGTTTGGACGGCGATCACGCTGCCCGGCATCGGGCTGAGGATCTCGGCCCGCTGCGGGCCGGCGGCGCGGTGAATGGTGGTCTGTTCGGCCTCGCGCAGGTGCCAGGTTCCGCGCTCGTCGGCGATCCACAGGTGCCGGTCGGCCTCGGCCCAGCGGTAGTCGCGGCGCCGGCCGTCCAGCGTCACACTGATCCGGTCCGGCCCGAGATGCGCGCTGGCCGAAAGCCTTTCGCCGGCACCGACCTGTACTTCGGCGGCCTCGGGTGGCCCCCACACCGACACCGTCTCGGTACGCAGCGCGGTGCGCATGTCGGTACGGACCGGTGCCGGGCTACCGCCGGCCCGCCACCCCGTCGGCGCCGCCCACGGGTTGCCGGCGAAGCGGCGCGCCCGGGCGGCCAGCGCCGATTGCCGGTACAGCCCGGCCGCGGCGAGCACGTCGTCGGGTGCGGGCAGCGGCGCCCAGTCGGCCAGCCGCCCATCCAGCAGCGCGGTGTCCAGATCGCCGGCGCGTACCCGTTCGTCGGCCAGCAGGAAGCGCAGGAACTCGACGTTGGTCTGGACGCCCAGGATCGCGGTGTGGCTCAACGCCCGGTCGAGTCTGGCCAGCGCCTCGTCGCGGTCGGCCCCGTGGGCGATCACCTTGCTCAGCATCGGGTCGTAGTCGCTGCCCACCACGGTGCCGGGCAGCAGCGACGAGTCGACCCGCACGCCGTCACCGGAGGGCTCGAAGACGCCGAGCACCCGGCCGCCGGTGGGCAGGAAGCCCCGCGCCGGATCCTCGGCGTACACCCGGGCCTCGATCGCGTGCCCACGCAGTTCGATGTCGTCCTGGGCGAACACCAGCTTCTCGCCGGCGGCCACCCGCAGCTGCCATTCCACCAGGTCCAGCCCGGTCACCGCCTCGGTGACCGGATGCTCGACCTGCAGCCGCGTGTTCATCTCCATGAAGAAGAACTCGTCTGGCCGATCGGCGGAGACGATGAACTCCACCGTGCCGGCGCCGACGTAGTCGACGCTGCGGGCGGTGTTGCAGGCGGCCGTCCCGATCCGCGCCCGGGTCGCCGGGTCGAGCAGCGGCGACGGCGCCTCCTCGATGACCTTTTGATGGCGCCGCTGCAGGCTGCACTCGCGTTCGCCGAGATGCACGACGTTGCCGTGCGTGTCGGCCAGGATCTGCACCTCGATGTGCCTGGGGCGCAACACAAACCGTTCCAGAAACAGCGTGTCGTCGCCGAACGACGAGGCGGCCTCGCGCCGCGCGCCCACCAGCGCCTCGCGCAGCCTGCCCGGTTCTTCCACCAGGCGCATGCCCTTGCCGCCGCCGCCCGCCGACGGCTTGATCAGCACCGGGTAGCCGATCTCGTCGGCGGCGGCCACCAATTCGTCGTCGCCCAGCCCCGGTTCGGCCACCCCGGGCACCACCGGGACGTCGAATTCGGCGACGGCGTTCTTGGCGGTGATCTTGTCGCCCATCACCTGGATCGCCCGTGCCGGCGGGCCGAGGAACACCACCCCGGCCCGTTCGCATGCCGCAGCGAAATCGGCGTTCTCGGAGAGGAATCCGTACCCGGGATGGATCGCCTGCGCCCCGGTGCGCGTCGCCGCCTCGACGACCTTGTCGATGTTCAGGTAGCTGTCCCGGGCCGCGGCCGGCCCCAGCCGCACCGCTTCGTCGGCCTCGAGCACATGCCGCGCAGCGGCGTCGGGATCGCTGTAGACGGCGACCGACCGGATGCCCAGCCGGTGCAGGGTGCGGATCACTCGCACCGCGATCTCGCCGCGGTTGGCCACCAATACCGTTTCGAACACTGCACTCACATCCGGAAGACGCCGTAGCCGACGGGCTCCAACGGCGCCTGCGCGCACACCGAAAGGGCTAGCCCGACAAAGGTTCTGGTGTCGGCCGGGTCGATGATCCCATCGTCCCACAGCCGGGCGGTTGAATAGTAGGGGTTGCCCTGGTCCTCGTACTGCGCCCGGATAGGCGCCTTGAACGCCTCTTCCTCCTCGGCCGACCAGGGCTTGCCGGCCGCGGTGAGCTGCTCACCGCGCACGGTGGCCAGCACCGAGGCGGCCTGCTCGCCGCCCATCACCGAGATCCGGGCGTTGGGCCACATCCACAGGAAGCGCGGCGAGTAGGCCCGCCCGCACATCGAATAATTGCCCGCGCCATAGGATCCGCCGATCACCACGGTCAGCTTGGGCACCCGCGCGCAGGCGACGGCGGTGACCATCTTGGCGCCGTGCTTGGCGATGCCGCCGGCCTCGTAGTCGCGTCCCACCATGAACCCGGCGATGTTCTGCAGGAACAGCAGCGGCACCTTGCGTTTGTCGCAGAGCTCGATGAAATGTGCTCCCTTCAAAGCGGATTCGCTGAACAGCACACCGTTGTTGGCGACGATGCCCACCGGGTGGCCGTGGATGTGGGCGAACCCGGTCACCAGCGTCTTGCCGTAATTGGCCTTGAATTCGCTGAATTCGCCGCCGTCGACCAACCGCACGATCACCTCGTGCACGTCGTAGGGCACCCGCGGGTCGGGCGGCACCACGTCGTAGAGCTCGTTCTGCGCGGCCTTGGGCGGGAGCGGGGTGCGCACCTGCCACGGGCTGGGCTCGCGCGGGCCGAAGGTGGCCGCGATCGAGCGGACGATCCGCAGCGCGTGCTCGTCGTCGTCGGCGAGGTGATCGGTCACCCCGGAGATACGCGAGTGCAGGTCGCCGCCGCCCAGCTCTTCGGCCGACACCACCTCTCCGGTCGCCGCCTTGACCAGCGGCGGGCCGCCCAGAAAAATCGTGCCCTGCTCGCGCACGATGACGGCTTCGTCGCTCATCGCCGGCACGTAGGCGCCGCCGGCCGTGCAGGAGCCCAGCACCGCCGCCACTTGCGGAATTCCCTTGGCGCTCATGGTCGCCTGGTTGTAGAAGATGCGGCCGAAATGCTCGCGGTCGGGGAACACCTCGTCTTGGCGCGGCAAG
>Ga0164242_10008058_pt1 | contig 11450 bp, 9 predicted proteins | sample OricomgcompostMG_FD_108783 | JGI IMG/M metagenome (GOLD analysis project Ga0164242, IMG submission 108783) | Miracle-Growth compost microbial communities from Emeryville, California, USA - Original compost - Miracle growth compost (MG) ...
AGCGGCCTGAAGCGAGCGCCTGGCCGTCGTCGACCACGACCTCGAACCTCATGCGCAGGTGGTCGGGCAGCCGGGAGAGGTCGAAATCCTCGGGCCTCACCTCGACACCGCTCATGCGCCACAGCTCGTGACTCAGGGCGACGTACATCGACGTGCCGTCGTTCGCCAAGACGCCGACGAGCTTCTTCGCGACATCGGGCGCGGGCACGAAATGCCGGCGCAACGCCTTGGGCAACGAACGCAGCAACGCGGTCACCAGCTCCTCGCGAATACCCGGCGCCTGCCAGCTGAAGTCGTCGGCGCGCACCTGGTTCAAGACCGCGACGGGGATGCGCGCGGTGACACCGTCGTCGTCGTTTCCCGGCGCGAACGCGTACGAGAGCGAAAAGGCGAACTCACCCTGGCGCCACGCGTCAGGATGGCCCGCGACGTCGACCTGCTTCGCCATCAACAGCGAGCGGTCGAAGGTGAGCAGATCGGGCTGCCTCTTGCGCGCCGTCTTCCACCAGCTGTCGAAATGCCGGCCAGACACCACGGACGCCGGCAGGCGCTGGTCGTACAGGTCGAACAGCGTCTCGTCGTCGACGACCAGATCGCGCCTGCGCACACGGTCTTCGAGCTGCGAGATCTCGTCGATCGTCTCGCGATTGGCGTGAAAAAACCGATGATGGGTGCGCCAATCGCCCTCGACAAGCGCGTGCCTGATGAACAGCTCGCGCGACAAAGCAGGATCGACCGCGGCGTAACCGACCAGGCGAGACGCCACGATCGGCACGCCATACAGCGTCACCTTCTCGTAGGCCATCACGGCGCCGCGTCTCGCGTGCCAATGCGGCTCGCTATAGGCGTGCTTCACCAGGTGCGCGGCGAGCGGCTCCACCCACTCGGGCTCAATGCGCGCGCACACTCGGCCCCACAGCCGGGTGGTCTCGACGAGCTCGGCGGCCATCACCCAACGGGGCTGCTTCTTGAAAAGCGCCGAGCCAGGAAATATCGAGAAGCGCGCGCCTCGGGCGCCGAGATAATCACGAGCCTCGACGTCACGCATGCCGATGTGCGACAGCAAACCGGCCAGCAACGATTGATGGATCACCGCTCGGTGGGCCGGCGCCTCCCGCGCGGCATCCGCGCCGCGCGCGTCGTCCAGCTTGATGCCGAGCGTGCGCGCCACCTGGCGCAGCTGGCTCGCGACGTCCTGCCATTCGCGTATACGAAGGTAATTGAGAAACTCGGCGCGGCACAGCCGGCGAAACCTATTAGACGAGAGCTCTGCTTGCTTGTCGCGCAGGTATTCCCACAAATTGAGATAGCTCACGAAATCGGAGTCGGGGTCGGCGAAGCGCGCGTGCGACTCGTCGGCGGCCTGTTGTTTGTCGACCGGCCGCTCACGTGGATCGATGATCGACAGCGCGGCCGCAATGACGATGACGTCGCGGGCGCAGCCGAGGCCCGCCGCCTGCACGACCATGCGCGCGATGCGGGGGTCGACCGGCAGCGCGGCGAGCTGCCGGCCGATCGGTGTCAGCCGGGGCTTCTTGCCCGAAAGGTCAAGCGCCCCAAGCTCTTCGAGCAGCGCGACGCCGTCGCGGATGTGGCGGCGGTCAGGCGCCTCGACGAACGGGAACGCGGCGATGTCGCCGAGCCCGAGCTCGGTCATGCGCAACACCACCGACGCGAGGCTGGTGCGCAGCACCTCGGGATCGGTGAACGCGGGCCTGGAAAGGAAATCGGCCTCGGAATACAGCCGGATGCATATGCCCGCCTCGACCCGCCCGCAGCGGCCTTTGCGCTGGTTTGCGGACGCCTGCGAGATCGCCTCGATCGGCAGCCGCTGCACCTTCGTGCGATGGCTGTAGCGCGAGATGCGCGCCGCGCCAGGATCGACGACGTATCTGATGCCCGGCACGGTCAGGGATGTCTCGGCGACGTTGGTGGCGAGCACGATGCGACGCCCGGCATGCGGCGCGAACACGCGATGCTGCTCGGCCGCCGACAGCCTGGCGTACAGCGGCAGCACCTCCACTCCTCGCAGCTCGCGCCCGGCCAGCGCGTCGGCCGTGTCGCGGATCTCCCTTTCACCGCTGAGAAAAACCAGGATGTCGCCTGGGCCTTCATGACACAGCTCGTCGACCGCCCCGCAGATCGCGCTGATCTGGTCGCGCGGCTCCGCCGCGGCCTCCCCGGCTCCGTCGGCGTCGTCGGGGTCGTCGGCGCCGCCCGTCTCGTCGACGAGCGGCCGGTAACGCACTTCGACCGGAAACACCCGGCCCGACACCTCGACGATCGGCGCGCGGCCGAAATGCCGGGAAAACAGCTCCGGATCGATCGTCGCCGAGGTGACGATCACTTTGAGGTCAGGGCGTTTCGGCAAGATCTGCTTGAGATAGCCGAGGATGAAATCGATGTTGAGGCTTCGCTCATGGGCCTCGTCGATGATGATCGTGTCGTAACGCCGCAACAGCCGGTCTTGGCGCATCTCGGCGAGCAAGATGCCGTCGGTCATCACCTTCACCAGCGCGTCGGCGCCGGCTCGGTCGGTGAAACGCACCTGGTAGCCGACGACCGCGCCCAGCGGCGTCCGCAATTCGTCGGCGATGCGCTCCGCGACGGCACGGGCGGCGATACGCCGCGGCTGGGTGTGCCCGATCATGCCGCGCACGCCCCTGCCGAGCTCGAGGCAGATCTTGGGCAGCTGAGTGGTCTTGCCCGAGCCGGTCTCGCCCGCCACGATCACGACCTGGTGGTCGCGAATCGCCGCCGCGATGTCGTCTTTGCGCTCGACCACCGGCAGCTGCGCGGGATAGCGGATCGGCGACACGTTCTCGCGGCGTCGCGCCAGCTCGGCATCGGAAAACGGCACGCCCAACTTTCTCATCCGCCGCGACGTCCGGGCCGTCACGCCGTCGCGTAGCCTTCGGTGATGGCACTGGCCGGCTCCGATCTCGACCCCCTCGTGCGCGCGGGCGCGACGAAGGTGCTGCACCGGGCCTGGCAGCGCGATCTCGGCTACTGCCGCCCCAACCGCCGCAGCTATCCGCACCTGTGGCTGTGGGACTCCTGCTTTCACTCGATCGCCTGGTCGGCGCTGGCCGACCCGCGCGCGCTGCGCGAGCTCGACGCGGTCTTCGAGGGTCAGCTGCCGAACGGCTGGCTGCCCCACATGCGGTACGGACGCCGCACCTACTCGCGCGGCCCGCTCCCGACCGTGTCGTCGTTCACCCAGCCGCCGGTCTACGCGCGAGCGCTGCGAGCCGCGGCCGACGCCGGGTTGCCGCCGTCCGCCGCCCTGCTTGAGAAGGCCGCGAGGGCGCTCGACGCGCTGTGGCGCGAGCGCCTGCACGACGGGCTGCTGGTGATCGTGCACCCCTGGGAGGCCGGCACCGACGACTCGCCACGCTGGGACGCCTGGATCGGCTCGACCTCGTGGCGGCGCCGGCTGTGGACCAAGGTCGACCGCGACCTGCTCGACCGCACGGTCTTCTCCCCCGACGGCGTCGCGGTCGACAACCCGGCGTTCGTCGTCGCGCCGGCCAGCTTCAACGCGATCGCGGCCGACGCCGCCGTCACCCTCGGCGACCTCCTCGACGACGACGGTTGGCGGGAGCGTGGCCGCGAGCTCGCCGCCACCCTCGACGAAGCCGCCTGGGACGACGACGAGCGGCTATGGTCGGACGTCGCCTTCAGCGGTGGCGGGCTGAGCCTGCGCATCCCCACCTCGGACGCCGTGCTGCCCGCGCTGTGCACGCCCGACACCGGCAAGGCGGAAAAGGCCCTCGTGCAGCTGACCGCGCCTGACCGGTTCGGCGCGCCGCACGGGCCGCGGTTCACGCCGGTCGACGAGCCGGGCTACAACCCGGACCAGTACTGGCGCGGCCCGGCCTGGCCCCAGCTGAACTACCTCAGCGTGCTGGCCGCCCGGCGCGGCGGCTTCGCCGAGCTGGCCGACGAGCTCGCGACGTCGACGAAACGCTCGGTGCTGCGGGCCGGCTTCGCGGAGTACTGGAACCCGGAGACCGGGCGCGGGCTCGGCGCCAAACCGCAAACCTGGGCCGCGGTCGCCGCCGCGCTGTGACGGCGTCAGCCGCTCGGGCCGCTCGGGCCGCTCAGCCGCGTTTCGGCGCCCCGGCGACGGCGAGCTGCTCGGGTGTGCACGCGTCGTCGTCGCCCAGCGAAAGCCCGGCGCTGATCGTGGCCGTGCCCGGCTCGAGCGACACCACGGTGGTCCACCCGCCAGGGCCCTCCGCGAGACAGGCGGCGCCGTCGTCGACCTGCCAGTACGGCGACCATCGCAGCCGAACCGTCGTTGCGCCCACGCTCGTCGCCGCGAGCACGAAGCCGTTGTGAGCGAGCGCGGTCATCGTCGCTGCGCCGGTGGCGAGCGGGGTGGGGTCGACGACCTTCCACACCTTCCAGTGCTCGTCGGCGTAGACCTGTTTCAGCCACGATGGCGGATTGCGCAGGATCGCCGCCTCGGCCTGGCCGCCCTCGTCGAGATCGACGTCGGGCAGCGCCACATAGCTGACCGCGTTGTCGTGCAGCCAGGCGTCGTATTGGTCGGGAGTCATCGGCTTGTAGAGAACGGCGTTGCGAGACAGGTCGATCTGGCGATCCCAACCGCGCGCCAGCGGCACCTTCTCGGCGACGTACGTCGCCTCCCAGTGGTCTTCGGTGAACGGGATCTCGACCTTGCCGACAGGATCCTGGTGCTCGGCCAGGAACCGCGTGACGCCGTGGTAATAGCCCGGCTGATCGGAGATGTCGCCCGCCGCTGACACCACCGAGGTGATCACCGGCTGCACCTGGAAAGCGAGCAACGGCGCCGCCAGCAACGCCAGCGCCCGCGCCCGGTTGTCTCGCAGCAGCACCCACGCCGCGACCGGGCCGATCACAACGCCGGCCAGCCGAGCCATGTTGCCGCCGACCGGGTTCGGCACGAAGAAGAGCACCAGGCAGGCCGCGCCATACAGCGCGAGCACGCGCAACACGGTGCGCTCGTAGCGGGGGGTGACGACGAGGCCGATGGCCACGATCAGCAGCGGGCCGGTCAGCGCCGTCCACGGAAAGGGGAAGCGGCCGCCGCCTTCGCCCGCCAGCGCGGCGACGGCCAGGCCGGTGAGCGCGCCCGCGAACGGCCACGCGCGCCGCCAGCCAAGGCTCGGCGCCCAGCCGGCCGCGATCAAGAGCAGGAACACCGCGCCGAGCGGGCTGAACAGCGAGGTCGCCACGGCGGCGGCGAGAGCCAGCCAGCGCGAGCGGCGGCGCACGAACAACACGGCCGCCAGCGCGCACGCGAGCGAGCAGGCGAACGGCGCGCGCCCGATGATCAAGTCACCGACGATGAAGACCGCGAACCACAGCCGCGACACCACGCAGGCCCAGCTGCTCGACCGGCCGACCAGCTGGCCGAACAAGACCGTGGAGGCGATGCAGGCCAGCGCGATCGCGGGCACCGTGCCCAGCACCGCGCCGACCACCGGAAACAGCACGCTGTAGCCGACGTCGGAATGGCCGCCGTACCAGTTGACGTCCCAGATCAAGAAGCCGTGGGTCTTGAAGACCCAGACGCGGTAGTCCTGGGCGGGGAAATCGCCGCCGCGGATGCCGATGAACGCGACGACGGTGGCGAGGACGGCGGTGACCATCCAGGCGTGGTCGCTGGCGGACGTGAGCGCCGACCGGAACCGGTCGACGACCGGCCGGCGCGCATAGGTCGGCTCGTCTACGAGATCGGCGACAGCGTCGACGTCGGCGGCGTCGAGCACCAGCCCCCCGGACGGGGCGAGCGGCGTCGACTCAGGCCCCGCGTTCTCCCCTCGCATAGGCTCCAGCATCTCACCTCGCGCTGACAGTCCTCGAATTCGCCCGCCGCCGCGCTATCCTGACGCCGGCGGCGCAGGCCGCCACCGGTCCGCGGAAAGGGCCCGCCCGCTCCCCGAAGAGCCCAGCCTCGAGCACCTCAAGAACGAGGCGAAAACCCTGCAACGGCAGGCGCGCGCCGGCGATCCGGCGGCGCTCGCGCTGATCGCGGAATTCCATCCCAGACTCGGCGGCGGCTCGTCGGCCGCTCGTGGACGCGCGCCGTCCGAGTTCTCTCGCGCCGACGCCCAGCTGACGCTCGCCCGCCGTCACGGCTTCGCCACCTGGCCGAAGCTGCGCGCCCACCTCGGGGTTGTCGCCCAGCTTTCGCGTTCGCCGTCCCGCGAACCCGAGATGCCGCAACCCGACCCGGCCGACCGGTTCCTGCGCATCGCGTGCCTCATGTACGGCGGCGACAGCCCCGACCGCGTTCAGCGTGCTCGTGACATGTTGCGCGAGTCTCCGGCGCTGGGCCGCCTCGACATCTACACCGCCGCGGCGACCGGCGACGTCGAGACGACACGGCGGCTGCTTGCGGCGCGGCCGGCGCTCGCGACGGCCGAAGGAGGCCCGCATCGATGGTCGCCGTTGTCTTACCTCGCCTACTCACGGCTCGACCCTAGAGAAGGCTCGGCCTACGAGACCGCGAAGCTGTTGCTGGCTGCCGGGGCCGACCCAAATGCCGGCTATCTCTGGCGCGGGCTGCCGTCACCTTTCACCGTGAGCTCGCGCAGCTGCTGCTCGAAAACGGCGCCGACCCGAACGACAATCAAGCCTTGTACAACCGCATGTTCAACGCCGACAACGAACATCTCGAACTGCTCTTCGAATTCGGTCTCGGCCGCGACGCCAAAGGCCCTTGGCATCGGCTGCTGGGATCAGCTGTGCCGTCACCCACGCAGATGCTGCAAGACCAGCTGCGTTGGGCGTGCGCGCACGACATGGGCGCACGGGTCGAGTTGCTGCTGGCGCACGGCGTCGACCCCGACGCCCCTGACACCCAGCTTTTCTTCGGCGCCACAAGCCCTTACGAGCTCGCGATGCTCGCTGGAAACACCGACACAGCCGAACTCCTGGTCTCGGCGGGCGCACGCAGGGCCACCCTCGACGACGCGCAGGCCGTCGTCGCGCGCTGCATGAGCGCCAGCCCCGCCGCCACGTTCGACCGGCCGGACGCCGCCGTGCTCGCGGCCGCGATCGCGACCGATCCAGAGGCGCCGATACGCGCCGCCCGGCTTGGGCGTGGCGACGCCGTCCAACGCCTTGCCGACCACCTCGCCGCCGCCGTCGCCAAGGACCCCGGCGCGGGTGGACGCCGGGCCTAGGACGCGGACCAGCCGCTCCAGCGGCGGACGTCGATCGCGAGCACCGGCCCGCCGGGCCGGTGCTCGCGGTACTGCGGATACCGCCGCGCCAGGGCGTCGATCCCCAGGCGCGACTCGTCGTCGGCGACGCCAAGCACCCGGCCGACGCCGTCCGCGCGCGCCCACCACAGCGTGGCCCAGTCGTCGTCGTAGCTGTCGGCGAGCGCGCACACCTCGGGGTTCTGCGACACGTTGGCGAACCGCCGCAACGCCCTCGTGCTCTTCGGCTTCGAGTCGACGGCGTGGTAGATCGTGTCGCCAATCACCGCGAACACGATCGGCACCACATGGGGTCGGCCCTGCGCGCCGACCGTGGCGAGCCGGGCGACCCGCGCCGACGCGAAACGGCGGCGCGCGTCGTCGGCGTCCATCGTGGCTATTCGGGGTGGATCTCGAAATAGGCGTTCGCGAAACGCTCCATGGCGGCCTCGACGACGCCCCTGCTCCCCGACGGCAGCCAGTGCACAGCACGGCGAAACCCGGCCTGCTCGTGGCTTTCGAGCACCTTGGGATCGGCCGGCACGCCCATGACCATGACGTCGACGGGTCGATCGGCTCGCGCCCGCAGCTCTGCGGCGCGTTCGAGGATGTTCGGCGCGGCGAACGTGGGAAACCACGCGTCGCCGAACGCCAGCACCCGGTCGAGCACGTGCGGGCCGCCACCACCGACCAGCACCGGCGGGTGCGGGCGCTGCGCCGGCTTCGGCCACGACCAGATGCGGTCGAAATTCACGTGCGTGCCGGAATAACTGGCTTCGTCGTTGGTCCAGATCGCCTTCATCGCCTCGACGCGCTCTCGCATGACGGCCATGCGGACGCGCGCGTCGGTGCCATGATTGGCCATCTCCTCGCGGTTCCAGCCTGCGCCGACGCCGAACTCGAAACGCCCGCCCGACAGATGGTCGACGCTTGCGACCGCCTTCGCGGTGTGGATCGGATCGCGTTGCACCACAAGACAGATCGCGCTGCCGACCCGCAGTTTTGTCGTGGCGGTGACCGCCGCCGTGGCCGCCACGAAAAGGTCGTACGTGTGCATGTACTTGCGCGGCAACTCGCCGCCGCCGCCATACGGCGTGGCGCGGCTCGCAGGAATATGCGAATGCTCGGGGAAGAACAGCGATTCGAAGCCGTAATCCTCAGCCAACCGGGCAAGCTGCGCCGGGCCGATCGCGTCGTGAGTGGGAAACATGCCGACACCGATATCCATGACCCGACCTTACGACCCCCGCGAAACGCGCCCCCACGCGCCTTGGAACTGTCACCCGCCGGATGAAGACTGGCCCCATGAGCATTCCCGCGCGCGTTTCCCTCATCACTCTCGGAGTCGCCGACGTCGAGGCCTCCACCGCGTTCTACCAGGCCGTCGGCTGGCCGCTGTCGTCGTCTTCCGTGCCGGGCGAGGTCAGCTTCTTCAAGAACGCGGGCGCGATCCTCGCCCTGTGGAGCGCCGACAACCTCCGGGCGGACGCCGGCCTGCCGCCCGGGTCGGCGTCCGGCCGTGCGTCGTTTCGCGATGTCGCGCTGGCGATCAACTGCGCCGACCGCGCTGAGGTCGACGCGGTTTTCGTAGCGGTCGAGGCCGCCGGTGGCAGCATCGTCACGCAACCGCATGCCACCGATTGGGGCGGTTACTCCGGCTATTTCGCCGACCCCGACGGTCACCTGTTCGAGGTCGCGCACAACCCCGGGTGGCCGCTCGACCACGACGGCCTGCCGATCCTGCCGTAGCCGCCGGCGACCTTCAGCCGACAGGCAGCGGCGCCGGCTCGAGGGCGCTCAGCAATTCGGGCAGCGCTTCGACCAACGGCTCGTCGAGCTTGAGCAACGCGTCGGCGTCGCCGCGGGTCGCGCCCCGGTTGATGATCGCCACCGGCGTGCCGTCGTCCGTCGCGCGCCGCACGAACCGATACCCCGACATCACCGTCAACGACGACCCCAGCACAAGCAGCAGCCGCGACCTTTCCAGCCGCGCAAAGCAATTCTCCACGATCGGCGGCGCGACGTTCTCACCGAAGAACACGACGTCCGGCTTGAGCACGCCGCCACAGCGAGAGCAACCGACGACGACGAACGAGGCGAGGGAGTCGTCCGCGATCTCCGCGTCGCCATCGGGATTCATCGCGACGGCCGCGCCGTCGAAGCCGGGATTCGCCAGCCGCAGCCGAGAATCGAGCTCGCCGCGGGAGCACCCCGCCCCGCACGACAGGCAGATCACTCGATCGAGCCGGCCATGCAGGTCGACGACGTCGGCCGCACCAGCGGCCTGGTGCAGGCCGTCGACGTTTTGGGTCACGATCCCCGCCGTAAGGCCGAGCGCCTCAAGCCGGGCGACTGCCTGATGGCCCGCGTTCGGCGCCGCCATCGCGACGCGCCGCCAGCCGACATACGACCGCGCCCAATAGCGGCGACGCGCGGCGGCGTCCGACACGAACGTCTGGAACGTCATCGGCGTGACGCGTCTCGACGATGGGCCGCGGTAGTCGGGAATGCCTGAATCGGTGGAGATCCCCGCGCCGGTGAGCACCATGACGCCGCCGCCGGCGACGAGTTCGGCGAGGGTGACCGGCATGGAAATCCACCGTACAGAACGAACCGCGATCATGAGAGGCTGCCGGGCATGACCGACTCGTTCGCGATCAACCGCGCCAACTGGGAGGAGCGCGCGGCAATCCACGCCGCGCCGAACAGTTACGGCGTCGAAGATCTCATCGCCGACCCCGAGCACATCAGTGCCGTCGTCCGCTTCGACCGGCCGCGACTGGGCGACGTCGGCGGGCTACGCGGCGTTCACCTGCAATGCCACATCGGCACGGACACCATCTCGCTCGCCCGCCTCGGAGCGAGCATGGTCGGCCTCGACTTCTCCCCCACGGCTCTCGCCCACGCGCGCGCCCTCGCCGAAAAGACCAGCGCGGACGCCGAATTCGTCGAGGCCAACGTCTACGACGCGGCGGCCGCGCTTGGCGTCGAGCGATTCGACTTCGTGTACGTCAGCATCGGCGCGCTGTGCTGGCTGCCCGACGTGCGCCGGTGGGCTCGCGTGGTGGCCGAGTTGCTCAAGCCAGGCGGCCGCTTGTTCATCCGTGACAGCCATCCGGTGCTGCAATCGCTTGACGACGCGCAGCCGTCGGAGACGCTCGCGTTGGCTTATCCCTATTTCGAGCGACCGGAACCTATGGTGTTCGATGACGACACCACTTACATCGAGACCGACGCGCGGCTGCATTCCGCGACGCTCACGCATCAGTGGAGCCATGGCATCGGCGAGATCGTCACCGCTGTTCTCGACGCCGGCATGCGCCTGACAATGCTGGTCGAGCACGACAGCGCGCCGTTCAAAGCGTTGCCTGGCATGCGGCGCGCCGACGACGGCGAGTGGCGTCTGGTCGACCGACCCTGGCGGTTGCCACAGACCTTCACTCTCCAAGCCGTCAAGGAGGCACGCATGCAGCACGACAAACGAGCCGCGGTTCTGCTGTTCTCTTATGGCACTTTGCAAGACCGCGCGGTGCAGCTGGCGAACTTCGGGCGAGAGCTGACCGGCCACGCCGACGCGCTGCCCGGGTACCGCGAGACACTCGTCGAGATCAAGGATCCACAGGTTGTCGCGACGAGCGGAAAGACGCATCATCCGATCGTCGCGCCGAGCGGCGACCCGGCCGACGAGATCGCGGGCTCGGTGTTCGAGCTGACGCCCGACGAACTGCTCGCCGCCGACGAATACGAGGTCGACGACTACGCGCGCGTGCTCGTGCGCCTGAAGTCAGGCGTCGACGCCTGGGTCTACGTCAGCGCCGCCGGCTGAGCCGACTGAGACGACTGAGCCGGCGTCCGCGCGATAGCCTGAAGCCACGGGCGCGAAGATCGCTTCGGCAGCCGAAATCCACGAGCAAGCGGGAGATCACGCATGGCCAACGGCGCGCCGGGCGGCGCATTGCGCGAAGCCGCGAAGTGGGGGGCCGAGCAGTGGTTGTGGCAACGGGTCGCCGTGCAGAGGGCGCGCGAACGTCACGCCGGAGTGGCGCGGCCGAAACCCGCGAGCGTCGCGCCCACCGGCGTGCTGAGCACCGACGCCGACTGGCAACACGCCTGCCAGCAGCTGCGCGCCCTGCGGCTGCCGCTGCACCACGATCGCCCCAAGAATTGGGACGCGCTCGCCGCGCTGTCGTTCGTGCTCGACAACGTCGAGCCGACCGGCGCCGTGCTCGACGCCGGGTGCGCGCGCTATTC
>Ga0164242_10008059_pt1 | contig 11450 bp, 13 predicted proteins | sample OricomgcompostMG_FD_108783 | JGI IMG/M metagenome (GOLD analysis project Ga0164242, IMG submission 108783) | Miracle-Growth compost microbial communities from Emeryville, California, USA - Original compost - Miracle growth compost (MG) ...
ATGGGCAATGAATTTGTCCGCCTGCAAACCAATCAGAGTATAGAAGATGCTATTGGCATTTTTGAGAAATACGACCGGGCTGCACTTCCCGTTGTTTCGGAAAAGGGCGTTTTGGTTGGAATCGTAACTTTTGACGACATTTTAGACCAGGTAAAGAAAAGAGATACAGAAGATATTCAGAAATTCGGAGGTTTGGAAGCATTAGAACTTCCTTATGTAAAAACGGGCTTATTTGAAATGGTAAAAAAACGGGCAAGCTGGCTGATCTTTTTATTTTTGGGAGAAATGCTCACAGCCTCTGCCATGGGCTATTTTAAAGGGGAAATAGAAAAAGCAGTAATCCTTGCCTTATTTATTCCTTTAATCATTTCCAGTGGTGGCAATTCCGGTTCACAAGCAGCAACACTTATAATCCGTGCCCTGGCTTTAAAAGAATTAACGTTGAAAGATTGGTGGTATGTAATGCGCAAGGAACTTGCATCCGGCTTACTACTCGGGGCAATCCTGGGCATCATTGGCTTTATCCGGATTCTTCTATGGGAAAAAATGGGTTTTTTTGAGTATGGCTGGCATTGGATATCCATAGGATTTACAGTAGCGGTAGCACTTGTATTTGTTGTATTATGGGGGACACTTACCGGGTCAATGATCCCCTTTATACTAAAAAGATTTAAACTGGATCCTGCAACATCTTCCGCTCCCTTTGTTGCAACCTTGGTAGATGTAACCGGTCTTATCATCTATTTTTCAGTAGCAGCAGTATTTTTAAATGGCAAACTCCTATAACAAGTTTTAAATACGCTCCATTACATAAGCTACCAATCGATCGCATCTACTATTCCCAAACTCAAAAATGCTTGTATCGGCAGAGCGTTTATAAAGTGCTTCTTTCAAGAGATTTTTTGCACGGTGCAAACGTACTTTTATATTGCTATCACTAAGCCCTAAACAGAGCGCAATTTCACTATTTTCCATGCCTTCTACTTCTTTCAATACATATACAGCCCTGTATTTTTCCGGGAGCTGATCTATCGCTTGTTCGATTAGCAAGCGTATTTCACTATTGATCGCTTGTTTTTCAGGGTTCATTTGTTTGCTGTCGGGTAATTGAATATTATTTTCTAAAGCACTTCCTTCCCCTTCTTTATAAAGGGCCTGGCTCTTTTTTAACTTTCGCACACGCAGTAATGCCTCGTTTATGCCTATTCTTACCAGCCAGGTAGAAAAAGCGGCAGAGCCCTTAAACTGATACAGCTTTTCGTAGGCATGCAAGTAGGTTTCCTGCATGGCATCTTCAATGTCATCACTATCTTTTAAATAACTTCTAACGGCTCTGAACAGTCGTTGATTGTAGCGCCTAAGCAGTATTTCAAATAACTCCTTTTCGCCACTTAATATACGTTGGACAATGAGCGTATCCGGCAGGCTGCAAGAGCGGTAATCACTTATTTTTAAAGCTTCCATTCAAGTACTTTTTATTGATTAGATGCAATTCGTAGAAGAAAGTTACAATTTTTTGTAACCAACTATTCCTTTTTGCATCCAATAGGCAAATTAACCAAAAAAGAAAAAACATGACACCTTCAACAAATCAAGTTAAAATCAACAATTTACAAGGTATTCTTAAATACACTTTTGGCTTAGTACCTATAGTAGCCGGTGCAGATAAATTTCTCAACCTGCTAACGCAATGGGATAGTTATCTCGCTCCCTGGATGGCTCAATTGCTCCCTTTTAGTCCGGCAACTTTTATGATGCTTGTGGGGATTATTGAGATTATCGCAGGTATTATTGTCCTTACTAAAACCCAAATTGGTGCCTATATCGTATCGGCCTGGTTGGTTTTAATTGCACTTAGCCTCCTGTCTTCAGGAAATTATCTCGATGTTGCTGTTCGCGATATTGTAATGGCTATTGCTGCTTATGTATTGGCTAAGCTTACTGAAATCAAAAATTCTGAAGCCTTCTAAAAAAAGAATTCCCTATGAACTATTCTGTAAAAATAAGAGAAAAAGAATTCCTGACACATAACGTCATTCGTTTGGTTCTTGAAAAGCCCAAGGATTTCCACTTCACCGCCGGACAGGCTATAGAGCTAAGTATAAAAGAGCCTGCTTTTTCAGAAAAATGGACTCCTTTTACCTTCACTGGATTAGAAACACAGCCATATTTGGAATTGATGCTAAAAATATATCCCGAAAATAAGGGTATGACCTTAGCTATTTCGAAAAAAGCCCCGGGAGATACCTTGATTATTACAGAACCATGGGATTCATTTAAGTTTACCGGACCAGGTACTTTCATTGCCGGAGGCACAGGCATCACCCCTTTTGTTGCTATTTTAAGATACCTGAAAGCAAGCGGAGATATAGCAGACAGTCAGTTGTTCTTTTCGAATAAAACAAAAAAGGATGTCTTTTTGGAAGAAGAATTCCGGCAAATCCTGGGGGGCCGTTATATAAATGTATTAACCAGAGAACCCTCAAACCCCAGTGCTTTCGGAAAAATAAATGAAGCTTTTTTAAAAGAGCATATTATGCATTTTAATCAACCTTTTTATATCTGCGGACCGGAAGCATTTTGTGCACAAATACGCTCCTGTTTAATAACGTTGGGAGCAAAAAAAGAACTGGTTGACCTAAGTCTTTAACAATTTTATTATGCAAGTAAACGGGAATAAATTAGTAAGCTTTCCTAAAGAAAAGCAAATAAGTGTTTATACTACAGAAAATCATCCCTTTTCCGATGAAGAAAAGATAAGGCAAATACGCTTTCACTTCTCGAAAATAATGCAGATTTTGGGTTTAGACCTTAGGGATGATAGCCTAAAAGAGACGCCTCAACGAGTTGCTAAAATGTATGTGAAAGAGGTATTTAGCGGATTAAACCCTAAAAATAAGCCCACGGTTTCTTTATTCGAAAACACCTATGGGTACAAGGGAATGCTGGTTGAGAAGGACATCACTTTATACTCCTACTGTGAACATCATTTTGTACCTATCATTGGGAAAGTGCATGTAGCCTATATCCCCAATAAGCATGTAATCGGGCTATCTAAAATAAACCGCTTGGTAGAATATTATGCAAAAAGACCACAAGTGCAGGAGCGTCTTATTGTGCAAATAGCAGAAGGCTTGAAAGAAGCACTGGCAACAGAAGATGTTGCCGTGGCAATTGATGCTACACACCTTTGCGTAGCATCAAGAGGTATAAAAGATACTCATAGCAGCACTTTAACGACACATTACTCCGGTAAATTCACTTTAGCAGAAACCAAAAATGAATTTCTTGCACATATAAAATAAATTTTTGTAACTATTTCTACCCTTTTATCTCTAATACTTAATTAATCAATCAAAAATAAAAAAATGAGCACTTTTAAAACTTTTATTGCAGGCATTCCAAGTATAATTGCTTGCTCCATGCTGCTTTCTTTAACTGCTTTTGCACAAGAAAAGCCTAAACTTTCAGACCCGGAAGTAGCTTCTGTTGCCGTAGTGGCAAACCAAATCGATATTGCTTATGCGGAGATTGCCAAGGAAAAAGCAAAAGATAAGAACGTCTTACACTTTGCAGAAACAATGTCCAACGACCATAAAGCAATCATTGCTCAGGCAGCAGCATTGGCAAAAAAGCTGGGTGTTACGCCTAAAGATAATGCAGTGAGTCAACAACTCCTGTCCAATGCGGAGAAAACAAAAACAGCATTACGCTCAAAATCCGGTAAAGCTTTCGATAAAGCTTATATTGACAATGAAGTAGCCTACCATAAAGCCGTAATTGCTGCAGTAGAAACCCTATTAATCCCTGAAACTGAAAATGCTGAATTAAAGCAATTGCTGCAAAATGTTGTGCCGGCACTGAAAGCGCACCTTGCACATGCTGAAATGGTTCAAAAAGAATTTAAATGAGAAAGCTAAAAATGGTATTGAGAAGTTGCATCTGCTTATTTTGCTCCATCCTTGTTTTAACAAGTTGCTCCTCTTCTCCAGAGAAAGCTAAGGTGGAAAAAGCAAAGGCAGAAGAGATAACGTTTGCTTCTAACTTAGATACAGTTGTAATTGCGCAAATGCAATTTCAGCCTGCATTACTCACCGTGCATAAAGGAGATACAGTCGTTTTTGTAAATAAGGGTATTGTAAACCATGATGTAACCGAAAGGGTAAATAAAGCCTGGACATCAGGCGAATTACCTGTCGGAACTTCGTGGAAATTTGTTCCTGCAAAAAGCAGCGATTATTTCTGTAGCATTCATGTAGTAATGAAAGGAAAAATAATAGTAGAATAAACTAGTTTTTGCTTGAGTATAACACACTTTATACCGTTTATTTAATTTTTAAGGAACCTTTACAAATTATTTTGTAAAGGTTCCTTTTATTTAGGCAATGGTTCCTCCCAATTCAAGCAAAACTTTCGTTAACGCTTCCAATTTTCTTTCTTTGACCGCCGGATATAAATCATGTACAACCATTTCTGCTGTTGCTATTGCCTCAGCAAGCACCCGCTTCCCTCCACTTACCAACTTTACATAACTCACACGCGCATCTCTTTCATTGGCCTCCCGTTGTACCAATCCTATTTTTTCCAAAGGTGCCAGCAGCCGGGTTACACCGGAAGCCGTAAGCCCTATTTTATCTGCCAAATCAATTCTACGCAGCTTTTCATCCGGTGCTTTTCCCAAATGAAATAAAATCATAAAATCATTTAAGCTTATTCCGTGTAAACTCAACCGCGCATCAAACCGCCTGGCGGTTACAGCTTGAATCATAGCAAGATTCATAAATAATTTTAAAGAAGGGGATATCATTTCCATATTGTTGATATATATTTGAGTTATCAAGTATATGCAAATATTATTAGAAATTATAGTATCGTCTTATTTTTTATACTACATTTCCCAGGACTATTAAAAAAGCATTTTTAATTTCCAAATGCTATACAGCTTTAAGAATCTCCTATTCATCAAATTAATATATTATGGTAAATAATAAACTAACCGGACAAACTGCTATTGTTACAGGTGCCAATTCCGGAATAGGCAAAGGGGTAGCCCTTGCTTTGGGCAAAAGTGGTGCCCATGTAGTAGTAAACTATATAAACAATGAATCGGTGGCTTTGGAAGTAGTGGAACAAATAAAACAATTTGGTTCACAAGCCATAGCCGTACAAGCAGATGTAAGCAACGAACAAGAAGTACAAGCTATGTTCAGCAAGGCTGTTTCACATTTCGGCACGGTAGATATTTTGGTAAACAATGCCGGAATGCAACAAGATGCGCCCTTCCATGAAATGACCTTGGAAAAATGGAATAAAGTGCTTTCCGTAAATCTTACAGGGCAATTTCTTTGTTCAAGAGAAGCGGTAAGGGAATTTTTAAGAAGAGGCCCGAAACCGGAAGTATCGAAAGCACTTGGGAAGATTATCTGTATTAGTTCGGTGCATGAAGTAATTCCCTGGGCTGGACATGCCAACTACGCCGCTTCCAAAGGAGGGATAATGCAATTGATGAAATCGATGGCGCAGGAATTAGGCGGAAAAAAAATAAGGGTAAATAGCATTGGCCCGGGTGCGATTAAAACCCCAATCAATAAAAGTGCGTGGGACACTCCGGAAGCAGAACATGAGTTATTAAAACTTATTCCCTACAACCGGGTAGGCGAAGTAGAAGACATTGGGAATGTAGCAGTCTGGCTGGCATCGGATGATTCCGATTATGTACATGGAGCTACGCTTTTTGTGGATGGTGGTATGACTTGCTATCCGGGTTTTACAACCAATGGATAAGTCTAAATAGCTCCTATTTTCCAATGGGGGCTATTTTCTTTTGTGTCTATTTGCAGGAAAGGCTATTCATTAGTAAGTTCCATCGCATACGTACAGGTAAAAGTTTTACCTGCTTCCAATGAAAGTATGCCTTCTTTTTCACTAAAGTTTCCGGTAAAGCCTTTTTTATCAGCAAGCCCCATCCAAGGTTCTATGCAAACAAAAGGAGCTTCTTTGGCAGGTGTCCAAATTCCAAGATAGGGGAATCCCTGAAAATCGAAGCGGAGTTCAAAATTTGAACGGGTACTTTTAAGCCGTACAAAGTCAGATGCCAGATTTTTTAAGACGATGGCATCGCTTTTAAAAATAGCCCGGTTTAGGGGTAATTTTTTTGAATGTTTCAAAATAGATTCTGTAGCACCTGTAAACAAGCCTTCTTCCAACAAATACCGATCTGCCTGTTCCTCCTTTTCAAATTCAAGATAATAGTCTTCAAATGCCTCGCCGGGAGAAACCACTATATTAAATCCGGGATGCCCGCCTATGGTAAAAAAGAGCGTTTTTGAACCGGTATTTTCAACCCGGTAGGTTACAGAAACAGTTTTCCCTTGAAGGGTATAGGAAATGGCAAGGGCAAAATCAAAAGGGTATTTATCAAAGGTTTCCTGATTGGCTTTAAGCAAGTAAGTAAGTGCATTTGCCTTTTCTTCCACTAAATCAAAGATAAGATTACGGGCAAAGCCATGTTGTGGGAGGGTAAATACTTCACTCCCCAGATGATATTTATTTTCATTTAATTTCCCTACAATCGGGAAAAGCACCGGAGCTTTCCGGGGCCAAACATCAGGATCACCCTGCCATAAATATTCTATAGAAGATTTTTTTCCTTTCAGGCTTAGCATTTCTGCACCTGAGCTTTTTACAGAGAGTTTAATAAACGCATTTTCAATAGTAGAAACCATAGTGAAAATTTATTTTAAGCTTTTATCCTAAAAGTATTATCTATTTTATGTGTATCGAATGCTATTGCTCTCCTTTTGTCTCATCTTTATCTGAAACTTCTTTTCGGGATTCTTTGACTTTTTTAGCTCTATTATTTAAAATTTCCACGAACAAAGAAAAAGCAATGGCAAAGTAAATATATCCTTTGGGAACATGCTGGTGAAAAGCTTCCATAACCAACAAGACTCCTATCAGCAATAAAAAGGATAAGGCAAGCATTTTTATAGTAGGATGTTTGTTTATGAATGCACTAATAGTCCCTGAGAAAACAAGCATAAGAACCATACTGATAACAACGGCTATAATCATTATCAATAAATGATTTGCCAAGCCAACGGCAGTAAGTATAGAATCAAATGAAAAAACAATATCAATTAAAACAATCTGTACAATTACATTAGTAAGCGAATGTCCTTTGCCTTTTTTAACAACCTCTTCATGCCCTTCCAATTTTTCATGGATTTCAAGGGTGCTTTTATATAATAAAAACGCACCTCCCAGGAAAAGGATAATGTCTCTTATACTTACATCAAATCCATAAATTTCAAAAATTGGTTTTGACCAGGCAACGATCCAAACAACCGCAGACAAAAGGGCAACCCTCACTATAAGCGCAAGGGAAATACCTACCAGCCGGGCTTGCTTTTCCTGAACAGGGGGAAGTGTATTGGAAAGGATGGAAATAAAAATAATATTATCCACACCAAGGACAATTTCCATAAACGTAAGCATTATAAGGCTTAGAAGACCTTCGGAAGAAAATAAAACAGAGAAATCCATATAATCAGTTTCCTACTAAAATAAAAAATAACAAAGCACTTAAAAATAAAAACTAAAATAGTTTATTATTCGGCTTGGAGTTCTTTTACTGAATCAAGCACTTTTTCTTTAAGCCCTGCTTTATATCTTGCAAGTGCCTCTTTTACATGTGTATCGGCAGTAGCAATGATTTGCGCTGCAAGGATGCCTGCATTTAAGGCGTTATCAAGTGCTACCGTAGCTACCGGTACACCACCCGGCATTTGCAAAATAGAGAGTACAGAATCCCAGCCATCTATAGAATTAGAAGATTTCACAGGAACACCAATAACTGGTAAAATAGAGAGAGAGGCAATCATTCCCGGTAAATGTGCTGCGCCTCCTGCTCCGGCTATAATCACTTTAAGCCCTCTTTCATCTGCGCTTTTGGCATACTCAAACATTCTTTCCGGAGTACGATGTGCAGAAACAATAGTCATTTCATACTCAACACCAAACATTTTAAGAATTTCAGCAGCCTTTTCCATGATTTTTAAATCAGACTTACTACCCATTATAATCCCAACGAGTGCTTTTTTCATGCGATCACTTTTAAACAATTTTTAACTTCAAAAACCTTCTTTTTAAGGAGCGTCAGGTCTTCCTCTAAAATGGTTACATGCCCCATTTTTCGATAGGGTTTTGTAAACATTTTCCCATACAAATGCAGATAAATGCCTTTTTGAGCAAGCACTTCTTCTACTCCCTCATAAATAACCTTCCCTTCATAACCTTCCTCTCCCAATAAATTTACCATGGCAACCGGGCTTAAAAGGGCAGTATCGCCCAAGGGCAGATTGAGTATTGCCCTCAAATGCTGCTCGTATTGCGAAGTCCTATTTCCTTTAATTGTCTGATGTCCACTATTATGAGGCCTTGGAGCAACCTCATTTACCAAAACCTCTCCCTTGCTGTCAATAAACATTTCAACAGCTAAAAGACCAACCATCCCAAGGGAACGAATTACTTCACAAGCAATTTCTTTGGCACTTTCTTCCTGTTTAGCCGAAAGATGTGCCGGAGCAAATAAATATTCTACTAAATTTTTTTCCGGATGAAAAACCATCTCTACAATGGGGAAAGTTGAAATAGCTCCTTTCTCATTTCTTGCAACCAATACGGAAACCTCTTTTTCAAAATCAATCAATTTTTCAACCAAACAGGGACCTTCCAAAGCCGTTTCTACATCTTCCACCGAATTGATTTTATATACGCCTCTTCCATCATATCCTGCTTTTCCCAGTTTTTGTACTGCCGGGAAAAAAGGATGAAGCGCCTTCAGGGCTTCTTTGGAATCTACCAATACAAACTCGGCAGTAGGAATTCCTTTTTCCTGATAAAATTTCTTTTGTTCCCGCTTGTCCTGAATAATTTTTATTATCTCCGGCTGAGGAAATACTTTTACACCGGAATCTTGTAACTTCTGTAATGCCTCTGTATTTACATTTTCAATTTCAATGGTAATAAGGTCTTTTCCTTTTCCAAATGCCATAACCTGATCAAAATCGGTCAAAGAGCCGACCGCAAAATCTTTCGTAAACGAGGCACAGGGGGCATTTGGGTCGGAATCCATCACGGAAAAATTAAGATTAAAGTCAATGCCTGCCTGTATAAGCATCCTGCCCAACTGCCCCCCTCCGAGCATTCCAATTTTAAAATCCCTGTAAAACATATAGAAAGTTAAGAAAAAAATTAAAGTTCCAAATAAAAGTTTTCTCTTGCATTTTAAAGGCTAAGCTTTTCCCTTTTCAATATCAATACCTATCTGTCGCATCAATTCGGTTGCATTAAAGCTTTTGCAAACACCTTCTTTTAATTTATAATCAAAAAAAAGTTTTTCGTTCATAATTTCACTGGTAAAGCTATAATTTTTTATTTTCCCGGGATTTTCCTGTTCCAATTTTGCCAGTTCCAGATCATGTGTAGCGATAATCCCGGAACCGTTTTTCCCCTGTAATTGCCGCACAAGGGCTTTACCCCCGGTATGCCGGTCATCCGAATTGGTCCCTTTTAAAATTTCATCCAAGAGGTAAAAAACAGGAAGGCCTTCGTTTATAAAATCCAGCAACTGTTTCAGCCGCTTCAATTCCGCATAAAAAGAAGAAGTGCTCTCTGCCAAAGAATCTTCTGTACGCATACTGGTAAAGAGTTTCATCGGGCTTATTTGCAAGGATTTTGCACAAACAGGTGCGCCAGCCAAAGCTAGGACAGCATTGACTGCCAGCGTTCGCAGAAAAGTGCTTTTTCCCGACATATTACTTCCGGTAACAATCCAGCACACCGATGTTCCTGACATGGAAAAATCGTTGGAAACGCGTGCCTTGGAAAAAATTAAAGGGTGCGCCACTTCTTGCGCTTTATACAAAAACCCGGAATCTGAAATATCCGGAAAAACCCAATGGGGATGCATTCCGGCAAGTGCTGCAAGGCTTGAAAGAGCTTCCAATTCACTCAGGGCATTAAACCACCTTTCCGGCTCGGCTTTCAAATTTTTCTTAAACAGCTCCAATTTTCTTAGCCAGTGTAAATCCCATAAAAAAGTAAAATTCATTAGCATATAAAAATAAGCATTCTTCCCGGCTTCCAGCATCGTAAAAAGTTTTCCCAAGCGGGCAATTTGACGAGAGGCTTTTACACCCTTACTTTCTACCGCCTTTTTTAGTGAAAGAAGTTTACTTGCTAAAAAATCTTTATTTTCAATGGCTTCTAAAAAATTGGAAAACGTTTGGAGCATTTGCGCATTTTCCTCTGCCTGCCCAAGGGAAACCAGGGTAAAGGCTCTTGTTTGTTTTAAAAACAGGAGGTTTGCCAATATTGGTAAAGCAAGCCATTTCCAGGCTATACCGGCAAGACAAGCCACAAAAACTACTAAAGTACAAGCATTTAAAAGAAGTACCAAGGGATAAAACCACTTCGCAAAGACGGATGTAAGAGGTGTATTTAGCCATGCTTGCAGGTTTTTCCTTTGTTCCCGGGTTATAAAAAACAGCCTTCCTGTTACTTCTAACTCTTGCCGATAGTCAAATTGAGGAATGAGCTCTTCTACAGCCTTTTGCCTATCCCGGATTTCCTCTGCGAAAGCAGGCTTTAACAACCAAGAAGCAAGAAGGTCAATCCCTCCTTCTGTGGCACAGTGGTTCGTATATTGAAAAAGGGAATGGCTTCCGAAAATGTCTAAGTCTTTAGCATAAGGATGTAAGGTATCCAAAAAAATTTTGCCTTTTGGAAAAAGCTGAAGATCTCCTTTTAAGCGGAGCAGTACTTCTTTGTTTACAGCTGAAAGCAGGTTAAATCGCAATGTCGCTCTCTTTGCTTTTTTATGCTTTAATACAAATGGAATATAAAGCAGTAAAAAAAGAAGGAAAACCACACATGCCGCCAAAACTAAGTTTTTAGCAATAAGGAAAATCAGGATTGCCGCAAAGGCAAGAAATAAAAGCCAGCGAATGTTGGACAAGGAATTGCTTTTTTTCCGGCTTTGGGATTCTTTTTCCTTAAAAAACAGCCTTCTATTCTCAAAAAATATTTCCCTCTCTTTATCCATTTTTCAAAATTAATAATAATCGTTAAAGCATAAACTCTGTAAAAGATAAACCGGATAAGTGGGGCTTGGGGAAGGTTCAAAAAAACATCGCAGCCTTTTTATAAAAATGGTAAAAGGTCTCCTGAATTTTTAAAATTCCGAAGACCTTAAGGCATATCTAAGAAAGCTATTCTTCTTGTCTATAATAAATTTTCACCTGTCATTTCCACTGGTTTCGGAACACCCAGAATATTTAAAATCGTGGGTGCCAAATCGCCCAGTTTTCCGGCTTTAGGTTGTCCTTTATAGGTAGAATCAACTACAATAAAAGGTACCAGATTTGTAGTATGCGCTGTGTTGGGAG
>Ga0164242_10008060_pt1 | contig 11449 bp, 7 predicted proteins | sample OricomgcompostMG_FD_108783 | JGI IMG/M metagenome (GOLD analysis project Ga0164242, IMG submission 108783) | Miracle-Growth compost microbial communities from Emeryville, California, USA - Original compost - Miracle growth compost (MG) ...
CAGGAAGTACACGTACGCGAACGCCCCGTAGAAGAACAACCCTTCGATGCAAGCGGCGAAGCAGATCAGGTTGAGCAGGAACGCGCGCCTGTGCTCGCGCGTCTCCAGCCGGTCCAGGTCGAAGACGCTGTCGATCCACCGGAAGCAGAAGTCGGCCTTGTGCTTGATGGACGGGATGTTCTCGACCGCCGCGAACGCCTCGAACCGTTCGCGCTCGTCGGGGACGTACGTGTCGAGCAGCGTCAGGTAGAACTGCACGTGCACGGCCTCCTCGAACAGCTGGCGGCTCAGGTACAGCCGCCCCTCGGGGGAGTTGACGTGCTGGTAGAGGTTGAGCACCAGGTTGTTCGCGACGATCGTGTCACCGGTGGCGAAGAACGCGACCAGCCGGCCGACCAGGTGCCGCTCGGCGTCGGTGAGCCGGGCGAGGTCCTTCAGGTCCGAGTGCAGGTCCACCTCCTCGACGGTCCAGTGGTTCTTGATCGCGTCGCGGTAGCGGTCGTAGAAGTGCGGGTACCGCATCGGCCGCAGGGTCAGGTCCATACCCGGGTCAAGCAGGCTCATTGGCACGCCTCGCACGTCTCGGGGTTCTCCAACGAGCACGCGATCGCCGCGCTGTCGCCGACCTCGTTGCCGACCGCCGGGTTCGTGGTCGCCGTCGACGCCCCGGCGACCGTGGCCAGTTGGATGCGGGTGGCCGGTCGCGAGCGCAGGTAGTACGTGGTCTTGAGCCCCGACTTCCACGCGTACGCATACATCGACGACAGCTTGCCGATGGACGGCGACTGGACGAACAGGTTCAGCGACTGCGACTGGTCGATGTACGGCGAGCGCTCGGCGGCCAGGTTGATCAGGGCGCGCTGCGGTAGTTCCCATGCGGTGCGGAACAGTTCGCGCACCTCCGCCGGCAGTTCGGCGAGGCCCTGGACGGAACCGTCGGCGCGCTTGATCGCATCGCGCGTCTCGGCGGTCCACAACCCGTGCCGCTTCAACTCCCGCACCAACGCGGCGTTGACCTGCAGGAACTCCCCGGACAGCGTCTCGCGCTTGAACAGGTTCGACACCTGCGGCTCGATGCACTCGTAGCAACCGGCGATCGAGGCGATGGTCGCGGTCGGCGCGATCGCGATCAGCAGCGAGTTGCGCAAGCCCGTGGCAGCGACCCGCTCGCGCAGCGCCGTCCACCGCTCGGTCTGCGTGGGCGTCACGCCCCACAGGTCCGGCTGCAGTTCGCCGCGGGCCGCGCGCGTTCCGGCGAACTCCGGGTGCGGCCCGAATCGTTCGGCCAGCTCGGCGGAAACCTCCAACGCCGTCAGGTAGATCTCCTCGGCGATGCGCGTCGACAGCTCGCGTGCCGCGTCGGAGTCGAACGGCAGCCGCAGGGTGAAGAAGACGTCCTGCAGCCCCATCACGCCGAGCCCCACCGGGCGCCAGCGCGGGTTGGACGCCGCGGCCTCGCCGCTCGGGTAGTAGTTGATGTCGATCACCCGGTCGAGGAACGGCACCGCCGTACGCACCGTCGCGCGCAGCTTCTCCCAGTCGACGCCGTCGGCCGTGACGTGCCGCGCCAGGTTGATCGAACCGAGGTTGCACACGGCGGTCTCGGCGTCCGAGCTCACCTCGAGGATCTCCGTGCACAAGTTCGACAGGTGCACCACGTTGCCGGGCTCGGCCGTCTGGTTGCAGCGGGCGTTGGACGTGTCCTTGAAGCACATCCAGCCGTTCCCGGTCTGCGCGAGCGTGCGCATCATCCGCCCGTACAGGTCCCGTGCCCGCACCTGGCGCACGTAGCGTCCCTCGGCCTCGGCGGCGCGGTAGACGGCGTCGAACGCGTCACCCCAGAGGTCCGGCAGCGACGGCACCGCGTCCGGGTCGATCAGCGACCACACCTCGTCCGCCTCGACCCGGCGCATGAACTCGTCGGGGATCCAGTTCGCGACGTTCAGGTTGTGCGTGCGCCGCGCGTCCTCACCGGTGTTGTCGCGCAGCTCGAGGAACTCCTCGATGTCCGGGTGCCACGGCTCGAGGTAGACGCACGCGGCGCCCCTGCGCCGCCCGCCCTGATTCACCGCGGCGACGGACGAGTCGAGCGTGCGAAGGAACGGCACGATCCCGTTCGACTGGCCGTTGGTTCCGCGGATCAGCGCGCCACGCGAGCGCACGCGCGAGAACGAGATGCCGATACCCCCGGCGAACTTCGAGAGCCGCGCCACCTGCTGATAACGCGAGTAGATCGAGTCCAGCTCGTCCCGCGGCGAGTCGACCAGGTAGCACGAGGACATCTGCGTGTGCCGGGTGCCGGAGTTGAACAGCGTCGGCGACGACGGCAGGTACGCCAGCGAGGACATCAGCCGGTAGAACTCGATCGCCTCGCCCGGTGTCCGCGACAAGCCACAGGCCACGCGCAGCAGGAAGTACTGCGGCGTCTCGATCACCTGCCGGCCGGACGGGTGCCGCAGCAGGTAGCGGTCGTACACCGTGCGCAGCCCGAAGTACTCGAAGCCGCGGTCGGCGGACTCGTCGATCGCGAAGTCCAGCTTGCGGGCGTTGTCCTTGACGAACTTGGCGGTCTCGTCGCCGATCAGTCCCTCGGCGTGGCCGAGCCCGATCGCCTGCGAGAACGACGCGATGCCCTGACCGCGGACCTCCTTGTCGATGTAGCCGGCGAGCAGCCGTGCCGCGAGCTTCGAGTACTCCGGCTCCTCGCCGATCATCTCCGCGGCCGTCTGGATGGACAGCCGGTCCAGCTCGGCGGTGGTGGCGCCGTCGTACAGACCGCTGATCGTCTTGGTGGCGACGCGCAACGGGTCGACGTCGTCCAGGTCGCCGGCCCACCGTTCCACCGCGCGGACGATCTTGTTCACGTCAACGGGTTCGCTGTCACCGTTGCGCTTGCGTACGTGCATCATCGTCGCTCTCTCCTCGCGAGCTCGAATCCGAACCTGCTGCCCGGGCTGGACGCAGGTGCGCTGGCAGGTCTTCGGACTCGCGGGCACGGCCGGACGGACCCGTCCGACCACCTACTGGCCGTCGCTTCCCGGACTGATCAGGTCCAGTGCTGTCACCGGTGCCCTCGTCGGGGCGCCGGCGGACGGCTGTCGTTTCCCACTCACCGCTGCGGGGGCAGTCCCGGACTTGCCTCGTGGCTCGCTGGGCGAGCGAGACGCACCGGGTTCCCTCTTGCCTCGGCACCGTTGGCGGCGATGCCGAACCAGCTGGCGAACACCATATGTAGGGGGTATGACAACATGCGGGACCACATGTCGTGTCGGCGTGTCGTGGGTCGGGCCGGACGCTACGGGCTTCCGGGCGGCGGTGTCAGGGCCCGGATCGCGGCGACGACGCGCTCACAGCACCGTCCGTCCCGCAGGGGGAAGGCGTCCCGGATGCGCTCCGCGTACTGCCGCTCGGCGCCGCCAGCGGCCGCGATGCGCTCCAGCGCGGCGACGGTCGCGTCGGCCGTCCCCGTCACCGGACCGAAGCCGTCGCGCTCGTAGTCCCAGTCACCCAGCCGCCGGAAGTCGGCGCCGCCGAAGAACTCCGTGCGGTCGAACTGGTAGTACACGACGGGCCGCCCGGCGTAGGCGGCATCGTTGGCGAGCGAGGAGTAGTCGGTGACCAGCGCGGCGGCGTCCGCGATCAGGCGTTGCACGTCGACCTGGTCGAACCGGCGCGCGACGACGTGCCCGGGCAACCGCAGCTGGTCGACCATCGCGGCCATGTTCGGGTGGGGGACGAAGTCCAGCTGCCATCCCTGCTGCTCGCACAGCAAGCGCAGCTCATCGGACTCGAGCAGGGTGCGCCAGGCGCGCGCGTACTCGGACTCCCAGAAGCCTTCGCGCAGCGACCGCTCGTTGCCCAGGCCCGGTTCGCCGAGCAACCACAACCGCCAGGTCGGCATGACGACCAGGTGGCCCAGCTCTGCCTGTTGGGCCAGGTCCCACAGCCGGTCGTGCCGCGGCAGCCCGGTCATCTGCACCTCGAGATCGGTGAAGACGTAGCTCGTGCCGTCGCCGACGATCGCGGCCTGCTCGGCGGGCGTCGAGGTCACGAAGCAGTCGATCTGCTTCTTGTTGAGCCAGTGCGACAGGTCGTGCCAGAGGACGCCGTGCTGCAGGAAGGTGAAGCGCCAGCTCCCGGCTCCCAGGGCGTGCTTGCGCAGCGGCTTGATCACGTAGTCGTCGACCTGTGACGAGATCAGGTGCGCGCAGTTCAGCAGGGCGACGAAGAACTCGTCCGATCCGTACTCGATCAGCCGGAAGCCGCTGCGTTCCAACCGCTCCCAGTCCGGGCTCTCGCGGGCGAGCACGAACCACGCGTTGACGTCCGGCGCGTTACTCCGCAGGTGCCGGTACAGGTGCTCGGCGTTGTCCTGCGCCGCGGTGTCCCTGTCCATGAGCAGCCACGCCGAGCGGTACCGCGCGCGCGCACCGGCCGAGCGCGAGCGCACCCGGATCCGCAGGTCGCGGACGAGTGTCGTGCCGACGTGCTTGTTCTCGGACACCACCCGGCGGTACCGGGTCAACCGGCCCTCTGCCCGCACGCCGGGCAGGACGAACTCGGCGCGGCCGTCGACGTCGACCTTCGCGTCCAGCGGAACCCAGAGGATGCGCTGCGTCAGCAGCGGCCGGCCGACGACTTCGACGCTGCGCAGCTTGTGGTGCTCGGGACGCAGCGGCGCTCCGCCCACGGTGACGATCTCCAGCGGCGCGTCGCCGGAGAAGTAGTAGCTCACCCGGGACAGTCGTCGGCCGGAGTCGCGGCGACGCGTCGGCCGGGTGTGTGCGCGCGCTGCCGTCGCGGTCGGCGACATCGCGCCGAGCAGTACCGCGGCGCGCGCCTCGTCGCTCGCGGCCGTGTAGCCGCTGATCGCGGCGTCGTCGATGTGCGGCCGGGCAGCGGCCAGCGCGCTGTGGAACGCGGCCACCCCGGGCGGGTCCAGCGCGGCGCTCGGGCCGGTCAGCCGGGCGTCGTCGTACAGCAGCCCGAACAGCTTGCCCAGCCAGAGGTTCTGCAGCCAGCGCGGCGTCGATCCGTGTCGCGCGTGCGTGGAGGTGAGTAGCTCGGCGAACCGCTGCGGCGCGACGGAGTACCGACTCGCGCTGCGGCGGTCGGTGTCGACGGCGTCGCTGACGCCGAGGCCGCTCCGGACGGCGTGGCCACGCACGGCGACCGTCGGCTGCTCGACGGCGAGCAGGTAGCGGGCCGCCAGCAGGAGCGCCGACACGTCCGGGTCGAGATCGGGGTCCGGGCGCAAGCCGTGCTCGCGCAGCACCGCTCCGCGGAAGACGAGCGTGCCCGCGTCCAGGTGCAGGTCGTCCGGCTCCTCGGCCAGGCTCACGATGCGCCTGCGCTGCCCGCGGATCACCGCGACGAGCGCTGCCGATCCGGCCGCCGTGACCGCCCGGTTCAGCATCCTGGTCGGGGGGACGGCATCACCCCATCGGAACGTGACCCACTCCGCCTCCGGGACGGCGTCCGACCCGGCGTCGACGACCGCGACCGGGCCGTCGGTCACCGCGCCGCGTCGCCGGTGCGGTCCAGCTGCCGGCGGATGCGGTTGAGGAGTTGCGCTGTTCGGAACACCTGGTAGCCGCCGTGCTCGATCAGCCATACCTTCAGGCCCAGTCGTCCCGGCGGGAGGTAGCCCGGCGGGCGATGCCGTCGGATCGCGGCCGACGCGGCCTCGAAGTACGCACGACGGTCCTCCGCGCGGATTCGGGTGCTGGTCTCCAGCACCGTGGGGATGTGCCAGGCTATCCGGTCGAGCATGGGCCTGCGCCACGGTTCCAGCTCGGGATGGGCGTCGAGGTAGTCGAAGACCCGGTCGTACTGCGTCACCAGGTCGAAGTGGCCCCAGCCGGCGGTGGCGAGGATGCCGACGCCCGGACGCTGCCGGTAGCTGTAGCAGACCCGGTCGATGGTCAGCAGCGTTCCGGCGCTCATGATCACGGGATACGTCCAGGGCACGTCCTCGTACATCCCGGTCGGGAAACGGAAGTCGTGCGACTCGAGGTACTCGCGGCGGTAGGCCTTGTTCCACGCCACCGGAATGATCTTCAGCAGGGGGATGCGCTGCTGCGTGGTGAGTGGGGCTCGGTGGGAGAGCATCGTCGCGTTCTTGGGGTCCGGCACCCGTCTGCCGTCGGGGTATCGCCACTCGTACCCGAACATCACGACGTCCGGCGGGTCGGACCGGTTGACGCTGTCGGCCACCGCCTGCAACGCCCCCGGCGCGAGGGTGTCGTCGCTGTCGACGAACAACAGGTAGGGCGCGCGGGCGCGTGCCATCCCGGCGTTGCGGGCCATCCCGAGGCCCTGGTTCGTGGGCTGGTCGAGGATCGAGACGCGCGGCTCGCCTGCCGCGTAGCGTTCGAGCAGGGCGCGGCTGTCGTCCGTCGAGGCGTCGTTGACGGCGATCACCTCGATGTCCGTGAACGACTGGCCGCAGATCGAGTCGAGGCACTCCACCAGGTCGGTCGCCGCGTTGTAGACGGGCACGATGACGCTGAGCGCCGGGACACGGCTCGTGCCGGCGTCGCCGCCGAGGTCGGGTGCGCCGGAGGACATCCTTGAATACTACGAATGGCGTAGTAGTTCGAAGCGTTCTCTGATGTGGCACACAGCTTGTCTCAGCGTTCCCTGTGCCGACGGTCGTGCGAAATTGCCGCGCACGTTGTCGGTGACGGGTCCTACGTTGGGTGTACCCGAGCCGAACGTGAGTAGGTGGAGAGCATGACCACGCTGCAGGACCGTCCGCACACCGCACTGCTCGTCATCGACGTCCAGAACGGAGTCGTCGCGGACGGCTACCAACGGGACGCCGTCGTCGCGAACGTGGCGACCGCGGTCGACAAGGCGCGGCAGGCGGGAGTGCCGGTGGTCTGGGTCCAGCACTCGAGCGAGCACCTGCCGTGGGACAGCGACCGCTGGCAGATCGTCCCCGAGCTGAAGCCCGACGGCGCCGAGCCGCTCGTCCACAAGAAGTACCCGGACTCCTTCGAGGAGACGACGCTGGAGACCGTGCTGTCCGGACTCGGCGCCGGGCGGCTCGTCGTGACCGGTGCGCAGACGGACGAGTGCATCCGCTCGACGCTGCACGGTGCGATCGTCCGCGGCTACGACGCCCTTTTGGTCAGCGACGCGCACACGACCGAGGACCTCTCCGAATGGGGCGCGCCCGCGCCCGAGCACGTCATCGCGCACACCAACCTGTACTGGGAGAACCACGCCGCCCCCGGACGGACCGCCGGCACCGTCACGACGGCGGACCTCGAGTTCGGCACGTCCTGAACCACCCGCCGTGATCCGGGCCGGTTGCGGCGACATGTCGCGATTGCGCACGATGGACTCCGAGGGGGTTACACCATGACGGTCCGCGCGCCCCTCGCGCTGGAACCGATCTCCACCGAGGCCGCCGCTGACCTCATCCGGGACACAGCGCTGCGGCCCGGGGCGGTCGGCCGCGTCGGGCTGGAGCTCGAGGGCCAGTTCGTCGAGTTCGCCGCGCCCGGTGTCGGTCCGGACTGGAGCCGGCTCACCGCGCTCGCGCCCGTGATCGAGGCTGCGGCCGGCGACAGCGCGCTCACCTTCGAACCCGGCGGACAGGTCGAGCTGTCCGGGCCGCCGGCGGACGACATCGTCACCGCGGTCGAGACGTTGCGGGCGGACGCGCAGCGCGTGCGGCTGGCGCTGGCCGAGCACGACGCCGGCCTCGCCTGGCTCGGGGCGGACCCGCTGCGCGCACCGCGCCGGGTGAACCCCCGCCCGCGTTACGTCGCGATGGCGCAGCACTTCGCCGCCGTCGGGGCCGGCCGGGCGGGCGCCACGATGATGTGCTCGACGGCCGCGCTGCAGGTGAACCTCGAGGCGGGGCCGGTGGACGGTTGGGCGGACCGCGTCACGCTCGCCCAGCGACTCGGTCCCACACTGTGCGCCCTGTCGGCGTGCTCGCGCTGGCTGTCCGGCAGCGACACCGGCAGCCCGTCCGCGCGGGAACTGGCCTGGAGCGGACTGCGCGAGAACCCGCGGCCCGGTCCTGACCCGGTCGAGGAGTGGGTGCGGTACGCCTTCGCCGCTCCGGTGATGTTCTGCGCGGACCACGGCGACGCGCGGCCGGTCATGAGTCGGGTGCCGTTCGCCGACTGGGTGAGCGGTCGCGTCCGGCTGGACGACCGACTGCCGACGGCGCGCGACCTCACGAACCACCTCAGCACGCTGTTCCCGCCGGTGCGGCTGCGCGGTTACCTGGAGCTGCGCTACTTCGACGTCAGCCCACCGCGGTGGTGGCCCGCGGTCGCGGCCGTCGCGACCGTGCTGCTGGACGACCCGGTGGCCGCCGACGCCGTCCACGACGTGGTCGCGCCGGTCGGCGGCCTGTGGGCCCAAGCGGCCCGCGACGGCCTGCGCGACCCGCGGCTCGCGGCCGCCGCCCGGCGCTGTACCGAGATCGCCGCCGCGCGCGTGCCCGCCCAGCTGCGCACCGCCGTCGAGGATCTCGCCGAACTCGTTGCGAGCGGACGGTGTCCCGGTGACCTCGTCGCCGAGCGCATCGCCGAGGTCGGGCCGGCCGCCACCTTCGCGGAGCTGGCCCATGCGTGATGACGTCGTCCGCGACCTCGACCGCGCGCGGCAGCGCACCGAACTGCTCACCGACCTGGACGAGCCGACGCTGCTGGCACAGCACGACGTACTGATGAGCCCGCTGGTCTGGGACCTCGCGCACATCGGCCAGCAGGAGGAGCTCTGGCTGCTGCGCGCCGGCAACCCGGACCGCCCCGGCATGCTTCCTGCGTCCGTCGACGCGCTGTACGACGCCTTCGAGCATCCGCGTGCCGAGCGTCCCGCGCTGCCGCTGCTGCCGCCGGTCGATGCGCGCGCGTTCGTGCACGAGGTGCGTGGTCGCGTCCTGGACCTGCTCGAGCGCACGCCCGACGACGACCTGTTCACCGCGGGGATGGTCGCGCAGCACGAGGAGCAGCACGACGAGACCATGCTGGCCACCCTGCAACTGCGCACCGGCCCGCCCGTCCTGCACGCGCGGCCGCTGCCGTCCGGACGGACCCTGGACAGCGACCGCGTGTTCGTCCCGGGTGGCGAGTTCGTGCTCGGCGTCGACGGCACGGGTGAGCCGTTCTCGCTGGACAACGAACGGCCCGCGCACGCCGTCCACGTCTCGTCGTTCTGGATCGGGCGCACCCCTGTCACCAACGCGCAGTGGCAGCAGTTCGTCGCCGACGGCGGGTACCGCGAGCCGCGCTGGTGGTCGCCGCGGGGCTGGCTGCACCGCATCGAGGCCGGCATCGAGCGTCCGAAGTTCTGGACGGCGACGGGCACCCGCGTGCGGTTCGGGATCGAGGAGGAGTTGCCCGCGGACGAGCCGGTGCAGCACGTCGACTACTTCGAGGCCGAGGCGTTCGCGACCTGGTCCGGCGCGCGGCTGCCCACCGAGGTCGAGTGGGAGAAGGCCTGCGCGTGGGACCCGGACACACGTGCCCGCCGCCGCTGGCCCTGGGGAGCGGCCGATCCCGACCCCGCGCTGGCCAACCTCGGCGGCGGTGCGCTGCGCCCGGCACCGGTCGGCGCCTACCCCGCGGGCGCGTCCGCCTACGGCGCCGAGCAGCTGATCGGCGACGTCTGGGAGTGGACGTCCTCGGACTTCACCCCGTGGCCGGGATTCACGCCGATGATCTATCGCCGCTACAGCGAGCCCTTCTTCGGCGGCGACTACAAGGTGTTGCGCGGCGGGTCGTGGGCCACCGCGGCGTCGGCGATCCGGCCGTCGTTCCGCAACTGGGACCACCCGATCCGGCGGCAGATCTTCACCGGCGTGCGCCTCGCGTGGGATCACCCGGCCGACGACCGGGAGGCTCGCTGATGTGCCGACACCTGGCCTGGCTGGGCACGCCCCGCACGCTCGCCTCGCTGGTGCTGGAGGGCGAGCACGCGTTGCTCGTGCAGTCCTACCGTCCGCGGCGACAGCAGCACGGCACGATCAACGCCGACGGCTGGGGCGTCGGCTTCTACACCGCCGACGACGATGCGGAACCGGCGCGCTGGCGCTCGGACCGGCCGCTCTGGAGCGACAGGTCCTTCGCGTCCGTCGCGCCGGTGATCTCGTCGGGCTGCGTGCTCGCCGCGGTGCGCTCGGCCACCGTCGGCATGCCGGTGGACGAGATGTCGACGGCGCCGTTCACGGACGGTCCCGGCGGCCGTTGGCTGCTGTCGCACAACGGTGTCGTCGACTGCGCGGTCCTCGGCCCGCAACTGCGCGCCGAGTCGGTGTGCGACTCCGCGATGCTCGCCGCGTACGTGTTCGAGCGCGGCGCGGACTCGCTCGGCAAGATCGTCCGTGAGCTCGGCGACCGCGACCCGGGTGCGCGGCTCAACCTGCTCGCCACCGACGGCTCGCGGCTGCTCGCGACCACCTGGGGCGACACGCTCAGCGTGCTGCAGACCGAGGACGGCGTGCTGGTCGCGAGCGAACCGACCGACGACGACCCGCGCTGGAGCGACGTGCCGGACCGTTCCCTCGTCGACGTGACGGCCGGTCACGTCACCGTCACCGGTTTGGAGAACTGAGTGGCTGCCGACCTGCGCGTGCACCTGGCGCCGGACTCCTACCGTGCCGCCCTGCGCGCAGACGTCCGCGCCGGGCTGACCGCGACGCCGAAGTCGTTGCCGCCGAAGTACTTCTACGACGCGCGCGGCAGCCAGCTGTTCGACGAGATCACCCGGCTGCCGGAGTACTACCCGACGCGCACCGAGACCGCGATCCTGCAGGCGCGGGCCGACGAGATCGCGCGGCGTTCGGCCGCCCACACGCTCGTCGAACTCGGCAGCGGGACGTCGGAGAAGACGCGCCTGCTGCTGCACGCCTTCACCGCTGCCGGCAGCCTGGAGCGCTTCGTCCCGTTCGACGTCGACCCCGCCGTGCTCGAGCAGGCGGCTGCGGCCATCGATACCGAGTACCCGGGCCTGCGGGTCGAACCCGTGGTCGGCGACTTCGAGCAGCACCTCGGTGAGCTGCCTCGCGGCGAGGCGCGCATGATCGCCTTCCTCGGCTCGACGATCGGCAACCTCGACCCGGGCGGCCGGGCGCGGTTCCTGTCCGCGGTCGCCGCGACGATGGGCCCGACCGACACGTTCCTGCTCGGCACCGACCTGGTGAAGGACGTCGAGCGGATGCTGCGTGCCTACGACGACGCCGCCGGCGTGACCGCGCAGTTCAATCGCAACGTCCTCGCAGTGGTCAACCGCGAGCTGCATGCCGACTTCGACGTCGACCCCGCCGTGCTCGAGCAGGCGGCTGCGGCGATCGACACCGAGTACCCGGGCCTGCGGGTTGAACCCGTGGTCGGCGACTTCGAGCAGCACCTCGGTGAGCTGCCTCGCGGCGAGGCGCGCATGATCGCCTTCCTCGGCTCGACGATCGGCAACCTCGACCCGG
>Ga0164242_10008061_pt1 | contig 11449 bp, 9 predicted proteins | sample OricomgcompostMG_FD_108783 | JGI IMG/M metagenome (GOLD analysis project Ga0164242, IMG submission 108783) | Miracle-Growth compost microbial communities from Emeryville, California, USA - Original compost - Miracle growth compost (MG) ...
ATCCTGGCGGTGTTCGTCGCCGGGCTGATGGTCGGCCGCACGCCCGAATATGTCGGCAAGAAGATCGAGGCGCGCGAGGTGAAGCTCGCGGTGCTGGCGATTGCCGTGCTGCCGCTGTGCATTCTCGGCTTTTCGGCGCTGGCCGCGGTGCTGCCGGCGGGGCTGGCTGGGCCGCTCAACAAGGGGCCGCACGGCTTTTCGGAAATCCTCTACGCGTTCAGCTCGGCGACCGGGAACAACGGCTCCGCCTTTGCCGGATTGAGCGCGGGCACGCCATTCTACAACGGTCTGCTCGGCGTCGCGATGTGGATCGGACGGTTCTTCGTGATCGTGCCGATCCTCGCCATCGCCGGCAGCCTGGCAGCCAAGAAATATACGCCGGAAACCGCCGGCTCATTCCCCACGACGGGGCTGCTGTGGGTCGGCCTGTTGATCGGGATCATCCTGATCCTCGGCGGGCTGACGTTCCTGCCCAGCCTCGCGCTGGGGCCGATCGCCGATCATCTCGCGATGATCCACGGCCAGACCTTTTGAGGACACGTCCCATGACGACCACCACTTCCTCGATCTTCGCCGCCGAACTGGTGCTGCCGGCGGTCCGTGACGCCTTCCGCAAGCTGTCGCCCGCGCAGCTCGTCAGGAACCCCGTGCTGTTCGTCACCGCGACGATCGCATCGCTGCTGACAATCCTGCCGTTCATCGGCAGCGAGGGGCTGTCGACGGGGTTCCAGATCCAGCTCGTCCTATGGCTGTGGCTGACGGTGCTGTTCGGCACCTTTGCCGAAGCGCTCGCCGAAGGCCGCGGTCGCGCGCAGGCGAGTTCGCTGCGCGCCGCCAAGACCGAGCTGGTCGCCAAGCTGATCCTGCCCGACGGCTCGGGCTGCGAGATCCTGCCCGCCAACAAGCTGCGCAAGGGCCAGATCGTGCTGGTCGAAACCGGCGACCTGATCCCCGCTGACGGCGAGATCGTCGAGGGCGTCGCCAGCGTCAACGAAGCCGCGATCACCGGGGAAAGCGCGCCCGTGATCCGCGAGGCGGGTGGCGACCGGTCGGCGGTAACAGCGGGCACGCGCATCATTTCCGACCGGATCAAGGTCCGCGTGACGCAGGAGCCGGGACAAGGCTTTCTCGATCGCATGATCACGCTGGTCGAAGGTGCCGAGCGGCAGAAGACGCCGAACGAGATCGCCCTGACCATCCTGCTTGTCGGGCTGACGATCATCTTCCTGATCGCGGTGGCGACGATCCCCGGCTTCGCCTCTTATGCCGGCGGCTCGATCCCGGTCAGCGAGCTGGCGGCGCTGCTCATCACGCTGATCCCGACGACGATCGCGGCATTGCTGTCGGCGATCGGCATCGCCGGCATGGACCGGCTGGTGCGCCACAACGTGCTTGCCAAGTCGGGCCGCGCAGTGGAGGCGGCGGGCGACGTTGATACGCTGCTGCTCGACAAGACCGGCACGATCACCATCGGCGATCGTCAGGCGAGCGAGTTTCGCGCGCTCAATGGCGTGCCGGTCGATGCGCTCGCCGATGCCGCGCTGCTCGCCAGCCTCGCCGACGAGACGCCCGAGGGTCGCTCAATCGTCGTGTTGGCGCGCGAGGCGCACAAGATGGCGACCGAGAAGCTGCCCGACGGCGCGGAGGTCGTGCCGTTCACCGCGCAGACGCGCATCTCCGGCGTGCGGATCGGCAGCACGCTGATCCAGAAGGGTGCGGTCGACGCGATCCTGCGCGCCAATCCCGGTGTCGGCGAGACGGCGGCGGCGACCGACATGCGCCGCATCACCGACGAATTCTCGCGCGCCGGCATGACGCCGCTGGCGGTGGCGAAGGACGGCAAGCTGCTGGGCGTCATCGCGCTTAAGGACGTCATCAAGGCCGGCGTTCGCGAGCGCTTCGCCGAACTGCGCAAGATGGGCATCCGCACGGTGATGATCACCGGCGACAACCCGCTGACCGCCGCCGCGATCGCCGCCGAGGCGGGGGTCGACGATTTCCTCGCCGAGGCGACGCCCGAGGACAAGCTGGCGCTGATCCGCAAGGAACAGGCCGGCGGCAAGCTGGTCGCGATGTGTGGCGACGGGACCAACGACGCCCCGGCGCTTGCGCAGGCCGATGTCGGCGTGGCGATGAACACCGGCACCCAGGCGGCGCGCGAGGCGGGCAACATGGTCGATCTCGACAGCGATCCGACCAAGCTGATCGAGGTGGTGGGACTCGGCAAGCAGCTGCTGATGACGCGCGGCAGCCTGACCACCTTTTCGGTCGCCAACGACGTCGCCAAATATTTCGCGATCATTCCGGCGATGTTCGTCGCGCTCTATCCGGGGCTGGGCGTGCTCAACGTGATGGGGCTGGCGAGCCCGCGTTCGGCGATCCTGTCGGCGATCATCTTCAACGCTCTGATCATCCCCTGCCTGGTGCCGCTGGCGCTGAAGGGTGTCACCTACCGCCCGATGGGCGCGGGCCAGCTGCTCGCGCGCAACCTCTCGATCTACGGCCTCGGCGGCCTAGTCGCGCCGTTCGTCGGGATCAAGGCGATCGACCTCGCCGTCACCGCCCTCCACCTCGCCTGAGGACACGATCATGACCAAGGATTTCACCACCGCGATCCGCCCGGCGATCGTCATGACCCTGCTGTTCGCCGCTTTGCTGGGCCTCGCCTACCCGGCGCTGCTCACCGGGATCGGCCAGCTCGTCTTTCCCGCGCAGGCAAACGGCAGCCTGATCCGCGACGGACGCCGCGTGATCGGATCGTCGTTGATCGGCCAGCAATTCGCCTCGCCCCGCTATTTTCACGGCCGCCCGTCGGCCGCCGGCGACGGCTACGATCCGACCGCCTCGTCGGGCTCCAACCTCGGCCCCGACAGCACGGCGTTGATCGCGCGCGTCCGCGCTGACATCGCCGCGCTGCCGAAGTCTCCGAAGGGATCCGTTCCCGCCGACCTGGTGACGACTTCCGCTTCCGGGCTTGATCCCGATATCAGCCCCGAGGCGGCATTCCATCAGGTCAATCGCGTCGCCGTGGCGCGCGGAGTTACCGCCGCACGCATCCATGCGCTGGTTGCTGCGCAAGTAAAGCAGCCGTTGCTGGGCTTCATCGGGGAGCCGCGCGTCAACGTGCTGCTGCTTAACCGCGCGCTCGACAGACTGACCGCGAAAGGCGCAAAAGCCGAAGAGTGAACGACGCCGCAACCGATCCCCAGCCTGATCCCGACGCCCTTCTGCGCGCCGCCGCGCAGGAGGGCCGCGGTCGCCTGAAACTGTTCCTCGGTGCCGCCCCCGGAGTCGGCAAGACCTATGAAATGCTCAAGCAGGCTGTCGCGCGGCGCGAGGCGGGCGAGGACGTGGTAATCGGCGTCATCGAGACGCACGGGCGCGCCGACACCGCAGCACTGACCGACGGGCTGCCGGTGATCGCGCGCCGGGTGATCGAGCATCAGGGCCACCGACTCGAGGAGATGGACCTCGATGCAATTCTTGCCCGCCGTCCAGGGCTGGTGCTGGTCGACGAACTCGCCCATACCAACGCGCCCGGCAGCCGGCACGACAAGCGCTATCAGGATGTCGAGGAATTGCTCGCAGGCGGCATCGACGTTTTCTCGACCGTCAATATCCAGCATCTCGAAAGCCTCAACGACGTCGTCGCCTCCTTCACCAAGGTCCGCGTGCGCGAAACGCTGCCCGACCGCGTCCTCGAGAACGCCGATATCGAAGTGGTCGACATCCCGCCCGACGAGCTGATCCAGCGGCTGCGCGAGGGCAAGGTCTATGTTCCCGCCGAAGCGAGCCGCGCGCTCGGCCATTTCTTCTCCAAATCGAACCTGTCGGCGCTGCGCGAGCTGGCGCTGCGCCGCGCCGCGCAGACAGTCGATGCGCAGATGCTCGACTATCTGCGCGCGCATGCTCTCGCCGGCACATGGGCCGGCAGCGAGCGGATCGTCGTCGCGGTCAGCGAGGTCGCCGGCGCCGCATCGCTGGTCCGCGCCGCCAAGCGGCTTGCCGATGCGCTCGGCGCGCCGTGGAGCGCGGTGCATATCGAAACGCCGCGCGGGCATCGCCTCAGCGACGCCGCAAACGCCGGCATCGCCGCGACCTTGCACCTCGCCAGCCAGCTGGGTGGGCAGGTAGCGTCGGTGCCAGCTACATCGGTCATCGACGGCCTCAAGCACTTCGCCACCGAAGCACGCGCGACGCAGCTGATCGTCGGCAAGTCGACACGCTCGCGGTTGTTCGAGCTCCGCCATGGTTCGGTGGTCGACCGGTTGGTGCGTGAAACGCCGGGGATCGCCGTCCACGTGCTGCCGCTCGCCGACGAGACGCGGCCGCAATCGCGCTCGCCGATTCCCGGCAATTGGGGCCGCCCACGCGATTACCTCGTTGCGTTGGCGCTGATCGCCTTCGTTACGTTGCTGGGGGCGGTGCTGTTCTCCGCCGGCAATATCACCAATGTCGGGCTGCTCTACCTGTTGCCGGTGATGATCGTCGCGACCCGTTATGGGATGCGGCTTGGCGTCATCGCCAGCCTCGTTTCGTCCCTCGCCTATAATTTCTTCTTCATTCCGCCGACCCACACCTTCACCATCCAGGACCCGCAGAACATCCTGACCGTTCTGGTGCTGCTCGGCGTTGCGGTGGCGAGCAGCCAGCTCGCCGCGCGGGTGCGCGATCAGGCGTTGCTGGCGCAGCGCAGCGCGGGGCAGAACAGCGCGCTGGCCGGCTTCGCCCGGCAATTGACAGCGACGGTAACGCGGGAGGAATTCGGCCAGCTTCTGTGCGCCGAGGTCGGGCGTCTTCTCGATGCGCACGCTGTGCTGCTGCTGCCTGACGGCAGCGGACTGGCGGTCATCGCCGCCGTTCCACCGGAGGACCGGCTCGCGGCGATCGAGCAGGCAGCTGCCCGCTGGGCGTTCGAGAACGGCAAGCCCGCAGGACGCGGATCGGAGACGCTGGCGGCATCGGAATGGCTTTTCAACCCACTTGTCGCCGGCGGCCGGACGCTCGGCGTGTTCGGCCTTGCCCGACCCGACGCCGGCGCCGTGCGATCGGACCAGCTGCCGCTGCTGCTCAGCCTGCTCGATCAGGCTGCGCTGGCGCTTGAGCGCATCGCGCTCGAAGAGGAGATGGCGACCGTCAACCAGCTTAAGGAACGAGACCGCCTTCGCGCGACGTTGTTGTCGTCGGTCAGCCACGATCTGCGCACGCCGCTGACGACGATCCTCGGCACATTGGCGGGGATCGATCCCGCGTCCGACACCCAGGCCGAGCAACTGGCCGCGGCGCGCAGCGAAGCCGAGCGGCTCAACCGCTTCGTCGCCAACCTGCTCGATATGGTGCGGATCGAGGCGGGGTCGCTCGCGCAATCGCTCGAGCCGGTCGATCTGGTCGACGCGGTGGCGGCCGCCCTGCACGACCTGCGGCAGGCGCTCGTCGGCCATCGGCTTGATATTGCAATCGCGCCGGACCTGCCGTTCGTTCTGGTCGATCCGCAGCTGTTCCATCACTGCCTCATCAACCTTTTGGATAACGCCGCCAAATATGGCGATCCCGGCGGGGCGATCGGCGTCACCGCGACGCGTTTGCACGACGGCCTGGTGCTGGAGGTCGTGGATGAAGGCCCCGGCCTGGCAGGCGGCGACCTGTCGCGCGTGTTCGAGACCTTTACCCGGATCGAGGGATCGGACCGCAAAGGCGGCACGGGGCTCGGCCTCGCGATCGTCAAGGGCTTTGCCGGGGCGATGGGGCTGAGCGTCGCCGCCGCCAATCGCAGCGACGGCAAGGGTGCCGCTTTCTCGATCCGTTTCCCCGAAAATCGTCTGCGTCGCGGAAGCTTCACCGAATGAGCGCCCGGCCCAAGTTGCTGCTGGTCGATGACGAGCCGGCGATCCGCAGGCTGCTGGCGGCGGCGTTGACGCGGGCCGAGTATCGCCTCGTCGAGGCCGGCACTGCGCGCGAGGCGCTCAACGCGATCCAGATCGACAAGCCCGACGCGGTGCTGCTCGATCTCGGCCTGCCCGATCGTGACGGCCTCGAACTCGTCCCGCTCATCAAGGCGGCCGGGCCCGCCCTGATCGTCGTCTCCGCCCGTGACGCGACGGAACAGAAAGTCGCCGCACTCGATCTCGGCGCCGACGATTACGTCACCAAGCCCTTCGACACCGACGAGGTGCTCGCCCGCGTCCGCACCGCACTGCGCCACCGCCTTGCGCTCAGCGCCGAGACGGCTGCCGTCAGGATCGGCGACATCGTCATCGATCTTGGCGCCCGCATGATCCTCAACTCCGGCATGGAGGTCCATCTGACGCCAAAGGAATACGGCTTCCTCGCCGAACTCGCCAAGCGGCCGGGCAAGGTCATCACGCATGCGCAGCTGCTGCGCGAAGTCTGGGGACCGGGCCATGAACGTGACGTCGAATATCTGCGCGTCGCCGTCCGCGGGGTGCGCAAGAAGCTCGGCGAGGTGGTGGCCGGCGATTCGATCATCCGGAACGAGCCCGGGATAGGATATCGGCTGCGCTGCTGAGGCTCCGCCCGCCTTCGGCGCAGGTTTCCGCCCTCCGGGCCTTGCGAAAGAGCCATTATAGAGGCAGCCGTCGCGCCTGGAGCGAGGATCTCTGCCGGAGCAGCTGGACGATGCCGAGCCCCAGCAGCGCGGCGATGCCGCCGAACAGGAAGGGCGCGGCATGCCCGGCCTGCGCGACGAGGAAGCCGGCAACCGGCCCCGTCACGCCCAGCGCGATATCGGTGAACATCGCATAGGTGCCGATCGCGGTGCCCCGGCTTTGCGGCGGGACCAGATCGACGACGACCATGCCGAGCGCCGGAAACAGCAAAGCGAAGCCGAAACCGGCCATGGCGGCGCCGAGCGTGGCGATGACGGGCGACGCGGCAAGCCAGATGATGAACAGGCCGGCCGCCTCTATCATGAAGAACGAGAAGGCAACGTTCAGTCCGCCGCGCCGCGCGATGCTGTTCACCGCCAGCAGGCGCGCGGCGACGAAGGCGATGCCGAACGCGCTGATCGCCGCCCATCCCGCCGCCCAGTGATGCGCATCGTAATCGAGCGCGATGAACGCGGTGATCGCGCCGAAGCCGATCGCCCCCAAAGCCAGCGCCGCGCCATAAGGCAAGACGCGCGCGAACACCGTGGTGTACGACAGGCGATCGGCGGCGATCGTGGCGGTCGCCGGCTGCGGGCGGACGAACGCCACGCCGGCCAGCCCGGTGACGAGCAGCGCCGCGCCGACCGCCGCCATCCCGCCGAGATGAAGCAGCAACACGCCGAGCGGCGCGCCGGCGGCGATCGCGCCATAGGTGGCGACGCCGTTCCACGAGATCACCCGCGCGGTCTGCCCCGCGCCGACACGGCCGATCCCCCAGGCGATCGAGCCGGTGCCGACCAGGCTTTCCCCGAAGCCGAGCAGCATGCGGCTGAGGAACAGCACGATCAGCGCGAGCGCCGGATGGCCCGCCAGCCGCGCCGCGGCGATCAGCACCACGCCGCTTGCCGCCACACAGACCATGCCGATCGAGATCGCGCGCTTTGGCCCCGACGTATCGACCATCGGCCCGACGATGCCGCGGCTGACGACGGTGGCGACATACTGGATCGAGATCGCCAGGCCCGCGATCGCCGTGCTGTACCCCAGATCGCCGCTGACCCAGCCCGGCAGCACCGCCAGCGGCAGCCCGACGGCGAGATAGGCCAGCGCCGTGCAGGTGACCGTCAGCAGGATACGCAGATGGGGATGTCGCGGATTCAAGGTATACTCATGAGTAAAAATGCTGCACTGCACATAGGAAATGCCCGGAGCCGGGGCAAACCCCATGCGGGTTGCAAAGTTCTCACCCGATGTTGCAGCGCGCACATTCGCTGGTGGCCCCTCCCCCCTTCCCCGCGAAGTTTACGATGTTGACGGCCGCACGCGGTTTGCGGCGGCATGCGCCCGCGACGCGACACGGACGCACCATGACGCGCCCGGTTGACGACGGCGACGCGACATCGGCGCGGCGAGCGGGCGGCACCGGCGCGCCGCCTTCGCGTCATCAAAGCGCCTGTGAAGCATCAGCCGCGCGCCGGTGGCGCGGCATGACCGAACGGATCGTCGAGCTGACACGCGTGAATTGCCAGCGCCTGATCTCAGGCGCGATCGAACGGCGTGCCGGCGAGCCGCGCCCGCAGGCGATGCGCGCTCGATCGCGACATGCCCGCCGCCCGCGCGGCGTGCGCGACGCTGCCGCTATCGAGCAGGGCGGCGAGGAAGATGCGCTGCTTCGCGGGCGTCCAGCGCGCGCGTGGCGTGGTTGTGGCGGGCGGCGTGGGGGTGCGGTCCTGTTCCATCGGGCAGGATCAATCAGAAAAGCGCGGTGTAGGACAGGCGTGTTGGACCGATTGTCGCCCGGCGCGACATTCGCGCATCCATCAGCGCTCGACGGTGCGGCGGTGCGGCCATAGGATGACCGGCGATGACCGGTGCCGCCGACCTGATCGCCCGCCTCTCCCTCAGCCCCCATCCCGAGGGCGGCTGGTATCGCGAGACATGGCGCGCGCCGTCGGCGGCGGGCGAGCGCGCGAGCGCCACGGCGATCCTGTTCCTGCTGGAGGCGGGCGGACGATCGCACTGGCACCGCGTCGATGCCGCCGAATTGTGGCTGTGGCATGCCGGCGCGCCGTTGACGCTGCGCATCGCGGCGGGCGACGCGGGGCCGATCGAGCCGGTGCGGCTGGGCGGCGACGTGGCGGCGGGCGAGACGCCGCAGGCGCTGGTGCCGGCGCATCACTGGCAGGCAGCGGAAGCGGAAGCCGGCTGGGCGCTGGTGAGCTGCGTGGTGTCGCCGGGGTTCGCGTTCGACGGGTTCGAGCTGGCGGAGGCCGGGTGGGCGCCGGGCTGACGATGCCGGCATCGCGATCGGCGGATGACAAACCTAGCGCGAAATCGTATATTGAGCGCATGGCACAGATGAACGTCTCGCTTCCCGATCAGCTCAAGGGCTGAGCCGAACAGCGCGTCGCCGAGGGGCGCTACAGCAGCACCAGCGACTATGTGCGCGATCTGGTGCGGCGCGATCAGGAACGCGAGGAAAAGCGGCGCGCGTTGCAGGCGGCGATCGACGAGGGGCGGGCTTCGGGCATTTCGGACCGGGGGATCGAGGACATCATCGCCGATGTCCGCAAGCGCCGCGCTGGATGAAGCCGGTCGAGCTCAGCAACGCTGCCGACGCCGATATCGAGGACATCCTGCTCTATGGCATCGAGAGGTTCGGCGTGGAGACGGCCGAGGCTTATACACGCGGCTTCGAAGACTGCTTCGCGCTGATCGCGGCGCACCCGGCAATCGGTCCCGTGCATGACACGGTGCGGCCGCCGGTGCGCAGCCTGCCGCATGGCAGCCATCGCATTTATTATGACGTGTTGCCGGACCGGATCGTCGTCCGCCGCTTGCTGCACAAGGCGATGGATGTGGAGCGGTGGTTTAGTTGGGTAATCGCAGAACCAGACCATCGCGAGCATTGGCCCAACCTATCGCGTCATCGGCCAAGGCGAGGCACAGACGCTCCAAGTGGCGCAGTGCCGGTATCATTATTGAAAACGTTAGCTTAATGCACTGTCGATTTGAGTTCACCACCGAGGACTTCTCGGGTCACGCGATGGATAGCTTCTACTTCATCCCCTCGAAAAGTCGGAAGAGCTTCTAGGCGGTTAGACGCACGGCGCCTTAAGTCACGATTTAAGATTGCGTCCGATTCAAGCAGCGCAACAACAGCAATGTCTTCATTCGCCTCATAAAGCGCCTGCATTTGAAGCAGAATTGCTTCGTAAACTCTCTTTTCCGAAGTTCCGAAAAAGAGAGCCACTGGGCGACGTTCAGGAGCTCTCAATACCATATCGGGGATGGTGTCTTGCAGCGACGGGCTGATTGCCTCACCTTCCGCAATCACCGCACGATCGCCGATGCGCTCTCTGATGAGGTGTGCTGCGTCTTCCTTGAAGGTGCTGGCAACTTTATCTCGCGTGAGAAGAAGAAAGTCGCTCATGCGAAGCATAAGGGATACAAACCTCATTGCCGCTGCCGGCAGGTCTTCTTCTCGCAACGGCATTGTATGAAGCAACATCTCGTCTTCGTCGAACTCGACTTGGTGTGATTCTAGCAAGGTAACAAAAGCTTCGGAACGCGCCTCCGTGCTAAATTCCACACCAGCCGCCTCTAACGACGGAACCGTGGTACCATCATCTTCAATACGAAAAAGGCCCGCACGCTTTTCGTCGCGAACGATGTAGAACCCGACGGAGTCTCCATCGTCACGGCGGAATGTGGTATTTACCGCGTAACCGACGGGAACGTCAGTCAGCGTAAGACCGCCACAAAACGCGTTGCAGAGAGCTTCTTTCAAACCAGCGAACCTTTGCATTCGACCCGGAAGAATCGCATGGTTTCATGCCAAAGCCAAGCCTCGGGGCCACCATTCGCGTCCTTAGAAAAAACGCTTCGTCGATGTTTCTGAGTTACACCAGGTAAGCGCTTAACCCACGGTCCGTGAACTAAAGTACCCGTCGGAGCGGCCGTTAGATCGTTCTTTTCGCCACACAGCGTGTGTAAATGCCATCCGGTCTTCAAATCTGGATGGAACTCATAGCAACACAATACTGTGCAATCCTTTGCGCCCTTCATAGCCAAGTGCGCTCTAGCTATCGATTTCCCTTCGTGAACAATAAGACATACCACAAAACGTTGGTCGCCAATCTCAAATTCCAGAAACCGCCACCGCCAACTCGAGCCGAGTGAATATGCTCGCCGACCCGCTTTGGACAGGGGAAACCTATTTTTGGGATATTTTCCGCGTCCCCAGTCACCGGCGGTGATGTTGGTTTTGTCCGCGAGAATGATGTCTTGCACGCGCATCGTTGCGAGGGTGAATCAAGTCGCGTCGCTCGTCAAGTTTCCCACAAATCTATTTCCATCAAGAAGATGCCGATGTGACAGCCTAATCATGCTCTCGCCCGCCGGCGCCCATATATAGCTCGCGACCGGTTTCGTTGTAGAGCTCGCTCATTTTGGCCATGCCCGCTTCCGCCTCTTCGGCCGCGATGAACGTCTCTGGCGCCGCATTCTGCTTCGCGGCGAAGTCCCTCACTTCCTGCGTGATCTTCATCGAGCAGAATTTGGGGCCGCACATCGAGCAGAAATGGGCGGTCTTGGCGCCTTCGGCGGGGAGGGTCTGGTCATGATATTGCTCGGCGGTGTCGGGGTCCAGTGACAGGTTGAACTGGTCGCGCCAGCGGAACTCGAAACGCGCGCGGCTCAGCGCGTCGTCGCGCAGCTTGGCGGCGGGGTGGCCCTTGGCGAGATCGGCGGCGTGGGCGGCGAGCTTGTAGGTCACCACGCCGACCTTGACGTCGTCGCGGTCGGGCAGGCCGAGATGCTCCTTGGGCGTCACGTAGCAGAGC
>Ga0164242_10008062_pt1 | contig 11448 bp, 8 predicted proteins | sample OricomgcompostMG_FD_108783 | JGI IMG/M metagenome (GOLD analysis project Ga0164242, IMG submission 108783) | Miracle-Growth compost microbial communities from Emeryville, California, USA - Original compost - Miracle growth compost (MG) ...
CTTTCGTGGGGAGGCTTGGCCGTGGGCGTGCTCGGGCAAGAGCGGGTTCGCGCCAGCTCGGACGGAACGAATCTTCATTACGAGACCATGAGTCAGATCATTCCCGCAGCGGGATACGGCCTTGCGCTCGCGCGCGGAGTGGTCACACTGGGCTACAGTCTTCAATACGTGAATCAGTCGAGCGGCATCGCCGAGACGACGCCGAGTTCGAGCGCTTCGTTCCTTTCGGGAATTCACGAAGGGTGGGGCCTTTCGCACACGGCTTCGGTGAACTTCATTCTGCCTTATGCGTATCTTCCGACGCTTTCACTGGCTGCTCGGAATATCGGCGGCTTGCATTTTATTTCGGGCAACCTATTCGGTCGCGCGCACAATCCGATCGGCACACCGGACGACGAACCCATGAGCATCGATGCCGCCTTCAGTTTCAAGGTGCGATTCGAGGGACAATTCAAATCGCAGTGGTATTTGCAGTACCAGGACGTGACCGAGACGGTCCGCCTGCCGGTAGTGGAAAAGCTCCGCATCGGGGTGAACTTCGATCTGAGCCGAAATTTTTCGTTGAGAGGCGGCTTCAACGGCGATCAAGCTTCGGCCGGTCTCGGGTATCGAAGCGATGCGAGCGAGATCAACCTCGCTTGGTATCACGAAACGAATCCGTTTCCGGGCGTCGATCATTGGGATACGCGCTACACCCTTCAATACAAACTTTTCTTTCAAGACCGCAACTCGCGCGATCGCGAGCATGAATTAGGAAGGTAGGAGAAAACGACATGTCAGGAAGCAACCGATCCGAACCTCAATCCATCGCCATCAGCGTCCTCGCTCGTAATACGAAGGTCGAAGCCGAATGGATTTCAGAGATCAAGGCATTCCAACGAAGCGTCGAAAACGCGCTGGGTACGGACGTCGATTCGTTTCGCACGCAGGTTCATCCGTTGATTCTGGTCGATGCCCGCCATCAGGGCTGGCAAGACGTGGTTTCGTCGCTCGATCGCGGCGGAAAGACCGTCATCCTCGTGATCGAAGAGCGTGAGTTTTTCCCCGATGCCGAAGATTTGCATCGGGTGGACGACGTGCTCGTTTATCCTTTTCGCTTGGCCGAGCTGCTTAGTAAGTACCGGGGCCATTATCAGCGATCGCTCCATCACGAGCTGATCCACGAGATGAATCTGGTGCAGGACGATTTGCAGGCGGCGAACGAAACTTTAGAGCGCATCGTTCAGGCGAAGACGCCGAAGCGTTACAGCGGCATCAAGGGCGTGAACATCATGAGCCGCCATCTTTCGGGCCTGAAACCGGGCGGAGATTATTTCGACGTATTCGAGTCCGAACAGAAGGATTTCGTGAACGTCTTATTGTGCGACAGTTCGAGTTACGGCCTGTCGAGCGCGCTCCTCGGAATGATGTTGTCGAGTGCGGCCAAGATCGCGAGCGATGCTCGGATGAATACGGTCGACTGGATTCAGGCGATTTACCAAGAACTGAAAGTCACTCTCGGCGAAAAAGAGCATTTGAGCATCTTCTTCGGGCGGATCAACCGTCGCGACTTCTCGCTCCATTACCAGCTTTTCGGAACGATCGAGGCCTTTGTCGTCGAAAAAGGCGGGGAGTGCCACCCGCTCGAAAAACACGGGCGTTGGATCAGCGGCCTGACTCCTCCCGATCCGGGTTTCGAGAAGGTGATTCACTTAAACCCGAAGGATCGGATCGTGTTGCTTTCGGACGGCTTTGTGAACGGCGTGGGCGGCGAGTTCTACTTGCAGAAAATCTTCCATCAAAAGCTCGAACAAGAGCCGTTTCATCTGGTGAACGAGCTTTCTTACCGGATCAAATCAAAGCTCGTTCCGGGCGAGACGTTTCCGGGCGAAGATTGCTCGGCGATCGTGATGGATGTCGATAACCGGGTGCTGCGACTGGCGCCGACGGGCTGAGTTCTTACTTTCGGACGCTTTCGATCAACGCCCGGTAGTCAAAGGCACTCGGGCGGGGAATCCGTTTCAACGTACCCGGCTCAAGCGAGAAGAGCCCGAACTGCGCACTGTAACCTTCGGCCCATTCGAAGTTGTCGTTTAAGGTCCAGTAGGCATAACCCCGGATCGGGGCACCGTTTTGAATTTCCTGATCGACGATCGCAAGGTGATCGCGGATGAAGCCCGTTCTTTTTTCGTCGGTGCGGTCGGCGATGCCGTTTTCGGTAATCCAGATCGGCATTCCCGGAAAAATGACCTGAATCCGATCGAGCATCCGGCGCATTCCATCGGGGTAAATCTCCCAGCCTAAGTCTTGCACCGGCGCGCCCGGCGTGGTCCGGCGCTCGATCGGCTCGTGACTGAAGGGTCGGACCTGCACGCGGTCGCGTGAATAATAGTTCAACCCGAAAAAGTCCTGCGTGCCGATCGCTTCGGGAATCCAAGCACGCGTGCGAATCAGAAACGGAAGCTTCACTAAGAGGACGCCGCTTGAAAGCGCGTTCGGAATGGCCCAGTTGAAGATCTGATCGAACTTGCGGGCGGCATAACGATCGAGAGGATTCAGACGATGAAAGGCATCGAAGTTACGAAGGTGGTGAGCCAGGCCCACCTCGGGGCGGAAGCCGTCAGAGTCGAGCAGCCGGTGGATTGCATGGTAAGCGAGCGCGTGGGCTTGCACCATGTGGGTCATGGGAGCGCCGATCGAGCGCAGGTCATTCTTGCCTGGCGGAAAGACGTCGCTTAAGTATCCCGCCGCGATGATGGTCATGGGTTCATTGAGTGTGATCCACATCCGTACGCGGGGGCCGATTTGCGAGACGACCTTTTCGGTGAATCGCTCGAAGGCTTTCGGAAGTCCGTTCCAATCCCATCCGCCCTTTTCAGCCACCCACCCCGGAAAGGTGAAGTGATAGAGCGTGATCATCGGTTCGATTCCGGCGGCCTTCAGGCGCTCGATTTCGGCGACATAGCGATCGATCATCGCTTCGTCGAACCGGCCTTCTTGCGGCTCGATCTTGGCCCATTCGACCGAGAAGCGATAGAAATCAACGCCAAGCCATTTCAGGTTCGCGATGTCTTCGTCCAGATGCGCCCACGAATCGGTCGCAACAAGAGAGGTGTCGCCGTTTTTGATTTTGCCGGGAGTGTTTTCCCAGCGCCACCAGTCGCTGTTTTCGTTGTGGCCTTCGATCTGATAGGCAGAGGTCGCGACGCCGAAATGAAAATCGCGGGGAAGGGCTTTCAAAATGGACATGCGGAGCGAAATTTAAAGGAACTCGGGGGAGCGGGCAACTGTTTTTCTGTCAGGTTTTTCGTTGATATTTTTTCTATTAAATTTAGGTAATAAAATAAACATTCAGTGAACAATAAAGGTTTTCAATCGAGCCTCAAGAGAAGTTGACTTATTGAGTCACATTTTTTGGATTGTGCTTTTCCTTAAAATCATTACGCTAAGAATATTAACTCACAAGGAAGGGAAACTATGAAAACACTCTTGATCGCAATTCTTGCACTGACATCATTTGGATTGGCATCGAACAGCGCCATGGCAGCCAAAGGCATCGCCGGACGCGCCAGCAACGGCGGCTACGGAATGGCCGGCTGTGGTTTGGGATCGCTCGTTTTTAAAGAAAATAACGGACTTCAAATTTTGGCTGCGACCACCAACGGAACCCTGGGTTCTCAAACTTTCGGGATCACCTTCGGAACTTCGAACTGTGACCTGAGCGGAAAACTGGTTTCGAAAGATCAAGTCGAACACTACATCGCTGCGAACCAAAACGCGTTGAAAAACGACATCGCTCGCGGAAACGGCGAAGCCCTGAACGGCCTGGCTGAACTCATGGGCAAGAAAGATTCGGCTGCGTTCAACACGCACCTGAAAGCGAATTACACGAAGATTTTCGCTAAGACCGACCTCTCGGCGAAACAAATCACCGATAATCTGTTCAGCGTTTTGAATTAGTTTTTTCATACTAAAAACTCGACGACCCATGTCTCTCTTGTTACTAAGAAAGGCATGGGTTTTTTATTGCTGCTTTGTCTGGGGTGGGGCTCGCAGGCCTGGGCTGCTCCTGCTTCTACTCATTCAATTCAAACGGATGCGGTTCAAACGCTCGGTCAGTCCTCCGAGTGGAAGGCCTTGCTTCAGTATCAGAAAAATTTTTTGGGAGCGGAATCGAGCGAGGTCGACGGCAGTCGATTTTTTCTTTCACCCGAAGGAAGAACCGATCCGGTGGCCGAGCTGAAAAGCACCTTACAAGCGTTTGCGGCTCCGATCGTGAAAGATAAAAAGGGCGAGGATAACGAGCATGCCCTTTGCCGCTTTCCCGCCCGTTACGCGTTGCTGATGCGCCAGCAAAAAAACGGACACATCCATTTAAACCAAGCGCACTGGCCGCATCCTCGTTGTGCGAGTTTTCATGTCTATCGTGACCGCATCCAAAATCGCCAAGTCAGCGTCGTGTTCTCGTCTTATTATTCCGGAAGCGCGTCTTCTGTCTTCGGCCATAGTTTTCTGAAATTCTCGGGCACCAACGACAACGAGCTGTTCGATACCGGGATTAACTTCGCCGCAAACCCGACGACTCATAATCCGATCCTGTATGCCCTCTACGGTTTGATCGGGGTGTTTCCTGCGACCTTCTCGGCGCAGCCGTTTTATTATAAGGTTCGAGAGTACAACGACTTCGAGTCGCGAGATCTTTGGACTTACGACCTGAGCCTGACCGAACCGCAGAAGACGATGCTGATCGCGCATCTGTGGGAACTCGGCAATACCTATTACCATTATTTCTATTTCAACGAAAATTGCTCGTATCAGATTCTGCGCGCGATCGAAGGAGCGATTCCTTCGATTCGGTTTTTTAAAAGCCGGCCGATTTATCTGATTCCTTCCGAGTCGATCAAGCTTCTGAATGAAATTCCGGGGTTGGTCACGAAAGTAAGCTACCGCCCGTCGTTGCGAAGCGTGGCCTATCATGGATATGACGGTCTGAACTCTGCCCAGAAAAAAGAACTTCTGGCCGACCTTCACGATCGCAATCGGATCTCGGACGATGCTCATGTTGTCGATGTGCTGATGGATGCGATCGATCTGAACCAAGCCAAAGAGATCGCCGCGAACGATCCGCAGGCCATCGACTGGAAGGAGCGGGTGCTTCGCAAACGCTCGACCCTCGACCGTGCGGATCTTCCTGAAAAACCACCGGTTCCGACCGAAGAAGACCCGATGTTGGGTCACGGCTCGCGAAGAATCTCGTTGGGATACACGATGCGCGATTTTTCGGGCGATCCAGCGGTTGGTGGATCGGGAGGGCGGCCCGTATTGGATTTTAAGGTGCGGGCATCGCACCACGATTTGCTCGATCCGTCGATCGGATATCCGCGCTACTTGCACATCGATTTCGGGCGACTCGGGTTTCGCTACCTTCCGCAGCCGAAACGCTTTTTACTCGACGACGTGACGATTGTCGATCTGACCGCACTTTCGGTCGAACATCCTCTGTATTCGAAATGGTCTTACAATGTCCGGCTCGGTTACGCGCGGAAGTGGTTTCGCGACTGCGATGACCCGACGGAATGCGGGGCCGTCTCGGCGAAGGCAGGAGTAGGGAAAACCTATCCATTGGGAGGCCGAAACGTGGTGTTCGCATTGATCGATTTCGAACCGAGCTATGGTTCAGGCTATCGCGATTCGCGGTTTAAGCTTGGGGTGAATCCTACGATTCAGTTTTTGTTCGAATGGCAGCCCTCGTTCAAGTCGCTGTTGAAGGCGGGGACGACGTACACGGCCTGGACAGAACACGCCTGGATGTATGAGGCTTCGCTCGAAAACCGATATGTGATGTCGAATCGCTTCGGGATTGATCTGGAGCTTTCTTACGCGAAACAGAGCGAGGCCAGCCTGAGAGCGATTGCACTGAGAGGGCTTTATTATTTTTAAGCGGGCGCGACTTGCGATGGTGGTTTGTTTCGTTGCGATGCTTTCGGGCTGTAGCTCGATGCTCTACGCGCCGACGAACGACCTTTATGCGAGCCCGAAAGCGATGGGGCTTTCATTCGACGAGGTGAAGCTCACTTCGGATTCGCACTCGTTGTACGGCTGGCGCCTTCGCGAAACCCGGTTCAAAAAGCCGAAGGGTTGGATTTTGTTTTTCCACGGCAACGGCCAGAACCGAAGCGCGCATTTTCTGTCGCTGGTTTGGCTGCTCGATCGTGGTTATGACTATTTTATTTTCGATTATCAGGGGTACGGCGAATCCGAAGGAAAGCCTTCGCCTGAAGCGACGGTGGACGACGGCATTGCGGCGATGACTTGGTTTTTTCAGACCTCAAAGGAACCACGCTACCAAGGCGTACCGATGATCGTGTTTGCTCAAAGCCTGGGTGGGGCGGTGGCTTTGCGATCATTAGAGGAATACACCGCGAAGACCTCGCAGCCGATTCCGCCGTTACGGTGGGTCGTGTTGGATTCGTCTTTTTTGTCGTATCAACGAGCGGCGGCGAGTGTGCTCTCGAAGCATTGGCTCACGTTTTTGTTTCAGCCTTTCAGCGCGCTTTTGATTTCGGATGCCGAAGCGCCTAAGCACGACCTTGATCGCTTGCCGAAGACGAATTACCTGGTGATGCACGGAAACGAAGATCAGATCATCGATTTCAGCTTGGGAAAAGAATTGTTCGCAGCCTTGCCGAAACCGAAGGCCTGGATCGAGATCGAGGGCGGTCATCACATCGACGGATTGTCGGCTCACGGAGATCGTTATCGCGAGGAGTTTTTAAAAATCATCGGATCGGATCCGGGCGCTCAATCTCAATCTCGCCCCGAAACGTCAGGCGCGCAGGCCCGATCAACCAAATCCCGTGGTACGCATTAGCGGTTTTTTCGAACCGAACCTGAAGCGATCCGCCCCGGGTTTCCACGGCGACTCGGTGTTCGCCGTCCGCGCATGATTGCGCTCCGTTCGTGGGTGATTGCGACTCGGTGAGTGCAATGGCCGCAGCGATCACGCCCGTGCCGCAAGAAAAGGTTTCGTCCTCGACGCCGCGCTCGTAGGTGCGCACGAAAATTTTTGAGCCCGAGCGATCCGATCCGCCGATCGGTTCGACGAAATTGACGTTGATCCCGCCCGGCATGAACATCGCCGAATGACGAAGGGTGCGTCCCTCGGTCACCACGTCGTGGGTCATCAGGCCTGATGTGGATCGAACTAGGTGCGGCGACCCGGTATCGAGCACGAACCCGACCGGCGTTTCGTGAATGGCGCCGACGTCTTGCATTTTCAGATGAACGAGTCCGTCGCGAAGCTCGGCCTCATGCTCACCGTCGCTGGCTGAAAATCGATAAAGCTCTTTACCGATTCCCAAATCGTGTGCAAACTGCACGAGCGCGCGGCCGCCGTTTCCGCACATGCTGCATTCACCGCCGTCCGAATTGTAGTTTTTCATCGTGAAATCGAGCCACGCCGAGCCGTCGTTTGAGCCGGGAGCACGATTCAACAGAATGAACCCGTCGCCGCCGACCCCGAAGCGTCGGTCACAAATGCGCGCGATCTGAGCGCGAGTCAGGCTGTCGCAAAAACCGCTGCGATTGTCGACCAAAATAAAATCATTGCCCGTTCCCTGGTACTTCGAAAACGAAAGCTTCATGCGCCGTCTTTCGCTCCGTCTTTGATCCGAAGAACCGAGGCGCTCAATGAAATTTGATACTGCGACGGCAGCCGTAACGGAGTAATCGTTTGCCGAAACCGCGTCAGGGCCGAGCCGCCTTTCAGTCGTGCCTTTTGTTTCAAGGCCTCGGTCATGCGTTCGAGCACTTCTTGAAACAAGTCTGATTTTTCGACTTCGATCATCTCGGCCTTGATGAACTGATGCGTCTGAATCGAATCGATCTCGATGTATTGCGAGAGCGCGGGCGAGGCCGGATCGAGAACGGGAATCGTCACCGCAGGTGGAGTGCTCGCATCGCTCATCTCGAAGTGAAACTCCTGAGCCGGAGCGGTCTCGACCGCCTCGTCGTCGTCGCGGTCGGCAGGTTTGAACGAGAACTGAAGGCCCGAATCGCGGAGTTCTTGAATCAGGCGCACGCCCGCGTATTCGCTGATGCGCGGAAAGAAAACCTTTCCGGCCTGAAGTTGCAGGTCGAGGTCGTTCGAAGAAAGCCCGATCGGATTCTCGGTCACAAAAAGCAGCAGCTTGTCGCGCTCGAAGGGGCCGAAGCGCCCTTGGATTCGCAGATGAAACGGATACGCGATCGAAAGGTCATGCAGCGGTTCGCGCGTGTTCTCGGAATACTGACGGATCTCTTCCAGCGGGTTGTTGATCGGTTCGGCGGCTACTGCAAAAGGATCGGGGAGGCCGTCCCCGAATGAGGCTTCCGGTGGCGCAGGTTCTTCGGGGAAAGCTGGCTCGGACTCAGGTTCTTGTGCTGATTCCGATTCTGGAGTCGGCTCGTGCGTCGGTTCCGGCAAAGGATCCACCATGCCGAGCTCTTCGATCGACTCAAATGCATCGACGTGCTCGGCCTCCGAACCCTCAGCGTGTTCCGACTCGGATGGCTCCGAGGGAGGCGCTTCGGTCAGAGGAAGCTCGAAAATACCGGTGAGGTCCTTTTTGGGAGGTGATCCCTTTTCCTCGCTCATCTGAATTCAGAATAGCATTAAAGGTTGGCACCGTGGCATTTTTTGAATTTTTTGCCGCTTCCGCAAGGACATTCGTCATTTCGGCCGACTTTCGAGAGGTCTACGCCGACCGGCATCGGACGAAGCGGCTCGCGGTTCGCGGCCTGAGCTTCCCCGTGCTGACCCCGAAGGGCTTCGCCCCCTGTCGGAAGGCGGGACATTCTTCGGGTTGGAATCGGAGACGTTCCCAGCGTGTTGACGGTGTTTTGAACCGGGGCCTCGCGGATTTCTTCGCCGTCGATCTCGGATTCGAACCCGCCCGGGCTCGCGCTGATCTGGACGGCGAACAGCTTGCGAACGACGTCGCCGTTGATCTGAGACATCATCATTTCGAAGAAGCGGAAGCCCTGCTTCTTGTACTCGACGAGCGGATCTTTCTGACCGTAACCCTGAAGACCGATTCCGTCGCGAAGGTGATCCATCGCGAGCAGGTGATCTTTCCACAAGTGATCGATCGTGCTGAGCAGGACCATCTTTTCGACCTGACGGATCAGCTCCGGCGAGTATTGTTTTTCTTTCGCTTCGTAGGCTTGTTCCGCGATCTTCATCAATACCTTGCGAAGGCCTTCGCCGTTTAACGGATTGATGTCGTTTTCAGTGATGTTCGTCGCCACCTGGAACGTCACCGCGACGGCTTCGTTCAGTTCTTTCAGGTTGAGCGTGCTTTCGCCTTCCACTCGGCGCATCTTTCCGCCCGGGAAGAAATCTTCGGCGATCATCGACACGAGGTCGGCCACCATCGACATCACCATCTCGCGAAGGTTCGGCTGCGAGAGCACTTCTTTACGCCAAGCATAGACGACCTTGCGTTGTTGGTTCATCACGTCGTCGTATTCGAGCAAGTGCTTCCGGATGTCGTAGTTGTGACCTTCGACTTTTTTCTGAGCGTTCGCGATCGCTTTCGTGATCCACGGATGTTCGATCGGCAGATCGTCTTCCATGAAGCGTTTAATGTTCACGCCGCCGAAGATCCGCATCAGATCGTCATCGAGCGAAAGGTAGAACTTCGATTGGCCCGGGTCACCTTGACGACCGGCCCGTCCGCGCAGCTGGTTGTCGATCCGGCGCGATTCGTGGCGTTCGGTTCCGACGATGTAAAGACCGCCCGAGGATTTGACCTCTTCGCGTTCTTTTTCGACCTGATCCTTCCAGCGCTTCATCGTCTCTTCGAGTTTCAGGTTGTAGGCCGCGATCTCTTCGTCGGTCGCAGTGGGCTCAAGCGTTCCGACTTCGAGTTTGGCCATGAATTCGGCGTTCCCGCCGAGCAGAATATCGGTACCCCGACCGGCCATGTTGGTCGAAATCGTGACTGCGCCTTTTTTACCGGCTTGGGCGACGATCTCGGCTTCACGCTCGTGCTGTTTGGCGTTCAAGACGTTGTGCTTGATACCCAGCGTTTTCAAATGTTTCGCCAGTTGTTCCGACTTATCGACCGAAACGGTACCGACGAGGACCGGTTGTCCTCGCTCGTGGGCGACTTTAATTTCGTGAGCCACGGCCTTGATCTTGGCGCTTTCGGTTTTGTAAATCGTGTCGGGCTCGTCCTTCCGAACGAGCGGACGATTGGTCGGGATGATCGTCACGTTGAGGTTGTAGATTTGCTGAAACTCGGTCGCCTCGGTGTCGGCGGTACCGGTCATGCCCGAAAGTTTTTGGTACATCCGGAAGTAGTTCTGGAAGGTGATGGTCGCGAGCGTTTGGTTTTCGCTTTCGATCTTCACGCCTTCTTTCGCCTCGACGGCTTGGTGCAGACCGTCCGACCAGCGGCGGCCGGCCATCAGACGACCGGTGAACTCGTCGACGATGCACACTTCGCCTTCTTTCACGACGTAATCGACGTCGCGCTTGAAGATGACATGCGCGCGCAGCGCCTGGTTCACGTGGTGAAGCAGTTCGATATTGGCCGGATCGTAAAGGTTTTTCACGCCCAAGCGAGATTCCATCTTGTCGACGCCCGATTCGGTCAGAACGGCAGTCTTCGATTTTTCGTCGATAGTGTAGTCTTCTTCTTTCACCAGGCCGCCGTCCGAGCGGATCTGGCGGTCAATAATATAGTACAGCTCGGTCGAGTCTTCGGACGGACCCGAGATGATGAGCGGAGTCCGGGCCTCATCGATCAGAATCGAGTCCACCTCATCGATGATGGCGAAGTGAAGGTCGCGCTGAACGTAATCTTCAAGACGAAACTTCATGTTGTCGCGAAGGTAATCGAAGCCGAACTCGTTGTTCGTTCCGTAAGTGATGTCGCAGCCGTAGTTTTGCTGGCGTTCGCGGTCGTTTAGACCGTGCATGATGATACCGGTTGAAAGACCCAGGTATCCGTAGATCAGACCCATCCACTCCGAGTCGCGTTTGGCCAGGTAGTCGTTGACGGTCACGACATGAACACCCTTGCCTTCGAGCGCATTGGCGTAAGCGGCGAGGGTCGCGACCAGGGTCTTTCCTTCACCGGTTTTCATTTCGGCGATCCGGCCGCGATGCAAAGTCATGCCCCCGATCAACTGCACGTCATAGTGGCGTTGGCCGATCACGCGCCAAGCGGCTTCGCGCACGGTTGCGAATGCTTCGGGAAGAAGATTGTTCAGCGGCTCGCCGCGAGCCAGACGTTCGCGGAATTTCGCGGTCTGGGCTTTGAGGTCGTCGTTCGACAACGGCTTGATTTTCTTTTCGAGCTCGTTGGTCCGGTTGACGATGGGGTAAATGCTTTTCAGTTCGCGATCGTTTTGCGTTCCGAAAATTTTACGGCCAAAGTTGGTCACGGTTTGAATCATTTCGTTTTCTCCTAATTTTCCAAA
>Ga0164242_10008063_pt1 | contig 11447 bp, 7 predicted proteins | sample OricomgcompostMG_FD_108783 | JGI IMG/M metagenome (GOLD analysis project Ga0164242, IMG submission 108783) | Miracle-Growth compost microbial communities from Emeryville, California, USA - Original compost - Miracle growth compost (MG) ...
GCTCCGCAACGCCCTCGGATTTGTCTAACAGCAGGACGGCGACCTGCTCGCCATGCTTTGTCTTGGTCTGCGCTAAGCGGGGCTGGAGTTCGGTGTGTAGCTGAGCCGATCCTAGTACTACCACAATGTTCGCTATTCTCCCCGTTAGCATCTATTCCAGTTGGGGCTCCCACCTATAGTTTCGCAGAAACGTACCGGCGAACGCCTCCACCGCGAAGGCAAGCAGATCAACGCCCTCCCCTCCAGAGACAGCTGGCATATCGACAATCAGCCCAGCATCACGGCTAGCCTCATCCTCAGTTAACCTCGAGTTAACCGTCTTACCCAGCCGCGCAACCATAGCCCTCCACACGCCCGGTTCCTCCTCAACCCTATCCCGACCATAGTAGTACACGATCGGCAGCTTTACCGGGACGAGTCCCGGCCCGCTGCTAGGCGACGCACCAACACCCGTCCCCCCCTCAGGCGCCTCGGCGTCCATCACCCCGCCGAACACGGCCGCCGACAGCGTCCCCGGTAAGCTGAGCAGGCCCTCGCCCGGGTCCAGGTTGACCAGGCACGGCTGGCTGCCCTGCCGCGTCGCCAGGGCCGTGAGCGTACGCGCGAGAGTCGACTTGCCGCTGTAGGGGCCACCGCAGACGAGGACGCGGGGAGGCGGGTGCATCGGCGGCGGCGGCGCGTGGGCACCTGCCTCTGGGCGCTGGCGCCGGCGTGATTGCAAGACGTGGTGCAGGTTCAGGTAGCTAACGTGGGCTGGTTCGTCGGCGGGGGCGTATTCGGCGACGTGGTCGTCGCACTCGCCCGACACCTCGAGGGTGCAGCCCTGCCATGTCAGGATCTTGGACTTGGTGCCTGGGAGGGTGTAGGGCACGTTGAGGGCGAGCTCGGTGCCGTCGCGCTCGGCGGTGCCGGAGACGAGGCGGATCGTGAGGGCTGTGGATGTCGAGGCGGTGCCGGAGGAGGATAGCGTGGAGGAAGATTGGTGGGGTGACTCGAATCGCCACTCCCAGAGGGGCTGGAGGGTGATTGTGCGGGTTCTTGAACCTGGAGGGGGCTTTGAATGACGGTTAGTTTCCGTGCCCAGCAGAATGCATGAGGAAGTTCGGGGATTCTTAGGGGTGGGTTGGCACGCAGTGGATGGGGAATGGCTACTTACTTGCACAGGTATCTGACCTAAGCCTGGAATAGACATCTTGCCTAGGGCTAATAAAAACGTTCAACAGGTAAGAATCGTTGTGACCTTGGCTAAAAGTAAATGCGGACGAGAGGACGGGGGAGAAGTTCGTCAGCCTTGTGGGGTGTTTGTGCATGCACCCCGCGAGGCTACGACCTGCCAGGCGGGATCTTATTCGAGGGGGCAAGGGTAGCTCCCAGAAATATGGGTCTGCGAGATTCTGGTTGGCTATAGTGGGTTGTCCATGTTGGATCATCGTACCAGCTTGCCGGCTTCGGGTTGGCTCGCAGATTCAAGCCACAGATTGAAGTCACGATGGACATAGCAAACATTCAAAACTGCCCATGGTAAAGTCTTTCTAAAGTCATATTCCAGCTCCTTTAGCTAGATCTATTCGTAGGTAATTTATCGTACTGTACATGATAAATTGAGGGTATACCGCCGCGTGCTTCCACTCCATGCTCCTTTGTTTTTTGTCATGATAAAACGCTGAATGCTTGCAAAAAAAGAGAGGGAAAAAAAGGAAAAAAGGATGATGACTCCCCCCCATCGCCTTGCCGATCCGTCTCTCCTACGGCGTGGGGGCTGGCATGCCTTCCTGAGGCAAGCCTCCTCTAAACGCCTCTGTATTCATGTCGTTGACCGTACTGGTCGCCTCGTAAATCTATTCCCCCGTTTCTTTTACTGGGCCAACTCTTCGAATATCCGAATCAAGCTTCGGACTCCCTTGATACTGTTCTCATCCGGGCCTTGGCCGGGCGTCCACTTGGCGTGGGCGAAGTCAATGAGCTTCAGCGAGTATATGTGCGGGATATCGGCCTCGTCATCCGAGAGTTCCTCCTCGCCAGCGAGGATGATCTCTCCTTCTTCGTCGAGGGCTATGCCGCTGTCGACCCTGATGGTCGAGCGGCCGGCGTCCTCGCCCTTGTCCTGCAGGGACATGGTCGCGCTCGCGCTAGTCTCGTCGATCGCAGCTCGCAGGGCGTCGCCGTCGCCCTCAAACACGAAGAGCAGGCTAGCCGAGAACATGCGAGTCTCCTCGCTCTCGAGGATCTCCTGCACCCTTTTCAGGTCGTCCAGGAAGGCATTTGCAATGGCCTTCCCAAGCTCCTCGTCGATTTTGGCGTGGTCGTTGAAGATGAAGTTCTTGAAGGCGTCCACCACGTTGCCCGAGTTGACGTCCACCCTTCCGTAGTCCTTACTGTACTTCCTGTACTCGTCGGCGTCGAGATCCTCGGCTTTTTCGGAGCCTCGGTAGACGCGCATCCCCGCGATCCGGAAGCCCAGATCTCCGTGCGTAGTCTCGGCGCTAATCTTGTCAAAGCGCTGCCTCTTCTCGAGCGGCGCATCGTCGGCCCACAAGCGCACTCCGAGCTTCACGTCCATGATGTTCGGCCGTGTGTATCCGTACGTGGCATTCTCCAGAACGACGGCCTTGTCCGTGGCAATCTTCTTGTTGGCGTTTGGTACCCACTTGATGTTATCCGACAACGGCATCGCCAATGTAGGTTCTGGTGGTGACGCTGGTGTTGTGCTGTGCGGCAGCATTTGTGTCGCCATCTCCATCATCTGTTCCGTCACCTCCATGCTAATATGGCCGGCCACAGCGGCGGGTATCTGGTCCTTGATCGAGGCCACGTCGGTAGCATCGCTAAGCGACAACGTGCCTACAAATAGCGGCATGAGCTGCGCGAGGTCGGCGTGCTTCTCGTTCGCCGACTGGTAGAATTCGATCTCCTGCTGTGTGCACGGCTTAATAAAGAGTTCGCCATCAGTATCGCAAAGGGTCCCCGCGCTGTTGAGACAATAGGTTAGCGACCCGTCTTCATCCGGCCCGAAGGACGAGTGGGCGTGGGTAAGGCTTACTGTCCGGCGACAGCGTGGGGGAAGTGGACCAGGTCCGCCCGGTCCGGTATTCCTCTTGGCCCGCCCATGTCGGTAGCTGGCCCTTCGCTGAGCCAGTGGTGTATGTGTTGAGCTCAAGGGGGATGTGTTGATGGAGAGGTTGAGCGAGGCGCATCCAGGGGTGATCTACCGGTCAATGTTCGAGGTAGGTGTTTTGGGGGAGAATCGGGCACCGGTGGCATAGGCAAACGTTGGCTTAAAATCTAGATGGGAGGAGCTGGAAGTGGGAATAAATAGGAAGAGGTTTATGTGAAGGCACAGGTGTAATGAGATGTCTAGGGATGGTGAGCCAGGCTTGCTGGCAGAGCGGGCGAAAGTGTCGTTTTTGTGCTCGGAATGGCGGTCGTGGATCAAAGGGAACGAGGAATGGCAAATGCGGGAAATCAGGTCCCCATTCCGCCTTCGCGGCACATCCACGCGGGTGCAGGGGGGGAGAATGGAGTAACCTCCGCCAAACTCGCGTGACGCAGATGAATTCCAGCGAATGACAGCGCCGTGGCGAAGGGGGGTGTGGCCTATTACGCAGGGTTTTGGTTGGGTGTGCCGCGTTTTGCTACGTTTTTGCTCTCGCTTTCACCGCACTGTCTGTCCTGTCACAGCCCTCCTTGTTTTTTCGGAGGGCAGGGAAAGAAGTGGAGGAAAGGAACTGCCACCGCTGAGTAACGCAGGCTAAGCCACAGTGCGCGGGAGTGCCTTGTCCAATAGTGCCCGCTCCCGAGTCCGAGCCAGCTCGCCGCAGCAACGCCAACAGGCGGGCGCGGCCACGACGAGGCGATCCAATCCCCCACAGTGACTGGCGCGGCGGACGGCTGCCGGGCTTTGCGCGCGTTGCTTTACGTACTGCCCTGCGCTGCGGATCGGATACCCTACGCTGTGAAGCAGGCAGACAGTGGCACTATCGAGTATTCACGGCTGGGTCGCCCAATCACTGCCAGCGCCAGAATGCCATCGCGCGAGGATCGTGGCGCCCCCTGGGCCCCCTATTGAGCTCCCTCCGTACGTTTCTGTTTACGGCTTTGCTACGGCATCCTGAGAGCGGGGAGACTCCGACAACCCGTCGTCCCGTGGACTCTGCGGCGTGGTTCCGATAGTGGTGTGTTTGTGGTATCTTTTCTCCTGGTCATGGATCTGTCGTCAAAGAGCGGAAAGCTGCTTCTTGTGAATCAAATGACTGGGCTGACTGGGCTCAGGTCGTTTGGCTGTAGGATGCAGGGAGGGTTGGAGCATCAAGCCGCCCAACGGCAACATCCAAACACGTCGTAAATCAATAAACCACAATAGCTTCAAACTTCCCTTCGCGGCTTCCCCGTTTGGGCTTTCCTGATCAGGTTGCCGCGCTGCGTTTGTCAATACCTGCCACCCTACCTTACCTACCTACCTACCTACCCACCTACCTAACAATACTTAGGGTTCGTGGCAGGTAACCATCTGCTTGCGGCGCACTCTTTCCAGAGCCTAACCACTAGAGAATGTGATGAGGTGAGCATCTACCACTCTCACACCTCTAAGCCCTCTTCCTCCGGCCGCCTTTACGGCCCTATTGGTTGTTCAATCTGCATCTCTCTCGCCGGTTAACTTGGGTGCGCTCCAAGCCCCTCTAGGAAGCTCACCTTATCCTAACCTCCCGACCTCCTGACCTGTTGGTTCTCACCGCATTGCCGAACATCGACTAGTGATGCATAACCCCCACTGATCAAGCTAGATCTAACTGCCATGTCATCACCGACCGCAAACCCCATTGAGGAGGGTGCTATGGTCGCCAATGATATGACCGGGGAACCTTCAACACAGCCTCTCCAGGACGGACCTAGTCCGCCCACAAACGAAGCAGATGCTGTGACCAACGAACCCAACGTTGCAGATGCCGGGTGCAACTCCTCGGAGAATCCCGTACCGGCGAACCTTCAGGTCGGCAGCCAGAAGCCGAAGCGAGCCAAGAGGAAAGGCAAAAGCGCCGCCGCAAGAGGCCCAGGTGCCTTGAATAGGAGCTGCGGGACAGGTTTCGAGGGCAAGTATCCAAACCCCCAGGTCTGGATGGTGGTGGCTCAGACTGACAAGCTCACCAGAGTTTTATTGCGATCCGCCTAGGACCCCTGCCGAAGCTCTCGAAGAGCAAACGGACATCTATCCGCCGTACGTCTCCCTAATCCCGGCCCCCGTTGCCTGATGTGATGTTTCAATATACTAACCGTCACTGCAGGCATCGCCCCTTTGTCGAGTACGTTAGGACCTTCATGTGACTCTTCTTTTTCCGTGCTAACGACCACAAGCCGCATCGAGGAATGCCTGCAGCGTTTCCGCGCTCGCCGCCGACTCGATAGCGAGCGAGCGAATCTCTTCAACAAGTTTCTTGCTATTGGCGGAATCGATGGCTCGCCACGTCAGTTCCAGGGCGGCGACACTATTGATCTGGAAGGGGCAACCACCGGCGAGGTCCGGGAGAGCATGGCCCGCGATGTGATCCATCGTACCGGAAATGACTCACGCTACTATAACCCCAAGTATCCAGAGCACTGGGATGTGGACTTTGCGGGAGTTGTCTCGGGGTTCTTGTTAGCATCCAGCCCCTTTCGTTTTTGCTGAACCCAAGACGCTAACCTATCTCAGTTCCGAGCGCATTTTCAAGCTTGTCGGCTCGGATACTCGCTTGATCAGGATGGCTGTTGACGTCGTGCAGAACTTTCTGAACTACGTGCTCTGCCACGACGTTTGTCCCGAGTACGCGACCAATATCCGCGAGGCAAAGGCTGTCTGTGACCAGGCCATAGACCAGATCTCGCGCATTTACGGGATCTGGTCAGACGCCCCTGGCGACTTTGGCGTGGCTGGCCAGACACTCTATTGCTACGACTATGAGGACGCCTCCGCCACTAACTATTACGATGGTGCTGTTGTAACCATGGACCCGAGGCGTGCCAAGATCGTCTTCATGGCGTATGTCGCCTCAATGGACGAGGAATCGTTTACTGCCTTTAACAAGGCCCGGATTTCAAACACCGTGGAGGTCGTAGATACGGTTGAACAGTCCTTCGAGATCCTCGAACTTCAAGAACCCAGCGAAGATCTAATCAGGTTGTACCGAGGAGTCAAGGACCCGGCCACTGGTGTCCCGGGCACCATCGACCCTTGCGGCGTTGCCGTTCTCAAGCCTATTACAATCCAAGACGGCTGGGATGTTAGCCCTTCTCCGCGCCTGAGCCCTGGCACTGAGACTCCAGACAATATTGTGCTCAACTGCAGCGTCATGCGCCACCTGCTCGTCGGCATGAAGGTGAGGCTGGTAGTTTGCACGCTAAACACTGGCATCAAGTTCATCAAGGAGTTCAAGGAAGTGTATCCGAGCTACTACGTTTTCCTGCCCCAAGAGTTGATGCTCACGTACAAGGAACCCGTCTCCAACGAGCGTCCGGCTCCGAGTGCGGACGATCTGGACGCGGAGGAGGCACAGCAAAACAAGATGGAGAAGGAGTGAGATATCGGATTGGGATTCAGGAGCGATACCCCGGACTTGTTGGCGTTCCATGCTTTAGAGGGAGCCTCGCGGCTGGCATACGGACATGTAGTCCGGAATAGTGACTACAGAAGTGGAATTATTACCCTGAGCTGTTTCTTCGTGTGAAATCACCTGTCCCAGCATTCAACCCGTTGACTCTCCATTTTGATTGGTCGCCCTTGATCTTCAACACCGTTGTTCTTCATTAGGCCTACGTCTCGTCTTATGGTGATGGCTAAGTTGCACAGATATCAAGCTAGACTTGGCCGCATGTCCTTGATCTTAGATTATAATATTGTAATTATCGTACAAGCTTATAACTCTCATGGCTAGTGGTCATGAGGAGGAGGTGAGAAAACGACCCAGTTGACTCATACGGCTTCCTCCTAACTGGCTCAGCTTCTAACCTCGATTCTACACAACAGTTTTCGAGAACCGTCTGGGTTGGCTCGTCCGACGGAATGGGAGAGTACCATGGTAAAGACGGTAGTTTCATTGTCCGGCAGGACGGCGGTAGCTGTACTTGAAAAGCATGGTGATACAGAAATTTAGAAGCCCCCCATCCCAACGCCATGAATACGCCTAACGAGTCCAGGTCTTCTCGTGACATGTCGTCGCTATTCGCTAATGTCCCTTGGCCGCGCCATCGATACAAGGCTGACTCTAGTCGCCTCCGCTTTCTCCTCCTATTCGCTGTCCGTGACAACACCCGCGTCAAACGAGGTTCACTCACCCCCGCATATGGCAGCCTCTTCCCTCGTCAGATAACATGCACAAATCTCATATGTCTAATCCTGAGTTTGGACCTTGTGATCGCCCGCCACGACGGCGGCGTAGCTCGGCGGTGGTGCGCCGTCGCTGCTTCCCTCGCCGCCATTAGACGGTCCCGCCCCCGCCCCGGCGTGTCCCTGCCCTTGCGGCGGCGGCGGCGGCGAGGTATTGGTAGCACCGTAGCTCATGTTGTTCTGGGGCTTGGGTTGGCCCTCAGGGGCGCCGCCCGCAGCCCGTTGCGCGGCGCTGGTGTCGTGCACGTAGACGTAGACATGCCCGCGCTCGCGGTCGTGTTGCGGGAGGGACTCGTAGTCGCAGTCTGGCTCGGGGTACTTGGCGATGATGTACCAGGCGTGGATCAGGCCGGGGATCTGGCAAGGAGAGATGTCAGTCAGCATGGTGAGTCAGGTGGGGGTGGTGGAGGGAAGGCGCCGGCCGGGGCTAGAGGTTCGCGATAAGGGTAGTAACTTACGAATCCTAAGACGCAGAGCAGGATGTTGATAATGGAATCAGCGGAGCAGATGCCTCTCTTGACCCAGACTGTGGAATCGCGGGGTTAGTTTCAATGTTCTTCGAAGTGATCCCACGCAGGCAACGGACACCTGCGGGGTACTAGGCTTCGCGATGTGACTTACCGGGCAAAGGAGGGAAGAGGAGGGCCAGAAGGCCGAGGAAGATGTCTGTAGAGCACATCCTGAGCCGCTATTGAATTATAGTAGTAGTGTTGTGACAGGTTTGCGTCGAAAAGAGCGTCAAAGGAAGGTGTCGTGGAGATGGAAGGGGAGAGATGATGGCTGATGGATCAACCGAACTGACGCAGCCGACTCAGCCTGTCCAATGACGGTGGCGGAGCCCGGCCCCTGCACGGGTGCTTGCGTAATGACTGCACGGCGGGGTTCAGTGACGATGAGTGGAGAGCGGTAAAACCCCGGCTCTCAGCCAAGGCCCGTGCCCCGCCGAGGGACTCCAAACTTTCTTCTGGAGCCGAACAATTTATGTCGCCTTTGGTAGGCAAATCTCAAGCTTCAACAACATTCCCGGCTCGATATTCCCGCCCAGACGTTCACACAACATGGACGACTTTGAGTCACTGGAGCTGCTGTCCCTCGTGTCGAAAGTCACGTCGGAGCTGCAGAACCATTTGGGTATCAGCGAGAAGACATTGGCCGAGTTCGTGATCGCGAAACGGCTAGAATGCGGTCCGTTCGACGAATTCAAGAAAACCCTGGCCGGAGTTGGCGCCGAGTTCCCTGCCAGTCTTGTGGAGAGTATAGATCGCCTTGTGCGGTCCATGCACCCCAAGTTCAAGGGACAGCCGCTAGATGGACCGGACGAAGACGAGGCAAGACTGGGCCGATCCGCTGAAGAGAAGGAGAGGGTCTTCCGTGGCCTTTCCCTTCCAGATAAGCAAGTTCAGTATGAGAATGGCGCGACCGATGGCAAAGAGACCGATGCGATCGACGACACGCTCGCTATGCTGGAGAACTTGGAAGGCAAGGCGAGGAAGGAAAACACATCGCGGAAACGGACTCGGAGCCCGGAGGATGATCGAGAGGTTACGAGGCGCAGGAGGAAGGACAGGTACCGGTCGCGGTCGAGATCACGATCCCCGGGTCGTCGGAGCCGGAAGGTCGCCCGTTACGAAGACGAGGAATACGGTTCGTCGCGCAACGGCGTTAAGGAAAGGAGAAGAGGCAGGGCACGCGACGACGACGACGACGACATGTTTAAGCGGGCGCCCGAACAGGAGTTGGACGACGAGCCGATACCTTACAAGGTATATGATGGACACGTCACGGGTATCAAAGATTTCGGGGCTTTTGTGAACCTGCATGGGATCAAAGGAAAGGTGGATGGACTCGTCCATGTCTCTGCATTGGTCGAGGGTCAGAGGGTCAACCACCCATCCGACCTTCTCTCCAAGGGCCAGAGCGTGAAGGTAAAGGTTGTCAAGATCGAAGGGAACCGAATAGGGCTATCCATGAAGGATGTGGACCAAGAATCCGGGTTGGATCTCGCCCCACAGGCTAGGATCGAGTCTGGCGCGAACATGGAGGCCCTGGGCGGCCGTGGAAGATCAAACGGTCTAATAGAGGATATGGCGACATCTTTCAAGACTCCCACAGCCCCCGCAAGGCGACAGAAGAAGCGAATGACCTCGCCAGAACGCTGGGAGATACGCCAACTGATCGCGTCGGGGGTGGCCAAGGCCTCGGATTATCCAGATCTGGAAGAAGATTACAACTCGACTCTGACCGGAGAAGGGCACATGGACCTGGAAGAGGACGTGGATATTGAGGTTCGAGAGGAGGAACCCCCGTTCCTCGCTGGACAAACGAAGCAATCTCTCGAGTTGTCACCCATCCGAGTCATCAAGGCCCCCGATGGCTCTTTGAATCGCGCTGCAATGGCGGGCACAAATCTTTCCAAAGAGAGGAAAGAGATGCGACAACAAGAGGCCGACACGAAAGACGGGGAAAACAAGGTGGACCTGTCCTCGCAATGGCAAGATCCCATGGCCAACCCCGAGCAGCGCAAATTTGCAAACGACATACGCCATGCCCAGACGGCCGCCAAGTCGGACGCCGTGCCGGAATGGAAGAAGGCTATTCAACCCAAGGACCAGTCTTATGGAAAGAGGACAAGCATGACAATCAAGCAGCAACGAGAATCCCTGCCCGTCTTTACGTTCAAGAGCCAGCTCGTCACCGCGGTGAGGGAAAATCAGATCCTTATCGTCGTCGGAGAGACCGGCTCCGGCAAAACGACACAGCTCACCCAATTCCTTGCTGAGGCTGGTTTTACAAATAACGGTATGATTGGTTGCACACAGCCTCGGCGAGTCGCCGCCATGTCGGTCGCCAAGCGTGTTGCAGAGGAAGTAGGCTGCCAGCTTGGCCAAGAAGTCGGATACACCATCCGATTCGAGGATTGCACTAGCCCGGCAACGCAGATCAAGTACATGACGGATGGCATGTTGGAACGTGAGATTCTAATGGACCCGGACCTGAAACGGTACTCGGTTATCATGCTGGACGAGGCCCACGAGAGAACCATATCCACCGACGTGCTGTTTGCTCTGCTCAAGAAAACAGTCATCCGCAGGCCGGACCTTAAGGTCATTGTCACCTCCGCCACCCTGGATGCGGACAAGTTCTCGACATACTTCAACGAATGCCCCATCTTCACCATCCCTGGACGGACATTCCCCGTCGAGATTCTGTACTCGAGGGAGCCAGAATCAGACTACCTCGACGCCGCCTTGGTTACCGTCATGCAGATCCATCTGACCGAGCCGATGGGCGACATCCTTCTCTTCTTGACCGGACAGGAAGAAATCGATACCAGCTGCGAGATCCTTTACGAACGCATGAAGGCACTGGGCCCAAATGTGCCGGAACTCATCATCCTTCCTGTCTACTCCGCCCTCCCGAGCGAGATGCAAAGCCGAATCTTCGACCCGGCCACTCCCGGGAGTCGCAAAGTTGTCATCGCCACCAATATTGCCGAAACGTCAATCACCATTGACCACATTTACTATGTGGTTGACCCGGGGTTCGTCAAGCAGAATGCCTATGATCCGAAGCTTGGAATGGACTCACTTGTTGTCACCCCGATCTCTCAAGCACAGGCAAACCAGAGAGCCGGCCGAGCCGGCCGAACTGGCCCAGGAAAGTGCTTCAGGCTATATACCGAAGCTGCCTACCAGTCCGAGATGCTTCCTACAACCATCCCCGAGATCCAACGCCAGAATTTGTCTCATACCATCCTCATGCTGAAAGCAATGGGCATCAATAACCTTCTCCACTTTGACTTTATGGACCCGCCACCGATCAACACTATGCTTACAGCGCTGGAAGAGCTATATGCGCTATCCGCACTTGACGACGAAGGCTTGCTCACACGACTGGGAAGAAAAATGGCCGACTTCCCAATGGAGCCGTCGCTCGCCAAAGTCCTCATCGCAGCTGTCGACATGGGATGTTCAGACGAAATGCTCAGCATCGTCGCCATGCTCAACCTGCCCAACGTCTTCTACCGACCCAAGGAGAAGCAAACGCAGGCCGACCAGAAGAAGGCCAAGTTCCACGACCCGCACGGCGA
>Ga0164242_10008064_pt1 | contig 11447 bp, 10 predicted proteins | sample OricomgcompostMG_FD_108783 | JGI IMG/M metagenome (GOLD analysis project Ga0164242, IMG submission 108783) | Miracle-Growth compost microbial communities from Emeryville, California, USA - Original compost - Miracle growth compost (MG) ...
ATTTGTCCATTCCTAGGTTATGCTTAACATCGACAATGACATTCTCGGTGGCCGTGGCCGTCAAGGCCATTATCGGGACGCCGGGAAACTTGCGCCGGACCGCACCGAGGGCCTTGTAATCCGGCCTGAAGTCATGTCCCCACTGACTAACACAGTGTGCCTCGTCTATGACGATCCGAGCCAGCTTCTTCTTCTTGTGAAGTTTCATAAGGCCGTTGTTGAAAGCCTGGCTCTTGATGACCATTTCAGGGGTCACGTAGAGCAGCTGGAGCCAGTTTTCCGGTACGTCCGCGTCGAACGACGACATGATCATATTGCGCTCTTCGGTGTCCATCCCTCCATTCAACTGACCTGCGGTGATGTTGAGGGCTTTTAAGTGATCGACCTGGTCCTGCATGAGGCTGAGAAGCGGAGAGATGACAATCGTGATTCCGCGGGTTTTGCCTGTGTTGATCACGGCTGGGAGTTGGTAACACAACGATTTCCCGCCTCCAGTCGGCATCAAGACGAATGCGTCATGGCCGCCAAGGCTCGCATTGATCGCCTCGAGCTGGTTATGTCGGAATCCCGACATCCTGAATCGGTCCTTCAGCGCTCGACGAACGTCTTGGGACCAGGGGTGTTTCATCAGGTTTGGTTGTATGAAGGCCTTCGGCTGGTAGGAAGACGTCGGCTTAGACAAAGCCCTCGATTTAGGGGGCGCCGTCGCATTGCCGGATGTCTCTGATAACACAGTGCGTCGCCGGCCACCGGTAGATGCGGGATCCGAAGAGGATCGGCGCTGCTCGATATCGTCCGCTGCCGCAAGCATCTCTCCATCGCTAAATTCATCGAAGTCGTCATCCGGTACCCTGCGAGAAACTTTCCCAGGACTTTTTTTTCGACACGCTGCTGTTGCGAAATTCGTGCGCGCCTCTACACTGGCCAAGGTTTCGAACGCGTGGTCGCCGCCGCCGTCGTCGTCGTCGTCGTCGTCAAACATGCTGAGATCCTCCTCCGTAAAAGCCATGTTTGCAGCGAGGTTGGAGACCTCAGTGTTGCCAACTCGTCTCGTAGAGGCGTCTGAATCCTTGAACGGGAGGACGCGAGGTGGCGGCATCGCCCGAACTGGCTGGTAGGCTTGGTTGGCAGAACCCGGTCCATGATTCCTCGGAGGTACCTGCGTCTGGAGTATGACTTGCGAGTTGTACTCAGGAATGATCGTGCTCTCCTGTGAGAGTGGCGGCGGAGCGCGCTTTCCGGTGGCCTGGGTGGAGAGGACCACGGGGGTAGGCGAGGTGAGGGCCGCTATGGAATCATTCTGGTCTTTGAGGAAGTCGAGATCGTCCAACCCGGCCGCCAACAGGCTCTTCAACAAGTCGTTCTCTTTCGTCTGAATTATATCGCCGAGCTGCTCCATCCTCACCTCGCCGTCGGGAATTTCAAAACCATCGACATAAGCTCGAGTAAGTTCCGCCATTAGGGTCTCCCTCTCGTCGTTACATGACTTGAAAGCGGTGTATCGAGCCATGACTTCATCCAATGCTTTTCGTTGCTTGCGGAGAGGCTCTGCTTCTTTCTTCACTTTTTCTCGCTGATCGGCCGACCATCTCTCCCGCAGTGACCGTTCATAATCCTTGCTGTTTTTCTGCAATTGGTCATCAAGATTCCGGCGCTTAGTTTGCAACACCGACTGGTTGCCCAGAAATAAGCGTACGAGATGTTTATTCTTTTCGACGTCAGAGTTCTGCGAGTCCTCCTTTGGAGGAATATCGCTCTCGTCCGGCGTTCGTAAACCGTTCCTTGGGTCGTTGGCCGAAACGTCCAAGTGGGTGTCGCGGGCCTGGCTACCGCGTGCTGGCTGATTAATAATGGATGGAGACGGTTGAGATTTCAAGGGTGACTCCGCAACAGAGTCAGTATGATCAACATCCATCAAGTCCGTAGCCAAGGCGCTATGTGTGGGGGGCGTATGATACTCGAACTCATCCTCAGAGTCTTGAATGACATCACTACACCGAGAACTCCTCTTTTTCATGTAAGAGGAAGCTCCAGTGTCGGGCGACTGCTCAGGCGGAGGATGGCTAACAGGGGGCGTGCGGGAGGCCTTCCTTTGAGTCGAAACTGAATGCGAGGACGAACCTCCCGGGTATGACGTGTTGGGCACTGCCTCAAAACTTTCATCAAGACACCCTCGAATTGCCCCTTCGTTACTGGCCTCTTGCCTCCTGGTCGTGCGTATTGCTGTGGTTTCTCGTGTAAACGCCGTTCTCGAGGCGGCGGCCGCAGTCTTAGACGGAGTCATCTGGCATTGGAAAGACGGTTCAGGGCGTCTTTTGTTAGATCTCAACAGTATATCGATGTCCGGGAACTCCTCGGTATCGCTCTGGGCATGTGATGGGACCGATCCGTGGTTGATCTCTTCACTTTTCCTCTTTTTGCCTTGCTTTCGCATGGGTTCGGGTCGAGAGGCAAAATCGGGCCTCCAAAGTCGTACATCCTCGCCAAAGACTTCCGCGGGACTCGAAGATTCGATATTCTCGACCCCTGTCAAGTCTACCTCGTCCGAGAAATAGGCATCGAGGTCCTCCGGGATACCCCGCGCTAGTGCCGGTGATGGGGTTTTCCTCCTTCGGGAGACGGAGGGAGGAGACCTCCGCCTGGCTCTGGCGACCGTCGCTGGCTCATCTTGGCGGAAGGATGCCTGGTATGCCTGTTGTAAGGGACCGATCCCGGTTGTCGAGGCTGGCGTGAGAAGCTGTTGGGCTTGCTGCTGTTTAACCATCAAGGACGGCTTCTTAGACTGCGTAGTCGACGCAAGTCTCGCCATGTCCCCTCCTCTCGCTACCTCCGTCGCAACGCCCGATTCGTCCTTTGCCCGCCCTTCCCGGTGCGAGACAGCATGAGTAGATGCTGACGTCGATATCGTCAAAGATCTTTCAGTAAAAGAACCGGGAACGGGTCGTGAGCGGGAGTTTGTGCCGCCTCGACCGTCCTGGGAAGCAACCAGGGCCGTCGCCGGGGGGCTCTCCAAGGTGTCTCGAGCAGATGGGAAGGCAGGACCGTCAGGCGGAGAGTCGGCGATGTTGCGCAGTAACCAGGAGAGGTGGTTGCTAAGATTGTTTCGAGTCATGAATTCGGGACGGAACCAACGTTCCGGCTAAAAAACGCGTGCATCTGGCGGTTTTCTGAGCGATTGGCGGGTCTTGAAGAGGATCTCGATAGTCAAACTTGTTCGTGAAGTGGGGAAAGCTGTCACGGAGACGCGTCGAGGTTGACCGCCATGCCAAGACTCGCGAGGTCAGGTGGAACCTCACGTGAGGCCTTTACAACAAACATCCAGCCACACCCAAACATGGTCCTCGTCAATAACCCCTTACGTCCGGAATATATCCTGCCTTGAATGAAATGTCTCATAAGCCGAGGATCACATTACACTAGTTGGTTCGATTTGACGGGGAAATCTACCGGCCACGCTCACGAGAGTTAAAGTGAGAACAAATGCCTATTGCGGCCCCTTTTCGGACTTCGATTTCTTCATTAACACTTCTAAAGGTTTCTAACCATCTATCAAATCTATCTAGGTATAGGTATATCGCTTGCCAAATTAACTATTTTAAAATGCCGTCATTATCTCGTTTCCCAATCCTCTACCCCAGATGCAAATAAGTCCGAATGTTAACCCGAGAACGAAGAATAATTATCTCGGGTCATACATTCGCGCCAGCAGATTCAACCTTCCGCCTCTCACCGCGGTTGAAGAAGTACATGATCGTCACGAGAAATTTCCCACCACCAGAAACGGCGATGGCAGCCGCAGACCCGGCCGTCTTATAGATGAAGGCCCCGACCAGGGCGCCGAGGACCAGTGTCAGTAGGAAGATGACACGCCGGTTCCGGCCCCGGTTCTTGAGTGTGAGCAGGTTGGGGTCGATGACGAGGTCTACCCACGCCGCCGTGGCCATCGCGGTGCTGATCTCGGTCATGCAGAACGACCTCGACTGGACTACCTGGCTGCCGGATGCGAAAGCCAGGAGGGCGATGACGATCAACGTCACCGTTCCTTCCAGTTGGACGCCGTGGACGTACTGGAGGGCTGCCGCGGCGAAGACGAGGGCCGTTTGTATGAAGTTGCAGGCTATGAGCCATAAGCGGCACCGTGCGCCGACAATATGGCTCAGCTGGCCGGTCAACCAGCCGCCGGCGAGGAAGAATCCGAGGGCAACGCCGATGTTTTTGAGGATGAACATTTCGCCGTTCAGTTCGGGGAGGACGATTGCCAACGTGAGAAAGACAGTGTTTCCCGTCTGATTCGAGGCGAAGCAGTGATAGTCCGGGAAGGAGATGGCATCTGTACGAAAAGAAGCATGGTGTTAGTTAAGTTGATCGACACGGCGGTAAAGAGTCCTCCCGAGCTCGATAACGTTGGAGCCACTAACCTTGCAAGCCAGTACTGAAAGTCAGGAGAACCAACTCTAATTCCACGAGGTGGGACGATGGTATGGAAGCCGTAAGGTATTCCCAGACCCCTGAGCGTACGGAGACGGTTAAGGTTGAAGATGAGTCGGAGTCATCGGCAGGTAGTACGTTATCGACAACCCGAGAAGGTTGCTGAACGGATCGAAGAGGGTTGCTGGACGTCATAGCGTCCGTCTTTTCTGGGTTCATCGGGAACAAAGTTCAAGGAAGGTAAAGAGAAGGTAAACCTCTTTCCCTTTCTACTAATGATCGATGGACAGATAGATGACAGCGGCGGCATCGAGGTGCGGATGATTGTTTGTGTCTCGGAAGGGCCGAGAAATCGAACGATAACACGGACTACATGAGTCTTATGTACGAGGATGCTTGTCGAGTTACAAAGGTTGGCCACAGGCTTTGACCGCTGCGTCGACGGGACGGAAGCGTGGTCGCCCGGCCTTGGTGAACACAGAGATCCAGACCGACACCCGCCATCCTAGGTCTAAGTGCAACCAGTGGTTGCTCCCGGGCCAAGATTCCAACTACAGGATAAGGGGATGTTCGCCGCTAGCGCCACCGAAATTATTCTGGACCCATGCGGCAAACTTGAACATCAAAACGCTGGGTAACTTTAACCTCTACATGACACGTGCAGCCGCATCCCAATCTCGCTCGTTGGGAAAATTACGTCTACGGAGGGTGGTCGATTACCGTCAGCCACATGGCACACCAACATGCCAACTCAGAAATTCCGGAAGAAAAAGAAAACACGAGTGAACCTCGTCCATGATTTTCTCCGAAGGGGCTCGGAATGGCAGCCGGGAAAAGTGGGTCTATGCCGGCACCGAGATGGCGGCGGGTCGTCCCCGCGAGACACCCCATTGGCCAATTGCGCCGATCCGACACCCACCGATTCCCGCCCGCCCTCGAAGTTTTTCTGTTTGCAGATTCTAAAGGGGGGCTAGAATCAGCCCTGTCATGTGGCCCTGCTCCGGGACGCAGGCCTAGTTTATGTAAAAAGAATCCCCCGGCCGTCGGGAGGGCCCTTGGTTTGACTAGAATCCCGAGGTTAAGCGGTTGTGGATGAATCATTTGGTACGACGGTGTCATGGATTTTGGCCTTGAATACGCCGAATAAATGGAAGCCCGTATCGGCTGTCGCATCTCGGTGTTGATTCTGATGTCCTCTATGATCTCCAACCCATGTCAACGAGGTTGTATTCTTTCGATACACCGTCTGCCTCCCTTGCTACGTAGGTAATCTCTCACATGTTGGCCGGAAGTTCACCAGGCGGCCCGATGGCATACATGAATCATCAAGAAGCGGTGACACGGTGGGCGTCGGGCTAGACTATTGATATGATACATGATAACGACCCGACGCTCGTGTGTGCTGGCGATAATGGATCTGCATACACCGCATGCGCCGCTTGGCTTCCTCGACGGCGCCCGAAGCAGAAGCTCGCACAACGCACACCTCCTCCTTGCATACCTTGGCAGATCCGCTATGTGTAAAGCAGGCCCACAAATCCAGGTCCGCGAAGAAGAGCTGGCTTCCAGACCGTCGAATCACGGAGCAAGCTGCAAGCCAGGCTTTGTGTACTACGTAGCCGGAGAAGCCCACCCCAGTTTCCCCGATTGCCGTTGCTCCGGTGCCGCCCGCCGTGGGGAAGCGGCGTGCCGATCCTTTCAGGTGACCGCCGACTCCCAGGTTGGAAAGGCTGCCAAGCTCCTCGCCTCCCGCGTCAGACTTGAACCAGAGAGATGGAAAATTAATAACACGCCCAAGTCCAAACGTAGGACCTTCGTCACTTTCCTTGATTTCGCGAGTCACCATTTACGAGGACTTCGGATCAGATGACAGAACACACCCAGGTCAGATCATTGCCAAGATAAAATTTATCGGGCCTCTCGCTTACACCCATCTCACAGCTTTCTTGGCTGAATCACACAGAAACATATTGTCACAGTAAATCAAGATTCGGGGACGTTTCCAGGTAGATTTTGAACTGTGGTCAAGTCATTGCCCCCATGATGGGAAGATAACGCCATTTAGATACATTAGGCAATCGGTTGCCGCCGATGCCACACACAAACAGACACAATTCCAGATGGAAATGAAAACAACGGTTTGACAGAGATTATCATATGAAGTCCCCATTCCCAAGCGGAAGACCAAAACCAGGTGCCCTTCTATTTACTTCAAGCCACTGTGCACATCGCAGTTCCCGACGGAAAATCAAAAGAATCACCGCCAGAGAGGGGGTATTATCGACTTCTGATCTCGGACATTTGGAAGGCGTTTACAGAGCAAAGATGGCCATGGCGAGGCCACCAACCAGAGCGAACGAGCTGGCAGCGACGGTGCCAGCAGGGTTGCTAGGGATGGTGGTGGGCGAGCCGGTGGTGGTGGCAGTAGGGGTGGTGGTGATGGTGACGTCGGTCTGGGACGGGCCGCCGGTGGTGGTGGAGTTCGAGCCCACGGTGTAAGTAGCCGCGGTGGTGCTCGGCTTGTGGGAGATAGTCGCGGACGCCGAGGCGGTGCCGGAGCCCGAGGTGGACGAGGGCGAGCCGGTACCAGAGCTGGAGGAGTTGGACGAACCGCTGACGGGGGTGATCTGGAACGGGAACGAGTACTGGAAAATGTTCTTGTCCGAGTCTAGGGTGATGCGGAGACCGTAGATGGCGAACGCGCCAAGATCAGAGCCCACGGACCACTCGTAAGAACCGAGGGAGTTGTCGATGCTCTCTGTACGGGGGAGCGTGTTAGTGTGACTCTGTTGGGGCATATGATCACGCTCGTAGATATGTACTAACTTGCGATAACTTCGATATCGTCCTGCGATTTCTGCGCGGGACCGCCAATGAGGGTGATGGTCACGGTGCCCTTGTAGCCATCGGTTGGCTCCCAGACAATCTCAAAGTCCTCCCCAGCTTGAAGAGTCGAGTGCTCGGCAGGCTGTGTGATGACGTCGAAGCCGTCAGTCTGGGCGAAGACTAGGCTCGCAAAGGCGAGGATGGCAGCGGAAGTGAAACGCATTTTGGCGGGCTTCGGGGTGACTGGTTCAAGAACAAGACGTTTGGACGGGTATTAAGAGGGAGTATTTGCAACTCGACGAGCCGGTTGTGTAAGGTATTAGTATGTAGTTGAGTGAGAAGAAGGGACTCCGGAAACGCGGGGGGGAGGGCGAAGTAAAAGAGTGACTGGACGAGTGTGTGCTGGAAAGGAGCGGCAGCGGCTGACGGAGAGAGGTGCAGACGCGAGGTATATGGTGAGATTGGGGGGTTGGAAAAAGGAGCGTTGGAATGGAAGAAGAGCGAGCAGAGGAGATATGGTCCAGCCCATGGCGCCATTGCCCCCTTCCCCCTTTGCCCAAGCGTGAGGAACGCCCGGGGGTGCCGTGGGTCCGACCATGATCTCGTTAGTGGAAGGATGGAAATGAAGCCCAACAGGGGCTCATGCGCTGATTCGCTCGAGACGCTCAAGACAGGGGTCTGCACCGTAGCGTTTTTCTGTGAATAGCACCGATTTGGTAAGAGGCACAGGTGGGTCTGTCCTGTCGGTCCTCCAAGCGAACAGGGCTGAGTATCCTTCAGGAGGTCAGGCGAATTAGAAGCCCCTGCGATGCTCCATCCAGAAAAATCACCACAACGTTCCAGCCGTCGGCCGGCCGCAAAGCCAAGAAAAGTCTGCCGGAGCCAGAAGCAAGAGGACCTCATTTACGGACAGGGGTTGACCAAGGACGTTGGGTGGGGTGGTGTGGTGTATCCGTAATTCCGAAGGCTTACCTGCGTCCTACCGAAATCAGGTTTCTGTTTGACAGGCTTGCTGTTAGCAAGCTGTTAAAGCCAAAGCCAGACCCTCGACCAGCGAACCCGGTTTACCTCAAGCGTTACATTATTTAAGCGCTATTTCGCGACATGATGTTCCGCGAGTCCTGAGAAGCGGCCTAGTGCGATGCGGGCCTGGACTCCGAAACCAAGACATGGTATGTGTGTCTTGCCCATCGTGCGCCATGTCTTGGGGGCTGGAGAAAAGATGATATGGAATTTCGATCTGCAAGTGACACACTTCCGCCAAACTTGGCAGGAATCTATGCCCATTGGGGCTATTGTCGGGCAGCATATTAGCCACCACTTTCTCGCGCGTTGTCACTAGGTGGTCAGCATCACGAAGCAACCTTCGTCGTCGTCGTCGTAGTCGGCGACCGAAATGAAGAGACTATCGAGGTAGCTGGAAGGCTGCATGCAATGTTGCACAGCGCTGAAGTGACAGGCGAGCTTGTGCAACCCAATCATCAGCAAGGTACTTATGCGTGCTTAGGTAGTGATGGTAATCGATGATTCATATCCACCAGACGTGAGAACTTATTCTTGGTGACACAACACCTCCTGTGGAATTGCTGGTGTGATCAAGATCGGGCACAGCCCCGTTTACCATACCACCAACAAACATGCAGCCCTATACCTCACCGACGCAGCCTCCGTCAACTGTGCATCAAATCGCATTCCAGCCCGCTTCTCCAGCCCCAGGTCCAGCCCCAGCCCAATGGCACGTAGCACATAGTCAGCAAATCCCCCCCTCCTACCCCGCCACAACCTAACACTGCTCCCGAAGATTGACATGCCACATATCGACCTCCTTCCTCAGCACGCGCAGCATATGGATATTGTCCTGAATGGCTGTGAGCGGCCACCGCCACCAAATTAGTACATCGCAGCCGCTGAAAGCGTGACGCAGGTAAAATGCCAATAGCAAAGGGGGTAAAGAAAGGGCAAAGGAAAAAGGGAAAAAGGAAACGGGGGAAAGGAGACGTAAAAGTAATTTGACATTGGATAATACTCACCACCAGGCTTCCCCTTCGCCTCCGTATGCGCCTCCTTACTATCCCACCCAATAACCAGCATGACCGCCGGGCCCTTCTCCCCGTCCGGCTTGCCGATATCCTCCACCGACGGCCCCGCAGCGCAGCCATGGTAACCCACCGGTCCTTCGGCGGTCACCCGCGCCGCGAACTCGCGGACGCTCGAGTCGAAGCCGGGCTCCACGCCGAAGCCCGTGAAGACCTCTGTCGTCGGCGCCGAGAGGGCCGCCGCGACGCCGTCGTCCGGGGTGAGGAGCACGCGGTGGATCGCTAGGGCGCGACGATTGTCGGTGGGGTAGACGGGGCGGCCCGGGGCCTCGGCGGCGCTGGCTGACGCGGCGAGGTAGGACCAGAGTGCGTTCCGTGTCGTTTGTTGGGTGACCGACGAGTGGGTAACAGAGGACCAGACTGTATCCCGGGTCAATCGGTTAGCAGCGAGAGGGTGGCAGAAGCAGAATGGGAGGAGAGAGCATGGAGTGGAACTTACTAACGACTACAACGTAAGTGCCCGGGTTCTCGATCTGGCGGCCGGAGAACACGCGTGTACTCCCCTCACTTGCCTTGAGACTAGAAACGAGATCCGTCAAGGCACGGTTTTCAGGTGTACCAACCTCCTCGATGTCCACATCCTGTCTGATGGGAATGAGGATGAACTCTGTGACTGAAGTTGCGGCCATAGTGACAATGTAGTAGGGTAGCCCTTTCCCTGCAGTTTGCATTAGCCGCACTCGGTTCTGTGTAGAGTTCTCTATGTACTCTACCTCAGAGAAGAATGAATCGAGATATCGTCGTATCTTGAAACATACGCAGCGAGACCCCTGGGTTTGGCTGGGCGGTGATCAAATGTTGAATGTTGTATCAGACACATAGGTCGGTAATCACGTGCTATATATTGTCGTCACTATCGATCACGATTTAGCAAGAAAGCATCAAAGTTTGGGGGGCCAAGGCCAGGTTTGAATTTCAGGGTGTCCAGCAAAATATGAAGCTATCTCGAGCGAGAGATGTCCAAAAGCGCCAATCTCTCAAAACTCGCTTGAACACAAACTCCTCCACCTGTTAACCCCCCGTTGACAAAACGTGGCTGACTGGGGGTTCCATGCCTGCCTATCGAATAGTTGGGTATTGGGACCACAGCACGACATGTATGCGTGAAAGGAAAAAAGAAACTGTGCCCAAGAGACGCGACCAGCCCTACCCAAGGGGCCTTCCGAACAGGAAAACCCCGCCATTATCAAGCGTTATACCCGCAAGCTACTTAAACCGGGTGAGTGACCTGTGAGGCGACGTCGGTAAATGCTAGCTGCGGGCAAGATCCTCCTCGGCCTAGTCCGAGACGCTGGCTCCGGAGCAAAGTGGCCTCTGCCGCGGCCCCCATCCCCGTCCTTGAGAGTGTTGTCGGCATGGACGGAGGGGAGGTGCGGGTTTCCGGCATATCGCCCTTACTATCGCGCTTATCTCCTTCAGAAAGGATCCCGCTTGATTGGTCTGGCGGGTGAAAGATCATCAACTACTGCTACATAGATCCCGTAGGATCCATGGCCGTCGTCAGGTGATCCACGCCCGCCCCAACGATACGAACGCACATGTACGTATCGTGGTTGATTCTACTCGATTTCCAGTGCAAGTGCGCGCAGCCCAGTCAGCCAAGAAAGGGACTCCTTTTAGTTCCCTTTCTATGCTGCTTTAACAGGTGTTACCGCTGGGTTGTAACTTCCAGCGGTCGTTTTTTCACTGCTGGGGCTCTAATTCGGGCAGGAGTCTATGTCATCGTGATGATGACCATTGACTTCGTGCCCGCTGTCTGTGGTTTTTCTTCTCCGGTCCGCGTTCGCAAATGACTATTCATGGCGATGCCGGACCGCACCTGGAGTACTCCAGGGATTTGTGCCTTCTCTCACCAAAGGTGGGAGCCGACCTAACGTCGGAATGGCCGTCTAGGCCTTTTCATGTCTTGCCCAGGACAAACCTCGGGGCCGTTGTCTTATGCCTGGGGATCGTCAGCAACATGCCTCAAGTGTAGTTTGTGACCGATTCGTAACAAACTTACACCTTCTTAGCCTGAAAAAGAACCGCGACTTCGTTCGCTAATGGCCTTTTGTCACCGAAAAAAAGACAATGTGACTACGGCCCCGCGGATGGAGC